>JAABUP010000993.1_pt1 | contig 60807 bp, 68 predicted proteins | sample 5559201 | NCBI WGS metagenome assembly JAABUP01 (sample SAMN10711887, study PRJNA513373) | rock metagenome | isolation source: Antarctica rocks | place: Antarctica | reverse complement strand
GGCGAGCCGGAACGCGGGATCCTCTGCGGATGGTCGACGCAACTCGATCCGGTTGCCGTGACTTTCTACCCTCTCCCATAAAACGAAATCACGTCAACCTACCAGCCATCATGAAGCCATCTAGATTCGTCCGCTCGATTGTCCGCATTCTCGACAACCTCCGGTGCAAGACCTTGACAAAGGCGTTACGACGTCAGCCGAAGGAGACCTCCCCGTTCCTCTTGCTACCGGCGGAGCTTCGCAATATCGTGTACCGCCTGCTCCTCCGCACCGATCAGGAGCTGGGATCCATCATCTATGGTCCCGGAATCCGCAGATTTACTACCTCAGTTACGAACATCCTCCTGCTCAAGCGTCAGATCCATGACGAGGCAGCTTCAATCCTGTACGGCCAGAACGTCTTCTTGTATATCCTTCGCGCTATCTCATCGAAGCCATTTGGATATGTCGACCATCCTGCGCATTACATGCGATATATCAGTTTTGTCACGATCGATGTCAAAGTCCTCAACTCAACGGACTTGGACGAGGAGGAGCGGAAGCGCCATATCTCCTTGCTCCGAAGAAGCGCCGAGCGCATGCGCGAGTTGCTCAGTGCGGTAAACACTGTTCGGAAGGTGACTTTATCCATCGATTTCACAAGTCGCGACGAGAACGAGGCCCATGAACAAGAGGACTTGATGTTGGAGATCTTTGGCAAGGTCAAAGGCGTGCGGAAGGTGGAGATCCTAGGGAATGCTCCAGCCCAGTACAAGCAGCATCTGAAGGAAGTCATGGAGCGAAGGTCATTGACATGTAAGAGACAACCCTAAGCGGGAGCTTAAGATTGAGACTAAATGAAGAATTTCAGGGGTGGCTACTAGTAGCAGACTGGAGATCTACTGAGCGCAGCTTAGCAAAGTTATGGCTTTTGAAGGAGGGTCGTGGGGGCATAGACCAGTGATATGATGAGATTTCAAGCAATGAGGCTGTCAAGATTTACGTTCTATTGAAGATGTACCTACTGTATGCTAAGGGCTTCGCAGTTGTCAAAGTGGTTGGCAAAGTAGCTGGCACATGCTACTATGGGGCCCGGAACAAGGTATATCTCTTCAGCTGGTTCAAAAAGCCCCATGAAAAGTTGTCAGGACGTGGCTTCTGCCGGTATTCTTGCAAAGACGCTATTCGCTGAAACTCTAATCGATGTGGTATTTTGCTTAATCCCAACAGCACGTTCCGCCATCCGAGACGCCTTACTCATGCATTGACACACGTCCTAAGCTCAAAGTAAGCTTTCATATGCATCCAATCCCTGCCTCTGCGGACTCTTCAATTGTGTGAGACTACCGGCCGCCACTGTCGGACTTCCAAGCCCAGCGCCATATCGTGGCTGGCCAACCGAGGTCCCAGTCTTTGCTGGTGGTGGAGCGATAGAGAATGGAGCAAAGGTGCTGGATTGCGTAGATGCATTATTCAACTGTGTAGGAGGCGGAGCTGTTGAGACAGCGGATAGCTTATCGGAGGATTGGAATGATGAACCAGCAGACATGTTCACCATAGCACTAGTCATGCTGCTCAGAGTTGCAAGTGATGGATTAGGGGATGCTCGCTGCGCAGCCCAACTGTCCACTGATGAAACAGGTCGTGTGAACGATGACGACGATGCAGTCGAGGGCGTCAAAGCTGCGAAGCTGCTGAGGTTCTGATCTGGTGTAATTGCACGTGAAACAGCCAGCTGGGTAGACAGCGCACCAGATGGTGCCGTCGACCAAGAAAAGGCCGGGCCAATCGAACTCTGAGCACCGATGCTCTGATTATGCGGCCCAGTACACGCTGAGGAACCACGGACTGCGTCAAGCTTGCTGTCTCCGGAGGCTTCACCTCTCTTCCCAAGAACAAGCCGTTCAAAATCATCTTCGCCACTGTTCCTTAAACGGTCAGGTTGACCTGAAGCGTCCAAGACCCCGAATGATGATAAGTGGCTGCTGGATCCTGACGCATTCGCAGTGCTTGATGAGAGCTCTTGGAGCTTCCGAGATTGTTCTTGCTCAATACGAGATGACAACGATTTTATTAGATCCATGAACTCCTTAAATTGGCGCAGATTCAGCAGTGGACCCAGACTGAAACTCCAAAGGATGGGAAGGACGTCCATTGCCAGAAAGTCAGAGTCTGCGATCTTTCCGACTTGTTTAAAAACGCTGAGAGCTGCCATCATGACAGCAGGCTCCTTCGTCTTGATTGCTTTCAGCAAGGGAACGACTTTTTCTTGTATCGTGTACTTGTCAAGTACCGCGCTTCCAGTAGACTTGGCCCGGCTGCGGTCCATGCCAAGCATTCCATCTAATCCATCTCCAGCGACCGCTTTGTCTTCTCCAGGGCCTCCGCAAAGTATTGCAAAGGCTTCCAGCCCTCGAACCTTGATCCCGAGACTACTAGTCTTGCTGAATAAGGCTGCAATCACCGGAAACAGCTCGTTTTTGAGGGTTGAGAAGTCTAAGATTGGCAGAATCGCTGGCAGTGATCGCAGAGACGCATCAATGAGCGGATGGGTTGGTGATGCAATTCCACGCTCTATAATGGGTAATATGTCTGTCTCAGGTCAGATTGGTGAGCTTCACCGAACCGTAGAAGATAAGCCACGACTGCATACCATCCTTGAATTCTTTGCCGGAAGAATTGTCTGCAACAGTGCTCATGTGCTCCAAAACAACCATCAAACCAGCTTCCTTTGCCGTGTTCCTCTCTGTCGCCGTTGTTACACTACTGAGAAATACCTCTCGAAGCTTTGGAATGACCTTCTCGCCGAACGCACGCCGTGGCAAGGTCTTGACAATCCCGAAAACATTCTGCAAAATCAACGAAAGCAACTCATGGTCTTTCATCTCTTCGAGTAATGCTGGCAGAATCTTCTTCTCGAGCACAGACCTCGGAAACTGCGGCAGAATCCTCGATAGCCCTCGCATAAACTGAGCCTTTTCGTTCGGGGTCTTGGCCGGTAATGAGTCCAAGTAGCGAATCGTTGAAACTAAGATATTATCAAAATATTGCGTTTCCTGGAATTCTCGTGCACTAAGCCTTTGCGCATGTCTCCTGGTTATTAAGCGTGGAAGCAGAGAAGCAGCAAGTTCCTTCGGGAGCGGTCTGGAAGACAGGAAATTGTTGCTTTGCGAAGGCATAGAAGACGATAACGCAAAAATTTTCTTGTAGGTGGATGGATTTGAATTAGTGTGCAGAGGTGATGTATGTGGGGAACTGTACAACGCGATTATCAAAAGACCGAGGGAGAACAGATCTGCAGCTGGGGTGACATTGCTATCAAGGACGAAGTCGGGGGATGAATAGTCTAGGTTCAGCTGGACAGAGTGTGGTAAGCGAGGATCGTGGTGGAGGACTTCGGCGAGTGAGATGGGAGTACCAGAAGGAGTATTGGAGTTATCTGGAGGACTAGAGAACCCCAGCCCAGATATCTTCCAATCAGACTGTTTACGTCATTCGTCAGCTCTTTCTCAACGGCATCCCAGATCATCCAGTCCGCCATCCCTCCCCAGAAGAAATAACTAGAAATTGCTGGCTGCCTCAAAGAAACGGAAAGATGGTCGCTAACAGTTTTAAACTTGCGTCACGCAACACGCAAGTATGACCATGTAAGACTCATTTGAACAGACATTGAGATTTCCAGGACTGTAGGGCAAGCCCCATGCTATGACAACGATCACCGACAGGCCATGAAATGTAAGCTTCTACAAGATCTCTGAAAATCTTACACTAATGAATCAAAGAGCATAGAGAATTAAAAGTCACGACGCGTTGGGACCCAGAAAGCAGCAGAGACCTACTTTAGCATTGATGTAGATTCCCTCAGGGGTCAGATTTCCATGGACCAATCCCGCAGATTCGTGCAGGAATTCTAAGCCCTTGCCAATCTGTAGTAAGCCCTTCTGTATTTCCAATTCATCAATCTCAACTTCTCTCCTTCGCCTTCCTCCACTGTCTCCGACCACATAGTGACTTGACCTCCCACCAACACCACCGGCCCGTTCCTGATCGTCCTTCTCTTGCAGCAGCTCAGAAAGCGATGAGGTCACAGGTTCTGTTGCGAACATAAGGCTGCCATACCGCGTCTCCTCGACTGGCTCGGCAAGCTCTAGAATGCTTGGATGGCGTAATCTTGCAAGGGAGCTTGCTTCTTTCTTCAGTCTTTCAATGACCTCCTCCTGAGCTTGTCTTCCTGACAGTCCCGGGCGGTTACTTAGCCCCCTAGGGTTGGGTTCCAAGGACTTTCTGTCAAATACAAACACCGAGACCCCCTTTCCGGTAGCTTTCTTCGTTGCATCGTAGATTTTCCAAGGTCCTGAGATCGACGTGGGATTTGCCGACAGAGTATAGTTCGCTGAGATATTGGAGTTGAACGACTTCAGCGCTGACGTAAACATGGTGGTAGCATGACTTGGTAGATTTTACTGTGGTTGTCTTCGCTGCTGACGGATGTTCAAGCAACAGTGATATGAAGCATAGGTATCAGACAACTTTTTGCGTATCTGCCAGGACGGCCAGTCTTAGCAACAGCGTTCTTCTTCACTCAACAGTCCCTGAAACCGCGATAAGTGCGCAAGATCCGGGGGGTCGTCGTTGGTGGTACTGTCATTCGTTGCTGTAAGGTATGTATCGGGTCGTTCCGATGCGGCGAAACTCCTGGCTGCGGACAACTTCACTTACTTACAACCAGGCTATAGACGTATTCGAACCACCTTCTTTCCACTCCCGTAATCTCCCATGTGAATCGCCACAGCCGGCACTCCATTGATTCTTCCGCCATAATGCTTCGCCAATCCAGTGGCCGACTGTCTCTTTCGTTCGTCTCATCTGCACAACGGGGGCTATCCTCGAAGTGTCTACTAAGCTGGCAATGCCGTAGAGGTTACAGCTTACAGGCCGAATCGAGCCAAACAGCAAATCTACAGCGCATAGATCCATCAAGACTATCAGTGACGAAGACTACGACTCCAAAGGAACTTGTCCCTCCAGAAGAACTCGTCTTTGGGAGAACATTCACAGGTATGCAGTAGATCTTTTGATGGGCACGTTCTTTGAACTGATGCACCAACTGTGCAGATCATATGCTTTCAATTGAATGGACGGCTTCACAGGGTTGGCTCCCACCGAGGATAACTCCATACCAGAATCTGAGCTTAGATCCGGCGACCTGTGTCTTTCACTATGCTTTTGAATGCTTTGAGGGTATGAAGGCATATAAAACAAGCAATGGCCAAATTAGCCTCTTCAGACCAGATAAAAACATGGCACGGCTGAACAAATCTTCTGCAAGGATTGCGTTACCTACCGTCGAACCAACGGCTTTGATCAAGCTTATCTCGCAATTCGTCGCAATGGAGGAAAGATTTATTCCCGCGTGGGTTAGATAGCGAGTTTCACCAGATGCAGCACTGATGTTTGACTCCAGAACTCGCGGATACTCTCTCTATCTTCGACCAACAATGATTGGGACCCAGCGCACCCTGGGTGTAGGGCCACCCGGCTCAGCACTCCTATATGTGATTGCCTCACCCGTCGGACCCTACTATCCTACAGGCTTCAAAGCAGTCTCCCTTGAAGCTACAGATTACGCAGTGCGAGCTTGGCCGGGGGGTGTTGGAGACAAGAAGCTGGGCGCAAATTATGCTCCGTGTATTGTTCCGCAAATGGAAGCAGCTAGCAGAGGTTTTCACCAGAACCTGTGGCTATTCGGTGAAGAGGAGTTCGTGACCGAAGTCGGAACCATGAATTTCTTTGTGGCCATCAAAAATAAAGACACTGGGCAGAAAGAGTTACTTACTGCACCTTTGGATGGAACGATATTGGAGGGTGTGACGAGAGACTCGATATTAGATCTCGCCCGCGAGCGGCTTCAACCTAAGGGATGGGCGATATCCGAACGGAAGTATACGATGAGTGACTTGGCAAACGCAGCGGATGAGGGTCGGTTGATCGAGGCATTTGGTGCAGGTACGGCAGCAGTAGTGAGTCCGGTCCGGCGAATAAGCTGGAAAGGAAGATTGATCGAATGTGGTTTGAAAGAGGGCGAGGAGGCTGGAGAGATTGCTTCAACAATGAAAGGCTGGATCGAGGATATTCAATACGGAGATGAAAAGCACAAATGGAGGTATGTAATTCAGCCGCCTTGTGACAAGCTCTACTGACTAGACTTAGCTACCATTTATAAACTTGAGATCCCTCGTGTATCGTTGTGACCTATGACAAACACATGCATAGAGCATTCGTTTGACATTCTGAATGAGATGCAGGCAATATCTTCTGGGGTGGTGACCTTGTGACGATATGCCTGCTGATACAATGGATCGGTGTATAGAAGCTTCTGTTCTCCTTCAATGGTGGAGGGCTCTCTTGCAAATCAAGAGTGAGTTGCTGTTTTCTGAGGAACGCCGTCGCCTTAAAGTACCCAAATGTTCACATGATACTAACAAGCTGCTACGAGCACCAACAGACGGTACGGGTAGACGCATGGTAACAAGACTCGTCAGTGAAATGTACCCTTTCCGATAGCAAGGGAAGATTCAAGGTGGGGTGCGAAAGTACATGTCCTCGAAAGCTGGTGACTAGTCTTACTCATATGCCCGCTGTAGCATGAGTCCAGCCCACATTGTTGCCTTTAAGGGATGCCATGTACTCGTATTCTACGATGTGACTGTCTCCAGCGTTTCCCATCCTAAATATAGTGCCCCGCGCTAAGGCTGGACCCTGCCACTACTACGAGTCGTTAACGCAGCTCTCGTACTCAAACCCTTCAAGACCTCATAGTAGCGCAGTCATTATTGAAAGCTTGTCCACAGGGGCAACAAATAAGGCCTCTAACATGGACGAGAAAGCCATCGAGCAGTACAGAGCAGATTCCCCGCCGACGGTTGTTCGCCTTGAGATAAAAGCACACTTTGAGGCCTTGACAGAGCAGCAAAAGCGCTATGCTCACTATATTAGTCGGTCAGTCTTATCTCGGACCTTCTAAGACTTTGGACGCGTTGAGCCCTGCGTGGTTTATACCTTGAGGGTCATCTTCTTTGTTACTTCAAATATTGAAAATCGATCATGAAGCATTTCATTAGGAGCTCATTTTTTAGAATAAGCGGCCGATCTCATATCAAGTCCTCTCTATTGGCCAGTCTAGACAGGCGCTGACTTACGCAACAAAGAGCGGCCTTTTTCGGTACTCGAGTTATCCTGCGCCAAGTGTCTCCCGAATCTGAAGCCATCTATGATTTCATAATTGCACTCTATCGTGCCTGCCATGGCGATTGGAAAGAGCTGCAGCAGCAATCGGGCATCAGTACCGATGAGCTTCAGTGGTTCCTAGAATACGCCGCACAGTTTCTGGGAAATTGCGGCAACTACAAGAGCTTTGGGGATTCCAAATTTATCCCGCGAGCTCAGCCCGAAGTCATTGAAGCTTTGGCAGCAACTTCACAAAAGATTAAGCAACTTTTGGAGAAGACGAAGGTAGGTGGTGGTATATACGCTACGAAAGATGCCGCCCTCATGCACTTTGGGTATCCTGGTCATATGTCGACGTACTATCCCAATTCGCCAAGCATTACGAAAGCAGAGATCACTTTTGTAGGAGAATTTTTAGACAAGAGGAGGCTACTGCCGGAGAATACACGACTACGCAAGACGGAGAAAGGAGATTTTGAAGTTCTCATCGCCTCTGCTCTGAAGGCACCACCACCCGAAGCCTGTGATGTTGGTGAGATCACGCAGTGGGAGCTTGATGGTCAATTGAAGGGAAAGACTTTGAGCTTGGTCTTCGGCGATCACATTGAGGAGATGGCGAAGATCGCTCTGAATATCAAGAAGGCTGAGCAGAATGCCGCAAACGAGACCCAAAGAAATATGCATGAGGAATACGCAAAATCATTCGGTACCGGATCTATGGAGGCCTACAAGCAGAGCCAGAGATATTGGATACAGGATAAAGGGCCAATGGTTGAGTCCGATATAGGGTTCATCGAGACGTATAGAGACCCTCATGGTGTTCGCGGCGAATGGGAAGGGTTCGGTAAGTAGCGGAGTCCTTCGTTCAATTTGCGTCTCTAGTATACTGATAGATATGTAGTGGCCATGGTGAATCAAGAGAGAACTAGGGCATTTGGGAAGCTGGTGGAAAGCGCTGAGAGCATGATCCCAAAACTACCGTGGAGCAAAGACTTTGAGAAAGACCACTTTCTTAGTCCAGATTTCACATCACTGGAAGTCCTGTCTTTTTCATGCTCCGGCATCCCAGCTGGTATCAATATACCAAACTTTGACGATATCAGACAGAATATAGGGTTCAAGAACGTCTCACTAGGCAACGTCTTAGGTGCCAAAGCTCCCAACGAACCCATCCCCTTCATTTGCGCGGAGGACCTCGAGATCTACCAAAAGAACCGCGACGCAGCATTCGAGGTCCAAGTCGGCATCCACGAACTCCTCGGCCACGGCACCGGCAAACTACTCCAGGAGACTTCACCAGGAGAGTACAATTTTGACATCAAAAACCCGCCCTTAAACCCGGTAACCAACAAGCCCGTCGCGACCTGGTACAAACCCGGACAAACCTGGGGCAGCGTCTTCGGCTCCACGGCCTCCTCGTACGAAGAATGCCGCGCCGAATGCGTAGCTATGGCACTAAGCTGCGACTTCGCCATCCTATCCATCTTCGGGTTTGGAAACGGCCAAGAAGACCTCCATGGACCCGCAGGCGACGTCCTGTACACTGCATACTTGCAAATGGCCAGAGCAGGCGTTGTCGCGCTCGAGTTATGGGACCCGAAGAGCAGGAAATGGGGTCAAATACACATGCAAGCGCGCTTCGCGATATTGCGGACATTCCTGGCCGCGGGAGATGATTTCGTCAAGCTCGAATACTCGAAAGACGACCTGTCGGATCTGACGATCAAGCTGAACCGATCGAAGATCCTCACGCATGGGCGACCGGCCGTGGAGAAATTCCTGCAGAAGCTGCATATCTACAAGAGTACGGCGGACCTCGAAGCAGGGAAGCAGCTGTACGAAGAAATGACGCACGTAGATGATGAATGGTGGGGCGGCAAAGTGCGGACCGAGGTGCTGAGGACGAAGACGCCGCGGAAGATCTTCGTGCAGGCTAACACGGTGTTAGAAGGGGATAAGGTGGTGTTGAAGGAATATGAGCCGACGCTGGAGGGCATGGTACAGAGTTTTGCAGAGCGCGATGTCTAGAGGATTAGCATCTGCCGGCGTTTTATCGTGCTGTGGCATCCTGGATTACTCCGGGCTTGACAGGATTAGGCTTGCATGGCTGGCGTATCGCTGCGCTATGGGACATGGAGGCTTCCGGCAGTCGGAGTGTTGGCACTGAGACGTCTTGGAGGAGTTTGAGCAAAGACCTGAGGGTCCTGAGAAGGTCGCGGGGTACGTCATTCTAGTCAGAAAGCGCTCAAGGTAGAAGGGCTACGGTGATGTATATCCATCAACGCGTGACGCCGGTTCTTGAGTGGATACTGGGAGGGAGAGCAGTCACAGCTTAGAACACCATCACTTCTAACAGAATCATATCCATGTTTGTCCGCTCCTCAACAGAGTAACCACCGCCAATGCATCGGGTATCCTACATAGTACCATACACGGAACATGCAGGCTTCAGCCGGACGAACGGTCCAAAAGCCCGCGGGAAGCCATCCCCTATCCTCAAAACGCCGCATGCATTCAATCCCATATTATAGTCTCAGCCACATCAATAACAACCCACATCACCGCCTCCCGCTATGCGTCCCTCAACTTGGCCTCCATTATCCTCTTCCCTCCCATCTTCTGCACTTTCTCCACCAGCGTCCCTCCCGTATCAAGCGCCTCTACGTCATCCCCGCCGCCGATACTCTTGCCGTTGATGAGCACGTTCGGTACCGTTCTCCTTCCCGTGCTCTTTTCTAGCGACGCTTGCAGTTTCGGACCTAGGGGGTGTTGGTCGAGCTCGACGACGAATGGGGCGGGGACGATGGAGTATTTTTCTACGAGGATGCGTTTGGCTTTTGCCGAGAAGGGGCAGTATGATTTGGAGAAGATGATTACTGTGGCCGACCCAAACATCAGCAAGCCACCATGTATAGGTCTTGCGCCCCATTGCGTAGAAGGGGAAACAGAAAGAAAGGAAGCGACCTACTGGGCGACCGTTTCAGAATCGCATTCAACTCAATCTCAACATCATGCTCCTCCTGCGTCTGCACCGTCTCCTCTTTCCCTCCCCCCTGCCCATCCTTCCCTGTACCCATATCCCACTTCTCCCCCGCACCCTTGACCTTAACCCGACCCGCAACATTCTTCCCCACATCCTCCCCTCCCCCAACAATCGGCACCTCCTTCTCCGCAATAGAAGCCGGCTTCGGCGTCTTCGCATCCGCAGCCTTCTTCGCAGCCGTCTCCGCATCTCGTAACCGCTGTCCCACATCCACGTTCTCGACGTCTTTGGCCGCCGCCGCCGCTTTGGCGTCCATGGCTTTGACGGTGGAGGTGTAGAAGTCGTGTGACCGCGCGTGTCGGGCGTCGGCGGTGAAGTAGAGGATTAGGAGGATGAAGAAGGCCATGATGAGGCCGAAGAGCTTGATCCGTCGCGTCGACGGCATGATGATTATGGTTCTCTCCTCCAGCACGCGGGCCTTCCTCGGCACACAATGGCGCTGGATCGCTTTTCCTTGAAGAAGCGAAAAAGGAGAAAATCGGCAACTGGATCCCCTTCGGCTGTCGCAAAGCTGTATGTACAGACACTTCGAGTAGATGGTTCCGTAAGCTTGAGGATATGCTTCAAGGAAAGTAGATGACTATGCTCTAATAGATAGGAATCCTGGAGGTCGTGGTCGAAAGAGGATCGCAACTGCCGTACCACTCGTGCGCTGCCAAGTATGGGCTATGCTGCCGTGTATTCCGACTGCGGAAGGAACGAAGGAATGGAATAGCCGGCGTGTATAATGCTTATATGTTATATTTGGATCGACGTGGATTTCTCTGGTGATCGCAGAAGCGGTGAGAAAAGAATAAGCAAAATAATCACATGGGTTAATTTCCTTCAGCCCAGGTAATCAGTCATCAGTCATCAGTCATCAGTCATCAGGCATTCAGGCATCAGGCACACGGACATGGACACGGACATGGACATGGGCAAGGGTCCAAGTTCGAGTACCTGGTGGTGGGGAGAAAGCTACATCTACCTTTCCATGGGTCTTCTTCCCCAGATCCCAACCGCGAGCGGGATGGCGGCGAACTCACTTGCCGAGCGTCCGATGGTTCGCCCCTGAGTGCATATACAGTTGACCTACTTCGTAAAGATATTCGTGTTGTTGATTTATGCACCAATTACAGGGACAACCGGCAGATGACATGATAGAGTACTGAAGTAGGTCTTGTTCGTTGATTCAATATGCCTTAGGATTAGGCTTGGCTGATATGTACCACATTAGTATTACATTATGTCCAGCAATTGCTAGTTGCCCATTATCGATGCCCCAAATCCGGCACTCATGATCTATCGCGTGGGCGCATCATCAAGAAGACCCAGATCATGAGAAAATGCTGTCCCCCGCTCAAACTGGTGCGGAGATACGATACGCCCCTCTTGCTCTTTTCCCACTTAATCGCTCAGATACTCCACCGATGCACACTCGCAGTATTAGTTGTAACCTCGTAAATCCCCATTCACCCTCAAGATCATTATCCGACCCTCTTTCAAGCCGCACCGGTCCTCCTATCGTTCCCTCTCTTCCCTTGAACGACTCTCATCCAGTCCTCCCACTCTTTCGCGACCTCCATCAGTACGCCTCCCATCACGCCCGCACTGGCCATCAGTCCATGACCCTCACCCTCCAGTATCCTGACCTCGCACCTTCTCATCGACTTTCCCAACCATTTGACATTTTCCACTGGCACTCTCGTGTCTCGACTACCGTGATGGATCACCACCGCGCGTGTGATATCGACATACCTGAATCCGATAGTCTGTCGCCGCTCAAGGCACACAAGCAGATCGACGGCCGGATTGGCATGCGTAGTTGCAAGATCCCAGATAGCATGTGTAAGACGCGTATCGTAGGTCGTTTGGCGCTCCTTCTCAGCGAACGTGGAGGCCGCGGCGATGAGAACCGCGTCCTCGGGTTTGCGACCAGCGGGTTTAGCGGCAGCTCCGACAACGGAGTGGTCGCCGTCACTGTCTTGGAATTGAGTAAACAAGAGAGAGTTTCGACGGCAGGAAACAGTAGGCCCAGGTGTTTCACGTCCACCAGGCGCAGATGCCTCTCGTCCGGCGGCTCCAACGCTTTTACGCTTTGCCCGCCGGGGTGATCTGGGTAGACTGCTCGTGATGCTGGCACTCGTAGCGCTTAGAAAGCTCGAGTTTGCAGCTTTGAGAAACGGTGTTGGGAGAGATCGCAGAATCCTTTGCGAGTAGGGCACGACGCCCGCAGGCAGTGATTCTTGTTGTGAGCCAAGTAACGACATCTGGGAAGGAGGGATCCAGGGAGCGAGGAGATGGACACGGCCTCTGATATGTTGCGGCATGCGAAGAGCAGTTGCTAAGGCGTAGATTGCGCCTGCGGAATGAGCGAGAATAGAGAATTTGGTGATCTTGAGCGCTTGGCAGATGGCGTAGACATCATCTAAAGTTTGTGAGCAGAGATTATACTGCCAAAGTCATGATGCTATGCGATCTTACCAGGCCAACCCAAAGGAGTCCCCGTATCGTCCGCATATGGCTCACTCTCGCCAACTCCGGGCCGATCGGGAGTGATTAGCCTTAGCCTCAATGTCAGAGCAAGCTCGTCATAAAATGCAGTGATGTATCTCGTCAAGCCCATTCCAACGCAGCAGAACACTGCAAAGCCGGTTGGATCGCCAACCTCCGAGAATGATATTACCCTTCCAGTCTGAGGATGTCGTATCTTCCGCGATAATCGTGGCGAGCTCAAATACTCATCGACAGCATTGTCAATGGAATCTGCACTTGACGGACGCTCTTCAACCGATTGTGGGGGCCGTCCTTGGGGCGCAAGGGGGTTTGAGAAAGTTCTCTTGTGCTTCTCAGTTGCTTCAGGACTTGCGGGTCTGGAGAAACGCTTGAAGCGAGAATTGGAACGCTGTAGTGGGGCTCGCGGAGGCATTTGTATGTCCAAGGATGTCTTCGCAGAAGGCGACTGCTTGTTCGTTGGCTTGCCGTTCTTAGGGCTCACATGCGATCCACTATTCCGATTCTTGCTTTGTAGAGTTCGCGCGCTATTCTCATCTACTAGAAGTTGGACCTCCTGGATTTTAGCTGTCCTCGAAATCTGCGTGCTGGCGAGGACACTCGCACTCTGAGGCGGGGCATCTGGTGGCTGGGGCGGGAGTGAGATTGGACGAGCCACCGGAGTTCCCGCCCGCAACGAAGAATCTGGTCTTAGCGACGCTGGCTGATACTCTCTTTTTATCTTCTGCGCCTTCAACTCTCTTATTCGCCTGTTGACGTCATCTTCCTCAATGTTTTCGGATACCTTCTCCGTTTGTTCGTGCTCGAGTTCCAGGTCTTGCACACCTCTAGAGATGTCATCACTAGTCCGATGTGATCGACGCTTTCGATGGGACGAACTCTCTATCTGACGCGGACGAAGGGACGAGTCCCGAGTAGGTATGAACCTCCCACTGCCGATACCCCCAGGGCTGCCGTTCCTAGTATCTATGAGCGGACTTGATCCTTGAAAATCAGGACTAGTACCAATCGAAGACTTGGGCGCATCGGAACGTGGAGCCTCTGCCGTTGGTGGCCCCTCACAGACGGTATCTTCAAGTGGATGTTCCGAGGTTGTCGCTGGCAAACCCATGTTTTCTCCTTCCCCGCTATTTATTCCAAGCCCATCTACTTTCTCCCCCGATTCACGTTCAAATCGCTTCCTTTCCTTCTCTTTCTCCTTCTCTCGTAGGTGTTCCTTGGACCCCTTATACAATAAGCCCTTGTGACTTTTTCCAACCTTCTTGGCCCCACTTCCTGCTGACTTGATGCTTGCTGAAGACTGTGTCGGTGCTACTCCCGGCTCAATACTAAGGTTCCCAATGCTGATGACTTCATCATTCTCCCTTGATTGTTTTGACTGCGAGCCTATCGAGGTTGGTCTAAATCGGGTTTTCGGAGAAGGCGATTTCGGAGGAGCTGTAAGCGGTGAGAGGCCCGACGGAGGTTTCGATGTTCGCACCACAGGTGGTATCGCAGCCTCATCTGGATGCAAGAAGTAGTTCTCGTGTGGGTTAATGGGATGGTCGTAAGCGCCGTAGTCCATGCCAAACCCTCCCCCAGTGAGCGACAACGGATTTCGCCTGTCCACCAAACCACCCTGCCTATTTGTGTGACGGAATTCTGTCTGGTAATGGTTCGGTGAGGAAGGTGTTGAACGACTGGACCCTATGTTGGGCAAACTGTCGAAGTGGTTTTCTGCGGGGGAGGAGATGGCGGAAAGCGAAGAGATGAGAGAGGATATAACCTCCGGCGACGCTGGCTGCACGTTGACTGATTGGCGATGAGCAGCACCAGAAGATGGGGGAGGTAGAGAGCGCCGGCGACGATAGTCCATGGGTCGCAAAGAAGTCCGGGCAGGGATGACGGGAGCAGGCGCCGCGCCGTCCATGGTGATCAGAGGGAGTCAATGTTCCGCAGGAGAGGTATTTATGGAGATTAAGCTAGAGGCGTAGGCTCAATGCATGAACTCGTACCGTAGCTTTGCAGATGACGAACGCGGGATGCGGCAGATGTGGGACTTCTTAAAGCACGGAGTGTGTCTCCGAATCGGGAATGATTTCTTCTGTCATATGCGCGCGAACACCAAGTCAGTGTGACCGCCAGGTCGGCACGGGCTTTTCAAGCTTCGAACTGCCAGAATTGGAGTAGACTGTGAAAGTACTCGAGGTATGGGACTGTGACCACGAACAAAGGACATGATGAAGCTCAAGGTCCGGCGTACAAGTATGCGCGCACGGTCCGACAACAATATCTTAAATGTTGACTCTAAAGTAGTCTTGCATAGGGGCAGGTATCACAAGAAGATGGATTGGTAAGATCGTCAAAGCCCATTGGTGCGCACATAAGGTAAATACTATTGTGTACTTTCACGCAGTCAAAGTTCATCTTACATGAAGAAGATAGGGGTCGTCATCACTAACTGACCTACCGTACCTCCAAGTTCCAGTGCGCATGTGACTTTTATGCACGTGAATCTAGCTACACGTACTGTAGTCTTCGCTACCAGAACTGGCTTGCTTCGGGACCGCAACGGCGTGAACTCAAGGAGACTATTTGAACATGACTGGAGATGTACGAAGTACATCATCGCCTTGTTGGCTAAACAGCGACTTCAGAAATTCAGGATTAATGGCAGTGCACGTGAAGGGAGCTCTGTAGCATTCGACAACGAAGCGAAACGTCGTCGCAAGGATCAGCGGTGACGCAGCCTGCTGCCAACTCTGCAGTCTGACCAAAATACTGATGGGTACAAGTCCATGAGTTGGTCATTTCTATCGCAGCCTTCCCTCCTCGCGCGCGCATGGCAATATACTACCTCCTCTTTTATCAGCATAACTAAACCGATGGATGCGCTCCTCTCCCTGCCCGCGTTGTCCTTCCTCATTATTCCCACCTTCTCCTCCTACTCCACATCTCTCAACCTCTTCTTCTTCTATCTCCAATGGTCCGCCCTCGTCCTCTCCCATCCTCCTCTGAAAGTTGAACTCCTAGGCACACTTGCCGTCCGATTCCTATTCTACATCCTGCCGTCGACACTGTTTTTGCTCTTCGATGGTGCTTTGCCAAGTGCTGCGGTGGGATTGAAGGCGCAAGGAGATGTCGCGTTGCCGACTGGAAAGGAGAAGGGCAGGTGGTGGAAAGTAGCGTTGGTCTCCGTGGGAAATGTGATTTTGGGCGTTGCAATCCAGGCCGGCGTCGAAGCGCTGTTTACGGAGGTGCTGCATATCCGAAGCGCTTTGAAAGTCACCACAACGCTGCCGACGCCATGGGGCATAGCCAAAGATCTTGTTCGAGGACTGTTGCTACGGGAGGTGTGTCACGCTGGATCAGCCAATGTGCGTACAATTGCGCTAATGCTTTCTCGCAGGTCCTGCAATACTACCTCCACCGCTATGGTCTTCACTCCCCTAATTCGCCACTGACAAAATATCACGAGCCCTGGTATCACTCTCTTCAAGCTCCTTATTCGCTGGCTGCGCACTACGATCACCCGCTCGCTGTTTTACTCACCCGTTTCCTACCGACCTACCTCCCCGCTATCCTCTTTCGGTTTCATCTGCTCACCTACTACCTCTACCTTGCGCTTATCAGCATCGAGGAGACCTTCGCGTATTCTGGATACTCAGTCTTGCCGACAAATTTCATCCTCGGCGGAATGGCGCGGAGAGCAGATGCCCACTTGCTGAGTGCAGGTAAGGGCAACTTCAGTGCCTACGGCATTATGGATTGGATTTGCGGGACGACCGTGGGTCCCGAACTTCTGGATGATGTCGAGGGGGAGGTAGAAGAGCACGATGTGCGAGGAACGCCGCGGACTGCGTTGGATAGAGCCAATGCAAAGGGCAGAGGAGTTAGTAGGAGGCCGAAGAAATAGTTAGGCTAAGCACAGATTGGTTGAGCGGAATATTTTGAGACATGGCAGTTGCCAGAGACGAACTTGGTTACCCACATCATCCTTTGCAGTAGCGCTCTTGACCTATTCTGTCATGTTTGACACATTGTCACGGCATTGAGATTAGAGATGATACCGTGTCTGATTTGGTACCTTATCTTGAAAGCTTAGTGCACAGGCCTAAAGGCATTTACCGAATTATTGACAGATCTGGTCTGCCTCGTCTTCAGCGGTTCAAGCCCAAGCTATGATAGACCTCAAGCGGCCCAATTACCCGCCTCCAAGCGCGCTCCGTACTCTACCATTTCATCTCATGTGGTCTGTCGCCCTTGCGTAGGCTGAACGTGCTTCCGAGATAGCTGATAAGGAACGGCTCCTTCTTGATGTTCGTCAATAGAGCCTTATCGACGGCTTTCTGATCACTTGCGCGTGCGCTGGCGATCTTCTTCTTCTTCTTCAAGTCGCGAACTGTCAGCTGCCAAATCCCAGTCTTGGTGCTTCACGCTGAGGTGTACGAACCTCCGGCTTCTCCCCCTGCTTGAAGAAAGCCTCCTCTCCCTTCTTGTCCTGCTTCTTCTCTTTCTCGAAATACCCCGCCTTCCCAACCTTCTCCACAGTCTCCTCGTCGATTCCCTTCAGATCTACCTTGACGGATGTGGCGATGACATATCGGGCGTTTACTCTCCGTAGAGGTACACCATTGACTTTGAACGGACCAGTGACAAGTAGGACGCCTTGTGGGAGATGTTTGAGGAGAACGACACGCTTACCGCGGAAGCGGCCAGCGAGGAGGATAAGGATGGCCCCAGGTTGAAGGGTTGGTCGGGGTTTTGCAGGGTGAACGGTTTTGCGAACCTGCAAAGAGCTCGAGTCAGCATCACAACCAAGCGTATCAATGTTGTAGCGATGGTCGTAAAGTGGGTCTAATGGACGTCACCGGATGAATCCCGGAAAATGGGTGCGGCTACGTCGAGTTCAAGGGCTTTGTAGTATCCCAAGCTGCTGCTGCTCAAAGAACACTCAGAACAATACTCAGCGTACCTTCTTTGACTTGCTCTCATCTTCCGCTGGATACCATTTCTTGGCCTTCTGAGTATGATGCGGTATCTCCCTCTCGCCTTTCCCAAACTTCTTCGTCTTGCCGGCCTGCTGGGTTGGTTCCTGCTTCTCCGACATTCTGACTGCGAAGATGAAGGAAAGGAAATGTTGGGAGGTATATCAGTTCCTTTGTCCTTGGAGAAGTTTTCGCTGATCGATGCTGTCGCGAGTTTCGATTGTGTGGATAGGGCTCCTCTTAGTTAGCCGAACGCGCTAAGCCGATCAGTACTAGTGGCCCTTAAGCTTTAGGAAGCTCAGCGAGACACATGTAAAGTTGCATCATATCAACACAAGTAATAGGCTTCTGTCATTCTTTTCACCGACTCACGCATCTCCGATATCTGCACAGAAAGCTGCAGCATGTCGATTGCACCACTCGTCACTTTCAAGGCTGGTACCTGCGACTTAGATGTAGGCCTTCACGTTTATTTCTCTGGCCTTCACTTGATTCTGTATTCCAGACGCTGCTCGGCGTTTTTCTCGCGGATCTTCCTTGTTTGTAGCGGAGTGAGCTGACATAGGCATCAGTACGCTGCAACTCCACCTAGAGTTAAGCCAAAGCCGACACCCGGCTACATCTATCTCTATTCGGAAGATGACCTCGTACACTTCTGCTGGCGGCCTCGATCCGCTCCACTCAGTCAGCCGGGGCTCGATCTGGTCATGGTCCCGACCGATGGGCATTTCACACCTTACGAACCTACCCATGACGCCTCCAGCACAAATCAAAAGTCTGCCACAAATGGTAGAATCTTTGTCTTAAAGTTTTCCTCCAGCTCGCAACGATATATTTTTTGGCTTCAATCGAAAACCCAACATGCGCAAGGGGATCCTGGATGGTTCAGCCCCAGAGATTTGAAGTTGGGGCAGATTGTTGATCAGCTTCTGCAAGGCGAGGAGGTGAATGTCCAAGAAGAGATAGCCAGTGTACTTAGTAGACAAGGCGGTCCAGATGGCGACGACGATGAGCCTATGGAAGACGCAGAAGGGATAGGTAATGGTGCAGAGCATCATCGTGGAGGCAGTGGTGGTGCTGGACCAGGAGCAACAGGAGGGGATATTAGAGAGGAAGGAGAAGGGTCTAGGGAAGGTGGAGCAGATGGCGGGAGAGCGTAGGTTACAAGCTCTATTGTCATTGAAGACCCTTCGGGCAATTGATTGTTCCACATGTTAGATTTCATTGCACACGATGAGTGGTGGGATCGATCAGCTTGCCTCTTGCTGGTTCAGAGCGTACCGGCGTTGCAGAGGCTATCTCTATTCCTTATGATGTGTACTCAGACAAAAACGAACCGATACCCTTGACTACCCAATCGTGAAGAGGTTCATGAACGTGCCACACTTTCGTTGAGCCAAAGCCTGTACATCACAGATGTCGTCATTGGATGGCTGACAGAGGTATATCTAGTGCATCAGCATCTACGAACGATGCATCTGCGGTCGTACAGAACTTCCTCAAATCTCTCCAAGGCAACAAAGCGTTAGGCAGCCAGCAGCAAGCGCAAGCATCAGCTCAAGGCAAGCCGTTCACCACTCTTCCCGACCTTCTCCCTCCGTCAACGACATTACCAATCATCGAGTCCGCGAACGCCGACTTTGTGGACAACCTCCTGTCTTATCTTCCACCCACACTGCTCGTGCTTGCACAGGAAGTCGATGATTCATCCTCAGTTGATCCTAATCCTGAGACTGCCAAAGCAGCCATGGAGGCTTTGAGCTTAGACCAGAAAAAAGACATCTTGAGGAAAACACTTCGATCGCCGCAGTTTTCACAAAGCTTAGGCAGTCTGACTATGGCTTTTCGGGACGGCGGTCTGCCAAGCATTAGTGATGCACTCAAAATCAAAGTGGAGAATGGTGGGTTCATGGGGAGAGGTGGGATGCCACTTGGCGGTGGAGAAGCTGTTGAAGCATTCCTAAATGGGGTCAAGCAATCTGTAGAGGAAGAACTGAAAGACGAGGAAAACCGGATGGAGACAGATTAGCTCCGGTATAGACTAGAAAAGCCATTATACGAATTATTGTTGGCGTATAACAAGTAACTTAACAAGCAAAGCATCACGTACGCGCACTATATTCGTTGAGTTAGTTTAGGACTCAAAGGCTCCACCAACGTGAGTTGCTTCGATTACTCTAATCATCTGTAAAGTACATGTACACAAGTACGTACACAAAACCTTGATCAGCGTCGTGTAGAATCTGTAGGGCTGAGGATTACTCGCTTGGAGGCTCTAGCTAAATGTAGACTAAAGCATTCCGTACGTCGTTCGCTGCAATCAAGCTCCTTCAGAAATTCGAGACCGACGCGACAGCTAAGACTTCACAACGAGACCCGCGCAAATTGCCAGAGTCAGTATTTTATCGCCTTGCGAGCCTATAGGATTAGTACCTTTCCGCGCTGCTCTGTGCTCTTTGCCGCTCAACCGCTGCTCGAGGTTGCTCATTGCCAACACGCGCATAAATATTCCGACTATTCGACCATTGTCAAGCTGGTAGGGGTCTGAGGGGGAATCACAATCTACCGGAACATGCCTTAGGGCTGGTCACTAGCCGCCATGCCCCCTCCTCAAGCGTTTCTTTCAAGCTACGCGCCTCGACTGCGAAACTACGGCAACTCATTACTCACGCCTGTCATCCAACCTACCACAGCTCAAAATGCGCCAACGTCGAGGACAACGAAACGAGGCACGATTGCGATCAATTATGCGGAGGATGGGTTCGAAGATGACGATTTCGATGACAGCGAAGGTCCAAGACGGCCGACGGGTTTGCGCAGTCTTAGGAGGGAGGATCCAAATCATGCAAGGGAGGGCATCGCGGATAAGTTGGGCAAGGAATTATCTGCGCCAGTCGAAGTCCAGGGAATCTGGAGAGAGTGGATGGGCAAACCAAAATTTGCAAAGTGAGTGAGCAATGAGCGGTGCGAGTGACGGATTTGGTAGAACGCTGATGGACTTGTGCCTCTTAGGACCGAAAAACAAGCACACGCGCAGACTGCTCTGCCATTGACCCTAATACCCGTCCGGATCGACCTTGATATACCATCGTTCACCCCTAGCCCTGCCCTTCCCCTGCCTGCGAACTATCAAGATTTCAATATCAACACTTCTTTGCCGCCGTACAAAACCCCGGAACCCACACCTCCATACAGACTGAAAGACGTCTTTCTCTGGAACCTTCACGAGACGTTAATAACGCCTGATCAATTTGCTATGATACTGGTACATGATTTGGACCTCCCCAATCCCCCAGCGTTGGCAATTCAGATAAGCAATCAGATACGGACACAGCTGGAGGAGTACGCTGGGGTGGCCTTGCATCCATTATTCCACTCAACCAATGTTACGACCGGCAATGGCACTGCTGTGAAGACACTACCAGCCGGAGTTTCGCGAGATACTTCTACGACACCCGCTCCCGTGAACGCCGCCACACCACTCACGAATGGCGTCAACGGTTTTGCTCAAACGAATGGCCAGTCATCGCCCTCAAAAACGCCCAATATACTCACAGCAAGCGCGTCTCCTCTACCAGCATCCGCGTCGGGAGAAAACAATCCTGATGATACATACCGGTGCATCGTCACTCTCAACATTAACCTTCTCAACAAGCTCTACACAGACAAGTTTGAATGGTCATTGCTCCATCCACCTGGCGTCGCTGAGCACTTTGCTAAGCAGACGTGCGCAGACCTGGGCCTGGCAGGCGAATGGGTGCCAGCGATGACGCATGCGATATATGAGGCTGTGCTGAGACTGAAGAAGGAGGCTTGTGAAAGCGGTGGTCTGGTGGGCGGAAACGGGTATGGTGGTGAGATTGATAATTTGGCAGTTGATGGCCAGGAAGCCGGCTGGAGATTCGACAACGAGCATCTTGCCGATGAGTGGGAGCCCAAGGTTGAGACTCTGTCGAAAGAGGAGATCGAGAAGAGGGAAGGAGACAGAGAGAGACAGATCCGAAGGTTACGAAGAGAGACGGCAAGGTTCTCTTCGACCACCAACATGGCTGGCGGTCTGCCTACCCAAAGTGGGTACTTCGATAACCCGGAAAGCGCGGAAACACCAATGGGTAGAGGTGAGAGGAGCAAGAAGAAGAGGAGGTTCAGAAGTCTGAGTCCTTTAGCTAGAGGTGGCACACCTGGTGGAAGAGGTACGCCGGATGTAGGTGCCGCTGGCTATGGTGGAGGTGGAGGACTGAACGAATGGTATGAACGTATCGCCAAGCTCGACTCAGACCCATACTTACATACTGTTTTAGGGAACGACAAACATGGCGTTGCTCACACTGCATGGTTTGGGGTACTGGAGTCTGGGCTGTCAGAGACGGGCCAAGCGGACCAAGAGTAAGCAGTTCTTTGATCTACCGTATTCTGGGCAATGCTAATCGGTACAGTCGTTATGCAATAATTGCGGCCTCATCTACGAGCGCGATCGGAAATTACCGCCTTGGGCGAAAGACCTTCATCGGATGGATCAACCTGTTGGTGCACGATAACCACCCATATCTGCGTTTCTATGATTCGCGGCTTCTTCCCGGCGTTCTACTCTTCATGTATGTCAAAGGTACACTTCACTTTCTTCCGCTGCTCTTGGGTTCGCAGCATGCAAGGCAATTGCAAGGCGTTTCAGAAGGGGATCAGGTTATGGTTGTACCATACGTCTAGTTCTCACAGGCGCTATGACTTAGAAGACACCTCAAGCTAATGATAGTCCTTCCCAACCACTCACTTGGTGCCTTCTGGTGTGATCTTCTCGTTCTGCTCGGCTTCGCCACCCACGTTCGACCTCTTCGTCTGAGGCATCTCCACCGACTCCTGCAATACTTGATCAGCAATAACTTTCTCACCTCTCCATCCATCGACAATATCACTCACCGCCTCCGCCTTCCTCTTCCTCCCACCCTCCATCCCCTCAATCCCACCCTCCTTCCCCTCCTCCACAAGCTTCGGCTTCGCCTTCACGCCCGCAGCCCCAACAACATTCCTACACCCAACAACATTCACCCCAGCACTAACACTAATCTCCACCGGCCTCATCCTCCCCATGCCCTCGTCGCCACCACCAAGCACCTTCGCCTGTCTCAGCGCCGCAACCAGCATCCCGGCCACCCGGGTCGCCGTCTCAGCAGGCGAGCACGCAAGCACGTTACCGTGCCCGACTATCTTCGTCGTCGCGTCGATTTTGATATTTATCGGTGGGGGTGGTGGGAGGACGGCGTAGTCGTCATCATCGTCTTCTCCGGTGAGGTCGAGCATGGCTTCCGCCGTGAGCGTGTGAGGCGAGGAGGGGGTGTATGCTGGTGGGGGCGGGAGTTGGGCCGCTGGGGTTCGTGTGGGTGGGGTGGGGTCGTTGAGGGTTTCGAGGAGGATTTTGCGGTGGGCGTGGAGGAGGGCGTCTGGGGCGATCATTGTGGATGATGATGATGATGATGATGATGATGATGATGATGATGACGGTGATAACGATATACAAGAAGATGGTGATGGAGTTGAATGGATGATGATGTCGATAGGCTCAGATATTGCGCACTCTTTGGAACTGATAGATGTAGAGGAAAGGTAGAAGTGAGACCCGATGGTCGCTACGAGAGATCTTATACATGATGGGAATCTATAGTGAATAGGAAATCGTGCATCAATAGCAAGTCGCTACCTTATGCAGGCCAAGCTCAAATATCTTTTTCCTATTGTCACCCGCGATCCTATTGTCGCCGAAACCCCTATTGACGCAGGAGCCATTCTAGCAAACGGTAAACCGAAGAACTGGCCAATAAACGGTCAAATGTTAGCGCACAGACTCTCTCCGCCGGCTATTGTTGATGGATCCACGCAGGTGAAGGTGCATGTGATATGGGCTATTCATGTGAGGTTGGAGAGTTTCCTATTGTTGTTCTGAATAGGATGTTCGCTAATGTGGTTTTAGATGCGGACAGGAGTACAATAGGAAGGAAATCACACGACTTGAGTCAACATACTGGGACGCTGAATTATTGTAGGATCAGCTACAGATCGGTTGCTTAATATCACTAACTCTAAAGTCGGCATATCCTGCCTGCTGCGCAACTGCTGCGCAGTCCTCGAAACACCCTACCTCTGAACAAAATTGTCCTTAAATGCCAAACTTGATGTCTAAACCAGCCTACCAATCGACGCCGAAAAACCGGAATGACTTCATCAGTAGGAGCCGTACACCCTGATTCGCCTGAGAGGTAGCTTGCTAAGGCACAATTCTCCTCCGTATTCCATATGAAGGATATTCATAACTCCAATGAAAGGCTACTGATTGCCAGGGTGGCTTAATACGACAAGGAGAGCAAGACGGCTGCCGAAACAGCGGGGTATATATGCCAACAAACTTTTCGAAATCAAGTATGGATCTTGACAAAAGGTGCTGACTAGTGACGGGTGTTAATAAGAATGACGAGAAATGGGTCAGAAGAAAAGAGTTGTACGGGCGTAAGCACGGTTTGAAAGAGCAAAGAATCCCAGTCTCTGCCCTCACAGCACACCAAAGGAGGCTCCCAGATAGCCTCACCGTTTGAAAAACAGGCGCCGCTGAGATGCGCTGCACGTTTGCAGTGGGTACTGTGGCTCGAGGAAAGGTCTCAATCTTGCCCTGTCTTCCGCTTACTTCGAACTTTGCAAGTGCAACAACGTTCCTGCTCGTCCAGAGTCTTGGCACTCGCTATTATTCCTTCAATCGTGGGCCCCTGCATCTTCTAAGTAGGTATGAAGTTCACAAGCACGCGTCCTACTCCATCGGTCCGATAGAAGCACCTTCCATCATCCAGATAGAAGATCTTTACTTCCCTCTCAAGATTTAACGGACCTCAGTATGCGCAGTATGCTGGTTCGCTTTCACTAAATACCAACAGCCGATCTCCTGCGAACACTGTTTCTTTGTGCAAAGGCGTGTTTGAAGGCAGAGTAGACCTCGATTTCTGGTCGCGCCGTCGCAGGGGTGAAGTATTCAGGAGAAGACACTGGAGACTAATGGCTCCTATTGATGGCCCCCTTGCGAAGTTGACATCCCTCATGAAAGCTCCAACTCCATAAGATTTCTGAACTTCCAAGATTACGGATAGGAAGGGCTGCTGGAATGCCTCGCAAGTATTCCTGGATATTGTCCACGCTAGCGTAGACACATGGAAAGGGCGTAAGAAGTATAAGCGAACATGAGGTGATGGCGGAGAATGTCACAAACGAAATCCTTTTCGTGCATAGAAGAAACGTTAGCAATACCAAACATCGCTCCGGTAGCTAATCTCCCTGTCTCCCACCATACATAGTATGACTCTCCCGACTTTATTCTCTCGTCTTGTTGAACAGCATGCTATGCGCCGATTGAAGATGATTCAAGATCGTGCAGAGTTCCTATGGGAAAATCATCGAAAGGTGCAACAGCCCCCTGGATGAGCTTTCTGCAATGGCGACGGTCATACTCTGTCAATTCCAAGGGGTTGAGACCTAAAGCACAGGCCTCACTAACGAACTCGTAAGAATTCTGAAAAATATGAGGCTCCACTCCTAATGGTAACGGTCTTCACACGTCAGAGGAACCCATCTCGGATCACTTCTGCCGGCAAGAAACGCTGAGGATACGGTAATCTGCATGTAGGCGCCAAAGCACTCGCCAACGGCAGACGCGCTTCAACGTTCACGGCCCTCTTCTGGCCATATCAGGATATCATCTTCTCCACGGTGTATCCTTCCGGGGCGCTGCTGCTCTTCTAGGGCCCCGCGCATAGGAGCAGAAACTTGCCGAGAAGCTGTGGCACCTAGGTGCGGAAGCTAGAGAAAGGGCCTTCTCCCAGCGGCTCCAGAATTGATTGCTAGCTATCCAGAATGGTGAACTGTGCCTAGACATCTTATAATGCCAGCTGGCTATCTCGGCCGAGACGGGAACATTAGGGAAAGCAACTTCGTTCCCTCCAATTGCTTCTTGAATATGGCGACACTCCAGATCCCTTTGAGCTTTCAAGCCCTCGAGGATTATCTCGTGAAGATGCCAAACGTCCATCACCCAGCTTTGATAAAGGCGTAAATCCAGGCGCGTACATGTTACCTTTGATATGGGCCAAGAGTTTTTCAACATTCATCTCGCGATCGTGTGTTGTGCTGTACGACTGAGTCGGCTGTCTAACCCAGAGAGAGCTAGGCTGGAAACTGAAGTGATGCGGCTCTGTTGGCCCGCTTGTGCCCTCTATACACGCTAAGCGAGCCCACAAGAAATTGAGATTCCGAAGTTCGAATTCAAGACCGCGACGTCAATCAACAGAGCTTAGGCCCAGGACCTCGAACAGCCATAAAGATGAGGTACATACACTCACTGGAGACGCTGACTATCCCGGAGAATGGTAAGTTCTATTCCCTGACGCCTTCAGCCTCTCGGTATACCAAACTCTTCGCCGGAGCGCCGGAGGCCTATGAGAGCACAATCGCGGAGAGGCTTTTGTAGACTACTTTAGGCAATACCTATTCTGTAATTCTGCTGACCTTGTATCTCGCTGCCAGTCAAAGTGAACATCAAGTCGCGGATAGTCATTGTCGAGGGTCCACGGGGTACGTCAAATTTAACAAGATGTAGGAGAGCATGGGCCCTGACAAAACCTTAGGGAAACTTGTCAAGAACATGTCTCATCTCTCTGTCTGCTTCTCGCATCCTTCGAAGAACATCATAAACATCGAGCTTCACCACGGCGTGCGCAAGAATGTCGCAACTCTACGGACAGTCAAGACCCTCATCAACAACCTCATCATTGGCGTCACGAAGGGTTTCAAGTACAAGATGCGCTATGTCTACGCTCATTTTCCCATCAACGTCAATATCGAGAAGAACTCCGAGACAGGTCTGTTCGAAATAGAAATCCGGTACGTGTTGGCAGCTACTGGCAAAGGCAGGAATGAGGCCAGAACATGCGGGAAGGACGGCTAACGGCTCGCTGATGCTGCAGAAACTTCATTGGGGAGAAGATTGTTCGAAGGGTCACTATGCAACCAGGCGTGGACGTTGAAGCGTCAAAGAATCAGAAGGATGAGATTCAATTGACCGGAAACTCGCTGGAGAACGTGTCACAAAGCGCTGCAGACATCCAGCAGATTTGCAGAGTCCGGAACAAGGACATTCGAAAGGTACGTCTCTACGGGAGGCCTACAACCCAAAGCAACGCTGACCTCGTATATTGCAGTTCTTGGACGGATTGTACGTGTCGGAGAAAGGCAACATCGGGGAGGAAGCCTAGATGATGTGACTGCGCTGCTGGGGGATATCGAAGTCGTTCAGGCTCTGTACTTGAGCACAAGCTTGTGGCCATAGCATTTGAAGCAACTCAGAACCCGTTCGAAGCAAATTGCATTGGAGACGTTCCTTACTCTGCTTCTCGCATGAAAGTAGGCAAATGCAAAACACCGAGGAGACGCCTCTACCAGCCAAATTTAGACCTATCGGTCGAGGCCGAAGAACGTTCTATTGCCAACCAGAAGTTCCGATGCAACACTCGTTGCGAATCGAGTCATGACTTGATTCGATCAGCTGCGAGCGGGGTGCATGACGGGTGCGGGATCGTGATCAACATTAGTCGTACCCCACCTTCAAGTATGGCGTGCAGTTAGAGATCCATATGGGAGGGTAGGTCACAATACTCAGGGGGTGTGTGAAGCCTGGAGGTAGTCACGTGGCTGTCAAGGTCTGACTGCGCCGTCGAGGTACATGTATTTGTGCTATTTGACACTATCAAAAGCTCCGACAAGAAGTCTCCATCCCTGAGAGGCAATGGCGCTAGAATAGAGTACATCGCGCTACATCCCGCGCCAGGCGATGGGGCCAACAAGATAAGGTAGACTTCCATAGACATTCGAACTGAGATAGATGAGCTGAGGCAATCTTCCTCTACGGTATTACCAAGTATGACAGGCCCGACCGTCTTACATGTATCATCCGTTCTGTGCTTGCGCGAAGTATACATGATTGTAAGGTAGCACATTTAGGTAAGGTATTAGCTTGCGGGACAGGATTGCCCTAGGGAAAGCCCTTCCAGTTAACTTTATCCGTTAACGGCAGCAAACCGTTCGCAGACGGTCACATCGCTTAGTAGCTTATATACCTGGTACATAACGTCATTACCTTGTTGTCCAACGCCTTACTGGCCCAAGTTACGAGTACAAAGCAGCCAGAGATAGCAAGAACACCCAAGATCGATTCCACGGACTAGTTCTATCAGGTAATACGGTAATGCAATGGTCACCCCACTACCTATACCTTACATTATGCCGACTCTGAATTCCCTTTCGCCAATTCATCGTCTTCTTCCTGCCCCATCTCTTCCGTTCCAGATCGATTCCTGCAACGTCGAAGGAGATGGCAGAGGACAAGTATACCCATTTCGATATACCAGCAGTTGAGCGCAGCGGCAGTTATCAGGATGGACTTGGACGTGATCCAGAGATGGAAGGTCTCACGTTGTACGAGAAGAAGGCCCTGTTGGTGAACCGTGAACTGGATGCTCATGGAATGGGCAAGTACCAGTGGTATATCTGGTTCCTCTGTGGCTTTGGGTATATGCTTGATCTGCTGTGGGCTCAAGCTTTTGGTCTCGTCGCTGCTCCTCTCCAGCAGGAATTGGGATTTTCAGGTACGAGGATAACATGCTCTTCTGAAGATGGCAATACTTGTTCACAGAGCTCATCTATATTCAGATCCCGAACTCGGGAACATCTTTGTGGCATTTTCGGCAGGACTCACGGCCGGGGTGAACACACCGCTCTAGATGGTGCTACCGGATCACTAGAGCTAATGAGAAAGCTCATATAGGCCTTCGTATGGGGCGTTCTGGTAGACATCATTGGTTGGTACTCTGGCTTGCCTGATCCTAGTCTTCTTTATTCGCAGACACTGACTAGATCACTCAGGCCGCCAATATGCCTTCAATTTAACAGTATTGATCGCTTCTGTCTTTGGCTTGTGTCTCGGTGCCCCATCAAACTATAACGGCATCCTCGTCTTGACTGCGTTTGTTGGCTTCGGTGTTGGCGGGAACATCCCAATCGATACGACTATTACATTGGAGTTTCTTCCGCAGGTACCTACCCAGCCACAATCAGTGATATTTTACAGCCATTGACATGCGCTAGAACCGCCGATTCTTATTAGCGGCCCTGTCAATTTTCCAGCCCATCGGTGTCGTGGTCTGCAGTGGGATTGCCTACGCCTTCATCCCGTTCCACTCATGTGGCAATGGTGCCGATGACAAGCCACTCAAGGCATGTGGTAACGTTCAGGCCGGAGCCCCGTGCTGTACCAAAGCCAATAACATGGGATGGCGATACCTCCTCTTCACCCTTGGAGGTATCACTCTCGTCGTGTTCTTCCTCCGATTTGTCCTCTTCCGCTTTCAAGAATCGCCCAAATTCCTCCTTTATAGGGGCAAAGACGAGAAAGCCATCCGCGTCCTTCACAACGTTGCGCGCTTCAACAAGCGCGAGAGTACCATCACGACTGAAGTTCTCGCCGGGCTGACGGATGAGGATAGCTCGCTGGGGAGCGCCGGCTCTCGAAGGCCAATCCTTGGAGGCGGCGCGAAGCAGGTAAACAGTTCAACTTCCGACAAGATGAAGCTGGAGTTCTCTCGGTACAAGATCCTGTTCGCAACTGCATCCATGGCGCGCTTGACAATCCTTGTATGGGTCATCTATGCGTTCGATTACTGGGGTTTCACCATAGCTGGTACGCTCATCCGAATAATACATCTGTGTCTAAGCAAAGTTTTGACAGAAATCCTCAGGATCTTACCTCCCGACCATCCTTCGGCGAAAAAACGCCGCCATCAGCGTCTCCGTCCAAGAAACCTACCGCGACTACGTCATCATCTATATCTGTGGCATCCCTGGCGTCCTCCTCGGCACTCTCATGTACGGCATCCCATTAATTGGCCGCAAATGGGCAATGGTCATCTCTAGCGCTCTCATGGCGACCTCCCTCTTCCTGTTCGCCGCAGTTAACACCCAGGCTTCGAACATCGGCTTCAACGCCATGGAGTACTTCTTCCAGTCTATGTTCAATGCTGTGCTCTACGGCTGGACCCCCGAAGCATTCCCAGCGCCCATCAGAGGCACGGCGTCGGGGGTTGCGAGTTTCTGGGGCCGCATCTTCAGTATCGTAAGTCCGCTCATCGCGGGGCACCTGCTGCAGAAGGGTGCCAACGACGTGTTGTATTTGGCTGGTGGAGGGGTGTTTGTGTGTACCTTGGCGATTTTTTTCTTGCCGGCTAGTCACATGGGGACTCAGAGTTTCTAAATGGATCAGAAGGCGACACGGCGCGGTGGTTGATAGAGGATGGCAGAGCGAAGCGTACCCTTGGAGTCTCTTGGATATAGATTATACCCCGGAGGACGTCCCGTTCTGTAATGACTTATATACATAGCGATGGCAATGGACTATTTACGAGGACACTGCGGTGCATAGACTGGTCCTCGACGGCGCGGATGCAGTAGGACAGTCTTCGATCAGGAAGCCCGCCAGGGCTTGAAAGAAGCCAATGAGTTGTGAACGGTTTTCTCAGCAACAGCAACGACGGAAATTACAGCCACTTTCCAAGACCTGATTCGCCGTGAGGAATAGCTGATCAAACATCGAAAAGCAGCGTTGAGGTAACTTCTTTCTCCGGAAGAGATCGGCTTTGACCATTAGCATCCTACATTCAGCATTCACCGACGGCAGCTACCTGGAAAGAACTATTTGTACTTTCACTGAACCATTGATTGATACAGCGGTTATTTTGTTCGGAAAGAATAAGAGGAATCGAAAGTGCAGAGCTGCTCGTACGTCAAGCTAAATATAATTTTGGGAGAAGATTGACGTAGGTGTTGTATTCCATGACTGTAACCGAGGTGGGAGATTAACAAGGAGAGATTGTCCGGCATTGGGTGGGGTCTTGTATGCTCTCTGGCATAGCGGGCCTGAATGATCAGGCGCGTAGGACTTCCAGGTCGGGGTCAGAAAGTATCTGTCAGACTGGCCACCGTAGGAAATGTGCCAGTTGTACGTTACGTTGGCCGGATCTCTACGGTGGCCAATCCGAATATCCCCTGGACCTGACCTCGTGCAAAGTACACTCAAACTTTACGATGAACGATGATCGGGCGGTCTTCCTTAGTACAGGATAAAGATGCAGATACAATACTGGCGTACACGTACCGCTGATACGGACACGAAGGCTTTCCCATGCTAGAAATCAGTCCCTATCTTACCTGGTCCTGTTCCCTTGGTGAATTGCCTTCAAGAGTGGATTACAAATATACCTACCACGGCTGTTTTCATCTACAGGAACAGACGTGCCGTTGCCGGTACTCTGCCCTCGACATCGACTTCTTCTTGTTTGTTTTAGCATCTTCCAATGTCCGTTGGTCTATGTGGCCTCGCTCCGAGTTCAATGCCTGGAGCGAAAGTCGACGCAGCTCTACGAATTTGGATGAACCACAATCTCACGACAATGGGTGATGACATCAAGGACATTTACTGACACAGCAAGTTTCATTGCGATATGTTATTAGAAGCGCTGGGAGATCGCTCGATGCAAAGTCTATCGCTAGAATCGAGGTCATATTGACCATGCTCGCTGTGGATGCTCGGAAATACATTTGAAAATCAACGCCTGATCTGACGGCCACTTGATGGACCGTCGATCGAGTGCCGTGGAACGCCAGGTGGAATGCTTGTGGATATCTAGTAACGCCTCCAAAGAAATCTAATATTGCGATGTAGTGGACGAAGATCAATCGCCGAACCTGGAGGAAGTTCCTTAGAAGTCTTTTCGAGCGTGCTTGCTCGTTCTTCGAAGGCGCTCGCCATACTAAAAGATGATTAGCTGATAGGCCTCCTTATGTCGCAGCAGAGGGACGACTTACCTTATATAGTACAAACGGAATCGGTATGAAAGCAATCGAGAGAAATGCTAGCAAGGAACTTGCCCATCCAACTCCCAGTTTCTTGTACATCGCTGCTGCGAACAATGGGAATCCGGCGCCAAAAGAGGATCTCATAAAGTCGTTACCCGCCAAGACTGATGCAACATAATCTGGATACGCATCGGGAAGGTAGCCGAGTACAGAGTTGAAAAGGAAAAAAGTGCCAATGGAGAAGAATCCAGATCCGATGATTGGCATTATCCAGTGAATGCTAGGTCTGGAACTCCACCCAAACCAGAAAAGACAGATCGGGATGAAGAAAGCACCCACCATCGCAGGCGGAAGTCTCTTCTCTGGCTTCAGCTCGCCGTTCTCGTTGAATTGTGGCTCTGTGTACTTGTGCAGATACCAGAAGAATGGCGGGATGCTGATGAAGGCACCGATGAGGATACCGAGGAAAGCAAGACCTTCTTTGCCGAGAGTGAAGCCGTAGATCCCGTTGAAGACGATTGGGAACGACTCGAACCAGATATATAGCAGGCCATATACAAGAGCAATATACAGATTGAGCAGGAACACCATTGGTTCGGTGAAGTTGAGGGTGAACGGCCGGACAAGTACCATAAGTGCAATTTCCTTTCCTGTCATTTGTTCTCCAAGAATCTCCGGCTCCGATTTCAACTTCTCATTGCCTGTCAGCTTGCGAAGACGACGTGCACGGCGGAATAGGATGTTGCTCGATGACGTCTCTGGGAGGAAGAAGATAAAAAGGATAAGGGCGGCGCCGGATAGCCACATCAATTCCCAGATGGTCCAAGTCCAACCCTTGGCTTCGGCAGCAAAACCACCAACTAAAGGACCGAGGACAGGACCACAGACAGCGGCGATGCCCCAGATGCCAATACCATAAGCACGCTTCGACGGACTGTACATGTCTACAATAGAAGCACCTCCTGTGGCGAGAACTGGAGAGCCGACGAAGCCGGTGATAAATCTGAAGGCCAAGAGCAGTCCGAAGTTTTTAGCGAAGATGACCGGAAGCTGGAGAGCCACAAAGGCAACCAGAGTACCGATATAGACGGGGTTCCTTCCAATCTGTGGAACTTCTGACATACTCGCCCAGAGCATTGGTCCGAGCCCATAACCTGCGACAAACAGAGTAAGACCAAGCGTGGCTGCAACCTGACTGACACCGAAGTCCAGCATGACCCCTGGGATACCAGCGGTATAAATGGCGGATCCAATGTAGACGGAGAATGTCAAGAGACAGATCTGGAAGGTGACGAAGAACTTCTTGCGTTGCGACCAGTTCATTGGATTCTACATTTCCGTCAAAGACTACATCATCTGGTGTGGCTTTTCGAGGCACTTACCTCCGGATCCTGATTCCCATACCAATCCACAACGTGGACATCTCGACCTTTCTCCTGATCAATTTTCGTACCGCTAAGATTCGTCGGCTCTGCCCCATCTCCGACTCGTGTCCTCGAGGTCTCATGTGATGGGGTGAGTCGCTCTTGTCGTTCCTGCTGCTCTTCTGGGGTCTCGACACCGGTATGGCCGTGATGCGCCATTCTGTTGGACTTCTCGAAGCTAACATATTCTTTCCATAAAGATGGATCTCGGTCTTCGGCATAGGGGAGAAGTTTGCCCCGCGATACGATGCGAAGGAAGTGACCAGAAACAGTATCTCGGATGAGGTCTGACATGATCACGATTTGGTGGTGGAAATCACCGAATGGTGAAGGGAAAGGATGAGGAGATGAGAAAGTGAGAGGATCAAGGGAGTGACTCGAGTCCAACCAGTCGATATATTTACTTTGCTTTGTACTGGCATAGAGGCAGATGTAGTAAATTTTCAAGGGCAAAACAATATTAAATCTACAGCCGTCATACCAAGACTCTTCAACTTTGACTGCATACCGGCCTTCGCGTGCTTTGAAATCCGAGCTTCAATTCTAACTCGCAACTCCCGTACCTGAGTCTATGACGACAGTAGTTCGGTTACCGAAGCTATTGATCGATCGAGGCTCTGCAGATGATCAGATCTCGCCTACAGGCGCAGATCTCGATTCCAGATTATTGGTAAGCCTGCCAAGAGGCCTCAAATTTAGGTCTTCTCTGCGACCTTCGCCTTGAATACTTCCTCAACTTGCATTTGTCTTTCAGCCTCTGGAGGATCACAGCTGTTTTCCTTGTACACAAAGCCTTGAAGGCCTGCCTTATCCGCTTTCTATAAGTTGCCAGTAAAGCCCTGTGTCCTGATTCGGTCTATTATCTTCGATTCTCATCTTCGTTTGATATCAAATCCGATCAAGTTTATTTTGAATCACCCGGGCATAGCCTGAAGGGTAGCTGGAGGTGATGCTTGGTGGAGCATTAGATACCTCTCCTGTTGCGGACAAAACCTTCCCGCTCTGAAGAAGTTGCTTATATATATGTAAAGCAAAAATACTAAAGCGTCTCGAAACAAAAGGCTCTAGGAAAAGCTGCTGACCAAAACACAATGGTACTTGGTACCCGCAACACGCAAACAACATTGAGAGTCTCCTATTCTACTCGCATTGCTGCGTCACACTGTTCATTAATTTCTATATTCATACTATAATCAGACAAGAAGGCCGTCTTTGAAGCGCACGCGGCACCTTTCTTTGGGGATACCCCGGACAGTTTTCTCACAACATCAAGGTATTCGCAGCGCTAAGACGAATATGCAATTACTGATTCACAATTCACTCTGATGGTTCCTATGCTTCCTTCACTCCGGCACTAGTGAAGACCGAGCAGCACTACCAGACGGCCTGCTCGGTCTTGTAGCTAGACGCCGATACACGCAGCATTGCGTCACCCATACACTCTACATATCATTGCAGCAACAGACTCAACTCCAGCATAAAACTTCACCACACCCATGGACGTCCAGACGTACCAGCCTCGCCCATGGGACAAACTCCCCGTCGACATCATCCTCGAGCTGACCAAACACCTACCATTCTTTCCCAACACCCTCACCTCCCTATCGCTCACTACCAAGCACCTCCACGCCATCCTTACCACCTACGAGCGCAGCATCTCCGCCACCATCGCCCTCACCCAATACCGCACAGCAACAACCCTCTACCCACCATCCTCCCTCCCGACCCTCCACTCACCCACTCCAACCCCTCATCCAACCTACGCCTACCTGGCCGCCCTCCACAACCGCACAACAACAATCACGAACCTAACCTCCCTCCTCTCCCCCGCTGACAGCACCTCCCTCCTCACCCACCAGCACGTCACGCACTGGACGACGCTCCTGACCGCCGGCTTGCACATCCTCTACCGCCTCTGCGACATCCCCAACCACTCCGACAAGATAACCTACCTCCACACGCACCTCTCACTCCCGTCTCTAGCTCTACTCCATCTAACATTACTCATCGCGACCAAGACGGCCGAACAGCACGGACATTCACGCCTCCTTCGCACGCGCTGATGCCGAGGTCCGCGCCGACATCTGCCTCGTGTTTGAAGAATGCGTGCTTCTACACGGTCCTAGATTCCTTCTGGATATCTTGACGACGCGGAAGAACGATGGCGGGAGATTCGGGAAAGGGGAGGCGACGAGGGTGTTGTTCGAAGGGTGGTGCGGCATGGACAGGAAGCAGACGCGGGTGCCGACGAGGACGTTGACGAGTTGGGCGAAGGAGGCGTTTGCGAGGAGGGATGGGTGTGCGAAGGCGGGTGTTACGGTGAGGATGTGGGAGATTTGTCAGGGGAGGGGGTTGTGGGGGGTGAGTGGACTGGGGCAGGAGGGGGTGGTGGGGCTGGTAAATGCTGGGGTGGTGGAGGGAGGAGACTAGAAGTGACTTAGATTTGCTGAGGTTTCTGATAGAGGAGTGGGATAAATCGGTTGGAGGATTGTAGCGCTTGGGTAGACAGTGCGATGAAAAGGGTTCAGCGCTTGTGGAAGCACCCGTATAGAGATAAAGCTATTCAACGCAGTCCGCATACGAATGTTCTGGATTCCGACTAACTTCCTCCATCATTCCGGCGTCACGCAACGAAGACGGCTACTGGATAGTAACCAAGCTCACTAGTACAAAACCGATTGCTAACCAACTGGAAAGACCGACGACTAAAACGCTGCATGAAAGTAGGTGTATCATCGTCAGCAGATGATAACATGCACTGAAAAGCAAACATTAGCAATGACAATGAGAGAATGTCCCTCCACAACCTCCTGCCTTCACACTTAGACCAATCCTCCAACCACACGCTTTTCGTGCTAGAACGATGACCGCAAACCTGATAGGAACCATCCTTTCATGACTCGGCTATGACTTGATCTGAGCTGTTTCTCATCCCCTGGCTGTCACGCATGCCTCTACGGCTTACTGTACCCATGGGACTTGGTTGACTTCCGGTACTTACAGCTCTGGGACAGGAGTGTCCGGCTTGAATACCGACAGGCTTGCTTCCCAGAAGTGCATTCTCATGATGGAGACTGTTTGTGTCGACCAAAGCCAGAGACAAGCGGCTAGCTGACGTGTTATCTACCGATGGCCACTGGATAGGCATCGGACTCGGTGCAGGGGGCACGACAGGCGCCTCGCTAGGTATCCCCAAGTCCTGATAGCCGTTGCGATTCTTCTGCAATTTGCTCGGGCTCGAACCTCTTTCCGCACGATCCGTGTCAGAAGAACTGTGATGACCAGGCACAAAGGCGTGATACCATCGTCTGCTTCCCTGGGTTTCTTCTCCATCTGAGGAGGTGGCGCGCTCTGAAACCTCTTCCACCGTGGCCAATGGAGCGGATTCGCGCTTGCCTAAGAGAATCTCTTTGTACCAAAGCCTGCTGCCTGTGTCTAGAGCGATGGTTCTGGGACTTTCTTCAGGAATGGTGCGGTCGCTGAACTGATTTTGACCCAGAGCTTCCTCGTTGATTGAAGTCTTCTTCTTCGGAACGCCTCCTTGTACGACCGCGCCCTTTCGATGCTTCCGCCATCGCTGAAAGAGTGAAGCTCCAAATGCTACAGGAACAAGTAGTAGCAGCAGAGTACCTACGAAGTACAGCGATCTCATTTCCGACTTAACTCGGGCCTTACAATGCTTATTAATGGCCGCTTCGTTCCTAGGATGACAGAGCCTGCAGGTTTCCTGAACAGATCTGGCACTTTGGCTGAGGGGCTTCTCTTGTCCAGAGCAGAGTTCCGCGATGTTTCCTTTGCAAATGTCCAGCCTGCAAGACTTCATCTGTTTGGAATAATCGTTCGAAGTATCTGAGGTGGACGATGCGGGGAGAGCTTTGACAGATTGTATGGCGGCCTCCTCCGGCAGCGGACTGATTGGAGGTATAGACGGCCTATGGCATTGCCATGATTTGTCCTTTGATGGGTGGAAGAGGTCCAGTGCATTAGAGGCCCATATGTTGCTAGTACACAATTCGTCGGTTTCGGACGCACCGGGCCCGAAGTAGCGCAATAGTGAGATCGCAAGACTGTGTCGCGAAGAAAAGGAGAATTCCTTGAAGCCCCTCTTCGTGCTAGCCCACTTGTAGAACCCTTTAGCTACTTTCTCACAACTGACAACGGCATCATTAAAACGCTCGAGTTCATTTCCGCTGCAGTTCTCGTGCGTATGAAGTCCCCAACATGAGGCGAATTGATCCAGTGGCGAATGCGCCTTATCCTCCCGTGTTGGCTCACGCCGTTCGAGGGACTCTTCGCTCTGGAAAGGGCTAGATTTTGTTGAGATTGCCAATTTGGGCTTTTCGTTATCCTTATAAGATGCTGGACAAGGGCGTGGTTTTATTGCTTGTGGTGGGAATAAGTCAAGGGCGAGATATGCAGATTTGATCGATGCGGAGGTCAACGCTTTCCGCCCTCTCTGAATCCAAGCGTTGTATCCCTCGTTAGTGCTCACCCATTTATAGAACCGCTTTGCCCGGTCTCTGCAATGAATGAGGGCTTGATCGTACACTTTGAGCTCATCCCAGGCAGAATCTGCATCTTTGACATAGGGACCCCAGCAGAAAAAGAAAGCGCGCTGGTCATCTGGAGGACTGGTGCGGGCAAGTGCCCGTCTTTGTATTGTACGAGAAGACGCAGCCGGCGTCAATACATCCTCGCCGTGCAGCTTGATTGTGTTTGCACTACCTATGACAGGGTGTGAGATGGGAGGGCTCCAAGTCGCAGTCGACTGATGATCAGGAGCATGAGGACTGTGTGGTTCTCTTTCTAGTTTCGCAGGAACGATGGGAATTGAATTCGGGATGACTACCCAACCAAGTACAGGACCGCCCCGTAGTCCGATGTCCGAAGAAGCAGCTTCGTTAACGTCCATTTGGTGTTGCCGGCGACCGAGTTCTGCAGCATGTTCTCCAATACCGGGTATCATATGGAGATGGCTGGTGGTCATGATGTGCTGATCGCTGTCACTCACACCGAGACGGGGTTTCCTATTGTTGGTAGAGGAATATCTTTGTTCGCCGATCGAGTTGGCATAAGTTGATTCGGAAGGAATAATGCCGTATGGGCAATCGCAGATGAGATGAACTTCTTTCACGACTTGCCGCAATTTGCAAAGGAGCTCGCCTTGGAATTCGTCTTTGTAGTCGTCCGCATACATGAGATGCCACATGGATCTGTCGTAGTCATATGGACCAAGTCGCTCCTCCAAGTAGTCCCAGCATTGGGGAGCAAAGTTATCTTTTCCGAGCCTCTGGCAAGAGCAGCGTGTGTCTGACATGCCATCCACCACGTACGGTACTGAATAGCATATGACCATGTCACCTTGCTCAAGCTCTCCGAGAGCATCACGGTCTTCAGAACATAGTCCGTCTTCCCTGGACCTCCAAGTATCCTGTGCGGTCCCAAGGTCTTCGATTTTGTAGTCCACGCGGAAACCGGGAGTCTTGATATGTTCCACTACTGGTTTTAGCATCCACGTCTCCTGTGCAGTGAGCGCAAACTCGTCTTACGTTGTCCATTGTGCCTCAAATGTTGCAGTAGAACCAGCTGATTCCTACTTTCGATGCCAACTGCATGAACCCGTTCCCAATGGTGTCGCTGAGTCATTGAAAGCGATGTCGTAGCCTTGATATGTTTGGACTGCGAAAAGTATAACCAGGACCCAATGATGGTAATAATGAGGCCTGCTACAAAGAATATCCCGCCGATAACAATCTTAGACAGACGCTTCGTGCCTCCATTGTAGCGTATATCGGTGATAGCATCAAAGCCACGCATAACCGCGGTATATTGAAGGTCTATGTCGGCGTCTGTAGAGTACGAGTAGAGTACAATTGTTGCACTGGTACTCGTACTACAACACGGCTCTGGGTGGTCGCCGATGCTTGATTGTGTAGTAGGAAAGATGATTTACGTTGTTCAAGAATGCACGAGAAATCAACAGAGCCATGGTGCAAAGGATCTATCTTAGATAGGCAAGAGCAGTCGCTAGGTAAAAGTACAGTAACTACCTACCTACTTCACAAAGTATTTCGTATAAGTAGGTAAGGACTGGGCAGAAAGGCAAAGGCGGTGTGTACGGTTTGACGAGTATGTCGGTGGTCCGTGCGAAGCGCTAGGTAGGGAGATCAACGTCCAGCTTCACAGCGTAGGCCAACACAGGACTATTTTCATTGAACGAGATGCTTGTCTCCTATTGCTGTCCTAGACAAACCCTTCACTGTCCTGCAACTGGCTCGTATTTCCACCATTCTCCTATCATGTCAACTCAGCGTTGTTCACTTCATCCATGAGAAAATCTGCTCGTCATCCAACTGCTGCTCGCTCTCCTTGTCGTTCCCTATCTCTGACTCGACTCCCATGACCGATAGACTTGCGCTCTCCCCGTCAACGAATCCGCTCTTCTCATCATGGACAGGCGCGTTTGCAGCAAGCTTCGCCATGTGCTGTGTATATGCCCAGTATCGGTCCCTGACTTGACTGACCTTCGCAGGGGAGAAGGGAAGGTTGGGGTACAGACGTTCCACAATGGCTCTATGTGAGAGGTGCTCGTTTTCCTTCAGATGTACTAGATGGCGTTCCATGTCTGCCGGATAGCGTTTGGTAAGCTTTCTCGTACCGCCAGCTATCTTGAAGCCGCTTGATTTACGCGTTTGCACGGCGCGAGGTTCTATTGTTGCAGTCAGGCTAGTACTGGTGATGATGGTGTTTCAACACTTACTCTTTGATAATGCTGTACTCCCATTATTGAATTGCTCTGAAACCTCCTCGGAGCCGCGTGTTGCTTTGCCTCTCACGTATGAGTTGTACCCGTTCATTACCTCGTTGGCGAGCATATTCTTCTCAGTATCATTCGCGGTTGGCAAGAGAAGCCCCGCCACTTCTAGACAAGACTTCCCCTCCCCGTCGAGCTGATAGACAGTAGCTTTCTCCATCATCGACCGAAAGTGGGTGCGTGGCTCGTTGGAAACTGGGTATGTACCGTTGAGGTAGCTGCCCTCGTCGTTGTACTCCCATCCTCTAGGGTCACTGGCGGAAGTTGCGTAGGCTTCATGGGTGATCAGCACTATATTCCAAGGCTCAGAGTGTCAATAACTTACCCATCTCCATCGTTGCATCATTCTCATTCAGTATTGTCGCACTCTGCTCCTCCATGTTTCCGTTCATAGCCTTGTCGTGTACTTTACACGTTGCTGAACAGCGTCTAACCTTGTCGTGTAATGCTTGTGTGATGCAACGGTAGTGAATAAGAGGTGGGAACGACGTTATCTAGCGGTTTTTGTTCACCGGTCGCCGACGAGGGACGCTGACGAGGGGCGCCGACGAGGGCGCGCGAACAGCATGAGATATGTACATGTTTCAAACTTTCCGCAACTCTACACTGTCCTCTTCTTCATATTACCAACATTAGGTTCAGTTTTCTATGGATGTAATACTGAGGTATTCTTATAACAGATCAGAACGCCAAGGCTCAGTATTATATTGACGACTGCGTAGATTTGGTTTGTGCTATCTCATGTGTTTGCACGAGGCAACCTGATCATGCAGACAGAGATTTTGTAGTGTGAGTTGTTGCTACAGCACCTCTCAACTGCACTACACAGTACTGGCTTCACCGTAGGGCCAATCTTGTCCAATTTTATAGCTTCGATTGCTAAGCTCCCTCTGACTACACCGGTGAAAAGTGTTGGAAGCACCTTGAGATCTAGTTCTTTTCAGCTACGTTGCTAACAAACGATCTTCATCTTGAAGGTAAGAATCACGAGCGCTCAGATTCTTACTGAAAACCCTTTGATCTCTGAGGAAAACCTCTTGAACGCAGTTCTGTGTGTGGCACCATCTGGGCCTGTTTGTCCATGATATCTGTCAGAATTTTCCTTCTCCTTGGTTTCTCTTTACAATTGCACCGCCATTGACAAATCCACCGCTGTCATGTCTTCCTACGACACGATCTCTAATAATCTCCCATCACAACTCTGCGTCCGCGCCAACCCCCAACGCTTCGTCTCTTCCGTCTCCCAGCCGCACGAACAAGCCATCTTCACCACAGTATCCCTCGCGGAAATGCACCCTGTACTCCTTTCTACCAACATCCTTACCCTCGCTCCCCTTACCGCTTTGACACGCGGCATCCCGCTCCGTGTGTACACCATCGGCCCAGGCACCCGAATCGCCCAGAATACCTCCCCAGCTGATCGTAATCTCCCACAGTTCGATGCTACAACATTCTTCGCGCACTTCGGAGGTGATGATCTAAGCGCAGAGCAGTTTGAGGTGTTGTGGTACTTTCAGGAGTACGCAAGAAATGGGAAAGTACCGGGTATGGATGAGGAGACAAAGGAGGAGGTAAGAAGTTTGGGGTTCCAACGCATCGAGTATCCGGGCTACGGCTACAACAAGAGCAGACACGAACACGTCTACAAGGGTTGGAAGGCAGAACACCTGGAGTATTTCTGGAGGAAGTACTGTGAGATCAAGATCGCGGGAGACGAGGCTATGGGTATCTCTAGAGAGCGATCGACTTGGTCTTACGTGAATCCCCCACGTCTACTGACTGCAAAGGAGCTTCAAAGACTGGATAAAGCGATGGATAAGAAGGTGTCAGAGCACGACAAGGCCGAAAAGCTTGCAATCACGCTTGAGCAGCGGATTGCTGCGTCTCGCAATGCTTCCGGTGAGAAAGACCCGAAGGACTTGGGCTCAAAAGCCACTGGGTTGCAACCATCTGGCGGCGAGAATAAGACCACTAGCAATAAGCATAGACAGACCAGCAGAGCGAAAGAGGGCAGCTACAAGGTCGTCAAGGTCTGTTTTAGCGTATTAGCAGTAAGTCCGTACATCTTCAATTCTATGCTAACTCGAATAAGCCCCAAACCAAACAACCACACCGCCCCCAAAACATCTACGGTCGAGCGAGCGCCATCAAGTCACCCCACACCCACTCCGACAAGTCCACAGAAAACGAAGCAGGCACACCTAATCGAGGGCGCCGTCGCCGCTCCGGTATACTTACAACAGGAGATCTGGGTGAAGGTCGTACAAGATTGGAAACGCGTCGCCGCCGTTTCGAATCACAGAAGCAGGACCCCAAGAAGCCAGCTCCTCTAACTCTAAACACAGTGAAAGCGCCGGAGGTCAGTAGTGTGCATGTTTTCGATGGCATTCCGAGCGCTTTGCTGGATTGGTGTGTCCGGGATGATCACAACGAATTGAAGGACGATGAGATCGAGGATGATCCTATGTTGATTGACTAAGGTAGGCCGTCGAACCCGAGATTTCATTTTGTGTGAGTCAGGGTAAATGCTGCACTGTAACGGCTGGTATTCTCGCTGGCTTATGGCAACATAACATGGCTGAATTGATCCGTTTCATTGTGTCCTCAACCTCGTGTCTAAGAGGTGGAGAAACCCACCTTGTCCTCTCCGTCTTGTTCTGTATGGACATGTCACTAGATATGGTGGAATCTAGCTGCTCAGTCTCCAGGCCCCGAAGGAGCTACCAACTTTCCGGCCAATGCAAGGACTCATGTAAACATCCTACTCACTTCTACAATTGACCCGCCCATCTCCCGACAGCAGGCTCATGTCGGTGCAAACCCACAAAGAAAAGTACCCCTTAATCTCTCCAACCTCCCAACACCATCTTCAGTCGCATCCATTCCACAACCGCCAAACCAATACCCAAGGCCAAACGCATGGACATTCTCACCCCACACCTCCGTAAATTTGACAACCACGCACAAAGTCATGCCTGCCCTGAGCATCGAGAAACGACGGGCGAATTCGCAAAGAGATCTCTGGTACCGTAGATGGAGGAAGCCTTTCGAATCCCTTGATGCAGGCTATCGGGATAACTAACGTCGATGAACTCTAATCCTACAAAGTGCTTTTAACGAACGCCAACACCGCTACTGCAAAAAGCCTGGGTTGGGAAAATATCTCCTCTTTTATGCTTCGCTGGAACGACCTCCTCCTCTATAATTGCGAGTGGTGCAGTAGGTTAGGACGATATCCATAAAACCTCGCTAGAATGCCGCAGCAACTATAATCATATCCTGTCGAGCAGTGGTGAAGACTCATGGGTATGCGGGTATAGCAGATAGTTTCGTCTCGTGTGAGAGGGGCTTACTACGTTTGTATACATCTTGTTCCTTACGGTAGTTTGGGGTTGCAGGAGGTCGGCGCGCTTCGCATAGTGATTTCGAGAAGTCGCCGGGGAATTGGATTCTTCTTTGGTGATATATTCACACTTGGCGGCCTGTTGGGTTCAAGAGGCTGTTGCATCTAGCAGAAGGTGCGAATAGCTCTTACTGAGGTCGACAAGAGTAATGAGCAAGCATCACGCAAGTAGTAGCTGTTGCACACGCTGTCAGAAACCCTCTTTTGCGGCCACTGAGGGTCGAGTCGTTAGATGTACTGCTCCAGCTATCCAACGCTCAACAACAGGTATGAAAGACTCCAGCTGCTGAACATTCCTCATTAGTAGCTTCATGTGGAAGCAAGCCATGAAACCAGAAAAACATGTAGACCCCATCATGAAACTCCAGCTCACTCTGCGCCGGACTACCATGAAAACGCTCAGACATCTCAAATCCCTTGGTAACTCCGAGATCTCGGTCCTGTGGACTGAACGTCCCTTGTGCCTACATTCTCCCATACTTCACGTGAAATGGCTTCAAGCTCCATTTCCCCCCCTGTCCTCCTTCGATATCCACCGCCCGAGGGTTGATGAAGCCCATGTTGTCTGGCGTGGAGCTCGTCGAGTGGAAGTTTGGAATCCGCACCGAACTTGTCCCGCAACATCATGTACCCTGACTTATGGCCGAATGCCTCCAGTATGTCGATGACACCGTCGATACACTGGATCGCCCTGGAAGTAAGGTTCTGAGGGTTTCGATTTGCCAACCTCAATGGCGCCAGTAATCCAGGAGGCACAAAGGGCGTTGCGAAACTTACGCCGTCGAGAAGTCGCTCTTGGTTTTGATACAATACGTCGAGAAAGCGACTGCCGACAAAGTAAACTCGTAGTATATCGTGGAATGTATAGATAGCAGAGTTCTCCATGTCTCGGAGGACACTCTGCATCTTCTCTGTGTATTCCATCGAGTACTCAAAGACGAGGGATTGCCCCAGGGCAGGAACATCATGAACTTTCCCCGACGGTGAAAGAACATAAACAAAACTATAGAGTACCTCCAGCTCGAATTTTCTTCGAATGGGTGGCGTTAAAGAGTCCGGCAAGTCTTCAAACCATTTGCGCATATCCTGACACGCGGCCCACAAGTACGGTTCTGGATCTGTCCATGCTGTCCGACCTGACAAGAACAACTCATGATACCATGCAGATTGTAAGCGGCGTATGCGAAACAAACAGATCGCGGGATCTAGTGCTTGAAGGAAGAGCTGGTCCCTTCCAGTTGTGTTGGATGCCATTGTTGTATTTGGTGTAGAGGGTAGAGCAACGTTAGTGGAATCGTCGGAGAACGAAAATGCGCGTTCTTTGACCATACTGATAGACCTGGCATTCCAGATTCAGCATACATATAGTGCGGGCGCGGGTGAAGGAGAAGCTGAAATGCAAACCTATCTAAAGTGTATACACAGTAGTAGACTCGACGGCGCCAGTCCACCTCCCTAGTTTGAAGGTGCTCCGGAGGATCTTGGTGCAGCCCGAGGTCTACCATCGCACGTGACGCCATGCCGATGAGGTACCAGCAGTTGAAGTGATGGGGATCCAACATCGCAATCTGGACAAGAAGCAGTAAGGCTTGAATACCAAGCACGGAGCCGGGGTGGAGAACACCCTCTGCTTTTTCAAGTGCAGCAGCAGTATGGCGAACAGCGTCTTGATACTTTGAGTCACCCCGTTGTCGAGATTGAGATAGCAAAGCGATGGCAAGGACCATTCTTACGGTCCAATGATCAAATGGTCCCGCATGACGACCAGCGTTCTGATACACTGCACAGGCTGATGCGAAGAGAGCTGTCTCTGAAAGACATGGTATCATGACGAAGACCTTGTCAAGATAATGCTGGATGAGGGGCGTTGCTAAATACCGCGGTGGGAGAGCGTTGGTTGAGAATTGAGGCATATCTTCAACAGCTGCACTTGAGAGCACCAGTCGCGCGTATGACATCGCCGAGGTAAAGCCGTAAAAATCCCTCGCTGTAGCGTTGACGGAACTGATCATCCACATTTATTAGCTGTAGTCAATAATGATACGACCAATGTAGCGTACAGAAAGCCAAAATCGGCCACCAAGTCGTCCACATCTGATGCCTCCTTTCTCCGTGAGGCTCGTCCGCTGCCGGAGCGGGAACTGGCAGGGGATGTCGTGCCATTTTTTGAAGAATTGACAGCCAAAGACATCTGAGCATCTAGCATCGTGACAGACGGTTTTCGACTTCTGTTCTGAGCAAGTATCTTTTCCAATCTCTCTACCCGTGACTCAAGAGCAGCTACATAACTCCTTTCCTTGCCCTTGGCAAACTGATCATTCGCGCTGGAGCAATCGTTGGCCCTCCCTAACCTCTCGCAAGCTGAACACGCGGGCAGTCTGCCATCGCACTTGACCTTCGCGCCTCGACATCTTGAGCATGCTGATACCGGGCGACTTACACGAAGCAAAGGTTTGTCGAGGTTCTCGAATCTGGCCATGACGAGTTATATCCGTAATACAGAGCCTTGAAAGATCAGGTCCGTAATAACAAAGCGACAGGTCATAGTCCTATAAAGAACGCATTAGGACACCGCAACGAACGCAAGCCCTGAATGAAGCGCATAGCCTAGATAAATGATGAAGGAGCTGAGCAGAAACGACCGAGGAAAGTTGAAGGTTCTCAAGATTTTTCAATGACAAGATCAAAAGCGGATCAGAAGTTGCGGAACGGCCGAAGGCTGCACTTGAAAGAGACGGCACTACACGTACTCTACATGTACTGTGATCACCAATCATGGACGCAGTGATGGCCCATCCCGAGATACATGGGATCAGGGCGGGAATCCTAACTGATCTCGAACCAAAACCTAGGACCAAGTTCTAGAAAAAGGCGTTTGAGCGGGGCTGAAGAAGGAAACGTGGAGGGAGGCTGTGTGGACGTTGAGTGATGGCGTTAGATAAGGCTGAAGCCAAGCTGCCCTCAATGCAGCATACCGGTAAGATTAGATATTACAGTAATACGGGACGGTATGATATCAAAGCCATTACTTCACCTCCACACAGGGTGGTCAAAACGAACCCCTTCGCATTTGATCTACTGTACCTCCAATAGAACAGGTCGGTGATTATCAATTAACGACCGTCTTGATCTCTGGACCATATTCTGAACGGCTGAGTGGAAGTACGACGTCGCTCTCAGTCTAATGTTCTGCGTACTACAGGTCGTTCGCGACAAGTAACGTTACTGCCTCAGCATTCGTTGGACACCAGCACTGCAATGTTACCAATAGCAACCACTTTCTCTAATGACTAGTCGAGTCGAATGTTGCGCGCATTCGCTGGCCCATGGCCTCGAGCAGAGTACCTGACCGCGAGGGCAGCCACGGCAACCAGCATACAGCCACGGGAAGGATTGCGCATACCTTGACTGCTTGCTGCAGGTGTCGACAGGTGAGAGTTTTCGCTATACTCTTAGCTTGAATCACCCTCCCCAATTCTTCGCTGTAAACTTAGAAACCGGAGATGGAGTTTTGCTGATGCCTGGACAGCGGAAGACTAGGTGCGATGCCGGCCTACCACATTGCGGGCCTTGTGAGCGAAACAATGCTCGATGTGAGTATTTCGATACTGCCAAGGGCGAAACAATACCCCGCTCCTATGTTATCCATCTTCGAGACAAGGTGCGAGCCTTGGAGGCGGAGCTTGCTCGAGTAGAAGAAGTGGAGAGCCAGGAACCAGATGCGGAGATCATGATACGCGGAGCTGGTTTGGTTCGGTTCAAGGAGAATGAAGAATCAAAGTTCCTGGGACCGTCAAGTGGTATTGCAATCACAAGATTGGTAATGGAGATGGCGAAACAGAATACCGATACAAAAAGCATCAAGGAAGTCGTACCAGATACCAAAGCTCAACAGATCAAGGACCGCTTCACGCAAGAGAGCGCTAAAGCAATATCGAAAATCTACCCTCACATCAGTGCCGTGGTTGCGCCGAACCTACCGACCCAGGACCTGACAAAGAGCCTGGTAGAGAACTTTAACAAAAAGGGTGCGTAAGGCAGATCATAAGCAAGGAAGCATCGACTAATGGTGTCACAGCTCAATATATGCTTCCCACACTACATGAGCCAACCTTCGCGGAGGACGTAGAGGATGTCTACAATGGATCCCCAGACCCATACAAGAATTTCATTTTACGCATGGTCATAGCAATCAGCATCCAGAAACTCGACACCCAGTATGCAGGTCTCGCCGATAGCTATTACCTTGCGGCTCTCTCACATCTCGAGCGTGCCGTAAGGCCTATGAATCTCAGAACCTTACAGTGCTTCGCCCTCATCGCCCAGTATTCTCTTGTGACACCTACCAGGACCGCCTCGTATTGGGTAGTGGGGCTGGCAACAAGACTGTGTCAGGAGCTTCGAATCAACGAAGAAAAGACGATTGCACTGGACGAGGCCGGTAACCGATTGGACCCACTCCAAGTTGATATGCGGAGGAGGCTCTTTTGGATCATCACGTCAATGGAGTTTGGTCTATCCCACAGCCTTGGCCGGCCCAGCGCTTTTGGTACAACCTGGGATCACATTAATGTCGAATTCTTCGAAACCGTGGACGATCAGTACGTTACTCCTAATGGTGTCCTGCCAGGAAGTCCGTCGTCCATGAAGAAGCGCATCGCGATTCATTTCTTCAAAATGAGGCTACTTCAAGCCGAGATCAGACGGAAACTTTACCTGAAGAAGAGAGAGGAGCCCAAGGACGACCAAGACCCTTGGTTTTTGGGCATGGAGGCTAAGTTGGAGCATTGGAAGGTGTCAAGCCCCAGGGATGATGAAGGCAGTGGTCTGAGCGAGACATGGTGAGCCCATATTTGTCATTTGAGCATTTTCAGACCAGACACATCTTCTCGCTCCGCAGTCCCTACCATCACTTCATCTGAGTCGCCTGAAGGCATGCTCTGGTGCAATTTACGAGACTTAGCTGGCACAGGCTCCCCAATTCTTCTCATGACCAAGTATGTGGCGAAAGCGCAATCCGCTACTTGACTGAGCCACGCGCGGAACATGTATCAGGCAGACGAGCGCTGACAAAGGAACAGGTTTAAGGGGAGATTCAACACTATGATAGTACTCCTTTTCCGGCCCTCGCCTCAAGTCCCAGAGCCATCCGTGAGCGCAGCACGACGCTGCTATGACGCTTCTACGTTCAATGTCTACATGCAAAGAAATCAGATCGCAACGAAAAGTGTAGATCTAACATGGATCTTCACGCAGTCGCTCTTCATGGCGCTGAACACGATACTTTGGTCGCTGTCATACCCAGAAATTCGAAGGGACCACCCCAGGGAAGAAGTTCAAAACCATCTTGATACCGTTCTCGAGGCCATCGAGCTTGCGTCTGAACGTTGGCCTGGTGTTGCTTCAGCGCTAGAGCTGTATACCAATCTGGTCACCGCCTGTCTCAAAGTATACGATGGCAGTAGTGAAACATCGTACGTTGTGATGTCACCCTCCAACAAAGCTTCACCCGCTTCTTCTCAGGAAGTGTCCACGCCGCCTCCGCTCTCCAGCCCTTCCAGTGTAGCAACGGGCTCGGTCTCTTCGACAATGCCTGTTGAGCACCCATCGCCATTTGGGTATGTCATTGACCACAATGATCATGCAGCGCCTTCCAATCGTACATCCCCAGCTCAAACCACAGTGCAATTTATGCGTCAAACAGCGCCGGCGCCAGCGCCGCCGCTGCGGCAACCTGCTCAGGTGAACGGTCATCGTCACCAACCTTCCTTCCAATATACGACGACCTACCAGGATTCCGCGTTCGACCCGAACTCCTTATACAATACTTTCCCATCTACATTATCAGGCCTACAACACTGGGATCCAAACTATTCGTCTGAGCCTGAATCATCCGATTCAATGGCCCTTTCCTCACCGATGTATGACCCAAACTGCTATCTTGCAGCGATCGGCGATCAATACAGCCAATATCTGAACGCGCCCTATGTACCACAACAGCCAGTTCAAAGTCTGAACCAAGAACAACAAATTGAGCTCATGAATTCGCTGGAGATGCGCGGCATAGATGATAGTGAAAGTCTTATGGATTCTTCGGCGACATTCTTCGGTAATCCTGGGCAAGGCGGCTGAAGAATGATCTCATACCACAAAAAAGTTACGTCGTAACCGGACCTTTAATTGGGAATATTGGGCGATGAAAATACTGAGCTCGGCTCTGTTGCGTTCGGCATTGACGAATGTTTCTGAAAAAAGTCTATTCAAAAACCAAAGTCGCAGGAGAAGTCTTCACCGCTAGACTAACCCAGCGGAAGTATTCTAGGGTCGGAGTCCATGGTCATCACAAGTCCAGAGCATGTGCTGGTTGGTGGACCTTCAGCCGCTCTAGGCCTATGGGTCTTCGTATATGAGGAAATTGAGGGCGGCGAAGACTTTCTAATTCGTTATACTACTTGGCAAGAGGCCAAGGATAGTGCAGTGAGAGCGAGATAATACGGAGCGCGATCAAATCGACGAATAAAAGAGACGGAGTTGTTATGGGACATGGATAAAGGGGGAAGAGGTCTTGCTGGCGCCAAAAAAGCTTACTTGCTTCATGTCTCTACTCATTCTTTCCATCGAGCGGGTGCTACGCGGGTTTGGACGGCTGGAACTGGGCGTAGACTCCATTTGTTTTTGAAGTACGAGCAAGCGTAAAATGCAGGATATCGTAATGTGTACCACTAGGACCGGTTGGCTTTCGGTGGTGGTCATACTCAACGGCTCTGCGTTATCGAATGGAAAAAGATGATGCAGCTCACATCGCGTTCGCCTAGAGCAGCACGGCCGTGTCTGCTGATCGCATTCAAACCGCTGAGTCTCAACGCTTGTCTTCAATTAGTCCTGGTGATTTTTCATACGCACCAAGTGTCGATCACTCTGGCGTCTGGTGTGCCCACTTTCGAAGCGTTCATTACTGTGATCGAACTGTAGTCGCCGTAATAACATGTCTACTCGTAGAGTACATCAATATCCGCAACCTCAACAATCGTACTACCTTTACCACCGCATTCCCCACCACAATCACCCGCTCCGCGCGCTGCCGTAATCACTGCCCCCAGCTATCCGACCCTCATCAACGGACCGAACCCGCAGTGGCTCAGACTTGCCTTTACCACTTCATCATCGCTCATCCTCTCCACTACCTCCACCGTTTCTCTGCGAAGCCTTTGACCTGGTTACGTCCGCTCTCGCGAGAAAGCCTCGGAAACACGCGGTCGACGACAGCAGAGAAAGCAGTGGAGACGGGGGAGGACGGTTTGTGCGACTCAGCAGTATCTGAGAGACCATGGCGAACCACTCGAGAGAGAGAGCAGGCGCTGGTCTCGTCATCATTGCCATGGCTTGGGTCGGTCAGGACTCGTGTTTGCGAACGCTTGGACGAATTCAGCGTCTTCTGAGATGTATTCCGGCCGGGCTAGTTCTCATGAAAGGAGCTGCGTCCCCTTTATCTTTCCAGCTTCCATCTTCGCGGTCCTCGCTCCGAACTGAATAGCCCTCTTCTTCTCAGTCGCGACGCGTTTCATCCCCATTTTCCAAGCCAGCAATCTAAGCACCTTCTTCCCCGGCTCCAACCTCGGCTCGCCGCTAGATTCGATGTCAAGAGCATCCTGTCCAAAACCGCACTTCTCCCACACAGGACAAGCCAGCGCACAGCTCAGCAGGCTCTCGTCAAGGTACGGATACCTGACTTCCTTGCCCCAGTGCGAGATGACTCGATCGTCGCGACCAAGATTGCGCCTTCCCAGACGTCTGATGTCGAGTTCTAGCTCGTCGATGAGCCCGACAAAGCCGTGGCGGGAGAAGGCGGTGGCGTGGCGTGTGTAGCCGCCGAAGAGCTCGTCTGCGCCGAGGCCGGAGAGGAGAACACGTGCTGGCGTGGTGTATTGTTGAGTTGTGTTCGTGTCTAGATTGTAGACGGTGCCACGGCCTCGAGCGGCAAAGTATAAGGCGTAGGATATCGAAAGGTCCATCTCAGTGTTGTGGGGCTGCATGAGAGAGATGACTTGGCTGCGGTGTTGAAGGGTTTCGGTATAGGGAATGTTGATGGAGACGAAGCGCCATGTTCTACCTGGACAGATTTGTTGGAGCTCAGAGTGGGAGGCTATACCGGTTATACGGTCGGGGCATTGACCATAGGGATCGGGATTTTCAATATTGGTAGGACCAATTGTTGAGGTGTGCTTCGCTGCACCGACGACGCGCGGATTTTCGAAAGCAACATTGAGCAAGTCGATAGCCTCGTCCACCGGGAGAAGCTCATGAGCGAGACGAGCTAGCATCGTACAATCCAGTCCGCCGGAGAAGAGGAGAGCGATCTTCGTTGACTTCATCTGACAAAAGTCAATCTCCCGGGCAGGGGGACGTGGTACGTTCTGTACTCGTAAACGCGTAGAATCTGAAAGCTTCTGCTCCAATGCTACAACGGAAGGTGATTGTAAATCTAGACGCGGAAAGTCAGAAGCGGGCTGACTCCTGTTGAAGAGGGGAAGGGGTTCCACCTGCCGAGCTCCGTCAGTCCCAATCAGCCGTCTCAAGCCCAAGGAAGTCCACCTACTAATGCAGTAGTATCTGAGTTCTGAGGGCGCTGTGAGATGCGAGAAATATGCCAGGTCGTCGGGCCTTGAACCCCCGCAACTCCATTTCGTGATTTGCAGACTCCAGCGAGCGCAGATTGCACTGATAGACACTTTGATACGTCCATTGCGTATATTCCGTCAGCCTCTATCTCATGCCAGCCTTCCTCCCACGTTCCTGTACAGACGCTGGAAATGAAGACTATGCCAGCCGCATCAGTCCTGGTAAGCAAGGAACGTCTTCCAAGACAGTCTCGTCCAAAGAAAACCACGCCACTCGGGGCGTCAAAATGAACAAAAGCATAAGGACCTCGAATACTGTCAAAAGCAGCTATGATGTTTCTGATGCGTGAGTTCACCTCATCCTGGGAGAGACGTCCACGTGCTGTGGAGGGTGCTGTACGAAGAAGCAGGTTGAAGACAATCTCTCCGTCATTGGCAGAAACCTTTGCGTCGCCAATCTTCCATGCTTCGCCGTTCCAACACAGTATGGAACCTGTCTCCTTATCCAGAAAGGGCTGGACGGCCGTGTGATATCCACGGAGCGAGAGCACCGACGATGAAAAACTTAGATGATACTGTCGTGCTTCTCCGGATGGGCAATTGTCATTCCTAACGTTGACTATGACTTCCTGCTGTTGAAAGCTATCTGGCCCACGACTCTTGAGAAGCTGTACCACAGCATCATCTGGGCGAACTGGTCGCGCCGTACAGATGGCAAAGTGGATGCCGCACATCTCAGATCTGAAATCTTCAAAGGAATGGCAGCCATGCTGTAGAGCTTATTCAATCAATGGTCATGTTTGCATGCCTCACAAGACTATGTCTATCTGTAATTCAACTGTTGCAATACGCAAAAGATGTTAGCTTCAAAAGCAGGTAATCTAGGTATGTAGGTAGTCGCTTGACATGAACTGTCGCCCGTCATGCTTCTAAAGATCTGTTTGCTCCCATAATAATCACGATCGCTGCATACTCCGGAGTTTGGCTGCGCCATGTATGCGACTCGATGGGCGCATGCATTCACAAGCTTAAGCTGTCTCAATTACCTCGTATAGTAGCCGGGCTTCCTAGCATTTCATTGTACCATTCATCGAAGTCGCATTGAAAAGATCGCATTATCGTCAATCTCCAATCCTTGTTGATTGCTTCCAATGCCAGGTCGCAGCTTATGTCTCCTTCCGGTAACACTGATATCTCCCTCGAAACTTCACCAGAGGCGGTGAAAGACACCGCTGGACAGACAGACAGTGTTGAAGAGGGGCAGGAAACTGTAGCTAGGCTTCAAGGAAGTGAAGGGAAACACGGCGACACCTCTGTCCTTGGTGGAATAAATAGAACAGAAGACGGGCCGGCAGACAGTGGGCCTGATAGCTACCATGGAGCTGCGGTAGACTCTGTTGGTGATGGCCAGGAGGAGAAGGTAGCGGATCGGAACACAGAGGTGCATATTACGCAAGTGGAGGGGCCGCGTCTTCCAGAGCGCGCGCAGAAGTTATCATTGTATTCTCAGTCCACCGAGTCCTCTGCTTCGGCCCACGGCATGTCGGGGCTCGTACAGGAGAAGGAGAGATCGCCTACACCTCCACCACCTCCGCCGAAAGATGCAGCATACCTTGACCCCACACCCCAGACTCCTCGGCCCTCAGCACCCTCTAGTCGTACACCATCCGATTCAGGCCTCTCCGCTCGGGATCCCGAGAAGTCGGAGATTTTCCACGACGACCAACCTAAGGCAGCTTCGGGAGCCTCATCCGATGTCGAGTTTGACGAAAAACACCCAGTCACTCATGGAAAAGACGTGGATACGGACTCTAGGTCCGAGATACAAAGCATCATGGATCAATTTGACGAAGGAGGTGGAGGACCAGGCATGGAAGAAGTTATGTCACCTCGCCTGGAACTCGCTGGGCCAGTTCTTGGAAATCCAATTCAGCACCCACCCCGGAAGTCAAGTCTCGAACCTGTAAAGACAGACACCATAAACACGCTTCAGGACTCTTCTAATGTACCACACCTACAGTCGTCTTCTTTTGAAGCTGCAGCACCAGTTCAGCAAGGAGCACGCCCCTCAGTACCTCCTAAACTATCCCCAATACCCAGACTTTCGTTTTCGCATCCTTCTGACGTCATATCCCCTCCGAACGATACACCAGTGTCACCAAATCCGCCAGTCTCTCTCCACAAGCCTCCTCCACCGGAACCCGATCCGGAACCCGAATTGCCCTTCGACTTCCACCGCTTTCTGGAACAGCTCCGGCATCGGACTGCTGATCCTGTAGCAAAGTTCTTGAGATCGTTTCTATTGGAGTTCGGCAAGAAGCAATGGATGGTGCACGAACAAGTCAAGATTATCAGCGACTTCCTAGCATTTATCACAAATAAGATGGCGCAATGTGAAGTATGGCGTGGAGTATCAGATGCTGAGTTTGACAATGCCCGAGAAGGTATGGAAAAACTGGTAATGAACAGACTCTATGCGCAGACCTTTTCGCCTGCAATTCCCCTTCCCGCACCGCTACCTGCAGCTAAGGGCAAGCGCAAAAACATGGAAAAGCTGGTTGGACCAGGTCGAAGAGGTCAGCATCAGGAGGACATCGAGCGGGACGAGATCTTAGCGCAGAAGGTACGGATATACGGATGGGTGCGAGAAGAGCATCTTGACATTGAACCTGTTGGAGATAGTGGGAGAAGGTTTCTGGTTTTAGCACAGCAAGGTCTCTAAAGAACCACCTGCTCATGGATACAGATAGCTGACACATACGTTAGAGCTACTTAAGATCAAGACCTATCGTGCTCCAAGGGACAAGGTTATCTGCGTCCTCAATTGTTGCAAAGTTATCTTTGGTAAAGACTCCGAGTCCATATTGCTTACTGAGTGACTCCTTGATACTCACGGCATCGTAGGTCTTCTGCGCAATTCCAAATCCGCGGATACATCTGCCGACGCATTCGTGCCGCTTCTTATCTACGTGGTGCTGCAAGCCAACCCAGAGCATCTGGTTTCCAACGTACAGTATATTCTCCGCTTCCGCAATCAAGATAAACTCGGTGGAGAAGCAGGCTACTACCTCTCCTCACTTGTAGGCATCACCTTCTTTCCAATCTCGAAATTACTAAACATGCTGATATGGGTAGATGGGCGCTATCCAATTCATAGAGAATCTCGACCGTACCACCTTGACGGTGTCGGATGGCGAGTTCGAAAAGAATGTTGAAGCCGCAGTGTCAGCCATAGCCGAGGGTCACAAGGAAGAAGTGCCTCAGCCTCCGAATCATACTTTGATCAATGAGAAATCTGCACTCAGCAGGCCAGAAGTCACGCCTGGTAATTCTATGGAAGCTGAATACTCTGTTTCGAGGCGGTCCACTTCATCTCGAGATGGTCCACAGTCATCAGCAACGAGTGAGGGCATGGATGAAAACGCTGCTGTTGCTGGTCTTCTGCGGACAATACAGCGCCCACTATCTACAATTGGTAGGATCTTCTCCGATGACGGCGCTTCACAACAGCAGCCAGGCTCTTCGGGCCGCAGCAGCACAGGCCCTGTTTCTACTCCTCAGCCAGGGACAGCGCGGAGGCTTTCTCCGGCAGTCTTTCAACCGCCTAGGAGTAGTGGTGAAGGCAGGCGGTCGAACGAAAGACCCCGAGAAGGAGAGGCAACGCAGAACGATGACCGGCTGAATGCCGAGGACGCCGCTGCACGACAGGCTAGTGCCGAAACTGCTGAGGCTCAGCGGATACAAAGCACAGAGCACACGAATGTTGTCGAGTACGTATTCGTACTCGGCCTCTGCATAATCGATTTTATTACTAAAAGCAACATAGGACCCTCGCTGGCATGTTTCCAGATCTGGACAGAGATATTATAGATGATGTTGTTAGGATGAAGGAAGGACGGTATGTTGTTCCCTCATTACAGCATGTATAGCTCCTTGAAACACTCTCATTGACACATTTGGTTACAGAGTTGGTTTGGCAGTGGATGCCTGCCTGGCGTTGAGCTCTTAATGCATTGAAGGGCGTTCTTGGCAGCTCACTTTCTGCATATAGCATTTCTGCTATGATGGCGTCGGTGGAGCCTCGTGAAGGTTTCGTGGTGCTTTCTCCTCGGTGGCCTTTGGCCTCAGCAACTTGGCACGGCTTCGTTCACAACACCTGCTTTATAGGACCCTCATCAGCAGGCCGGGGCGGGATTTCCCCGGTGATGGTAGACTTGCTATCATGGTCTAGACCGCAATCAAAGATCTAAGGATGGACGTCAATATCCCATTCATTTGTGTCTATACTACATTGAGCACCCAGTAATGGTTGCGTACATGCATTTTGTCGTAATATGAACAGGTCAGGATTTGCAAGAACAGCCGCAAGAAGCCGCTAGTCACGACTACGGGGTAACCCTAAACCCCAAGCGGCATTGGCCATCCAGGACTGTGCTTCCAGCTACCTATTACAGCTGTAGCGCCTAACGATATCTAGGAAGTGGCCCTTTTACTACAATTGGTACCTTACACTCGAGTAGAATCGTGCAATTGGTGTACAGCGGGACCCAGTGAATCCCTTACCGTGTGCCGCATTAGACGCGCGCCTCGTCGGCTGAGAAGCGCCGATGTCAAGAAGTACCGAACCGACTTCACAAGAAACTTTCTACACCGATCAAGCTTGAGCGGCAATGAACGACAGCCTGTCATGACGAAGAAAAAGAAGACACAGACTGCCGGGAATGCCAATGGGATATCGGAGAAATCTCTAGCTCCAATCACACCTGCTGCGCCCGCTTCAACGGCCCAGAAGGCAGTAAGTCCAACTGCGAGCTTGCCGAAGTCGGGCAAGTCAAAGGCAGCGGAGCCCACAACCTCAGCATTAATAATATGTCGAAACAAGTACGTCACTATCCTCCAATATACTCCGTCTCCAGCGTTATAACTCGACAATCGAGGCTTCCTACGGCATTAACTTACCTTTCACTCCCCTTGCAGACATTGGCGCTACATATCCTCCTTTCACGGTCCGTGGCTCCAACTTCCCCCAGAAGTCCTCGAGACCTTGGCGTACACCAACTACGCTTCTCCACGCCCTCATCAAATTGATCCAGCGGTATTCTTCGACCTTGTCAAGGTCCGCCGCCTTGTCGAAGATGCTACCAATCTTGCAGTCCGCGCCGCCAACGGCACAACCTCATCTTCCCTCACGAATTCTCTCAATGCTGGTAACGGAATCCTGGGCGGTGGCGGTGCGGCGGCTCTTGGGTTGGGTGTTGGTGGAGGGGGGCCAAATGCGAAGCTAAGCAGGGAGAGGAAGCATCGGATGCGCGAGTTGGCGACGCAGAAGCTGTCCCATGCGTACCATCTGGACGAGATTGCTGCGAGCGTGGCGACCATGCAGTCTGCTTCTGCGCTTGAGGAGGTTGCGAAGTTGGTACTTCAGCGAAATGAGGCAGATAGTGATGCGAAATACGTGCATTTCTTCCACGAAAAGATACCGTCACGTATGCTTGCTCAATGCACGAGCCTGAAGCCATTAGATGAGGTCGTTGTGGATCGCCCAAGTGAGGGTGCGCCGTTAAGGACACGAGCTGTGACAAGAATCTTCAAAGATGATTTTGTGGGCGCGGCGAGGGATTTGACCGAAGGTTTGGCGGTTCATCGGTACATGACGGCGCAGCACAAGGCCGGAAGAGGTCAGTTGGAGCTGGCAAATGCGCTCGGCGGTGCTGAGAGAAAGAACGGCGGTGGGAGAGACTGGAGATACGAGATGAGGATTGAAGACGAAGATCAGCCAAATAGTCTGGAGACGCAGTTGCTTTTCCACCGCGCCGGGGTCTACTTGACTATTGCGTGTCAGCATGTGAATGCCGCCCTTGAGGGTTTGAAACTGGTAGACGAAACGAGCGGAGCCACAGAATCACATGCAGACAGTGAGAAGCCCGCGCCGAGCTCCCCCGAAAAGGAAGCGCATAGGCGTCGCCTGGAAGCGCGCAAGATCGTGAAGACGAATGCAAAGCGTGCACTTCGCGACTATGTCAGCTTTCTATCCCATTTCGATTACACACCCGGACTGCCATCGGAGATTACGGAGGAATTCTTTCGCAAGGTCAATGCCGCGGCTAATGGCTATCCGAAGCAGAGAGGTCCTCCCCCAAACAGACTACTCGAGATGTCAGGAAACTCGAATCTCAGTAACGGACATCTTTCGGACGCTCTGGTGCCCCGCAAAACTGGCAGTACTCACCATAATGGCAGCAATGGCTTTCCTGACGGAACATCATATCCCTTACTTCCATCACCAGAAGTTCACCAACTCTCATCCCTGTTCTCGTCAACTCCACCAGCTAATCTACCACCATATCCTGCTACATCTCTGGCACTAGTCGCTAGAAAGGACAAATGGCATCCAATAACATCGAAGGGCCCAGATAGCCAGCTTTTGGCCAGTTCTGAGCAACACGAAGCAATCACCTACCATCCCTTACTAACGGACGCCCTGCACTCTCTCCTGTTGTGTCATTCACTTGTGCAAACTTCTCCGAAAGAACTACTTCGCCATGCTCACATGGTCGCGCGCCTCGCAAGACTCTGCGACGGCTATCCTATTTTCCTCGCTGCTCGCTCACCCAGCCGAGCTGACTGGATTGAGGTCATTCGGCGAGGCAACAATTGGGTTGGCTTACAGCAGTCCTGGGAGACGCTTTGTGCACCAGCTCCTCTACCCGGCCATCCCGGCGCCGAGAAGAAGGAAGAAACGGAGGAGCAAGCTCGGGAGAGGCGCAAGCAGGAAGCCATTATGGAGGCTTTAGCCGACGAGCGTGTGCATGATGAAGCGAGCTTTCAAGCTGCTGTTGCAGCGCGAGAGAGAAGAGCAGAGGAGCAGAGAAGAGAGGAGTTAGGACAGGCTGGAAGCGGACCGAAGAGATGGGCCCAAGAGGATGGGAAGGAGTATCCCATTAGCACGGAGAGGGCTGAAGCGATTGCACGATGGGTCAGAGACGCGCCATTGGGTAGTGCGGATGGGTCGGGAAAGGCCAAGAAGGGCGGGAAGAAGGTGAAAGGGAAGAAAGCTGCGGAAGAGGAGAGTACTGGACTGGAGGAAGGCTTGGAGGCGATGGCTGTCAATGGAGCTAAGGAGGTTGGAGAGGGACGGGTCGAAGAAGAGGTCGACTAGCTGACCGGCTTTCAGATTCAGCTCTCTTCAACACACACGCGCTGTTAGCCAGTGGGTAGCTATTTGAGTTCTTGATGCGAGGTACACGAATCTATGTACTTTGTAGTAGAGTCGGTAGAGCTCCAGGCAGCAGCTCCTCGCAGCATTGGTTTGCAGCGGAGATAACTAAAGTTAACATACTGCCCTCACACTGTAGCCCTTGTGCATTGACACCACTACCGATATTGAGACTAATGGGAAATCGTCGGCCAGTCCCGAAAATAACGTTGCACCGCCACTCATGCACGCATGACGTACATGTATCGACTTACCCCACGGAACGCCACATCTCCTCCGACCGACGCGAAAAAGCGGTATTGAATCGCATTCATCAACCACACACTTCGAGAGGAATCACATACTCCGTCAGTACACTAAACCCAATTTACACTCTCCATTCGGCGAAACAACCTTCGAGAATGCCCATCCCTATGCAAACAACAACAGAGAAGCCCTCCACCTCATCCACAGAACCCTCCTCGTCCAGCAACTCCGCGATCCAGCAAGCTTCGTCCTCGGTCCCAGACGCAGACGCGGGTGGAGGGAGTGGGAGTTCGGCGGCGCGGCAGACGAGGTCGGAGGTGGAGAAGGCGGCGGATAAGCTTTATGAGGAGAGGATGGAGGAGGAGTACGCTAAGAGGGAGGGTGGGGCTTGACGTTCTGTGGTAGTGGGAAGAGGCGAGGGGAGGGAGAGTTGGTGAGGGTTTGGAGGGGAAGAGGGTTCGGGGAGTGAGTGGTGGGGGTTGGATGGAGTTGATAAGGGTCGGAGTGAGGTGTATGATATGGGGTGATGGGAATATGCGTCTGTAAGGTCTGAATTATACTCTCGATTCTGTCTGAACACTGTACTTGGTATAACGCCGTGTTTGACTCGTCTCGCTCGCCAACAAAAAGCAAAAGCTGATCCAATCCCACGTCGAGCAAACAAACAAAGCCGCTTACAATTCGCTTCACTCCCATTGGCTCCGTTAGACGTCACTCTGCGCCTTCCACCCATCAATAATATCAGCATCATGAGTGAGACTTGCCGTGCAAACAAGCTTTTTGAATCTCGTTCGTCTGCACAGCTTGCTTGGTTATTGCTCGCTTCTGATTGATCGGCGTGTATGTCGGACATGTATGACACTCGCAAACCCACATGTCCAAGCCACCGCGCATGTCACTGTGAAGTTGATAAATAAACCTCAAACCTCACTCTTCTATCATCACCCACCTAACGCCTCTGTTCGCCTCGTCTGCTGAGAGTATCAAACCTTCCTTCTCCGTATCGAAAATGTCTTTCGTCTTTCTCAAGAACCTGTTCTACCCTTCTACCTCGCCGTTATGGCACTCAAGGCGGAAAACTCCAGCAACATCCGAATTCACGCCAACTGATGGTACGTCTCCTCTTCTAGAGGGATTGTCTTTCAGTTTTTAAAATGCTTCCGAGTGAACCCAAGCTAAATCTCGGAACCAGAAACCGAGCATGCACCAGCACCGCTGGAATCTACGAGCAGGGTCAGCAGCGACAGCAAGGTGGACCTGGAAGCTCAGCAATGTGACAACTGCCGGCCACCACAAGACAAACCCACCAAGAAACGCCGATGCAACATTGACGCGCGGATGATCTCAGACGCTATCCTCGGACTCTCGGACGGGCTCACGGTACCATTTGCTCTGACAGCGGGGCTGTCCTCGCTCGGAGACACCCGTCTAGTCGTTCTCGG
>JAABUP010000992.1_pt1 | contig 60865 bp, 97 predicted proteins | sample 5559201 | NCBI WGS metagenome assembly JAABUP01 (sample SAMN10711887, study PRJNA513373) | rock metagenome | isolation source: Antarctica rocks | place: Antarctica | reverse complement strand
AGATTGGTGGCATTGGAACGGTGCCAGTGGGCCGTGTTGAGACTGGCATCATCAAGCCAGGCATGGTGGTCACCTTTGCCCCATCAGGCATCTCCACTGAGGTCAAGTCAGTTGAGATGCACCACGAGTCCCTGCCAGAGGCTCTGCCCGGTGACAACGTTGGCTTCAATGTCAAGAACGTGTCAGTCAAGGAGCTGAAGAGAGGCTACGTTGCATCTGACTCCAAGAATGACCCAGCCAAGGAGGCTTCCAACTTCGTTGCACAGGTCAGTTCTATGGTCTCATGTTCTGTTCAGTGATTTTGTTTGTACATCATTATCTCCTGCAGGCGGTGAGTGCGCAGTGGCATGTGTAAGGCAATCGTTTTTGAATTCCCTATTTTGCTGACGCTATCGTCTCTGTTGCTCAGTATTGTCAGCATCTATGTTCTCTGTCACAACTGTGCAGCCTTTGTGGGCATGCTGACAATGATGATATGATGTGTTAGGTTTTCTTCAATGATAGTGGTCATGTTTGTGTGCAATGTACGGTTGTTTGCAATGATAGTGAACAGTTTGTGTGCAATGAGCACTGTTTCTGTGCAATGTAATTATTGCAGTCACCTGTTCTGATCCTGAAGCTGACTCTGCTTTTGCTGCTGCGTAGGTCATCATCATGAACCACCCTGGCCAAATTGGTAACGGATACGCACCCGTGTTGGACTGCCACACAGCCCACATTGCGTGTAAGTTCTCTGAGATCCAGACCAAGATTGACAGGCGATCCGGCAAGGAGCTGGAGGCTGCACCCAAGTTCATCAAGAACGGAGATGCTGCCTACGTCATCATGATTCCCACCAAGCCCATGTGCGTGGAGCCCTTCACTGCATACCCACCCTTGGGTCGGTTTGCTGTGCGTGACATGCGCCAGACAGTGGCTGTGGGTGTCATCAAGGCTGTGGAGAAGAAGGAGGTTGGTGGCAAGGTCACCAAGTCAGCAGCCAAGAAGAAGTGAATGGCACAGGGGTCTAGCCCCAACCATCACATGGGGAGTTGTGTGCAAGGACCTGCATGTTTGTACAGCAAGCACATCTATGAGCTTATGTACAGGATGTTGTTAGACTTGATGCAGCTGCCTGAGATCAGCTGTCATGCAGAGATGGCTCAGCAAGCACAAACCTGGGTGCTTGACTTTAGGTGGCAGGGCCAATTGGAAACCTTTGTTTGTTAGGCTTTGTGTTTTGTTGAATGAAGTCTCTGGTGTTTGTACTCAGCGCTGTCTGCTTATTCTAGTTATGGTGTAATTGCACCATAGGTCAATTTTCCCCGTGCTTCAGTTCTCTGCATCTGATGATTCATCAACTTGTAGCATTGCATGGTACCAGACTTCTGCTGTTTCATGCCAGATGTCCGGCTCACACCTTGGCAGAGAATATGTTGAGGACAATGGCAGCGACTGTCATGTTAGCTTGCAGGCAAGCTAACATGCCTGAAGGGTTTGTTCGACACAATAAGTCCCCGTACCTGTGAGTGCAGGTATCTGCACAAATGACATTGAGTCGACAATGATATATTGCTGCAGCAAAGTAGCCAGCGACCTAGTAGTTATTACCAAGCAGCGTTCACATCATTTTGTCATAGTGCTCAGCAATGTGTATGACAAATTAGAATGCAGGGCGATATGTCAGATGCTGAGATACATGCAAGCCCATACGCTCTTAATGACAGAAAGCAGCTGAGACAATCACAGCAAGCGTTACGACTACCGTGGTGAATTTGTCTAAATTGCAGTGTCCAGCTGCATGAGCTCCCATGAGCTTGAATACTGTACTCATATGAACATTGGTACTCATATGCGACTCACTTCTGAGTCCATTCAAGCTAAAATCCATGTGCTGCTTTGTGCCTGCAAGCTGCAGCCAACTGACCGCCAGTGTTCCCATATCAATCATGGAACGGTGCAGAATGCCTCAGGTAACCTTAGCAGGGTGCACCTGTGAGTAGAGCTCACTGCAATTTTCAGATGTGTGTTGAGCTTGTTGATGCCTCTACAGAATACTGCCAAGGCACAGCTGAGATTGTAGTTGACAAAGTGTGCCTGGATCAGACATGATATCTGGTTATGTTTCATAGCAAGCAGGCGTGTTAAAGTACTTGCAATTCAGGTCAAGAAACAGGAGAAACAGGTTCATGCAGTGAATCCACAAGTACGTCCCTTAAGATATCAGTGTGATCGATCAGTGTGGTTTGTCATGGACGCAGCACACAGTATGCAACACTGTACAGCTTACGATGGTCGCAATGGCCGCTGACAGTCTAGATGCAGTTTTTTGTGAGTGTGGACCAGAGAAATGTTCAGAAACCAGTCTGGACAGTGCCAAAACATAGCTGCAACGTTTTCCACGCAAGCTCTTTGTTGCCGGTCTAAAGTTTCTTTTGACCACCTTCATATGTTGGGCTATCAGCAAGTCTGCAGCTGCCGCTGGTCTATGATTGGTAAGTTGCATCAGCAAGGGCCAGCTTGATGATGCGTTCAACAACATAAGACTGCGATCTGCGTCGACTTGAAGCCTTTACCTACCACAGCGACTTTGTCAGTCTATGCCCTGGCTTGATAACTGCAGTTGTCACACTCCGAATCACTGTGGGGACAAATTGTGAGCGCAGATTAATGGCACAGCCCTTCCGGAAGTGACGCTCATATCTGAGCTCGTTTATGACGTAAGCCTGGACGTAAGCCTGGACGTAAACGGAAAGCGGGAAGCAGGAAGCGCCGCAGTTCAGACATTCCATTGGACTTACAGAAGCGCCGTTACCAACTCACGTTCAGCCTACACGGGGAACAAGCAGAAGTCGCCTTTGAAAATTTGGTAGACCGCTCTCGGACGCATCGGTAAACTGATCGGTGAGTGTCTGCTGCAGTTGTCACAGCTATCGACCCGCACTCAGGCTTGCAGTCTGGTTTGCAAGTGCCTGGCGTGCTTTTATAGCGTGTCAGTTGTCTTTTTGTGTTAAATTCAGAGTCAGAACTTCTGAAAGTAAGATGGGTAAGGAAAAGACACACCTGAATATTGTGGTCATCGGACATGTTGACTCCGGCAAGTCCACTACCACTGGTCATCTGATCTACAAACTTGGAGGCATCGACAAGCGTGTCATCGAAAAGTTTGAGAAGGAGGCTGCTGAGATGAACAAGCGGTCTTTCAAGTATGCTTGGGTATGGACATTCTTTGATAATCCTGCTTTGTGGCGGTTGCTGTCTGTATTGTTTGCTCACGATGGCCTGATCACTGGCCTCAAGATTGCACTGGAAGCGGTCTGTTGCTATCAAAACGCGCAGCAGCAGGACCTTGCTGACAATATGCTTTGCCACACAGCCCTATGGCTGTGCCAACTATCATTCCCTCCAGCTGGCAAGCTGCTCTGACGTACGGCTTAATGTTGTCGCAGGTGCTGGACAAGCTCAAGGCTGAGCGTGAACGTGGTATTACCATTGATATTGCCTTGTGGAAGTTTGAGACTCCCAAGTTTAACTGCACAGTCATTGATGCGCCAGGCCACCGTGATTTCATCAAAAACATGATCACTGGTACTTCTCAGGCAGACTGTGGTGTGCTCATCATTGACTCAACCCCTGGTGGTTTTGAGGCGGGTATCTCCAAGGATGGTCAGACTCGTGAGCATGCCTTGTTGGCCTACACCTTGGGAGTGAGGCAAATGATTGTGTGCCTCAACAAGATGGACTCGACTGAGCCCAAGTACAGCCAGAAGCGTTATGATGAGATTGTCAAGGAGGTCGGCAACTATATCAAGAAGGTTGGCTACAATCCTGCCAAGGTAAGCCAGCTTTTGGCAATCAGCTGAGCTGTTGATTGTCCAGTACTGGATGGCACCGCAGGTTCAATTGGATGCAGAGGTTCTCTACATCAGCGTGCTCTTTGTGCATATATGCACAGTTTGTTTGCTCTGTGTGCTAGCTTCTGTTGTTGTTGACTCTGAGCTGTAGTCTCCATCTTAAAGAGAGAGAGAGAGAGAGGATTGTACATCTTCAGCCAACCAACTAGGTTGTACAGATGTGCCAGGGTTGTCAGTAACCTGGTCAGGACATCAGTACTAAGTGTTTATCATGTCTAAACAGTCTGACATGAAAGGCTGTCTTACTTGCAAGGCTGTCTCAGTGCTGAATCTTGGCTGCATTGTTGCAGGTTCCTTTTGTGCCCATCTCTGGATTCCAAGGTGACAACATGATTGAGAGGTCAGCCAATTTGCCTTGGTACAAGGGCCCCACCCTTCTGGAGGCCCTGGATTCTGTTGAGCCTCCCAAGAGGCCCTCAGACAAGCCTCTGCGTCTTCCCCTTCAGGTTGGATTGTGCTGTTAATTCCTATAGCCGTCTGAGTCATTACACAGCGTTTGTTTGTGCTGTTAATTCCTATAGCCGTCTGAGTCAATACAAAGCGTTTGTTAACAGGAACCTCTAGGTTCTTGAGTTTGGTGCGTCTGATGACTGTCTTCTGGGTTGTCTCTATGCAATGAACAAGCCCCATGTTCTGGCTTAGAGCAATGACTGAGGCTCTGTAGGCATGCCTACTTTATGCTGCAGCAGACAGTATTTTGTTTCTCCCACTGGTGATGATTGCCTGGTTTTTGACCCAAATTGACATGTCTGGTCACTGTACATGCTTGCAGCTTGCCCATTGCTAGTTCTGTGCGCCAGCAGCCATGGTACTACCTCCACCTGGTTTACGCCTCCAGCCCAGCGTTACCTGCACCAAGTTCTGTTCTGTATTAATGTTTGTTTGGCTTGGGTATTCAGGATTTTCCCCTGATGCTGCAGGATGTGTACAAGATTGGTGGCATTGGAACGGTGCCAGTGGGCCGTGTTGAGACTGGCATCATCAAGCCAGGCATGGTGGTCACCTTTGCCCCATCAGGCATCTCCACTGAGGTCAAGTCAGTTGAGATGCACCATGAGTCCCTGCCAGAGGCTCTGCCCGGTGACAATGTTGGCTTCAATGTCAAGAACGTGTCAGTCAAGGAGCTGAAGAGGGGCTTTGTCGCTTCTGACTCAAAGAACGACCCAGCCAAGGAGGCCTCAAACTTCACTGCACAGGTCAGTTTGCCTAATGCATCATGAACACAATCCATATTGACAGCCATGAAGTGCTGTTCTTTGATGGTGAGCAAGGTGGGCATTGTGCTGTCAATGCCTTGCTTGTTTTGCACTGATACTTGCTGCATTTGTTTGCTACATACAGATCTGCCAACAATGCTGGCTCAATGTTGACATGCATATGAGCAGGTCTCTGGCTTGGGCTGCAGCATGGCATCACGCATATTGCTGTAGGACATGTGCTACTGTGCAGGTCATCATCATGAACCACCCTGGCCAAATTGGCAACGGATACGCTCCAGTGTTGGACTGCCACACAGCCCACATTGCTTGCAAGTTCTCTGAGATCCAGACCAAGATTGACAGGCGATCCGGTAAAGAGCTGGAGGCTTCACCCAAGTTCATCAAGAATGGAGATGCTGCTTATGTCATCATGATTCCCACCAAGCCCATGTGCGTGGAGCCCTTCACCGCATACCCACCCTTGGGTCGGTTTGCTGTGCGTGACATGCGCCAGACAGTGGCTGTGGGTGTCATCAAGGCTGTGGAGAAGAAGGAAGTGGGTGGCAAGGTCACCAAGTCAGCAGCCAAGAAGAAATGAACCGCACGGGGGCTTTGCCCCACTCAGTGCATGGAACAACACGATGTGCATGAGGCTGCTTGCAATCATATGCGCAAAGTTTGTCACTGTTACAAAGGTCAATGGTTTGTCTTCATGATGTTAACGAGTTTGACCCAGTTGCCTGAGATCAGCTGTCATGCAGAACTCGCTCAGCAAGCACAGAATTGGGTGCTTGACTTTCGATGGCAGGGCTAAAAGGCTCCTTTGGTTTGTTAGACCCGATGAATTTGTGCAGCAACTATCGAAGCAGCAACAGGCTTGGCTGCACCACCTTTGCAGTGTAATGATATGTCTCGTTGGCCTTGCGCACTGCATTTGTCATGACAACTGTTACTGCTTGAGGTGCGTAAAACGACTGCACGGCCACGTTTACAGGCTGATACGTCAGTACGAGGTTACTATCACAACAAAACTACTGTGACAAACGTCATTGAAAGACTGACCTTGAAAGCATACAAAATGTTGCAACACCCAGCTGTGACTGCTGCCCACTCAGCAGGTATACACACACAGTGATGCAATGTGCAGATCCTATCCCCAACACACATATACAGTGCTAGCAACAGCATGGTAGTCATGCTGCAGTATACAAATGGAAAATGCTGCAAGGATCATGCTATAGAGGTCCAGCAGGCTTGATCACAGGCAGTTCCAGTTGTGCAGTACTATCTACAGAATTCTGTATGCTGGTGGTGGGCATGTCATTTCTGCGCAGCGCCGATCTGTCACGACCAATTAAAGGTCCTTTCTCAGGATCCCGACTAGGCAACATTGACTCTTTCATCATGCGTCTGCGTGCCTGCATTATCGAACTGAATTGAGTGACACGCAATTGCCCAAAGAGTAGGCGCAAGTTGTGGAAACAGCCAGATACAACTAGACTTGTACAGTCTTCCCTCCCGCACGTAGCATGTGTGTACTAACAGTTTCATGAGGAGTATTGCATAAGATCTCAATGGCTTGCCACCAAGGATGATGTGAGGCCAAGCAGAGAAGCTCGGGAGCAACCACCCCTTTGCAAGCATGCTTGTCAGCGTAGGACATCTGGACAGACTATTGATGAAAGCCCCAGTCATGACCACTGACAGGCACAGTCTCTAATTTGTGACAAAAAGCATGCATGATCGAGCTGCTGTCAACAACGTTTATGCTGACTCACCTTCATGGCTGATTTAGCAGCGTACCAAATGGCTCCAACCATGCTCATACCCAGGCCAACACTGTTCCACACGCTGAAGTGGAAGTCACCAAAAGCAAATGCTCCCACAATAGTCATGATCACGTTCTTCAGATTGCCTGCTGTGCTGGTCATGATGGGGTCATTTATCCTTGTGCACACAAAGGTTGAATGGCTCACTGTCAGCCCTAAGATGCAGCTGAGGACCATGGATACCTGTGCAGGACAAGCCAAGTCCTTCACCATGACAGCTGTGGAATTTGTCAAGTGATGCTGCATCAAAGCTCAAAGCACACGCATTGTGCAGCAGTTCTTGACTGCACATCTCATTCAAGGGCAGCAGCAGCAGCAGACGAGGGCGCTTTGTGGCAAGCAGCAGCAGGCAAACTGTTTACAAAGTTCATTGCTGCAGCGCTGAGTTCCACACACCAAATTTTGAAGTTGTGCTCCTGCTGAGCAAGCACGTTCGGACCAGACAGCTCAACCTGCTCACCTGATAGCCACGCCACCGAAATCCTGGATACAGACTGACTTGGCGAGGCTCATTGGACAGGGCTAATGCTGCAGTCAGCAGTGGCAAAGACAGAGCAGCGTTGTACCCCAGCAGGCCTGTTGTAGTCAGCCCTGAGGTTGCTGGGCTGTTCTTCACCATGATGAGGTACAAGGCTGTCAGAAAGTTGTTTATGACTACTGCTACGTATCCGTACAAGCTGAATGTCAGGTCTGTAGCAGCTGCTACCACAGCTCCTGCAGATTCACAGGCACTGGGTTGGGTCATGTGTCATTTGCACAACTGCAGAGGCACCTGTGAATTTTGCAAACTGCATGCGGCACAAGAAAAGGGTAGTGAGTCTTCTGCTTACATATATTTAGTGATCACAACCATGGCAGCACAAACAGCAGAAGCTGTGGTGGTAGTGAGGCAGTCACAAGCTGAGGCAGTCACAAGCTGCTGGTGCTCACATATCATGAAACAGAAAAGGATTGCATGTGCTGTAAGGAAGGGCAGATGTAGGTGGATCATCAGTTAGACAAAAAGTTGCATAAGCTAACCTCCAATCATCAGAGCGACTGCTCCTATAGTTGCCCTGTCATGCTGCTTGTGCATTAGAGACCTTTCTAGCACAATTGTACATACAAGGGTAAAGCGTCGCAGTGCAATAAACATTGGCACATTGAGATCAGCAGTGCCTGCAGCAAAAGTGCCATCAGGAATTCTCCATGGTGTCCTTAGCTACTGTTCACAAGGCAGAACGCTGCTGGGCAGCTGTTTTTGCAACCAGAACTCACCAACCAGACCAAAGACAACATTCAAGATGTTGACAACTGCTAGAGGAAATACAGCTTTTGCTGTGGCCCACTCCAGTCTTGGCTTTGCAACTAAATAGCATATAGGAAGCATGACAAGCATCTGTGCAAGGGCCACTGTGATAGGAAATTGGAACTGGAACGTTGTAAAGAGGGCCTACACAGATGACATACACGGCTGTTTATTTTGCAGCAAAGCTGTCGCTTTTGCACAAGCAAAACATCTGACCTTGTTCATGAACTGCACAAGTATGGACGAGCCCGCATAGTAGCCTGCTGCAGACACCCTTTGTACCACTGATTTGCCAGAATCGTCTGCTGGACGCAGCATATGTATCGGGAAGTGCTGATACGCTGCAGAAGGCCATAAGGGGTAGGAAGTTGATGCCTCTTCTGTTACATGTCAAGCAGGTGTCTCGCGTCGCAAAGTTGCGGTGTGGAAGGTGAGTGGCGAGGTATGCTATCCAACCGTTGTTGCGCACCGACCGGCAGGGAAGAAGTGCAAGGTTGACCGCATTCAAACTTTGCTGATACTGTTGTTAGCTAGCTGAAACGCCAGCGCATTCACCACTTCCACCTGACGCCCGATCTTGCACCTTTAGCCTGTCCAGCACAGCGTCAATAAGCCGAGCTTGATATCGTTCTAGCTATCGTTGAAAAGGTGTATGCAGCTTGCAAGTTGCATAGGTGTTGGAGTGCTGTGGGGTTGCACAAACTCATTCATAAAGCGTGGCAGTGTAGTAGCTGACTCTAAAAGTTTTGATCAGGCTTGCGACTCTAGCTGGTCTGTGGTACACTTGTGGGTCAATCTGCTGACTACCTGGAGATTTCTAGTACCTCAAGCACTACTTGGTGGGAAGCGTGTGCTTTGCATACTTGCTTGGGAGAGCCCCTCTATCATTTGTGGTGCCTGTCACCAATGCAATCAGTCTACTGTCAAATGCTATGACAGACTGGCTGCTTGGAGAGCATATTGACCTAGCATATGCCGCTCCAGGCGTCTTGCTGCTAGCCCTGGGAGTTGGCCTTTGCGCAAGCTAAGCCAGCGCAAACAAGACTACATAGCAATTGACATCCTCTCAGCACAATGACAAATGCAGTACACCATTCAGATAGGAAAGCAACAGCAGTAGGCAGTGGCAGCAGCACGCCAGACTCAGGCTCTGGCACAGCATTCCCAGCTGCCTTTGATGCAAGAATGGTAGTGTTCCAGCAGCTGAAACCCCACACAAGCCAGCTCCTGCTGCATAGAGATTCTCCAGCATGCTTGCAAACGTCTTTAAAGCGCCTGAAGACTGTCATTCAAGACGCCGATGCTGGTGGTTTGAACAGTCCTGGCTGCATGGATTATGCTTTGTTCCCGCTCATGTTTGGCGTTGACTCAGTTGCCGCCACTCGACAAGCAGGTCAGGCTCTGCAAAGCTCTGCAATCAAACCAACAAAGCCCTGCATACAAAACATGATCATACGTATATGCTCAACATCCCCTGGACAGCCCAATATAATGCTTGGCTTCTCATGAAATTGATGCCGAAAGGCGTAGTATTGTATTTTCTTTTCTTTTCTTTTCTATGCTCAACCTCCTCAGCAGAGCACATTTGTACCAGAATGTGGCATTCAACCCAAGTCTGCATGCAATTCATGACAGGCAGCAACAATGTATACAGGCGCCAAGACTGCATCATCAGAGGTGTCCATGCCAGCAGCCCGGAGTGATGCAGTAGCAGAAAGCCTGTTGGACTGCTGCACAGCGCTGCTGCTACGCTGCCCAGCACAGAGTGGCGAGCAGCTGCTTGAACTGATGGATAGGTTTGCAAGCATTGCCAGCCTCAGTAGCAACACAGCAGCAGAAGAGGTGAGCAAATGCACCTGGCTATTGTACATGTGCTGTATGTTTGCAAAGATGTGTATATGTACATGCCTGCCTTGAGTCAGACTGCATATGACAAGCTTACCATCAAGCAAGGGTGGACGTTGTCAAATTGTCGTGTTGCAATTCCTATCTGCCAGAAAATGCATTTGCAATTGCAGCCTGAAGAGCCAAGTCGCAAAAATGCAATACAAACAGCAGCTACAGGTTATTTTACGATTCCTGAATTTTTTTCACTGAAATGTTTTGATGTTACCAGGCTCATGACTGCAGTGCACAAGTAGAACCCTTCATCTGCCTCACCCTGGATGCTGTCTGTGCAACAGCTTGGTGCTGACATAAAAGTGGTTTTGCTTGTGGCCCAGGTTCGACTGAAGGCAATTCAGTGTATAAGTTCCATGCTGATCAGTAGTGCCAGCAAATCCGCTGCCTCAGGCTCCGCATCAGCCCTGAAAGACCCCAGCAAAGCCCCTCTGATAGCCTACCTCTTCTCCATCCTGATGAAAGCAGCTGAAGGGGAGATGAAAGCAGGCTTGACTGGCAGCAAGACCCTTTCAGCAGCTGCCTTGAAGGCTGTGCGCTGTCTTGCTCAAGCTGTGAATGATGGGGATGCCCTGGCTTTTGTGCTGCCTGGCCTGGCCAGCAGCCTTGCCAAAATCATGATTGCAGCAGGTGCCAATATCACAGTTTAAGTGCTGTGTGACTTTGCGCCGCAAGGCACAACACAACATGTGGCTGACGCCTGTTAAGTCAGCTGACAATGTCTCCATCATCATGCAGATGCACTGCATGCAGGAAGCCTGTTCAACCATGTTGCACTTATTAAGGTAGACCTGCGCTTGTTGTGTGGCCTAACTAACACTAACACTAACAGCATTGATGCTTGAGGGCAAACTCATGACATTGGTCGCATGCAATGTGGTCGTTGTAAGCCAGCAATGGGATACATGTTGGTGGCCTGACTGAAGCAGGAGGAACAAGGCAGACAAAACCCAACATACGTTCCTGTTGCGCATAGAAAGACCTCATAGTGTTGGTGTGTGTGGAGAAGGTTTTTGAAGGCGGCAAGTGCTGATGTTGCAAAGCTAGTCAAGCCACATTCATGTGTAGTTGGCTCTGCTGCTGATACTGGTCCTGCTGAGCTGCAGTAGGTGGGTCTAGCAAAAGGCCATCTGGCAGCAAAGTGGGAAGTGAGTCAGTTGTTGAAGCCCTCCAGGCTTTCACAAGCGTTGTGACGGCTACTCTGGGAGATTTGCACGCACAGGCTATCGCTGACTCTGAGCAAGCACAAGCTGAGTTGAGCGCCCAGGAAGCTCTCACTGCTCTCTCAAAGCTTGCTGTACAGCAGCAGGGGCGTCCAATTCCAATTCCTGAATCAAAGCAAGGTACAGCAAGTATGAAGCCTTGATGCCACTCCACATGCTCCACATGCCACCCACAAGCTCATGATGCATGTGGTGCCGTGACACGAGGTCATTGAGGCCCTTGCGTTTGACATGGTGAGGCAATAGCTAGGCTGTAGACTGATGCTGCATTTGCACATGAGGCGCACAGTAGCAGGTCTCAGCAGAGCAGAGCTACTGGGGCCCCTCATTGGTCAATTCTGCTTTGCGCATGAGATGGTGGGTGACTGTCGTTCTGCGATTGAGGATGACTGTGGATCTGCAATTGCAGAGGTGCAGCAGGTGCAGCAGAAGCCCATGCAGTCAGGTCAAGGTCAGAGCATGAGACCTGTAAGAGACAAGGCGTGGGTGCAGACAAGCGCTGCTCGCCTTCAAGTGCTGATTGCCCAAGTCCTTCCTCCTCTGGCTGCACATCCCAGGATGGCTGTCAGGACAGCCCTTGCACAAGGTCAACCTGCAGCATTGCACCCTGTTTTGTACTTGTTACTGCTGCTGACTTTGTATGCAAGACCTGTATCACATGGCAGACTGGTCTGTTGCCAGAAAGTCTCTACCGAATGCACCATCCCCCTTTGGACCCTGCACACTCACATGCGCTGCTACATCACTGTTGTGCAGACTGCATGCATTGCAGCCGCAACAGGACAGCTGTGAGGTACTCTGTCCAAACTTCATACAGCTGTCACCATGCGGGTATTGTTGCCATTTTGCACCCCTCAAAGTGCTTAGCAAAGACCCAAATGTGTCAATGGAGCTGAATGACTGCGGTCAAGCTGCTGAATGATGTGTGTGATTGTGGGTGCAGCGGTGACTCAGCTACTGGAGCATTGCAGCACAGTGCTGCAGGACCCAAACCAGGCTTTGTATGAAATCCTGTTCACACTGGCTCAAGACGAATGGCCTCAAGTGTCCAACCACTGCCATGCTTGGTTGTGCCGCTGCCTGCCTGCTCAACACAAGGGCGCACCCAGGGTGAGCAAGCAGCACCACTGAGCATGCAGTCTGTAGTGCGCGTGTGCACTGCTTGTATGCCCAGCTGCCCAAATCCCGGGCTGCAGCATCTGTGTGACCGTGCAAGTCTGTTGAACCTGTTGTTATGGTGGGCTGGAGCTAATATAGCTGTGAAAGACGACACTTGGCTCTGTGGCTCACGCTGCCTGCAAAAAGGATGGGCCCAAGTCTTGCAGCAGAAAGTCCTTAGTTGGTGTGAAACCCTCTTGATTGTCTGAATGATGAAAAAGTAAGCCTTTCGTTGACATCTGCAGTTTATGTTACATCAGACTGCTGACTTACACATGGACACCATCTGCAGACATCCCACAATCATCGCAACTGATGACTCCCATGAAGACCTGCAACGCCATCATGATTGTGGCTGCACAGAACATGTGGGCCCTCATCATGGATGATTAATGGATGCAACTAACTGTCATGCATGGTGACTTGTCTGCAGGAGGGTTCTGTGCCTGCCATTGTGCAGCGGTTGCTGGGCGGGTTGCTTCCAGCTCTGCAGTCTGGAGAGGCAGCAGGTACCTTGCAGGCCCGCCGCCTCACTACTGCTCTACAGGCAAGGCCTCCTTTGCCCATCGCCTCATGGAACAGTTTTCAGTACTACTGGTCACAAGCACAACAAACGCGGTTCTGCTGACGTGTTAGTGATGCTGGCAAGACTGCTTGGCTGTCTCGGCAAGCGCTAGTCAGGTGCAAGGCCAGGTTTGCATACTGGTCCAGACAGCAAGGTGCATGTTCACAGTCTGTAGCAGCTGCACACAACTCATCTGGCTCTCAGAGCCTGGAAGGCTTGTCACATACGGCACACGATGTCACTTGCACAGCATGTCATACACTTTTGGACTAGTGCTGAGCATCATTTTAAGCCTGTCAGCAGCCTACGCATGCAGGCCATCTGGGTGCAAGCTGTGCAAAGAAGCACAGCTGTTCTACATGACAAGTCAAACTTCAATCTGCATATTGCATGATCACTGGATTTGTTGGCAGGTTTACTGGTGCTACCTAACAAGCGGTCTGGCCTCAGCAACGCACTCACCATGTTCTCACCATGTTCTTGCTCTGTGGTACTGAGCAGGCTGCTGATATTGTCAAACACCAAGGCAGCATCCAACAAGCCGAGCAAACGGCATGTCCACAGACACTTGATCAACAATTCTGTGCTCTTGCAATGAGTGCTTTTGTGATTGCAGGCCTGCTCTCCACAGCAGCTCACAAATCTCTTGGTCGCAAGCCCAATCAATGCAAGCTCTTGGGCTTCTACGCTGTGTCGCTGCTTTGCCTTTGAGCGCAGCGCCGCCGCCCTGCTGCTGTACAATACCTCACAGGCAGGGCCTCATGCACCCCTTTTGCACCCCACCTCAGGCCCCTCCCCTCCACCCACCTCAGCCCCCTCCGCAATACCCGCTGCAGCAGCTTCGAGCGCTGGCAGCACAGCAGACACACAACAGCAGCCAGGCCTGATGCACACACTCAGTGACATTTCCACTTATCAGCAACAAGCCGCCACCGTAGCTACAACAACTCCCGCCACAGCTGCCACCCTGCCTTTGTCATCAGCAACAGCATTCTCACCACCAAATGCTGCCAAATCTGATGCTTACCAAAATTCCAGCCAGGACAGCAGTCAGACTGCACAGCGAGCAGCAGCAAAACCTGAAGCGCATGACCATTCTGGCAGTCCAGATGTGGCCTTTGTTCTGCTGCCCAGGATGCAAATGGGCATGACTCACATTGCCACTGCTGCCTGCTACACTGCAGTGGCAAATGTCGCTCGCACTCTGGCCAAGTCAGCAGTGGCGGCAGACCAAAGCAATGCTGCATCAGCAGGTAAGGTGATGGGCTAAACTCCATTTTGCAGCCATGCCTGCCATCTCTGTGTTGCTTCTTGCGGCATGCTAGCATTCAGTGGTGTAAGGCACCAATGAGATGGCTGTAGCAAAGGCAACAGGCCTTGCTCTTAATCTGGCATGATGAGCTTCTGCTAGCCCATTTGTTGCCGACATCAATGCAATAATCGCTGTGTCAGGCGTTGTTTCTTCACGAGCTGCGCTCGACAGCTTTCTTTCATCACAATGAGCTCCATTTTGCTACAGCGTGCGTCACAGGACTGCATTTGATACTGCGCTCAGCATGAGAAGCATGTCCTGTTGCATTTTCACTGCTCAGCATTTTCCTGCCTGGCTGCGTCTGCAGGTGGGGCTGTCTTGCATGGCATTGTGCAAGATCTGCTGCAAGTCTTTGAGGCCCAAACGCCTCCTCAAAACACCCAAAGCCAAGCAAGCAGCAGACGCCACACAGCTCTTAGTACAGAGGCTCGGCCCAGCATAGCATGGCAAGGCAGAGCCGCAGCTGCAGTCGTTGCCTTGACTGAAGTCTTGTATGGTGCATCGCCCGCTTGGCAACCTGCACAGGCCCAAATCAGCAGTAACCCCACGTCATCTGACGACAGCAGGCGACGGCGCAATGGTGGCAGGACTTGCTCAACCACAGCAAATGGTGGCAGGACTTGCTCAACCACAGCCAATGGTGGCAAGACATGCTCATCCACAGCAGCAGGTGATGAGGCACTTAGTGGTGCTAGACAGCAGGGCGTCAGCAATGGTGAGGAGGCAGGACGTCATGGCAATGAGTCTGCGTCTGACGTGGGTGCGTCTGTGCATGGTGATGGGGCGCTGGAGCAGCTGGTTGTACAAGTGTTGGGCGATTTCAGCAGCGCTGATGTCTGGCAATTGCCCACTCATGTAGAGCCTGATGCATCGCCAGGGGGAACTGCCCTTACTCCACAGGTGAGTATCATATCACCATACCTGCTTTACAGCATGGCGTCAGTTCTGCCAGTCTGCTTTGTGCAGTCTCACAGAGTCCTGACAAACCTTGCAACTGGTGGCTGCAGCCAGACGGCCGGACTATCAGAATATTAATGCTGAATCCAGGCCACCAATCATGTTGGAGTTGTCTATTTGGCAAGTGCATCAGTTTGATATACAGACGATATCATAATTGATGTTCAATCTTGGCCAATACAAACATCTGCCTGGTCCATATTTTCTAGCCATTCAATGCAATATCCCTCTGGATTTGTCAGAGCAACTGAGCATGTTGCACCTCAGTAGTAGGTGTTGTCATTGTGACAGGGTGATGAGTTGGCCATCACAAGCGCATGTCTCCATTGATGACACCACTCCTTTGAGCAGTCACCGCATTTTGATAGGACATCGCTGACAACAATGTTGCCACACTGCACTTCCAGCCACAACCTCATGCCTTGGAGAGCTGCGTGACAGTTAGCAGTGAAAAATTCAAGTCTGAATTTTGATGCAAGACCTTGCTAGAAGCAGTAGGCGCTGTGCTCTTTTGCCAGGAATGGCCCTGTTCCACATCTGCCTTATGCAGCTGACACCCTTCTCCTCACCCTACACTACAGGCGCTAGGAGAGAACGCAGTTCTCATCAGAGCTTTGCTGGAGGCAGTGGGCACCTTTGCACGGATGCTGGGCCCTCGCTTTGCAAGCAATGGCCTCATCCTACGCAAGGTGTTACTGCTCCTACTGGAGCGGCTGGCAGACCCGTGCCCCTCTGTGGCTTCAAGTGCTGGGGCGGCCCTGGGCTCCCTGTGTCTGCACTGCGGCTACCCCTCAAGGCAGGCCCTGCTGACGCACAATGCAGACTACCTCGTAGATGGGCTGTGCCGGCAACTGCGCTCACTGCAGTCTCACCCAAGGTGTGTACTTTGGTGTTGCCGTGCTGCAAGACAGGTCTTGTGAAATGATGATGCTGACTACCTGGTGGCTGGCTTGTGTTGCAAGCTGCAATGGCTGGAGTAGTGTTGAGGAAGGTCAGTGCTGGTGATGCATAACTCTTGTGTCAAGCAAAGTGGGTGTAAATCTGAGGGCAAACCGCAGACACGGCATGAGACACAGTGCCACTGCAGCTGTGATGGTTGTTGCTATTCGACCATGCTGGGTATCCTGTTCCTGGGCTCTCTTGCCAGCAGCGCTTGTTGCGTTCTCAGGCAACCATGGTTGGTGATCATGCTTGTCATGGCATGCTTCACGTCTGGGTTACACTGCTATTGACCATTGTGACAGCCACCTCAAATGTTGGGTGCGGCGTTTATTCTGTTCATAGCACAGCTGTGAGCTGTGTGCTCACTGAAGGCTCAGATCTAGACTTTGCAAACAGTTCAGGCATCGCACATGGTCTCAGGGGAGGTGGAAGGCTTTAGTGTGTGCAACATAACATCAAAATGCAGGGTGTACTGCGTCCTTGGTGGCATCAATTTGGCCAGCAGCAAATTCTGTCAGACAAGCTAATTGGGCTTTATGACCAAGTCGGTTGCGCCGAAACACGGCACACCTTCAACAATCTGCAGATTTCCTTCCATGTCTGCTCTGTGTATACAGCACAGCTATGCTTTCGCATCTCTGTCTCCAGATGGTTCTGTTGCGCTTCCTGCCAAACGTGAGTGAAAAGACTATGTTGGTGCAGGGCGCCATACCTGTTTGCTGCTGTCCTGCAGCAGGCAGGGGCAGGGCCACAGCTATTGCCCCTGCTGGCTGACCCTGCCAGGGCAGCTTTCCAGGGCCTTTCTATCACTGCCCGTCAAAATGCAGCTTTCCATGTGTATCCATTCCTCCAGGTGACATTCTTTGCTCGATGTCCCAGCTGATCTCTCAGGCAATGCACAGCTGCTGCAGTGGGTGTTGACTCAGAGTATCAGTATAACAAGTGTCTCTGGGCAGCCCGGTATAATACTTGCTTCTCATTACATTGGCGCCAAAAGGCGTAGTCTTTTCTTTTCTAAAAAAGTATTTCAAGAGTCAGTTCTCTCCTACCTGAAGCGTATTCACCAACTCCATGTGTTTTTTCCTGTGAATTTTGAGTAATCTTTGGGTAGCTGTGATGCTGTGTCCTGCTGCACAAAGCAGCAATCAGGACAGCATCCTGCTGAGTTTCCAGCGTTACGGTGCCCTATCAAGTATGATGACATGAGATTTGCTGTGTGCAAAGGCTCTGCTTACATCCAGTAACAACAACCTCATCTGTTGTTCGGCGAAACTTACTTAGCAGTGTACATCAGCCAGACATGCACATGCTGCATGAGGGGGTGTCGCTGGGCTTGTGGTCTCCAAGACAGACCTCGCAAGCTGTACTATAAAAGACAAGAGAAAAAAATACTACACCTTTTGGCGTCAGTTTAATGAGAAGCCAAGTATTATACCGGGCTGCCCAGGTGCAAGCTGTGCTATGCTCAGAGTAGCACACAACTACTATGACATGGGTTCATGCAAAGGTGCTGGTTACAGCTACCTAGCTTGCGTAGACACAGAGCTGGATCACTTTTATTATTCTTCATTATTCTTACAGGTGCTGATGCATATCGTGACCATCTGTCAGGCTGAGGCGGCTGTGCTGCTGGCTGCTACTCAAGCAGCTGCTGATCAGATCATAGATGCAGTCAAAGCTGCTGGGCCACAGTTTCCAGAGGATGATCCAGATGAAATGTCAGGGCTGTCAGGCATTGACGCTGTCAGAGCCTACTTTGAGGAGCATAATAAAGCAAAAGCCGGCGCTGCTGCTGAAGCAGACGTCAACTACACTGCAGGTGAGCTGTTTGCCTGAAGTTGGCGTTGGATCAGGATCTCAAGATCAGCATTGAGCAACCTGGGTTGACAAGTTTTTGGCTGTGCTGATCGTGAATCAGAATGTGGGTGCAATGACTGCTACTGCTGCTATCACTTGCATGACTTGCATGACATCATATTGCACATTCTAGCATCCCTGCAACAATGTCACAGGACATATTCTTCTCGCAACTTCAAGATGTCCGGATGGCACAGCATTATGCAGACTTTGTCTGCAGGCATTGTTGGCAAGAAGAGCCTCAAAGTAGTCTTCACATCGTACAACAACTTTGTAACTTGGTTATATAAGTATGCATCTGGCATACCTATCCATGCACACCCCAATGTGGTGCTCACATTTGAGTGTGATGTTTGCAGGGTTGGATGTCATTGAACAGCTGAGTAGCAGGAGACGCCAGACTCACTCTGTTGCTGTGTTAGCGCATGCCAGTGCAGATGTGGCCACCCCTCTACTGCTATCTGCCACCCTCAAGGTAAACATTGTGTATTTGCACGAGCGTGTGTCTGCATACCATCACCTTGTATTGTGAGCTGTCCTTTTCAGGATCTGACCTTGGTACATGCTCATCTTGAGGACTTTTGCATCAGCCCTGTCTTAGATCCTTCTGCCTCTGGCTATGTATTCCATGTTGCGCACATATTTCTAATTAGGTATGCACCATATTCCTTGTTGCGTGTAAGAAAATTGCAGGCTGCAATGACTAGACAAGTGCTATACGTGGAGCAATGGTGAAACTCCAACAGGTCAAGAGTCAGATTCTGACTGTGCTGCCGGCTGTTACAGGTAGGGCTGTTGGCATCCAAAGTAGGGCTGGTGGCTCTTAGGGCCCTGCATGCCACAACAGCTGCCCTGGACCTGTACGAGCAGGTGATCACCCCTGTCACCAGCAAACAGGAAGGGGTGGGACCGCCCCCTCCTGACACCCCTCAGCTGCTGCCCAGTGTCCATGCAATTTGGGGTCCACTTGTTGGAGCCCTCAGGGTAAGTTGTAGGCACTATGCCAACAACCAGTAAGTGGCTGTCACTGACAGATGTCCTTTGATCACCACACTTTGTTGCCTCCTCCTCCTACCACACCTCAAAACCTGCCACTCATCCAGGCAGCGACTTGCCTTAACTTTGATTCCTTCAGTCTTCTTGATGTGCCAGCAAGTACACTTTGCTGGGTGCAGAACGACAGGCCAGCCTTGGTTCAGGCAGCAATGGAGTGCTTGGTGGGTGTCTGCCAGCTGGCCGGCCCTCAGTTCATGAGGCGGCGGGTGCAGACAGAAGCATGGCCTGTTCTGGTGCACTTGCTGAAGCAGGGCATACCTGAACGCAAGCACCTGCCCTACCCTGCTGGTGATCAACCACTCTCTCCCTCTCCGCATCTTGTTATGGCATACTTTGACAACAACAGTTCTTATATCTCTCTCTCCGCATCTTGTTATGGCACACTTTGACGTCAACAGTTCTTGTAACAGCTGAACACAAGTTGCTCAAGGTGGCTTCTGTCGTGAACACTAGGGTGTGGCATCAGCTCATGCAGGCCCAGAGTCACGGGGTGCATGCAAAACTGACAAGAGATGCATGTTCAAAGGTGTTGACTGTGCTGCCATGAGATCAAATCATAGATCAGATTGTGGCTTCGTGATGGGCAGCAAGAATGCATATAGAAGGTGCCACCATGCCAGGGTATTGCAGCTGGGCAACTATCCAAGTGACTGTTGCGTATGGCTCAACGCATCTATATTAGTCACTCAAATTCCAACTGCGGCATGAACACGTGAGGACACAGATAGCTGAGTGGCAAAGGGCATGTTGTCCTGACATCAGGTTGTCCCTTGCTCTTTTCAATCCCAAAACGTCTATTGTAATTCAAAACCGCCATCCCTACACTGAAAATCTATATTCAGAACTATCTGGGGACAGCAAAAACGCGTTTCTACATTGGGGAGATGTTTAGCTCTTTCCAACCCAAAACACTTACTTTGAATCAGACACATCATCCCTACACTGGGAGGCTTTTGTGTAAACAAAGACACCATTGACAGAGGTTGCTGCCTTGTTGCAGGCAGGGGAGCACTGATGGCTCCTGCAGCGCTTCAGCAGATGCGCTACAGTGTTCTGCACTGCATCAGGCAGCTGGGTGATGCTGCTCAGGGGTCCACCATCTGGAAGGGCATGACTGACAAAGTTGCTGAGGTGGTGATTGTCTATTTGGACGGCAGTCAGATAGCAGCTGTTCAGGAAGCTGCTGCCCAGGTCAGTGACATGCATCACTCATTTGTGCAGCTTGATTGCTGTCCTAGATGCAAGACATATATAGTCATCTGCAAAGTGCACTGGCAGATACTCTCAAGGCAGGTTACTGGCAGTGCATGCAAACCTACACCAACACTTCCCTCTCTCTGGCATACCTTAAGTTTGTCCCCCAATTGATCCACTAACAACCTGAAAAGAGATGTTTTGCTCCTGCAGCCTTCTCACACCTCACTTTAAACAGGAATGCATCTGCATGAGATGTGCGACAGCAGCCAATCCCTGTGTGTGTGTGTGTGTGTGTGTGTGTGTGTGTGTGTGTGTGTGTGTGTGTGTGTGTGTGCGTGTGTGAATGTATGGTGTTGTGCTGCAGGCACTGCTGAAAGTGGCCAAACTTGATCCGGACGCTGTTTGGCTGTTGCTTCAGTTGCACACGTCCCATAATGAATTCACACACAGTCCAGACAGGCAAATCTTTCCAGAAGCACAGCAGCTACTAGGTGTAAAACCTGCCACAGACTCTGCACTGCAGTTGCCTGTGGTCAGCGCACACTTGTCTGCACTTCTGTGTGAGGTTGAACAGATGCAATCAAGCTGGCACCAGGACAGTTAGACATGTAACAGCGCCGTCATGACTGTCAAGTCAAAAGTGCTGAGCTAATTGGTAGGGGTGCAGCATGACATGCTGCAGACATCAACTGCTTGTTGCCAGTCAATGCTGACTTTTGACAGAACTGTCTTTCCTCCATTGTCTTTTTGTTTACATTGCTGATGGCGTGACAGTGATTGTCAGCTGTCCAACCTTCACCCTACACCTTGCGCCCATTTGTTGCCAATTTGTAGGCATAGTCTTCATAGTACACCTTGCCAGAAGCTGCTTCTGCTGCACAGCTGCAATACACACAACCAAGGAAAATACTTATTGAATATACTGAAAGTGGTGCATGCGCAGCACAGCTTTCACCATGCTGTTGTGCTTCTACCAGGTGCACAAAAATTGCAGTACTCAAGACCCAATCTAACAAAATTCAGGGATGCAGTGAAAGCCTCTAGCAATGCTTGGGTCAAAGCAGGGCTGGTGAGACACGCATAGCATGGGCATGATCAGTATCGCAGAACCTTAGCAGTGTGCCTGTCTCCTGGGTGCTGAAAGCCTCCCCTCTGGCAGACATCAGGCTTCCAAACAGTTCAGCATCAATGTATCCCTTCTTTTCAGGATCTAGTGCTCTGAACGCCCTCATGAGTTTGTGGTAGTCATCTCGTATCAAATCATTCTTGTTGCTGAGAGCAAAAGCAGACACAACCTGCAGATGCACACAGCGGTTGGCTTGCCAATTCAGCAGGAAACCATAATGCAGTTTAAGGTGATGGTGTCACACCTGTTCAAAGCGATCTAATGGAATAAGTGCTGTGTCCTCTGTTTGTGTGCCCTTGAGCTGCAAGCAACACATGTGCGACATCTGCTATGGTGTTGTTGTCACTTGAGGCCAATTCATAGGCAGCTCAACAAACTGAGCAGAACCTGTTCCATGAGTTTTTCAATCTGACTGCCTGTTGGGTTGATACCCATGGACCTCACTATAGTAGGAATATCCCTTCAAGCCAGTCACAACTGCAGTGTCTTGCTTTCACGCTCATAACTGCAGTGTCTTGCTTTCACGCTCTATCAATGGGGTAAAGGCGGTATGTTGGCAAGACCTTACTTCTCATCTACCATTTTCGATCCTTCCTTATGCTCAAACACCAGAAAAGCATCTCGAGAAAGCACAAACCTGGCACACTCGCACAAGTCAGCCTTGGGTCTAGCTTCAGCACTACGAGCAGCTCCGACAACTCAGACTTCTCTGAGGCTGTCAATCCCGGCGTCTCTGTTGTGCTTAGACTGGAATGCGTGTCAGCAAAGACGCTCAAGGTAGCTCCCTTCAGTCATACTCTCCAAGTTTTACAGTTGAGGACTTTCTATACTGTTGCAGAGAATCTTCATTGGGTTCTCGGTTTTACGGTGGACGATTACAGCCGCATGGGTTGCAGCTTTTGCATCTCTGTACGTAGGGCAGAACGGCGGAAGAAACAAATTTGCACTGCTTGTTGCTTCAGCTACAGTGGGTGCAGTCTGCACTGCAACACTATGTGTCACCCTTACCAGATTTTGGGCAGCAGTACTGAAGGCCACAAGAGCACAGCAGAACTGGTGGGTTGAGCAAGTCAAAATCCTTGAGCATCAGGCCTAAGAAGTGAAGGAGTAGATTGACTTGCAGGACACAAAGGCGCAGCAGGCTTGTGACCTTGACCGTGCTTGAGTTAGTCTGCCTGGTGAGCACTGGTCTGTGACCACCAGCTGCATATCGTCACCTGGACTGCTGCCATACAGTGTCTGCCCTTTCCTGAGAATTTTTGTGGATACATCCCTGCCTAGTATTTGGTATCTGATCACCAGGATGAATGTGCTGAATTGCACTGGGACAGTGTTATAGTTGGTTTCTCAGCCAGGTCAAGACCCATTTCTTGCAGGCGTTGTCCAACTTCATGCTGGCTGTGTCCAGTGGCTATGGCAGTACCCGCGGCAGCTGCCACCTGTTTACCAACTTCTGCAAGTGGAGCGAGTATGTGCAGTGGTCAGGCTGGAATGCTGTGAGTGCCATCTACTGCTGACCTGGGTTGCTTGTAACAAAGGCACCACTCAGCACACATGATTGCATGCACACAGGCTTACCAGAAAAATCAAAACTGCTAGGGGTGTCAAAACTCACTCTACTACTGATGTGCTTCCCATGCAGTCCACTGCATGTGTGTGAAGTCTCTTCAGCTGCAACTGACACTGGCTTTGGGCCGGTGTCAAGCTGCAGGATGTATCTGTACATTCAGACTAAAATCTCACTGCAGCTGCACTCTGCACTAAGAGCTGCATACCTGTACTGCAGATCTTGCTTCTACATCTCATACTCATTGATGGAGCAACAGCGTGGACGGGTGCAGATGGCAAGCGCTGGAGACGTTTTCTTCTCCATAGTGCGCCTCACCTTCTTGCCTTGCATGTGTGACTTGCATGCTGAAAGTTGCCATGTATCTTGTTGCACTTCTTGTACTTTGGATGCATGTCCTAAAGTTGCTGAGAATGAGACTCACGCTGGCCCTTGTGGCTATGGAAGCTATTCGACGCTCTGGCACTGCTTTATGATGCAGGGACTGCCTGGCTGAAAGAGCAAGACAGCTATGCTCTTGTGCTAGATGCACCTTGGCTGATCCACCTTCCCAAAGTCTTCCCATGGTGATTTGCAGCATCCTGCGTTTGTTTGGTGACCTGAATAATCCTGTTGAACCACGCATTTTGTGTCACTGCCATGGATGTGGATCCTTGTCACCTCTACAAGCATGGCAAGTCTGCAAATTGCATTCATCTTCGTGATAAGAGTCATACTGCCTACTGTAATACCAACAGTCTGTGCCAATGCCAAGGGCCCCTGGGTATGCTGATGCAGGTTGATGCTGCAAGGCATGCTCACTTTGCAGTTGGCCAATGCACTGTCAGGTGCTCCCTTGTCTCTGAAGAGTGCTGTACAATTGGTGCAGTTGGCAGCCGGGCTTCTTGCTAATAGTTGCTTATATGTCACAGTATGTTGCAGCAACATTGCCCTTTGTTCCAACTGTTGGATTGACATAGAAAAAACCCGTAACCTTAAAGTCACTGCAATAACATCTTGTTACTTGCTTACAAAAACACTTTGGACACTGCTTGTTGTTGGCACTCAGAACAGCATTGAATGGCTTACAGGTGGTGCATATCACAATGTTCCAAAAGGGAACTGTGTGCAGCGGCCTGATTTAGCGTGCCATCAGACGCATACTTACATGTCTGCAGTCATTGCACAAGCAGTAGCCTTGGGCATCTTCTTCTACTGGCACATCATTCTGCTTAAGTTTGGTGTCAAGGATGCTCAGCAGATGCCATATCGGTCATTCAGGTGTGGTGCCACTTCGCATAGCTTCTGCATAGGGCATCAATGTCAACGCAGGTTTTGCTTGCAGAGCAATGCTAGAGGCAGACAACAATCAGCATCTGTGCATGTCTGCATTGTAGCACAGTCCTCAAGACACCAACAAGCCTGTGCAATGGTCTGTACTTCCGGTTTGTGCAAAGCCTGAGTGCAAGAGTTGAGATATGACTACGCATGCAATGCTTCAGCACCCATGATTGCCCATGTGAGGTATACATACCAGCTTTTTGTGTGACTCTTCTGTTGCCCTTCCAGGCTAGGGCGTGCCCTGACACGCTTAAGGACTAGCAGGGTTTTGGGCCTGGGTCACAGCTCCCTCATAGACGCTGGTCTGCTGTTAGCTACTGTACTACGCCCCACCAAGTGCTCCAGCTGTCTGGGCAGCTGGATGCAGCTAGCTGCCAACCTGCAGGCTTTCAGCATGACCATCTCCTCCTGCGTGCTGTTGCAGCCCTGCACTGCAACTGGCTCAGACACCCTCATCATGCAGGTCAGCAACACTGGCTTTGCCATCAGCATGTTGCTTCATTGGCACAGCATGACATGGCCTTATGTTTCTGTCGTGATAGGCCTGATGTACAAGGCTACCCCGATGCTTGCCAGCAACTCCTGCTGAGGCTAAGGCCCTACCCCGTGAGGGGGCGTCGGCTCTTGTACGACATGGCCTTGCATCACGCAACAGGCCTCGGCTTCTTGTCTTCCTGCTCATCTCTGCACCGCTACAACCTCTTAGTACCTTCACTGACTGCTGACCAGGCAAAATTGCGCAGACTTCTGCGTGAGGAATGTTTTTGTCAACATCAAGCCTCTTTGGAGCTGCACAGCAGGGAGACAAGCAATCGGGGTGCAAATGCCACATTGTAATGGTGCAATGATGTTTGAAGGGCATGCCTCAGGGATGTCGTATGCACTCATATATGACTGACTGAGAAGCAGTCAAACTGCTGGCTGTTGAGCAGCCACCTGCGTTTGTGCAGCAATGGCTTCAGCACTTTGCGTGGACTGAGAGCAGTCAGAGTTTCAGGTCAGAGAAGCGCAACAGTATGCTGAAGCCACTGAAGCGGCAGCTTCTGGAGCAGGAGCCCTTGTTCTGCTTTGAGACGGCTGTCAAGCTGCTGTACTGGTGTGGCTTTGCTTATGAGTATGACGAGGTTGGTATTGCATGCATGTCTGCTTGCCATGCTGTGCTGTCCTGTCTTGTACTGTGGTGTGCTCTGTTCTGCTGTGCTGTGCTGTGCTGTGCTGTGCTGTGCTGTGCTGTGCTGTGCTGTGCTGTGCTGTGCTGTGCTGTGCTGTGCTGTGCTGTGTCTCCTCAGCTGTACAGCCTGCTCATAGCTCCTTGTTGCTCCTTCCTTGATTGACATCAACATTTGTCTGGTGAAGTCCACGTGCCGTGTCTCAAGGCACATATCACCACCTCCCTGGTGTCGAGCAGCACACAACCCAGTGAGAGATTGTGTTACTGACAGCTTGTACATGCTTTCTTTGGTGACCTTGGTCATTGCTGATCTTGCTTTTGGGCAGGGACGTACAGAACAGAAGCTATCAGAGACCACGGCAATGCAGCTGTACAATTTGGAGAAGCTGCACATGCTGCGTGATCCTGCCACCAACACCAAGTGTCTGGTGGCATGGGGCAGTGACACCTTGCTTATCTCTTTCCGCGGCACTGCCAATCGCCAGAATGCAACGCATGATGTCAAGGTCAGCCAGTGCCACTGTGTTGCAATGTGCAGCCTACAGCGCATCTAGCACACCAGGCTGATCCCATGACTATGGTCACAGAAGCTGGATGAATTGAAGTGCATTGACGCCAGCACCTGTGGCCAATGGTTTGCAGCGCAGCAGGACCACGCTGTTTTTATTGTGACACCTGCCATTGCTGTATTGCTGTATAAACCCAGCAGCTGCACCACGTTGCTGCAATGCTTGGTGAATGCAGGCATGGCTTGTGCCACTTGGTGACGAGGCAGAGTCTGTAGGTGCAGCAGTCCACTCTGGTTTCAGGGCCAGCTGGCACAGTGCGCTCAGGCAGCTGGTGAATGACTTGGTTTCTGGCATGGTGGCTTCTGGCTCCAACCAGGCTGGCAATATGCGTGTGCTGATCACAGGTCAAGCCAGGACCTGCTGCCATACCCCATGCTGTTTGACCACCTGCATCACCAACAGTTCTGATAGGCACTTAGCACATGCATTACAAGCTGCTCTAACAGGCACTTCATGCCAATTTTGCATCTGAATGCTTACTTACAGATGGGGCAAGCAATGTGATGTGATGCAGCTGCTGCTGGAGCAAACGCCAGCTCTCTCCTTGCTTGCTGTGACACTAATGCCCTTGCTTGTCATCTGAGGCACTGGGTTGCTCCTATACAGGGCATTCTTTGGGAGGAGTGATGGCTGTGCTGGCAGCCTATGACATTGCTGACCTCTTCCCCTGGCTCTCCCTGCAAGTCTACACTGTGGGCGCCCCCCGGCCTGGCAACAGGGCTTTTGCCAAGCAATATGAAGCCAAAGTCCCTGACACCTGGCATGTGATCAATGACAGGGTATGCACTTGCGTCTGCTGACCCTGCACATGCAAAGCACAACTTGGGCTTCTGTCCATGACAAGCAAAGCTACAAGCACAGCATAAGCTGACACACAAAGATGGTAGACACTGTTCAATGTGGGTAATCGGTGCATGGCATAACTTCTGGCACAAGTTGTGTGAGTTTGTGCAGGACCCTGTGCCTGTAGTGGGCAAGTTTGGAAGTGTGTATGCACGGCCAGGACACCGTGTGCTCATAGACCCCAAGGGCAACATGATAGTCCGGCCCACCCCTCTGGATCTCAAGCTTGCACAAGCATGTAAGTTCTGCGACAGTCAGCCACACCCTGCAACCCATGGCATTCTGCACCAGCTGTTGAGTTGAAATGAACATTTGCAAACACAGCAGGCTCTGCTGGAGGTTTTGTGTCACCTGAAAGCTGCGTTCTGCAATGAGGGCTGGTGCGCTTGCAGCTTGATTGCCCCTAGAAAGGCTTGTGCTGATGTGCCAGGACACCAGCCGTGATGAGGAATGGTCATCATCGGATGGCCATTCTCAAATGGGCTTGTGGGTGCAGGCGGGCGGGTGAAGGCACATCTACTCAATGCATATCGAGCTTCCCTGGTGCAAGTCATCAAGGAACAGCTGGACAGGCCAAAGTTTGAAGATGGGCTGGAGGGAATCTTGGAGCTAGCCAAAAGCGTCAGCCTCACGGACACACTGCTTGCTGCTGATCTGGACATTGCTGGGGAAAGCTCATGTCTTGCAGGGAATGTTGCTCAGCAGACTGTCTCTTCAGTTTTGTCACCGGAGTCTGTGTGAGTCAAGGGAGTTTGTTGTGATTTTATTAAAGTGTCAAAAGTAAGGCTCTTGGTTGCATGTCAAGTCTCTCTATGGTGATGCAACATGCTGTCTTTTACAGGTGTATTCCTTGATAGATTGGATCTCAGATACACGTTCCCAAGGATGCACTGATTTGCAGAGCTTGGTAAAGTGCCTGGATCATAGGGGTATTGTGTTAGTGTTGGATACAGTATACGTATGCAATCAAGCAAGGGATGTGTTAGGCTGCGCGATGCACTGAAATGCATTGGAATGCATCTACATGTGTATTGATTAACTCAAACCAGCTCAGAGCTGATTGATTGTTATGCACATTGCATTTAGTTACAAATTGGTCTTATGTTGTAAGGTTTTGAATGCATTGCGTGGCGTGACGCTTTTGGAATGTTCAGTGGGTTCTACAGGCTCTGTACATGCAGTCATATCTGAAAGTTGCTACTAAATTAAATGACTCCAGTTGCAGGGATGTCCAAGCAGCGCTGCTAGCATATGCACATGCATGTGATCTGTAAAAAAAAGGACACTAATGCTGCTCATTGGGAATGGTGCAGCGAGAGCTGACCACATATGACCAGAAGAGGCTTGTCACATATGACACGTATATGTATGCCAGCTGACCGCCTACGGTCGCAATCTTGTGAGTTATTGGATGATTTGCAAACTTGAGCTCCCCTGCACATTGTGCTTGACAATATCAAGCAGTGTATTCAGAATACATCAGGACATGCTTGCGAGCATTGAACCTTTGAGCACAGCATGCTCATGCTTACTACTCGCATGTCATGTAACTTCAGATGCATCTGTCCAGCAGACCTGAACCCTATGAGTCATAGGCTACCTGGGCTAACCCGCCAGCGACGTCATAACGCCAACAAGCAGCACTTACAACATTCTCGACCAGATTCTCGACTTGACGGACGGGTCTGGCGAAACCGTCTTTCGAGTTACTGCACTCAGTAGACAAATACGCAGTCGAAAATTAAAGCTTTGCAGGCGTCGTATTCCCAGCTACCAAGCACTTTCAAGAATGGCAGTTGCTGCTGACCAACCAGACGCAGCTGTCGATCCTGCCAACGCAATCTACGTCAACCAAGGCGACGAGGAACCTGTGCAGATGCAAAGCCTATGCATGAACTGTCATGAAAACGTACGGAGGCAGTGTACACTTTGTCAGACTGCTCTACTTCGGACGCTACCTGCACCAGTCTCATAGCTGACTGTCTGCAGGGCATGACTACTATGCTGCTCACACATGTTCCCCATTTTCGCGACATCATGGTAGCGTCGTTTGAGTGCGAGCATTGTAATTTCAGGTAAGTGCTCCCCTTTGTCCTCAGATGCACAACCATGGAGTCTTCAACACCTACATATTGTGTGGGCTTTCAGCACCACATTCTCTGTACAGGAACAGCGAAGTGTCTTTTACCGGGGCCTTTGGCGAGCAGGGCATCAAGTATACTCTTACCATTGCCAAGGGTGACCTTCAAGCCCTCAGCAGGCAGGTTGTAAAATCAGACAGCGCAGTCGTCACAGTCCCAGAGCTAGAGCTAGAGATCCCAGCAGCCACTCAAAAAGGCTCAATCACAACTGTGGAAGGCCTGCTTATGGACACAGCGTCCAACATCAGGCTGCTGCAGGAAGAGCGCAGAGCTGCCGACCCCACAACAGCTAAGCTCATTGATGACTTCCTAGCTAAGTTGGACAGCTGCCAGCAAGGCGAAAGGGACTTTACAGTCATTTTAAATGACCCAGCAGGCAACAGCTACATAGAAAGCCCAGGCGGCAACCCTCGCCAAGATGCTATATTGCAGGTAAGCTGACAGAAATTGGCTGGCAACTGAAAGGATGGCAAATGAACTTCCAAAGGCAGCTTGTGATCAGATCAGCATTTGCATGGCATGTGTTGAGCTCAGCATTCTCTGTGATGCTCAGCAAGGTGTTAACTGCATGTGATGTTCGTGCCAGACTTAGTCACTGCATACAGCTCTCAAATATAGCCACTTGATAAGACTGTCTCTGCTGCTTTTTCCAGCTAAGACTCTCAGATTCATCCTCTGCAGACACTGCATTGCACCTGCTTGGTCAACTGATCCTTCAACATTTAATTTGCAGAGCGCTGAGGCAGTGTGCTCATGCAGGCTGAGCATTATGACAGAACGCGGCAGCAGCAGGTGGACATTGGCTTGCTGGCACCAGAAGAGGCACAGCCCTCTGCTGAGCAGGTGAGCCATGCTGTGACCTGACTTCCTTGCATCAAGTCCTGCCACGCTCACCCTTCCTCTGCGTAGCACCACATTACCACTAACTATGTTTTGCAATGAGTTGTTCTGCAGTGCTGCTGGAACAGTACTGCAACTTGTGCAGCATCACACGTGCCCTCTGCTTTGTGTGTCATGCTACAAGTACAAATACTTTGAGGCATATGGTGCAACCCTGCCAGTGTTGGCTGTATCATGACAGGGTGAGATAGATGCCAGTGATCCCCACCATGGCCCCGGGGCTGTGGGCGCATCAGCCCTGCAGAAGGCTCTTGCAAGAATACAAGGGGACAAGGCAGAGAAGATCATGAGCAAGTACACAGCACCAGAAGAGGTTATTGAGCTGCCTGGCCACTGCATGGCCTGCAATGCTGATGCTGTGACCAGGGTGTTCCAGACCAGCATACCCTACTTCAAGGTCTGTTCCAAAAGTCTGCCAGCAGCTTCTTATACCTTGGCTGATTGGTTTAGGTATTGCTGCAAAGTAGTGGGGTTGCTACAAAAGCATTGGACCAGGCAGTGCATGCAGATCCTGGTTTGTGTTCCTGTAGGCTCAGCTGTCACATACCACCTGTGCTATTGGTCAGCTTGATGAATGAGTGTATGAGCATGGCATGCAGTCTTAACTATATTTGGGATGTAAAATGTAGTGAGTTGGCCTGGTGCAGGAAGTGGTGATCATGTCCAATGCATGTGACACCTGTGGCTACAGAAGCTCAGACATCAAAGCAGGAGGGGGCGTCAGCGAGAAGGGCAGTAACATCACCCTTGCTGTGTCAGAGCAAGATGACTTGAGACGAGACGTCATCAAGGCTGAGAGTGCTTCTATCTCCATTCCTGAGGCAGATTTGGAAGTCACAACAGGTCAGGACAGGGTAGCACTCTGTGCAAGCTCATGCTTGACATGCATGGATGACATAGTCGCTGCAACAAATGGATTTAGCATGGTTTCGCATGCCAGAGGGCAAAGGTGCTTGCTGGCACTACACACTAAATGGCACTGGAACATCTTTGCATGCGCCTTTTAAGCGTCTGAAGTGCTTACGCATGATGCTCTACTATGTACAAATAGCAACGTGGTCGCCGTTGTTGTGCAGGCAGCATGGGTGGCCTTGTTACAACTGTTGAAGGCTTGCTAGAGCAGATCATCACTGCCCTGAGACAGACACAGACCTTTCAGCTTGGGGACAGCGCATCTGCATTGGATAGAAGCACATGGGGTGCCTTCTTCCAGAAGCTTGAAGACTGTATGGCACTCAAGCAGTCATGGACACTCAAAATCACAGATCCATTGTCAAACTCATTCATTGCACCTTGCACAGAAAATCCTGAGACGGACCCCAGGTTGACCTCTGAGGAGTATCAACGCAGTGCTGAAGAAGACGAAGAGTATGGTATTGATCACCTGAAGAAGTATGCTGGAGAGGGGCTGAATATGGACAGCATTGATCTTAACTGACTTTTCTGAGGACTACCCACTTAAGTGCACTATGTTACAAGCTTGTCCTGTACTGCATTCAGTTGAATTGCTCAGAGAGTGTCAACTGCGTTTGCTTGTGGACATTGCATACTGAACAGGTGATGTGTGCAAACTTTGAACTGTTTCCATACCTGTCAGGGTGAATTGCCATATTACCTTCTACAAAATGTTTTCCCTTGAAAGATCAGATGCACATTTGCTGATCTCTGCATGTACAGTCTGGAAAAACGCTTACTAATAGATAATGAGTGTGAATCGGTTGACGTGCTCTACTAGCACTGCATTGATGCCAGCGTAGCACGCCTCTCCCGCCCCAATTTGAAGGGGCAGCAGAAAAGAGCTTAGCTGCGTCATAAGCTATTGCCTGACAAGCCAAGCTGTCTCCGGAGTCACTGCTACTCTGAAACAGCGAGATGGCAGAGGATGATGTAGCTGTGGCGATACAGCAGGAGCCCGTATCACTTAGACTGCGAGTGACACAGCGCAGCGATGGAAGCCCGTCTCACAAGAGAGTTAGGTTGTCTCTGTCACCAGCTCCCGTTTCCGGCGCAGCCGATCCGCACAGGTCTCCACTCGCCACCGCTGTGCCCACAGCCACGCCAGACTTATTTGACGCAACTCCTGGAGAAGCCACTGGCGTGCAGCCGGGCAGACGCAAGTCGAGCAGAAGCAGAGTGTACAGTCATCGTAGCAGTGGTCGTTGTAAGTTTGACTGCCACGCTCCTGCAGCTGCACGGATGATGTGCCTAGCAAGCGCTGAGCACTTACTGTGACTCCTGCAGCGTCTCAGAACAAGTCCAACAGAGCCTCGACAGGAGCCAAAGCTGAGGACATACTGCCTGATCCCCTCCCTCCACAGCTCCGCCTGTCAAGTGGTGCCAACCAGAGAGAAAGCCACGATGCTTCGGTTTGCTTTTCTGCGTCTGCAAATTTCAGAGCCCCAAGTTTGAGCCCCGATACTGGCACCAAGAAGTTGTCAGTGTCAGTGCAGCCTGGGCAAGAAGCCAGTCTTGCTTCATTGTCACACTCACAAGTGCACAACGCACAACTCAACCGCTCATTGACAAAAGGTTCCGACAAGCTGCTAGGATCTCAGCATGCTGACAAGGAAAATCTGTCGATGGGAGTTCTTGTGCCTAGGTTCAACATGATTGAGGTGAGACTGCTGCAGCTGGGACGATGCTCAGCGTTGCTTCTGCTGGTAGTTAGTCACTGCAACACAGCTGTATGTTGTAGAGGGCCATGGTGTTGGCCTTGGATGGAAAGCTCACCAAGGAAGCCTACAAGTACAAGGTGCTGACTGTCGCTGATCATCATCATCGCTTGTTTGCCTACGGTCTGGTATCTGAGGTACCATTGTACTGCAGGTGTCTGACCTGTTGGCCTGGACTAGTACAATGCTGAATGCAAACAATGTCCAAAGCTGCACAGAGAAGGAGATGCTGGCTGTTCTGCAGACAAGGGACTCTGAAGAGTGTGTCATGCTTTCAGCTCAGGATGGTGCAGATGTTGTGTACATCATGTGATCTGTCAGTCCTTTTGCCCACCACTGCATGGTCTTGTGACAGAAAGTAACATATACGATGGTCAACGCAGATCAGTATAACACGGGTTCGTTTAGATTTGGACATGGAGATGTTCTTTGTCCATGAAACTGCCCAGACTGATGTCAGTACATTCTATCTATCAGCTACCTATACCTACACAGATCTCTACATGCACAGATACGCTTTTATACGTCCACCCCTCTGTGCTTCTTCTTGTTCTTGACGGCAACTCCAGCACCACGGCGCCTTTGCATTTCTTCCATCTTTCTTTTGCGGCCAGCTGCTCTGCGCTCTTGCTTGTGCAGCTTTGTGCGTGCAGCTGCCTCAGGGTCTACCAGCACCTGTAATCAAGCACACAATGTTAGCTTCCGCTAGCACGCCTAAGACAATGCCACTGAATAGCAGAAAGTGATGACAAGTGCCAGCTCCTTGCTTGTCAAGCAAGGACTTCAAATGGCAAAATATTGCACCGTTACATACACATTCAAGTGCTTTGTGAAACAAGACTGCACAGTTGCTGTCTCTATTAAAAAAGCCATACCTGTACAGCAGCTCTGCGTTTGCGCTCACTGCGTACTGCTGTGACTGCCTTCTTGGCAGAGGTGAATGCTGACACTAGAGCATCAGCTCCAGCTACTTCTCTGATGTGTGATATGATCTCCTCAGCAAGCTGTTTTGTCTGCACAGGCAGGTCCTCAATTTTTCCCATGCTCACCAAATACAATTCACAACATCTTGCAACAGAAGCACACAGATTAGCATGCAGCGATGCATCTGCACTGCCTAAAAAATACAAATAAACAAATTGCTCAGGCTCAGACCACTGGCAGCAAAGAGCCATGCAGAGCTACATACGAGTTCAACTACTGGATGCCTTCCAGGGAGCATGTACCCACCTCATCGGTGTTGGGAGCTGATCCACTCTCTTGTATGCGGTACAACGGCTGCATGATTTGGTTCAGATAGGGCAGTATGCCTTCTGGCCCCAGCCGAGTTGTCAAGGCAGCAATGAACTTGAGGGCCCAAATGCGATGCACCTGACGATGGAAAGTTCTGCAGCATCAGCAGCATGTGATCAGACAGAGCAGCTGTGGATCCTATCTGACATTTGCGAGCCCCAGCACGCACGCAACACTATGCATTTACAGCATGACTGGGCTAACGTGTGGGTCAACAATGGCGCCAGACCGTGCCATTTGTTTGCAATCTGAGTCTTCAGGCCACCAGTGCCGTCTCTCTCATTCAACTTACCTGTCGCCAGCCATCTTTGCCATGCGCCGCACTAGCCCCTGTAAAGTCAGACCAGGCGCTCCAGCAAGCCCCAGCTCTGGCTCATCTTGGCCCTCGCTCTCAGCTTCTGAGTCAGCTGCTGCAGCCCCATCTCCATCTTGATCTTCTGATTGGTTGCTCATGTTGTCATTGAGTCCAGCAGCATGGCCATTGGATAGCTGCTTGCTGTCGTTGACAGTGCCATCCCCATTCACATTGGCCAGGGCTGTGGGGATCAGCCCTGCTGCCCTGTCAATCTGCAGCATCTCCTTGGAGAGGTGCACCAAGCATTTGATAGCTTGCGCTGCCAGGGTGTCATCCACATCTGCTTCCAGCTGGCAGTACACTGCCAGAGCCAGCTGGCCAGGTTTTGTGCCTTCACCAGATAGCAGCCCAGCTCCTGCAACACCACCAGAGGCTGCATTGCGCTTGCTTTTCAGGAAAAAGAAAGGAACAGCTGCAAAGGACCCGGGACCTCCATGTGTTTCTTCTACAGCAGCCCATGGTGACTATTGCATATGCAGCCTCCTGTATCCAAGCTCAGCCAGTAACAGACATGGGTAGAGACAGTGAGAGGCAGCTGTGATGAGGCAGTGTGAAATGTCAAGCTGTACCTAGCTTGGCAGTGGACAGCAGCACTCCCACAAGGCGGCCGGCAGCTTTGCGCACCCAGAGGTGGGGGTAGGCCAGCAAGGCCACCACAGCACGCCACACCTGCTGCACTGCCTCACTCTTCTGCCATGCCACCTGCATCCACATGCACACTCCAAGCTTCAGCCAGGCAGTCAGGTCCTGTCTCAAAATTGAAAATTCCTGATGACATTCCTTCTGTGCAATGCATACACAAAAAGCAGCACACGGTGATGGACAACTGACTTCAAGCATCTGAGACCGTCTCTTGCATTCAGATGAATGCAAAATGGATTACAATCTTGTAGGGTATGAGTGGGCCCATTCAATCTTGTAGGGTATGAGTGGCCCATTCAAGATCACAATGGTCTAGATTATAATGATGCAGAGGTTATAACAACTCAAAAGAGAAGAGATGACGCGTGTCACAGCAACAAGTACTGCAGCCTGACCTGGGTGGGTGTTGTGCTGGCCAGCCTTTCTAGAAGCAGCAGGCAGGCATACACCTCCTGCCAGCCAGGCAGTCTGCCAGATGACTCATCCTCTGCATCCTGCTGACTCAGCTCCTGCTCTTCCTCCATGGACTGCACACCCTTCTGCAGGGAGCTGACAAGAAGAGGAAGAACGGCGGGGATGCGCCGGCCATATTTGGCACCTTCGACCTGTACTAGTATCCCCAAGGCCTGCAAGGATGGATTACAAACTCACCACGGCGGCTGCATGTATCTCAATCTGAACTGCATGCTTCACAACAGCACATGCCCTGCTTGTGTACACTTGGACACCTTTAACATCCTGTGACACAATAATGATGCAGCGGCGACAGTTCAGGTTGACACTGCTTGTATACGCTATTGTGCAGAAACATTTGTGCACTGGCTTGTGCACTGTAACACAAAATGTGTGATGGTGCATTTGGTTTAGTCATGTGTGGGCACAGCCTGTGCAACACTCTATATGGGCAAACTTTAGCTGGCCAACAACCAGTCATGGCATTTGGACATACAGATAATGGGTGATACAATGCAGCAGCATAAACCAACCTGTGCTGCAGTGCGTGCCAGTCTTGCATCGCCACCACCAAGCCAGATCAGGCAATACTGAGCTAGCTTGTCCAGAGGGTCAGGGGCAACTCTGTGCATAAGGGCTTTCAGGGATGCCCCAACAGCCTCCCTGCATTTGCTGCTTGAATCTCCAGTCAAACGCTGGACCAGTGGCAAGAAGAAGACCTCACACCAGTCGTTCACTAATTCCTCTGGAAACTTGCTGATGATGATCTGCAGCAATGCTTAGGTTTCACAGTGTGGCCACAACACTTCACCAGCTTGTTGCTCCCTCCAAGCTAAGGCATCCTGGGCGTTATTGGCAATCAACATGACTGCCTTGCTTTACCAACCCATGCAGCAAGCTGATACAGACAAGCAGGCTGCGCTTACAAATGCTCACACGCATAGTCTCCAAGCTATGAAGACTTGTCATGTTGCACTGTGGTGTCTTTGAGCATGCAGCTGTCATGCACAGTAGCAGATATCAGTCTTGTGTGATGACTCACCTTCAGCATTTCAATGGCAGCTTCTCTGCCAGTTTCATGCTCATAGGAGAGGTTGGTAATGATGAAGTGAAGGTGCTGCTGCAGGCGCCTGTCCCCAACTGGGTAGTCCAGCAGAAATTGCAGCAGAACTGAAGCGCAGAGCTGGCGAATGGGAGCAGACTGAGACCTGACCATCATTTCCTGCACCCTGCTCATGATGTCGTACACCTCTGGAACCACCAGCTTACGCTGCAGTACAGCCTGCAAGTTTGAGCACACAACCTGCTCAGCAATGTACATGTCGACTGTAGTAAGGGGCCCTGGCTTTGCAATTCAGTACTGGGCGCTCCTGAAACATCTCCCCAATGCAGAAACGCGTTCTTTCTGTCCCCAGGCGTTTCTTAGCTCAAATTTCTTAGTGTTGGGATGAGGTTTCTGAACCCTATTAGACATGTCAGGATTGCACAGAGCTCAAGAGTGTGCCATATAAAACGCAGCAGGACAATGCAACCAGCATTTGTTTCAGGCCCCAGGTTGAGTCAACGTAATAACTCTCTTGCCAGCATTGCTTCATGGTCTGAACAGGACGCTAACCAGCAGTCGTTTGGGGCAATATGGCAGCAGTCATGACAATACTGAAGAAAAGTTACTGGGTGAGATGTGCCTGTTGGACTGACCTTGAGAAGGCCGAAGCCAGCCTGTCGATTGGCAGCTTCCTCCATGTCTCCAAAGGCCCAAGTCAGCAGAAATCGTAGCTGAGCGCTGGTAGGCTTGTACGTGTGAGACTCCCTTAGCAGCGTGGCTAGCAGCTTGAAGCAATCTTGGGCTATTGGATCGCCTGTTTTGGACATGCGCTGCAACAGACCTGTCACTGCCTTACCAGCACTTGCTGACTCAGCTGCTAGGCCTGAATGAAAAGGAACCAAAGTCATGATATGGACATCACCACAGTACTTATCTTGACTACTGTGATGTCAAGAGTGCTCATCCTGACGAGTTGTCAAAGCAGTCAGAGATTGCAAGATGGCATTTGCGGAGTGCAATGTTGGACTGTCTCATGGGCAGTACGCTGATGCCAAAGCATAGATGAGCCATGCATTCATAAACACAAGCCATGCTAGAGAACAGGTGGAAGACTCAGCGTTTGGGACAGGCAGAAACAGCAGAGCTGTGCAGACAGGCACTTCAGCAGTGTGGTGACCCCCAAAGTGCAAGGCCACACAAGAAGGGCATACTTGGCAGGGGCAGCCTGATGAGGAAGGCTAGGCACTTCAGGGCAAGTGAGACCGAGTTGACATGGCGGCTTCCCAGGGCCCTGACCAATAAGGGCAGCATAGGATCCAGCAGGGCAAGGGCTGCTGGAGACTGCCCTCCCAAGTTGCCCTTCTTCAGGCCGGTGTGCAATAGCCCCAGGGCAAAGTCCACTAGCATGTGGTCATGCTGACCTGTCTGTTCAGCTTCTGGTACAGCATCCTGACCTGCATCTCACAACATTCTGTCATCAGCATGACACATAATCACCGATGGTGATCAAAGCCAATGTGATGATGTGACATTGATATACAATTGCACAGGAGCAACCTAAAAAACCTTGGTGATACAAGTACAAACACACATGATATGCAGCATCATGATATACGACGTATAATGTAGCATCCTCAAGTGCGTGAAGGAAAGAGCACTCACTGCTTGTATGGACGGCGGCAGTTGCTTCAGCCTGGGCAGCTTCCCTTGCAGCTTCCTCCCCTGCCAGGCCCCCATCCAGGACCCCATGAATGAAGACCATCAGGTCCTGGGGGCTTGCTGTTGCATTGGCATGAATGCCCCGGCTCGCATGTTGCAGCAGGACTGACAGCTTGTTGTACACTTTCGGCTGGCTGGCATCTGGCAGATGCTTGCGCACAGCTGCCAGAAGCTGTCCAATGTTTTGTCTGAAGGTGATCATACGGGCCAGCAGCTGATACATGTCGTACGCTTTGCACTTCTTCGCCTCCCTGCACAACCAGAGCTGCTGTGGAGACAAGCAACTTATGTGTGCTGATTCAAAGCAGGCACTTCATGGATCAAGGAGCATGTAGTTTTGCAAGGATGCAAAGTGGGACACATGACAAGTGGGCGTACGTAAGTAACTGAGCCGTGCTTGCAAGCAGGCCATAATGATTGACTGTGGTGCTCACCAGCATAGCACCCATCACACATCAAGGCAGGGAAGTCGCCTGTTCCATTGCAACCTGCACTACAAGAACAGCAGACCAAGGGCAAAGGAAGGCCTTGGCAAATGCCACGCACCTGTATTTGGCAGCAAAGGCATCAGCCTCCTTGGCCTCAGCAATGTCTCCAAACAGGTCAGCCTCCATGACAGGCAATATCCTGTCCAGGTAGCCATCAAGAGCCCCTGGGGCTGCTCCCTGCACACACACAGGACTGTCTCCAGCAGCCCTCATTCCAAAACAACTGCCCCTTCGGGTTTCATCACTGCAAGATACAGCTGTGCCCTCACAACACCAAGTCAAATCGGCACATGACATGCACAAATTTGCCAAACAGCTCCTGACAAGCTTGCTAGCAACATCAGGTCGTTGCAGAAGGCAGAGGGCAGAACCAGGGCTTCAGCTATGCCCATCTTCCCAGTGGCGATGGCAATATAATACAGGATCTCACACAACACCAGGACTCTGGGCATCAATCCTCTTTGAACAAAGGACAAGTACGCTGATGAGATTGTGCATAATAAGATGAGCATAAGATACCTTTGAGATAGTGTCAAGGATGGCATGCAGGGTGTAGCCCAGCACGTGCGCCGTGTAGCCCTTGGCCGGGCACGCGTTGTGCAAGACCTGGATGGCAAAGTACAGGTACTGCGCACCCAGCTCAGCCATCATAGCCACCAGCACATTCCTGGCATCATCCCTGCAAGGACCCCACAACACTTGTCTGCACCCCAACTTGAACTGCCTACTGTTGTTCAATGATAAGTTCAATAATCTTCTTTGATGCGAAACACTGCTGACTAGATCCAGGTGTGCTTACCAGACTGTCAAAGGGACACTTCTTAGTCAAAGTGATGTTTCTGTACCCAAAAGCAGTCCATGCTGGCGATAGTGGGCCCTCTCTGAGAGTACACAAGCTGCACCTTTCCTGTCACATATGTGTATGCACAGAACGAGACAGATAACAAGCCTGGACTGATGAGAGCTTGCATTGTGACAGCATAGACCCTTTGTGAATAGTGGATGACTGATTGAGCAGACATGAGCAGTGTGGCACCTGATGCGCTGGAGGCGGTTGCGCAGCAGGTGGGCCACCCCCTGCAGAGCTTGGGGGAGTTGGTGGGTCATGGCCTCCTCAGGCAACAACTTCAGCAGCTTCACCATTGCTAATGCCACAGGAGCCTGCACCACCTGCACACCACACTCGGCTCTCACATTCTCCTCTGAGTTGAGCATATTATCAGACTTGAACTGCCTTCTCACAAAATATAATTGGATGAAACCACAAAGGATTGCGTTTAAGCTTTCTAGGCCATATGCACTTTTCATGCCTACATACATCACAGCTGTATTTGCATTTCGATAAGTTGACCTTGGGGCCTTGCAGCACATATACTGCCGCACCAATGATGTGAAGCTGTACCTGAAGCTGTACCTCACCATCCTGCACCTATTGCAATAGGAAAGCACAACCAATTTCAGGAGTTTTCCTTTTCTGTCACAGGAAATGTAATTTGTCATGTCAGTTTGCAAACCCATGTGAAGCTGTACCTCGCCATCTTGCACCAGTTGCGACCTCAAGGACGGCAGTACACGCCTCGTCAGCGCTGACTGGATGTCACGGTGTGCTGACTCAGCCTCTGCAACTTGGCTTGCTGTGGCTTCGTGGTCACCTTCCACTTCTTGCTCTGCTGCATGGTCAGCTGATGCAGCTGACTCAGCAGGCAGTGGTGAGTCAGCTGAAGCAGGAGGCTGGGCTGGAATGCTGAAGTGGAAGGCATCAATGATAGAGCACACACCACGAATGACAGCCTGAACCGCAGCAAAGTATTGAGACATGCAGCAGCATATTCTGCCTCTTGAAGAGTTTAGGCCTAGCAGGCCTTATCATACTCGGCACACCTCTGACTTGGCTGTCGATGCTCAAGTTGCAACAAATGCCCATCTGGCATTGTACACAGGTTTTATACATATGCTTCAACTCCTGCCTGACCAGCCACAGGGATACCAACCACGCCACACACACAAACTTGCCAAGCTTTGTTGTTTCGGTTTGCTGAGTCTGTGCTATTAGTGCAAGTTATCCAAACCATGCAGTCAATATGCTTCTAGCCCCGACCAAGCATGGTATTGTATTTGTGCTGGAAGGGCATGCAGAGCATTTGGCAACAGCTGACCTTAGTTCCAGTCTTCTTCATGACCTTGAGCCACTGGTTGAGCAGTTGCTCATACTGAACCCAGGGCAACTGACTCGCCAGTGCACCCAGAGTGGTCACAGCAGCATCTGTCACATTTGCCTCCCTGTCCTTGTCGATCTGCAGTCAAGCCACCCAATCACAATCAAGACTAGCCTCTTGCATTTGGAATGGAATAGTCTTGCTCATGCAGCATCGACCTAAGCTGCCCTGTACACATATACCAGAGCACTGAGTCCAGTCACTGCACCAAAGAGTGAAGATCCTCGACCTGCTCTGATACTGCAGCTGCATTCTGAAACTGCTGCTGATTTAGCTTGCTCATTCAACATGATCAAAGATGGACTTGATTAGCCATACAACAAACCTGCTTGATGTCGTGCCCAGATGCTTCAGCAGCTTTGCCTTCCAGGATGAACTGCTGCAGCAGGGGCGCGACAATGTCCAGCAATGTGCTCAGGCTCAGCTGCACTTCACCCTCTGCACCAGCTTCATTCAACACCTGAGCCCAGCATCATGCTGTTATGCAACAGCTTGTTGTGGACAGCACTGCTGGCAAGGCCTGTCTCAGGTGACACCTTGAATGTAAGCCAAAAGTCAGAGCAGCAAAGGCGACGCTAGCCAGCAAGATGCAGACAGATCACAACAAGCTCAACACCACAAGAATTAGCATTAGTGAACACTCAGACAGTAAGGCGCTTAATGAACACAGTAACAGACAGCTATGGAACCTAAAGTATTGGATATAAAAATGAACACATGATCTGACTGGCTACATTTGGCATCAGCCAGCTGCATTCACGCAAGGAACCTGGAATATTGAGCTGAATGCAGAGAGGGCAGAGGGCAGAGGGCAGGGACACCTTGGTGAGGCGCTGCAGTGCCCTCTGACGCCTGTGCAGCTGCAAGTGGGCCACATTATTGAAGAAGTCCAGCTCTGAGTCCTTGTCCAGCAGCAACCCCAGATCTGCATACTGCCCTGGAAAGGCCACAACAAGGCCCCTCAGCAGAATCACATGCTCCTGTGACCACACATGGTCAAGTTGGAGTCCAAAGGTTGAAAGGGAAAGATCACGACTTCTGACAATAAAGGGGGGAGGAAACTCATCAAAGGTGGGGCTCGACAGCAGTGTGCCATTCTGAGCTTCAAGTAATTTTGGACACCAGGGACAGGCATAGGCTTGTATTACTACAACAATACACCGCCAAGAAATTCTTTCTGCATAGACCTGGCTGATGGCTTGTTTCAGATGGCCAATTCAGCACCACAATCTGCCATGCAGAAGCATGCTGCGGGTGGCCACATGCTGGCATGTACAAAATGCCAAGCATGTGGGGTACACAACATTGCTGCATGACGCCTATGTAGATCTGGATGTCAAAGTTTGTGAAACTGACCTGGCGCACAGCTAGGTTGGCAGCAGTCACGCCCTTCTTAGCCAGATTGAACATCAGCTGCTGCACCAGACCAAATGCCCCTCCCTCTTCTGCTTCGCCCTGCTGCTGCTGCTGCTGAGATGCAGCTGCCAGGCATCTTGACAGTGCCTGCATGCAATGGGCATTGTGCTCAGATCATATACCAATTGCAGCAAGCAGGAAAAAAGGGGCTGAGTGGGGAGAGGAAGACAGAACATCCCAGTGGGCAATTCTATGAAGAAAAGCTTGAGGTTTGCCCAAGCCCACCAAAACCATTGCTGCAAGTACCAACTGCATACTGATTGTCAAACAATTCCGCACAGTTTTGCCAGAGAGCTGTCAGCCTATACCCAGGACTGTTGGTTACCATTCAACATGACACGGCTTTTGTCCTGACAGGCCTGTGGGTGTCTGGACCCATGCAAACCAAAGACTCAGCTGCCAAGGCAATTGATGCCATGCAGGAGTGTGACTCATTTGGTTGATGAGTCCAGGTTTCAACTGAGACCACTGTTCATCACAACAGTACACTGAACAAGTCACAGCATGTGCAGATATCTGTACATGTTGTGAACCAAGTACCTGTGCAGCAGCATGCCTCAAGGCCAGGTCATCCGGATTCCGCAGATCCCAGAAGCACTGATGCATTAACGGCAGCCCCTGATTCTTCTTCAGCTCCATCCAGAACCCTGTCTGCAGCTCACTGTATGCTGCCAAGCTGCTGTCGTAATCCATCTCCCCAATCATGTTCTCAGAGCGCTTGTTCAGGCCAGTCAGCAGGCGTGTGGTGGTTGCCAAATCAGGCAACAGGCCTGATAGGGCAACAAAGGCTGCAGCCAAGCCCTGGCGGGCCTCTGGGGTGGTCAGGGCCCCCACCAGGGGGCTGAGAAGAAGAACGTATCGCTCCAGCTGGGAGGTGGCGGGAAGTGTGCCAGGAGCAGCACTAAGCTGTTGCCACACCGCTGAAAGAACTGCTAGAGTGCGCACAGCCGTGGTCTCATTAGCTGTGCCGTTGCGTGGCTTCCTGCATTCAAACAATCAATCTAACGATGAGCCAAAGTTGGAGAAGACAGCAACATTGACCTGTGTTCTGAGCAGGCAAGTGTGGACTGACGCCTGGATGAAATCGCACGATTTAGGGTTCAGTCGAACATACATGCTGCTTTGCAAGACTGACAGCACAGCAAGCACTACGCATTGCAGATAAGGTCATTATATGGTGCAATGCATAGGGACAGACCTGCCAGACACTGCTTGCTGTAGCAGGGGCATGAGGGCATCTGTCAGCAACAGCCCTCGCCCGGCGTCTCCAATGCCCCCTGCCAGCCGCTCCATGATGGCGAGGCAGCGGGTACCCACCTTTCTGCTGGGGGCACCCCCACCCTGCTGGTGTTGCTGCTTAGCCCCTTGCCTCTTCTGTCCTGCCACCTTTGCTGGCTTGTTGGCCTGCATTTATCATCACAGGCTTCCAAAGTACGCAAAGGAATGCAGGTATCATCTGAGGACAGGATGCTGTACTTCAGAGGTGGACATCAGCTGTTCTCAGTCACATTACATTTCGTGAAACGAATTGCACCTTGTGTCCATTGACCCCAACAGAAGGTGAACACCACAATTCTTGTTGTCTGATTTGCTGATGTGACTTGTCGCATCCACGCACAAACCATGACAGCAAGCACTGACAAGGACAGCAAAGCTGAGCAAAAACAAAAGCCATGAAAGGAGACGCTCACCGGTACTGTCCATGCAGTCACGACAATGAGTCTCAGCGACTCCAGCAGCTGATCTACATGGGACATGATGGTGTTGTAGCCCAGCGCTCCCTCCAAGTCTAGCAAGCTCTCCACCACATTCAGTGTGGCATTGCGTGCAGCGTCCAGGCAGCGAGGCATTGACAGCACTGCCAATGAGCTGCGCATCAGCCTATATTGTACACCAAGCAGTTGTTGCTGCAATTCAGTCTTGACAATTGCAACTTGCAAATCAGGTAGGTATACCTCTTTCATTCTATGACAAAACAGGCAACATGCTTTCTCAATAGACTGGCTAGATTTGATGCTCAGATCAAATTGAACTGCAGTGTGTCACAGATTGCCTAAGCATGTCAATTCTGTGCAACCCACATACTGCGTACAACAGCTAAACTGAAGTCCAACAGCAAAGACTTCTCCGTGATGTTGGGGATTGCATGCGTTGTATGTGATGTGTAGATTGCAATGTACACAATGCTGAAACACCACAAAGTTGATGCAGCACATCATGCATACATGTGAGAGGATAGCATCTCACTTGTGGCCAAGCGCTAGGCTGTCAGGCGGAACTGTGCTGCCTTCACCAGCAGGGCTGGTGTCTAAAGGCTGTGTGAGGGAGGGCTGCCCAGCCAGAACAGGGGCCAGGCTTGGGGATGCTGCCATTGCAGCTACACACTCCAGCAGTGCAGGCGCCCTCACAGAAGATGCCTGCAAGGCACCCCATCCTATAAGCTCAAACGTCATCTTACAAGCTCAAACGTCATCTTGCACGCTCAAGCGGTCAGAGGCTTTGCGGCAAACTCACAGCAACATCAAGTGTGCATTCAGGACTGCTTGCAGATTGACAGCGACATCAAGTATGCAGCCACGATTACTTGCGTCATCCTTGTGGTGTACAGTCAGACATGCAAGCAGGCAACAGGATTATATTCTGCCACAAGTGTGCGGTTGCAGTCTACTGAGGTGATGTCTTTGCACACATTGCTCAAAACAACACAAAAGTGGAGCAGCACGTCATACATTCCATCTCAAAGCATGCTGCCATGCTTGCAGTCACGCGATGAGCACAGCCATCGATGCCAAGCGCCTCAAAACCCAGGACAAATGCATGGTGCTTCTTGCCATTTGTGGACCAGAACACCCAAAGCTGGCAACCCACCTCAACAGCCATGCGCTCCATTTGGGGTTCCACAGCCGCCAGGAAGGGTCCCCAGAACTGGTTGTAGTCCATACCCTCTGGAAAGCGCTGCAAGACAGTTGCCCAGAACCTGAGGCCACTGCTGCGTATGTTGCGGCTGCCCTCTTTGCTCATTGCCTCACCCTCCACTGCTGTTTTGGTCTGCACCCACACACCACCACTACGCATATACCCACCTCACTATGACTTACATGCAATTGCATCTCATCGCACTTGCTTTTGTCGTGAGGAACACTTCAGGTGGGCATGGTTGGAGGATCTATGGCTGGCAGGGGTTGGCCTAGTGTACAAAAGGTATTGTCAGCAAAGCCTCTTGTTTCATCATACAGCATCACAGTTTTCTGAAGGTCCAATCCAGCCTTGATGTACTTCTGGCGTGTTGTACACTTTTGAGAAGGCTGATGCTGGGCACACTCAAAGGACGGTGTGGTTGTTACACTGCAGCTGGACATTAACAGAAGCAACACAGAAAACACACAAGCTGTACCTGATTCGAGTTGAGTGATGCTCCCTGCAAGAGCACCAGCACCAGGGCACACATCTCTGGCAGGAAGGGCTTCAGCTTGTGCCCCAGATGCTTTACCAGGTCATGAGCGGCATTTAGTACTCCCAGGCGCTGCCTGCTGGGCATGCTGTGCAGGACGGCAGGGTCCAGGGTGGTTAGCCACCAGGACCCGTTATGCTGCCCCAGATGATACCCCCACCAAGGCACGGGAAACAATCTGCACATAAGAGTAACGCAAGGTAATGTAATGTTGAGTAACTTCACGAGACAAACAGACAACCCGTTGGCAAACAGCTTGTTGATTGTGGTGCTGATATACAAGACGATGAGGTGCAACATTGTGTGTGTTGGACCAGGTGACTGTCAGAGATTTGATGATTTGCAACATATCAACAGTTTGTTATCTGTGTGTACAGCAGGGTTATTACACTCACAACAGGCCTGCAGACAACATGTTGCTGTCCATGTGTGCTGTTTTGCAGCATGCAAGGTCTTGCAATGCCACCACAACCTCTACCACGCATTGCAAAAACATGTTGCACAAACATCCAGTGAAGCTGCATGCAGCATATAGACAGTGCATGTCTATATGCTGCATGCCAGTAACTCAGTCAGTCAGGGATTTCACAGTCGTTGGGGGCATGCAAGCTTGATGGCTCGCTTCAGGAGTTTGAGCACAACTGAGCAGCATCTCCATACTACACGGACAATTACCTGTCAGAGCTCGGTAGCGCAGCATCTGGACAAGACTCTTCAGCTTGCTTCTTTTGCTGGAAGGCAGTGCTGATGGGCTGCAGGAAGAGCTGCACCAAGGGAGCTAACTCAGCAGGATCCAGGGCGGCAAGGTAGTTGAGGATGGCTGAGCGGGCCGATCCAGGAGCACCCTTCCCTCCCAACCGCCCACTGCGCTTGCGCATCTTGGGGTACAGCAGCCGCACCAAAAGAGGGATCAGCCCTGCAAAAAGCAGGCATTTATATAGCAAGATGACAGATGGATGGATTTGTTGATAGCGCATCTTGGGATACGACAGCCGCACCAAAAGAAGGATTAGCCCTGCAAAACAACCTGCAGATGTACGTAAGATGACAGAGGAATGGGTTTGTTGATTGAAACACAAGTACACAAGGAACGAGAAGCGTGATGTGTGTTGGGTGACATGCCATGTGTGAAGAACAACAGCTGCTGGCCTGCATTGCAAGTCCATGTTGACTCACAGAGAAAGGGGTTTGTCATGAGCAGAAGTGACTAGGCTTAGGCTCAAGGCGTTTGTGACGGCACAAGCAAGGTGTCAAGATGCTTCAGTAGATAAGCCAGCAGTCTGTAAAATGTGTTCGTAGGTGTGACAACAGTGAGTCTTGATACGCAACATACCTGCCCTGTGCTGCGGGGCTATTCCACTTTCTGGGCCTGGCCCTAAGGCAAAGCCAGTCATGGCTTCTCTCAGAGTCTGGTCAGCTGCCAGCCGCTGTAGCTGCTCTCCATACGGCGACACAAACTTCACCTTGAACACCTATATTTGGGGTCACATACTGAAGTCAGAGCAGTCACCACAGCTTGTTGAACTGAACTGCAGCCATGCAGTCATGACAGAAAGCAGTGTTGGCACCTGTGGTAAGGCAAGGAGCCCAGACACTCAACAGCAGCAAACACAGTGAAGACTTGATACACAACTGGTTTTAGCATGATGGGGAAATTGCAGCAGACCCACCTCAAACAGGCTAGGAGGAAGCTTGTGGTTGGATCACCACTGGGAGAGTACTTGACTCATCAAGCAGATTTGTGTGAGAACAGGCAGGGAACATGCTTGTGCTTCTATCACTACTGGGAGAGGACTTGACCAGACAGGCAGAGTTGTGTAAGAAGAGGCAGGCTGTGCGTCTGGGCGTGTGTGCGTGTGTGCGTGTGCATGTGCGTGTGTGTATGTGTGTACCTGAAGAGAGCGCAGTGCTGCTTGCTGCACTCCACTGTCAGTGTCTTGCAGCTGCTTCACCACACACTGCTTCAGCTCTTCACTCCTGAACACCCCCTTGGCCCCCTTGATGCCCCCCACGAACCCCAGCCACTCCTTCAACTGATTCCTCCAAGCCTTGGCACCCACATGGATCCCATCTCTGCCCTGCTGCTGCTGCCTTTTATGGGCGCTTCCAAGAATCTTTGATTTTGCTGCCTGAGTCAACCCAGGCTGTACAGGTGTCTCAAGGGGCATTGAGCCCTGAGGCTGAGCTGGTGTGACTGGATCAGACTCTGAGTCAGAGTCCAGATCTGAGTCTGCTTCTGAGTCAGGTGAGGTGTGAGTGGGTGAGTTTGTGTCTGTGAAGCTGTTACCGCCTCTGGCTGTGGCAAATGCAATGAAGAGAGGCACCCAGTCTCTGGATTTGGGCTCTAAGCTGCTTGCTAGAGCTTTTGCCATTGCCTGCGTACACCAGAGTGCAGTCAAGGCAGAATCTGACCATACAATTCCGACTCGAAACTCACACCAGGAAAGTAAAAATACAACAAATCAACATGTGATTGTTTGGCCAGCAGCTGCATATTGGCAGTATTGTCACAGGGCATTATGGACCCAACAGACCCTTTCAAAAGAGCCTGAAAGGGCTGGAACATGCGTGCTCTTCATGGCCGTCGTACCTTGAGCATGTTGCCCAGCCGCATGGCAGCATCTGTGCAGCCGCCACTCTGCTCCACCTCCCCACCGTGCATGGCCTTACTCAGCTCAGCAGACAGCTGAGGCACCTCGGCTGAGTCCTGAGCCTCAGGGAAGCGGCTGCCACCGCCGCCATCGCTGGCAGCACCTGACAGGAAGCTGTTCTGGGCGGTGGTTAGCTGCTGTAGAACAAGTGGCCAAGAGTGGTGTGAGCTGTGGTCTAGGGCTGCTGCCAATGCTTCTATGCATGGAGGCCACAATAGAGAGAATCTGATATGTAGAATGCCTATCAAGCACCGCACTAGCGGCCCCACTTGTTCTGCTGGCACCTGTCCATACTCCAGGTAAGTACGCATCTTACCAATGGTAACTGCTGCCTGCCGGCCGGAGTCCACAGTACATGTCTGGGACTGGATACTAAAACACATGGGAAAGATCTGGCTGCTCTGTGCTGTGCTGCTGGGCTTGGCACTGCCGGTTTGAAGCATAGCAGGCTGCTCAAAACAGCAAAGCAGGCGCAGCGTAGCACAGCGCATGGCCTGAGAGGGATGGGAGAGGTTTGGCTCCACAGCAGGCAAGATCTCCTGCAGCACAGCACAGCAACATAGCTGGCCAAATGTCAAGACAGGTGTGTGCACATGTAGATCACACCAGACTGGATCAAGCAACAATGATACATTGTAATATGCATCCTGATCTGACTCTTGGGAGTTTGAAATTTCTAGGTGAGGTAGAACCTTTAAAACCTTGAAGCTCAAATCCAATAGTGAGGGCCCCAAGCAGCTTTTGGTGATCAAACAAGACGTGTCTCACCTTGAGCTGCTCCAATGGCAGTTTTTCCCCGCCTTTGCTGGCCACGCTGGCCACCTCAGCAGCACACCTGACCACATGATAGTTGAGGGGATATTGACTCAGCAGCTGCAGGGTATCTGCAAGGTGCTGAGTCAGGTCCTGAGGCATGACTAGGTCCAGGACTGTAGCTAGCACCCCCCTTGCATAGCATTGCAGAAACAAGGCTTCCTCTAGCTGCCTAGCATCATTTGTGGTCTGAGAAGAGCAGGAATGCTCAACGGCAGCAGCAGTGCTTTTGATCAGGGCTTGCAGCAGCTTGATGACATGTCTGGGATTGCTGTTTGCATGTGGCAGGCACAACACTGCAACCCATGCCGCTGCTACGCTGCTGCCGTGTGTCTGTCCAGAGGTGAGTGCGTCGCTTGCTGATGCGGATGTGCTGGCAATGGCCAACTCCTGAGAAAGGGAAGAAGGAGGTGAGCTTGGCCAGCTGCTGACTAGGCCGTTTATGTAAGCAGCCAGCTGGACCCCGTTCTGCTGAGCTGTCAAGATGACAGGCAACCCCGAGGGCTGTGCGGCGCTGCCCTCTGGTCTGAGAGCCATGCACAGCTCTACCAGCAAGGGCATCCCCAACTGCTCCAGCAGGGCATCTCCTGACAGGATTGCCCTGCCCACTGCTGCCATGAGCTGTGGGCCAAAGATGCTTGCCACGTCTGGGCCTCCAATGGGGGGCCTAATCAGGCTACAAATGCAGGGAAGTACCTCTTTGATTGGGGGCAGGGAAAACAGTGGTGACCATGATTGCGCTTCCTTTTGCAAGGCAGCCAGACCAACACTTGCTCCAATTTCCTGCAGCAACGCAGTATGTGCTTCACAGTACTGCTACTGGTGCAGAAATGATGGCAGGCGTGTGACTAGCGCAGCACTCTAGGAGCGTACTGTTGCTTGACTGTACTTACACTAGGCATGCGTGCATCATAGCGCCCATGTCCTGTCAATGCAGGGCAGGCCATCCAGGCAACGCAACAAAACCAGCAATTGAGAAGTTTTTTGAGGCAGAGAAAGCAAGCAGAAGTTGACAGTTGTCTAAAAGCAAGCCACCCACCTGCTCATGACCAGACACAATGGCCAACAACAGGCGCAGGGCCTCATTGCTCAGGGAAGGCGCCCAAAATGGCTCGACCTCATCAATAAGACCTGCTTCTGGAGCTTCAGCTGTCTCATCAGCTGCCAGAGCACCTGCCGGGCCAGCTTCTGATGCTGTGTGCGCCTCCCTGCTGCTGACTGTTGCAGGGCATGCTAATGGTTCTGTCTGTGCATACGTGAGTAGGGCTGGTGATGCAAGCTTGGAGGTCAACTGAAAGAGAGGCTGGTAGGACTCAACTCGGCTGCCTCGGAAGAACTCAACACATTGAGCAACATGGGAGATTGCCCTTGCTGCGCTGCTGAAAGCTGCTGCGCTGCTACTGCCTGTGGCACACAACACCCAGTTGTAAGTTCAGGTATTCTGGAATGTCAAAGTGCAGAAGTTGGCCTCATAATTTTGAATCAAAGCTGTGATGTTTTTCCCCCCATGTGATGAGGATCACAGGCCCCACCCTGCACATGCGATGGCAGCAGCAACAGCAGGCAAAGCTAGAGTGATTGGGCCTGATTGGGCCAAGGTCTGTCAGTCTGTACATGAAAATTGAACAACTCTTGTAAAACTGTAAATCACAGTTCACCACCTGCTGAAAGACTGTATATCTTGCTTTTCAATGCAACCCTAGCAGCGCTCCCACAAAAAGCATTTGTGTGGCGGCAGAGCTGAAGGGGACCAAAGAGAATGTGTGTGCAAGTTGAGAATGCATGAGATGTAACGCATGCGTACCAGCTCCAAGGCAGGATTCAATTCTGGTATGAGCTTCTGACAGAACACAGTCCCACAGCACTTGACTCTTGCCTCGCCGCAAGTGTTGCAGCAGGTGCTCCAATGCGACGCTGGTCACTGCTGCTGCATTTGCTCTCACAGACTGTTTTGTATGTACTGACGCACGACTCGAGCCCTGCAGCAACACAAATATATCAGCTGGGCTCCTTATGACTACAGTCATATGCTGCCGCACCATCCCAGGACTTCCACAGAATTGCCATGGGGCTTGCACTACATGCGCTACGCAAGCACATACAGCAGTGCTTACTAGGAAAGGAGTAGTGAAGGACAAGGCCTAGGAAAAGCTAGGAAAAGCCTAAAGCTTTTTGACATGAGGTAACCTGGTGGGTCTTGAAGTGTGTAGGTGTGAGCAGATCTTCTCGCAGGAGGCACTGCAGTAGTGCAGCTGCCCTACTGTGCAGGCCATTGCCGATGCCTTTCACTGCTGCTGCCAACAACCTGCCAGCACCATCCACCCTCTCTGCAGTGCACAGACACAGCCAAGTCACTTAACACTCCAGCTTTCAGCAGGCTCTGAAGCTGTCATGACCAGCACTGAACTTGTGCACATTGGCTGTGGCATCGTGACGACCTGGAAGCTCTAGTCAAGCAGGCTCTAGGCCAACTTCAGAAGGAATGTTCCCATGCAGCAGATTGCTGGTGCTGGTAATGGAAAGTGCTGACAAGAGCAATAAGCTGCTGACTGTCAGAAACCGAGTGGTGTAAGTTGCCTGAGCTGTCCAGAGGCAAAAGAGGAAGAGCTTGATGACATAGGCTGATGAGAGGAATGCAAAGCAAACTCATCTGCAATTGATGGCTTACACTCACTGCACGATATACAGAATGCAGAGTACTGACCATCAGATGATGCAGGCAGAGATGCAGACCAGCATCTCCACTCACCAGATGAAGGTTGCAGAGCTTGCTCAGCTAAGACAGTCTGGACACCAGACTTCAGGCCAGACTGACTGACATGCCTAAAGAGGTATCCAACAGCATCAGCTGCGAGCTGTCGCACATGGGCAGCTTCTGAGTATCGCAAGCGAGCACTGCTGCGCAACACTGAGTTCAGCTGGGGCGCTACATGCTTGTTGAGGTGCTTGAAAATGTTTGAGAGGCATGTGAAGAGGTCCGACAACAGCTCTGGGTGTCTGTCTGCGCCTGCACGTGCATTCCATGTTAAGTCACAGAAGGTAGCATACATAGCATGTTTGCTTTTCTGGTCAGAAATCGCCTTCACACATGCAAGCATGCATGAACTTTCGACCCAACTTGCATTTCCTGTATTGAACCTGTGGCAATGCTCTTTTGGGGAGGAAAGCAAATCAACTGTCAAGCACCAAGTCTTCAGCAAAAACGTGGCTGATGGTACAGCAAAATAGAATATGCACAGGTGAAGTGAGATTCAGGAGCACAGCTGCACAGTGCTGATGCAGCCAGCACTCAACAAAATATTTTGCCAACATGCAGCCTGGTGATGGTTTTATCATAGCTTCAGAGGGGACGTGGGTCTGAAAGCAGACCTGAGTCAACCAGGTCACTCAGGCTGGTCAGCACGCGTGGTAAGTAAGGCAAGAAGTCGTGCTGTAGGTCGCGGGCTAAACAGCTCAAAACATGTAGTATGGGTGGTAAGCTGATAGCTGCCTCCAGCTTGATGGCGCTCAAAAGGATGTCCACAATCTGGGCCTGAGAGGGGACACATGCAGGATATTAGTTTGCATACAATCAACAGCGCAGCCCTATACGGTCAGAGTTGACAGTGCTGACTTACGCTAATGCTGTGCTCTTCCTTGACAGTACACTTAGGAGCACAGCAAATGCACTTGACAACTGCAACACTCCCAATGGCCAGGCAAGCAGTCTTACCTGATGATGTAGAAGCAATGGCATGCTTTGAGCCAAAGGATTGACTGCAGCTGCAACTGCCAGCCATTGTTCTGTGCTGTTGAGCTCACGGCACTCAGCAACTTGCTCCTGCAGGTAAGGTTGCGAGTGATGAAAACATGCATGTGCAGCGCTTCCCGATAGGCTGGCTGGAACTAGAAAGCGCAAAATACCTGGAAGAAGGAGCTCGAGCCTGGCAAAGGCTCAGCGCGCACATCTCCGAGACGACGGTAAACGTCAACGTTGACCTGCGGCATGATTCAACTTGCTCTGGGTGGGGTGCAGTACAATGGCACGCAGCAAAGCTCTAGATCATAAGCTCGCACTGTCAATCAAGTTACCAAGCGTGTGAGCAGCGCACCTGTGCAACTCTCTGAGCAAAACGTTGGAAAGTGAATTGCTTCTGGCGCTTAGCAGGCCTCTCAACACTGGGCTGCAGTTCGTCTTCTGAGTCTGCCATCAAGGCTGGTGTACTCGGTAGACTGCGGCGATCAAGCGAAGCAACAACCATGGCGAAACTCCGAAAGCTCTCCGGCAGCTGCCCTAGCGCTCCGGAACCACTGCAATTCTAGGGTTCAGCTGAAGGTGTAGCTCGCTTTATTAGGTCAACTCGGACCTTCATTCTGAAAGCCAGTCATCACACAAGCTTGTGATTGTTGTCAATTTCCTCGTCATCCTGCAAGGCACGGCACCAGCTGGCCACTGATGAGGTCAGCCTCAGCCCACGCGTGCAAGGGCAATCATTGATCAGATTTAATTATAATTTATTGATTGTAAACGGCTGAAACGTCGTCGTTTCTGATCGAAGCGGCAGGTGCGCAGCCCTTCTTGCAAAGCTTTAAAGCTGCAAACTTGAGCAGCACTCCAGGCTGATCTGGCTTTGACGCACAAAGTTTTTTGACGGTACGCACAAAACTTTGACGGTACGCACAAAGTTCTTTGACGGTACGCACAAAGTTTTGACGGTACGCACAAAGCTTGCACAAAGGTCTTTGACGGTACGCACAAAGGATCCTTCAATCTCAGTCCTTAGCGCCACAGGTTACTGTGGCTTAGACGGTGCAAGAACTGGCAGGCTCACAGCCTCATTGTAATTCAGCACCGAACGTGCATCACACACAGGCACACAAACAGCTCTGTCCCATGACCCTCAAATAGTTGTTGGGGGATGCCAGACTTTAGCAGAGCCATCATTTGAGGCCGTGACTATACACTTGGCCTCTGGATGGATTGCTATTGAGCAGACAGCAGACTGATGTGCTTGAATTTGATGCACCATAGTCTCTTCGACTAAGTTCCAGAAGCACACCAGGCCTGCAGCAGCCCCACAGCTCACACAAATGCCTAATGCCATCTGCACAGGTACCAACGACAGCAACAGACAGCAACAGCAATCCATCACACCAAGCGCCAAGCTCAAAGATGCTACTTGTTGTTGCAGATGCGTTGCAAGCACTGAGGTACACATGGGTTGTGCACATGGAATGCAATGGAAGCAGCAGAGGTCATTGCGTACAAACTGTTGACATGATGTCAGAACATGCAGTCCATGCAAATCTGTGCCTGACAAAGCTATTCAAGCTGCTGCAGAAACATGAAACATACATACTATATTGCATGTGCATATATGTGTACATGAAAGATGCAGGGTCAAAAGAAGAGTCAAAGGGGAGCTACCATCTTCTGAGCCTGAGACGACGTGTGCATCTGAACATGTGAAGGCACAGTCCAGCTTCAGCTCTTGATGAGTGTGGCCTGCAACACAAGCTACCATGCTTCCAAACCTGTAAACTGCGTTTTCTGCAGCCACGTATGCATCATTTCCTGTGCATGCCACTCAAGGTGATTGTCATTGCTGCCATGTATCCAAGCTGGCAAGATGCAGCTTAGACAGGCTACACTGCTACATCCTGGATCACACTGGTCTACAGCGCATATGGCACCTATCACACCTGTGTAGGAGGCTAGTTGCTCTCCTGAAGCCTTGTCAAGCAGCCTCATGCTGTTGTCCAGGCAGCTTGCCAGGACACAGTTACCATCATGGCTGACTGCAATGCCTGTCACAGCCTCGTGGAGTGTGTCTGTGAACATCATGCCCATGCGCACATCAAACTGACGCACAGTGCCATCTACGCTTCCTCCCAGCACTTGAACGCTGCACAATCAGCATGAAAGAGTTGCAATGACTGTTCGGAGAGACGCACCGCTGAGTAGTACAGCAGTCAAAATGTCCCTGTTCTGACCTGTTTTCTGGTGAACTCTGACGGGATCACAGGCCATTGCAGATGACAAGACAAGGTGGTGTCCATTCAAACTACTGGTCATGTTGAGTCTAGGCGTTGGTACTGCAGCTGACTTATATATGGACACATGATTGGGAGTACAGCTTGACTTACTGACAGAGATGGGCAACATACCTGTCCGCTACAGCGACTGACGTCACAGCATCTCCAAAATTCTTCATTGTCTGAATTGGCTCAAATGACCTGGATCGGCAGTCCCATAGTCTGATCGCCTGGTCATAGCCACCAGTGACCAACACCTCATCACTTGCAGCATATGCAATCTGCAACAGAGCACAACGTGAGTACAGAGCCTGCAGGCAATCGTAGCTGGCAGCAGAGCGCATCCAGTGCATGAGGATAACAATGTACAGAGGCAGATGTCAGAGGCAACTGTGAAGCTGCGCATGCAAGACTTACAGAATTTGCTACCCCATCGTGGCCCCTGAATTTGCGAATGATTCGGCCGGTGGCAACATCCCATGAGAAAACCGAGCGGTCCCCACCACATGATGCCAATCTGCCATGTCCCAAAACGACCTCAGTCAGAGAAAACGAACAGCACTCTTGAGGAACATGCATGTGGGAGATGTACGTACTTGCTATTATCTGAAGAAACGCAGACGTCTCTGACGTCATAGCCATGACCAGCATAAGTTTTGATATGTACTCCTCTGTGAGGGTTCCAAAGGCGTAAGGTGCGGTCCTATGGCAGCAATAAATTATATCAGAGAGCACAAGAGGACCCAGGACGCTTTGCACATGCTCAGAGTTGCGGGTCACTGAACCATCAACAAGGCAGCACATGTAGCAAACAGTCTTCAGCATGCTCACCTTACCGCAGGTAAGGCAATAAGTGCCAGTACGGTTGAACCTCACAGCAAGAATAGGACCATCATGCCCTTGGAGACACGCAGTTTCTTGTGTTGGCAAGAGTTCAGCAGGCTCCTCTTCAATTACTTCTGGAGGGGGTGCAGGTCCGTATTTTTCTCGCATGAGCAGACGGGATATGCTATGCTTGACAAAACCGAAGTTGCTGGCTCAGGAGGTGATCCACTGCACTTACATGCAACAAGTGCCGCCAAACAGCAGGTGACAGCATTACGGGGTCCTCCGCCTGACTCAGCTGGCAAACTGCACTACCTCGTATGCGAGGAGCAACAGCCGTGGTTCCACGCACAATCACAACTCAAACGCGTTGCCTTCTGCAGTTTGACTGACCTAACAAAGCTCGTTTTAGGTCACCCTCGGCGGAGCACATGCGTTGTACATGTTGATTACGTCCTGCTAGAGTACATCACTCGGTACACAGCGATCCTGGACGCACTTCCCAACGATGTCTGGCTTGCAAAGGACAAGGTGGAGCATTTCTGCAGCTGTGCAGCTGTGACTGTGTTGGTCTACCTCGGATGCTTATACCTGAATCGCTTAGCTCGATATCGCTTCGTTCTGTCAGCGGGGTGCAGTGTCTTAGTTCGTGTGTTCAAAGAAGTTGGTGACTACCTACAGGTGGATCTACTGAGATCACACGTCTTAGTTGAGACTCGTGTGCTCTTGTTCCCAACAGCTAAGAGCGAATTAATGGCATCTGCAGTGGTGGCCCGGGCTATTGAGTTTGCGAGATCTGGCTGCTGATCTAATTGGAACTGTGGCAGCATTGACTGTCCTTGTAGCAGCAGAAAGCACCTGGGGCAGGCCGCTCACACTCAGACCAGGGGGTGCTTCAGCTGCATAAGGACAGGTGGGCTTGTCCCGCCAAGTTGCATGAGCGTGCTAATCACAGTGAGCACTCAAACATGCATGCAGGCGCAGCAGCATGGCATTGGTCCCTTTCAGGGTGTCTGGAGCAGCAGCTGATCAAACTTTAGAGCACCGCATATTCCAGATTGGTCAGCACACTATCAGGATTGACCAAGATGTGCACAAGAGCGGCAGCCTGCAGCGCGTTGGGATACAGCCAAGCAGTCAGGATTCCTCTCCAGGTGGACATCACCAACACTTGGCTTTGGGACATGCCTTGCAACTGCCGTAGGCTGCCTGCAGTACATGCTGGCAAGAAGTGCACGCATTTTCCGTCGTGTTCTTGTCACCCGCAACAGAGTCACAGACAGATCATGCAAATGCACCCATGCTGTGTATCTTTCAAGGCCCTCAGTGCCTTGGTACAGCGCAGATGTCAAAAGTGAAGAGCAGCTTGAACATGTGGGTCTGGTGGTGTGGCAAAGCGCATTTGTGCTGGCAGAGTATCTGCTGCGGCACCCACCCTTTGGGCAGTGGGATGATGTTCACGCCGTGGACCTGGGAGCTGGCACCGGTGAGCCCCACAGGAGTGTGCATTTCATGCAGGTGATGCTGTTCCCCTTTCACACTGCACCATTCACACTGCACCATTCACACTGCACCATTCACACTGCACCATTCGCACTGCACCATTTGCACTGCACCATTTGCACTGCACTATTCACAGCCTATGACCAAGCTTGCAGACCACTGGCATGATGCTGTCCAAGCAAACTAGTTTTGTGCCCTGTCATGATAGTGACTCATGGCTGCCTGCAAATTGTCATCAGCGTCATCAGCATTAGCTTTGTAGATACAACAGTGGTCTGTGTAAAGTGCCTCAGCACCATTGGTCAATGTGGCTCTGCATGCTTGCCCATCAGCTGCCTTGCCTCTTTTTATATAGCTGATTGATGATGCTCATGGCTTTTTCACACCCATCTCATGCTCACATTTGGCTATCATTATTGCTGAAGCATTTTGGTGATGCGGTATAGGGGTGTGTGGCATAGCACTGAGCATGGCTGGAGCCCAGGTCACCCTAACAGATCTGGACCACATCACCCCACTGACAATGCATAATCTGAAGGTGAATTGTGGAGATCACCAGCAACACAGCAAGGTGAGCTGAACCAACTGCTCGGGTGCAAAAACACATGCAAATACGCTGTGTGCCAGTACATTGCATAATGTCAGCAACAAAATGGCCTGTGTTGGTTTTGCACAGCGGTTGTGCCACAAAGTGTTGCCATCAGCTGCCCTGCTATATCACAATAATGTATTGCAAATCTGTCTGTCTGTCTGCCTGCCTGCCTGCCTGTCTATATAAGCCTTGATCAGGCTACAATCTTTTTCAGCAGCCAGTTTTATAATCCAGTTGTAAGCTACAGCACAGCTGTTGTTGTTGCTGCTGCTGTAGCTGCAGCAGTTTGAGCAGGAGGGCTCAAGCATCAGTGCACAGTTTTGCGTTGACAAGGTCCATACACCTTTTGGAACGTCGCAGGTTGTAGTGCATTGCTGGGGCCAGGACGTGAAAGATCTCATGCCATCACCAGATGTCATCACAGGTGCTGATGTAGTGTATCAGCAGGAGCACTTTGATGCCCTGGTCACCACACTGCAGGACCTGGCTGCAGCCCATACCCTCATTTACCTTGCTTTCAAAATAAGAGGCAAGTTGCAGCCCACTAGACAGCAGGTTGTGCATGACCAATCTTTGCTTTGTTGCGGCTGCCCTGGCACAGGTTTCTTTCGTTAATGGTGAGCTAGCAAGGCAGAGTCAGCAAGATAGTGTCCTAATGATGATTTTGTTTGTCTATGACGGTGTTTTTGTCTAAGTTGCTTTCTGATGATAGACTGACTGCAAGTCAAATGGGTTAGCTGACCCCAATGACTGTAAAATCCCTGCGTGAATGGCTGGCTCAAGACTTACTTGGAACATAGACATAATTGCAGTGAAAGATGTACCCTCGCTGTTGGTACAATGTTCTGGCAGTGTTCTGATGGCTGACTGACTTGCTGCAGGTCGTGGCGAGCAGAGCTTCAAGAAGAAACTAGAAAGCAGCAACTTTGCAGTTCAGCAGGTGCCGCTTCAACACTTGCATGAAGAGTATGCAGATGGGCAGTATGAAGTGATACGAGCTTGTAAACTGGGCAGTTGATAGAGGCTGGGCAGTTGATAGAGGCTGGGCAGTTGATAGAGGCACAACACAATATATGCTTGTTGACAACAATCTAAAAGATTGCAGAATGCAAGAAGGTGTACACATACTGAAATAAACAAAACAAGCAAGGTCGTTCACCTGCTGTGAACATACAAACAAGCATATTCGCTACAGAAACTGCTATTGGATACTTCTTTCGCTCCCTGTCTGCCAGCATCATGCCTATAGCAGACATGGTCACAAGGACAGCAAATCTCACAGCATGACTCTGGGGTGTCATTCAGCAAAACTACTGCTAAAGCTTGAGATTGCATTCAGACTTGTGGCCTAGTCTGGACAATATGTAGCGTGTCATTGCAGTCAAGAACTCCTTCTATGTCCTGTGCAGCTCCCATCAGCTGCTCAATCTGCATTGATGCAATCCCAATTTTGACAAGCATACTGTGTTGATATGCTGGGTCTACCAACAATCTGTCGGATGAATAATCAGCAACTGTGCATTGTGGCTCAGCAGATTGTACTGAGTCAAATAAGCCAGCTCCGGCATACCTGCATGTCAACATTGAGAGCACTTATTTGCAGCATGAAATCATCTCGCTGGTTGAGTCACTCAGCAGCAGAAGACGTGGCAACAGCAAGGGTCGAGCTTTGCCAATCTGAAGCAAACGCCATGTGCGCATGTGCTTTGGTCAGGCAAGCGCTGCTGAACTTCAGTTCAGTAGTCTACATCATTTGGCTTGCACATGTGTGAACCAACACGACATTGGCCAGCGTGAGTGGAACACACATCACTGATGTGGTAGCAGCAACATCAGCACTGCCTGACCTGTACTGCAATGCATCATTATTCAATACAGACTGTCAGGCTCAGGAACCTGGATCAAGCAGCATACCCTTCCAGATCTTCCCCATTGGAATCTGATCTGAAGATCATCACAGAGCTGGCTCCATCATTGGCCACGCTTGCATGGTCAGTCAGAACCAGCTTGCTGGATTTGCTAGGGCATGCAGAAATGGTCACTGCCTCTCTGGGTATGCTGTCCACTCCTGCAAGTAGGGACTGACTGCTACTTGCTGTGTGAGCTAGGGCCTGAAGGGGCTCCTTTGCTATGACAACACGAAGGGCACTGCCAGGGAAGTTCCCAACTAGGGCTTCCCCAAATCCTTGCACCAGCTCAATGTAGACCTCACCTTTGTTGCCTGCACATACCAACACCAGCATCATGAGCTGAGAGTCAAGAATCTCTGCCATGAGGTGTAATGGCTGCTGGGTGTCAGGTGCATGTATTCTCATGCCTTAGCATTGATTGACCTCAGATCAGGATCCGAGTCATGCTTACACATCATAGATTGTAGGAGAGCTGTAGACATAACTCACTCTGAACAGACAGACGCACACGCCACCTGATATGTGTGCCATGTAAACATGCAGCGCGCACACATGTACTATAAGAGTGACTTCAGCATCAATGGTCAGATTGAAAGCTGACTTGCATTGTCCTGAGCTGCAGGCATGCACAGCAAACATCACAAGCAGACTTGATTGGTAACCATTTCCCCTGGTCTTTGTGGCCCTCCTGCGCAATTCATGCTTTCATAGCATCTAGATTTTCTTGCCACACTAAAATTTAGTGTTTGCACAGAAACCACTCCAGGCCAAAAAATGTAGGCATGATTTAGACA
>JAABUP010000991.1_pt1 | contig 60877 bp, 59 predicted proteins | sample 5559201 | NCBI WGS metagenome assembly JAABUP01 (sample SAMN10711887, study PRJNA513373) | rock metagenome | isolation source: Antarctica rocks | place: Antarctica | reverse complement strand
GCCTACGCCGAATCCGCTTGTGCCCCAGCCGCATCGGCGACATCGTCGCCGCCGGAATCGTGCTATCAACCCTACAACGAGGAAACTACTGAGAAAACCTCAGTGATGACCAGAAGGACATGCAGGCGTTCGAGTCGGCGTGGCGCCCGGTCCCCCAGGTCCGCGCCTACGAGCAGGTGCTCCTGCAGGTCGAGCAGCAGATCGCTGATGGTGCTCTGCGCCCGGGGGACCGGCTTCCTGGAGAACGGCGGCTTGCTGAGCTACTGCGGGTGAGTCAGGCCTCGGTACGTGAGGCGCTGCGCGTTCTCGAGGCGCTCGGGATCGCAAAACAAGTGGGATCCGGACCTGATGGTGGATCTGTGTTGTCAGGCGACCCCGTCGAGGCGATGTCGACTCTCCTGCGTCTGCACATCGCCCTGGCCAATTTCTCCCTCCATGACGTCGTCCCGACTCGGCTGTTACTCGAGGGATGGAGCGCCGGCGAGGCGGCACGATCGCACAACCCCACGATGGTGGACGAGCTGCGCGGGATTCTCGCCAAGATGGATGCCCCCGGTCTCGACGTGAAGACCTGCATTGACCTGGACACCGCCTTCCACCTCGGCATCGCCGACGCGTCAGGCAACGCCCTCGTCGCCCACCTGATGCACGCGATTCGTTCGGCGATGCATCACCACATGGTCGAACGGTTCGCCGAGCTGGACGACTGGCGCGCGGTTGCGGCGAGCCTGCGCGCCGAGCACGCGCAGCTGCTGGAGCACATCATCGCCGGCGATTCGTCCCGGGCAACCGCCAAGGTCGAACGGCATATTGCGGCGTTCTCGGTACGTACCGGGCACTTCGATGTCCTCCGGCGATCCTTCGTCGGCGTCAGCGAAGACCAACGAGTGCAGGCCATCATCATTGCGTTCTGCTTCGGCGCTCTGATGGAGGCGTTGGCCGGCTTCGGCACTCCCGTCGCCATCACCGCGGTGATGCTCATAGGTCTCGGCTTCAAACCGATCAAGGCCGCGACAGTGGCGCTGGTCGCGAACACCGCACCGTGGCGTTCGGCGCGGTGGCACTTCCCATCGTGACGTTGGCCAAGGTGACTGGGTTGCCCCAAGATGCCCTTGCCGCGCACGTGGCCGTGCAGACCCCCGTACTTGCGTTGTTCGTCCCCCTCGCCTTGGTGTTCATCGCGTAGCGCAACACCTCACCGCGGGAGTGCCGACCGGTTGACACCGGGGAGGCGGGCTACCGACCACCATGGTGCTCGATAGGCTTCGCAGTGGGTCACCGGCCCGCTGGCCCGCGGGACGGACTCGCCGTTGGCCCGCAGGCCGGGTACCAGACCGCAGCCGCCGCCGAAGAGGAGCCTCGCCCGGGGCCGACACCGTCGCCGAGCACATCGCCGCCGGGGCGACCATCTGCACCGTCAACCTGGCCGAGGTCGCCACCGTCCTCGTCCGGCACGGCCGCGACCCGGACACCGTTCTCGACCCGCTCCGGACCCAGGTCGACGTCCTCGCCTTCATCGACGCCACCACCACCGCCCAGCTCTACCCCTGTTCTCCACCAACGGACGGACCCTCGGCGACCGGGCCTGCCTCGCCCTGGCCCGACGACTCCACGCACCCGCGGTCACCGCCGAGCACCTCTGGGCCAACCTCGACCTCTACATCACCATCGACCATTCGCACCCACCGGACCTGACCCCACCGGGTCGGCGCGACGGGCTCGCGCACGACGTCGCCCTCGACGTCAATCTGGGCCTCGCCCGCACGTTAACCGCACCCTGGATCAGCACCGACTGCGACACCCCGATCACCTGGGCCCTCCTGCGGCAGCTGGTCCTCGAAGGATCACCCCCTGCTCCCCTAAGGCCCGTACCAAGCCGGATACCGAGAACCCGGCCCGGGCGGATGACCAGCAGCCCCCCGTCACCGCTAGGTGCGACTCCGGCCCCAACGCTGCCCTGGGCTCGGCTCCACGTCGCGTCCACAGACCATGGCCGCAACCGCTCGTCAGCGGCGCGTTCGGCCCCAGCAAGGCCGCACGTCGCCCCCTAAACAGACACCGCTGGTGCAGATCTGGGTGGCTCCAGGGACAGGTGATCTCGTGCTGGACTCCGGATCGTCGCGACTCGGGTGTGATCGCGACCAGGCTTCCGACCCACCTCCTCTTGGCGACGGCGCCACGGGGAAGGTGCGGGTGTCAGGTGACGGGCTGGTCGTTGGGTGGGGGCAGCGTGGTCCCGTCGCGCAGGACGACAGGTCCGACCGGTACCGAGGTCGCGGTGGGGGGCGGTGGCGTCGGGTGCGGCGCGGGGGTCGGTAGGGGTGGGGCGGGTTGGGTGACGGCCCCGCCGAACGCCGGTGGGTGGGGCTCGCCAGGGGTGGGGTCGAGGAGGTCGGCGAGGCTGGGTGCCTGGTCGAGGCGCGGGACCCCGAGCGGGGGGAGCCCGAGGAGGTCCAGGACGGTGCGGCCGATGCTGACGTGGGAGCTCCAGCGGCTGTCGATCCCGCGGCGGACGCGGCCCCCGAACATGATGAGGGGGACCCGGGGGCCGTAGGCGAGCTGGACCCCGTCGGGGGTGTGCTCCACGTTCGGGGTGACGACGTGGTCGTCGAACCCGCCCCAGTCGTCCCAGGTCAGCAGGAACACCGTGTCGTCCCAGTGCCCCGCCGCGACGATGGCGTCCACCGCCCGCCAGATCGCGTCCTGGCCCACGGTGACGTCGGCTATCGGGTGCTCGTCGGCGGGGCTGTCGTGCCAGACCATGCTCAGCTGCGGCAGCCGCGCGGCGTCGGCGATGATCTGCTCGCTCGGCGCGATGTCGGGTGAGCCGACGAGCTGGCGGTAGAAGGACACCGGGTAGCCGGAGCGGCCGGTGTAGGCCTTCCAGCTGAGCCCGTGATCACCGGCGTGCCCGAGGATCGACGGCATGTCCCACACCGGGGGGGCCGCCGTGCGGGGCGGGTTGCGCAGCGTGGGGGTCTGCCCGCCGACAATCAGCAGGTGGTTCGGGGTCGAGTTCGTCCCGAACCCCGAGCAGTGGTTCTCCAGGAACGCCCCCGTCGCGGCCAGGTAGGCATAAAAGGGCAGCACCGCGGTGGTGTCGAGCTGCGCGTGCACGGCCGCCGGCGGCGCACCGGCCGCCTGGGCGTGCAACCACTTCGCGTACGCGGCCCGGTTGTGGGGGTGGTCGGCGGTGGGCGGGTTGGGCTGGCGCGGCCAGTCCGTGGCCACGTTCGCGCCGTGCGCGCGCATCGACCGGAAGTAGTGGTCGGTGGTGTGGTTCTCCTGAACGAACACCACGACGTGACCCACTTTTGCTGTCATAACCCCAGCCTTCGCCTCCGCGCCCGAGTTGATCAAGCGAACATCGGGCGAACAACCCGCCCTCGGACGGACTCACGACGGTGGGCACGAGTACACCTGGTGCATGGTTGATGACGAGACCCTGCCGGACGTGTCGCTGCGCCCGCTGCCCGGCAGCGAGAGGGCCGCCGCCCCCGAGGCGCGCCGCAGCGTCACCCCTGCCCGCCGACACCCGCGTGCAGGCCACCCTGGTGCTGGCCGGCGCGGCGCGCCCGACGATTCCGACCTCGAACAGGTCGCGCTCGCCGGGGGACTGACGCCGGACGCACTCGCGGCCGGGTACGGCGCCGCACCGCAGAACGTCGAGCTCGTCACCACCACGCTGGCCGGGTTGGGCGTCGAGGTCGTCTCGGTCGACGCACCGTCGCGGCGGGGTGCAGGTCTCGGGGTCGGCTGCTCTGCTGGGACGGGTGTTCGGGACCACCCTGGACGCGGTCACCAGCCGCGGTCCCACCGGTGAGGTGCTCCCCCACCGGCAACGCGCGGGGGGCCTCAGTGTCCCCGCCGACCTCGACGGGTTCTTCACCGCGGTGCTGGGCCTCGACGACCGACCCCAGGCCCGTGCGCAGTACCGCCCCGCCGCGGCAGCCATGGCGGGGCGCCCACCGGCTTCACCCCGCTGCAGCTGGGCACGGTGTACCGGTTCCCGCCGGGGACCGACGGCGCGGGGCAGGGTGTAGCCATCATCGAGCTCGGCGGTGGGTTCACCCAGTCCGAGCTCGACACCTACTTCGCCGGGCTCGGCATCACCGGCCCCACCGTGCACGCGGCCGGGGTCCACGGTGCCACCAACAAGCCCGGCGCCGACCCGCAGGGCGCCGACGGGGAGGTCCTCCTCGACATCGAGGTGGTGGGCGCCCTCGCTCCCGGGGCCACGGTCAGCGTCTACTTCGCGCCCAATACCGATGCCGGGTTCCTCGAGGCCATCAGCCAGGCCGCGCACGCCACCCCCACCCCCACCGCGATGTCCATCAGCTGGGGGCAGAGCGAGGACGCCTGGACGGGGCAGGCCCGCACCGCGCTCGACCAGGGCCGCGCCGACGCCGCCGCACTCGGGATCAGCGTCACCGCCGCCGCCGGTGACGACGGCAGCACCGACCGCGCCACCGACGCCCGCAGCCACGTCGACTTCCCCGCCGCGAGCCCCCACGTCCTGGCCTGCGGCGGGACCCGGCTCACCGCCGATCGTGCGCGCGGACGAAGTCCACGCTCAGTGGGAGGGCCGGTCGAGCTCAGCCGCAAAGAAGGCCGAGGCGGCCTTCAAGATCGAGTTGCCCTCAACCTGAGCCTTACGAGCCGTCCACAGTGGTCTCGCTAGTCCGCAGGTAGTCCGCAGCAGGTCCGTCAGGCACCCTCAACCGTCAATCACTGCCAACGCCGTTTCCCCACGTCAGCCGCGCAGGCAGTTACCCACCAACAACAGCAAACGCCCAGCGCCCACTCGGAAACCAAGCAGGCTGCATGATGTCGGCATGAATCCCGAGCTGACCCCGACGGCCGGTTCCTCGCATGGGGAGCCGGCCGTCGATCCGTCTGACCCGGGCAGGGTGGTGCTGCTGCGACACGGTCAGACCGAGTGGTCGCAGGCGGGTCGGCACACCGGGCACACCGATGTGGCCCTGACCCCGGCCGGCCGCGAGCAGGCGCACGACGCCAGGGGGGTGCTTGCGGCCCTGCACCTGGTGCGACCGTGGGTGTGGAGCAGCCCCCGGGCTCGGGCGCAGCAGACCGCCGAGCTCGCCGGTCTGGGCACACCGCCGACTACCGAGCTGCTCGCGGAGTGGGACTACGGCGCCTACGAGGGTCTCACCACCGAGGAGATTCGGGTGCGGGTGCCGGACTGGACGGTATGGACCCACCCCTGCCCAGGCGGTGAGACCGCCGCCTCGGTTGCTGCCAGGGCCGACGCGGTCCTGCGCGAGGCGCGGGCGCTCGCACAGGGGCGAGACGTGGTCTTGGTCGGCCACGGTCACTTTTCCCGCGCGGTGCTGGCCCGGTGGGTCGGACTGGCCGTCGACGCCGGCATTCACTTCGCCATGTCACCGGCCGGGGTGGCCGTGCTGGGCTTCGAGCACGGCCGCGAACAGATCGCGGCGCTCAATATCGTCGCGGTGCCGCGGTGATCCGCCCGGTGCGGCCCGGCGACGTCGAGGCGGTGGTCGCGATGGTGCACGAACTGGCGGCCTACGAGCGCGCGGCCGACCAGTGCGACCTGTCCGTCGAGCAGCTGACCCAGGCCCTCTTCGGCGAGCACCCGGCGGTGTTCGCGCACGTGGCCGAGGACGACGGGGTCGTGGTCGGGTTCGCGTTGTGGTTCCTGAACTTCTCCACCTGGGACGGGGTGCACGGGGTGTACCTGGAGGACCTGTACGTGCGACGCGAACATCGCGGCGGCGGCCACGGCCGAGCACTACTGGCGGAGCTGGCCAGCGTCTGCGTGCAGCGCGGGTACAGCCGGCTGACCTGGTGGGTGCTGGACTGGAACAACCCGGCCATCGGGTTCTACCGGTCACTGGGTGCGGTGGCGATGGACGAGTGGACGACGTTTCGGCTTACTGGCGACGCCTTGACCTCGGTGGCTATCGGCCATCCGGGGGCGCACGGGGCCAGCTAGCCGCCCGGGCTGGGCGGCGGGTGGGGGCGGCGGTACTGCTCATTCATCCACCGCACCGAGGCCGGTGCGAACAGCAGGATCAAGGTGGCCACCACTACCACCGCCAGCACCGCCCCCAGCAGGGGCTGGCGGGAGTCGGCGAGCAACGACCACGCCACCGGGACAAGCAACACCTGGGCGAGAACGGCTGGTGCGCGCCCGCCGCGCCGTCCTCGCACGAGGGCGAGACCACCGGCTCCCACCGCCGCGCCGATGATGGCGAACCACAGCGCGGTGCCGTAACCACTGACAACGTCGGACTGCCCGCCCATCAGCTGCCGGATCACCAGCACCGCCGCGACAGTCACCGCGACCCCGCCCTCCAGCGTCGTCAGTGCGCCGGCCCGGCGCACCGTGGCCGGGGCGGTGATCGGCCGACTGCTCGGTGGCTCGTCGGGCACCAGGCCAGGGTAGGTGACGCTGGCCCACCAGTAACCTCTGCACTCGTGCGCGCACTGATGGTGGTCAACCCGAGCGCGACCTCCACCACCGCGGCTGGCCGTGATGTGATCGTCAGCGCCTTGCGCAGCCAGCTCGACGTGCAGGTGGTACACACCGACCACCGCGGACACGCGGCCGAACTCGCGGCTCGGGCCGCGGTCGACGAGACCGCGCTGATCGTGGTGCACGGTGGGGACGGCACCGTCAACGAGGTGGTCAACGGGTTGCTGGGTGAGCACGTACCCGGGGTCACTCCGCCGACCGACACCCCGGCGATCGCGGTCGTTCCGGGCGGTTCGGCCAACGTTTTCGCGCGCGCACTGGGCCTGGCACCCGATCCTCTCGAAGCCACCCGGCAGCTCCTCGACGCCCTGGCCGCCGGCAGTCGACGCCAGGTAGGTCTCGGCGCCGCCAACACCCGGTGGTTCCTGTTCAGTGCCGGCCTGGGCTGGGATGCGGAGGTCGTGCACGCCGTGGAGGTGCGGCGCGCCAGAGGCAAGGAAGCCACCCCAGGCCGCTACCTGCGCGCAGCCGTCCGTCACCTCGTCCGGTCGGCTCAGCGGCCCGCTCGCCTGACCGTAGAACTACCCGGTGGTGACGCCGTCTGCGCAGTGCACATGCTCCTGGTCAGCAACACCGACCCGTGGACATTCTTCGGGCCCCGGGCAGTCCACACCAACCCGGGCACCACGTTCGACACCGGGCTCGGGATCTTCGGCTCCACCAGCCTGGGCGTGCCCACCCTCACCCGGTTGGTGTCGCAGATGGTGGCGACCCGATCGGACCCGCGGGCCCGCAAGCTACTGCGCCGCGACGACCTGGACCGGTTCGTGGTGCGCTGCTCGGAGCCGACCGGACTGCAACTCGACGGGGACTACCTCGGCCTGCGTACCGAAGTGCGGTTCGCCGCGGTGGCCCGGGCGCTGACCGTGCTCCTTCCGCCTGAGCTCGCAGACCCGCGACCAGCCTAAATCGCCGAACGCGGGTACCGTCGCAGGTGAGATCGACCACCGGCGCAGGGAAGATCCCTTGACATCGGCGTGCTTCGTGAAAGCATTCACAAGCAACAGCGCGGAAACAAGCGTGCGAACAGCGTCCGACCAACAACGAGACGGTACGTGAACCGTACCCGGCAAGGAGCAGATGATGGACTGGCGCCACAAGGCGATCTGTCGCGACGAGGACCCCGAGCTGTTCTTCCCGGTGGGGAACAGTGGGCCTGCCCTCGCGCAGATCGCCGATGCCAAGGTCGTCTGCCGTCGCTGCCCGGTGATGTCTGACTGCCTGGCATGGGCTCTGGAGTCCGGGCAGGACGCCGGCGTCTGGGGCGGCTTGAGCGAGGACGAGCGCCGTGCGCTCAAGCGGCGCAACGCCCGGACCCGCGCACGCGCAGGAGCCTGACCTCCTCGGGCGTGGTGCTCGATCCCCGGAAGCGGACGGTTACTGTACGCGGCGGCCCAGGGGCACCCGCAGCACCGCGTCGGTGCCCCCGCCGTCGGCCGCATGCAGGGCCAACGACCCCCGCAGTTCGGCGTCGACGAGGGTCCGCACGATCTGCAGTCCCAGCCGTTCGACCCGGTCCAAGGTGAAGCCGTACGGCAGGCCACGCCCGTCGTCGTGCACGACTACGTCCAAGGCGCGGGCCGAGCGGTGCGCCCGCAACACCACCGATCCAGTGTCCCCCGCTGGAAAGCCGTGCTCGAGGGCGTTCTGCACCAGTTCGGTGAGCACCATCACCAGCGGGGTCGCCAACTCGGCCGACAGCACCCCGAACCTGCCCTCCCGTCGCACGGTGACCTGACTGTTCAGTGTCGCGACGTCGGTCATCATCGGCACCAACCGGTCGACGACGTCGTCGAGGTCCACCCGCTCGTCCACCGACATCGACAACGTGTCGTGCACCAGGGCAATGGAGGACACCCGGCGCACCGACTCCGCCAACGCCGAGCGGGCCTCTTCGTTGGTGGTTCGTCGCGCCTGCAATCGCAACAACGCCGCCACCGTCTGCAGGTTGTTCTTCACCCGGTGATGGATCTCCCGAATTGTCGCGTCCTTGCTGAGCAGGGCGCGGTCACGACGTTTCACCTCGGTGACGTCGCGGACGAGCACCAGCGCCCCGGTCGGGCGCCCCCGCGGCCGTAACGGCAGTGCCCGGATCAGCACGGTCGCCCCCCGGGCGTCAGCTTCGATACGCAGGCTGGGCTCACCCGCCAGGGCCGCCCGGATCCGCTGCACCGTCTCCGAAGCGTCGAACGGGTCAGTCACCAGGGCGCGGGTGACGTGCGCCAGGTCGGTTCCCACCAGGTCGGTCGGCAACCCCATCCGGTGGTAGGCCGACAACGCGTTGGGGCTTGCGTAGCGCACGGTGCCGCTGGGTTCCAGCCTGATCAACCCATCCCCGGCCCGTGGGCTGGTGTGCACGTCGGAGACGGACTCGACGGCCGGGAACGATCCGTCGGCGATCATCTGACACAGGTCCGCAGCACAATCGAGGTAGACGTTCTCCAGTGCGCTCGGCACGCGCAGTTGGGCGAGGTCGGTGTCGCGGCCAAGCACGGCGACGACCTCGCCGTCCGAGCGCACCGGTACAGCCTCTCGCCGCAGCGGCATCCCGGAGTGCCAGCCGGGGGTCTCCGCCTGGCAGGGGTCACCGGTATGCAGTGCCCGTCGGAGTTCCTGGTGCTCCCCCGGCCCGAGAACGGTGCCTACTGCGTCCTCGGTGTGCACGGTGTTGGCCGTGGTCGGACGAGCCTGCGCTACGCACATCATCGCACCGGTCACGGGCGACTGCACCGGAACCCACAGCAACAGGTCGGCGAAGGACAGGTCGGCGACCAACTGCCATTCCGACACCACCCGCTGAAGATGATCGACCGCAAGCCCGGGCAAACCGGTGTGCTCGGCGAGCAGCTCGCTCAGGGTCGACACGGGACGCGGCGCTCAGGCGAGGACGACGAGGAGGTCACCGGGCGCGACGTCGTCGCCCTCGGCGACCCGCAGTGACTCCACGGTGCCCGCGAACTCGGCCTGCACCGGAATCTCCATCTTCATGGACTCGAGGATGACCACCGTGTCCCCCTCCGCGACCATGTCGCCCACACCCACCGACACCCGCCACACCTTGCCCGGCAGCTCCGCCCGCACCTGCTCCGCCACCACCGACACCTCGCTCTCGCCCGTGCGGGCAAACCTACAGCGGCGAGCCGCTCGGGGTGCACAGCCGCTGTGGGAGACTGACTGCAGGACCGATCACCACGGCTGACGAGGAGATGGAGATGGCCAAGCGGGGCAACAAGAGGCGCGCGCGCAAGAAGAGCAAGGCGAATCACGGCAAACGGCCCAACGCCTGACCAGGAGCCGACGACAGCCCCCGGACCTCGGAATGGTCCGGGGCTGTCGCCTTCGGGTGACTTAGGGCAGACCGGTGCCCCAGAGCCTAATGGGGGAATCAGATCTGGACGCGCCTGCCGTCGGCGTCGATGTGCTCACCCTCGATGTGGCCGTCGACCTGCTCGCATACCGCCAACCTGATGCGCTCGCTGAGCCGGGCACGCAACCCCATCGGGGCCTGCTCCCCGCTGCACTTTCGACCGAGCAGCTTCTTGATCTGCTCTTCGATGCCGAAGGCGGTCAGGCACGGTCCGCACTCGTCCAGGTGTTGCTGCAACCGGTTCCGGCTCGCCTCGTCACATTCATGGTCGAGGAACACCCATACGTCGGCGAGCACCGCGGAACAGTCCAGCACGCTCTCGGCGGGGTCTTGGTGGGCCGACGGCTCCGGGCGAGAAGCCGGGTCGTGGCGGACACCGCCACCGGTGCTCATCCGGACACCTGCGCCGACTCTGCCGTCGCGAAACCGCGCTCCCTGGCGACGTCGCCGAGCAGGCCACGCAACTGCTTGCGGCCGCGGTGCAGCCGGGACATGACGGTACCGATAGGGGTGCCCATGATCTCGGCGATCTCCCGGTAGGCGAAGCCCTCTACATCCGCGTAGTAGACCGCCATCCGGAAGTCCTCCGGCAGCTCCTGCAAAGCCCCCTTGATGTCGGAGTCGGGCAGCAGGTCCAGGGCCTCCACCTCGGCCGACCGCAGCCCCCGGGAGGTGTGCTCGGCGGCGTCGGCCAGCTGCCAATCGGTGATCTCGTCGGTCGGGTACTGCTGCGGCTGGCGCTGCTTCTTGCGGTACCCGTTGATGTAGGTGTTGGTGAGGATCCGGTACATCCACGCCTTGAGGTTCGTTCCTGCCCGGAAGGAACCGAAAGCGGCGTACGCCTTGAGGTACGCCTCCTGCACCAGGTCCTCGGCGTCAGCGGGCTTGCGGGTCATCCGCAATGCGGCGCCGTACAGCTGGTCCAGCAATGGCATGGCGTCCCGCTCGAAACGCTCGGTGCGCTGCTGGGGGGTCTCCTCAGCCTGGATTTGTGCAGCCTGGATTTGTGCTGCCTCCGCTGCGCGCGCCTCGTCGTCCTCGCGAGCGCCGACCGAACCTGTCGCTGTGCTGGCCGCCACCGTGCTCCCTCCGCCGGGTGCTCCCGAGCCGATCAGCAACGGTGTGCGAGCCCGGGCACCCCCCGAGGTTACCGGGATCGTGGCCGTGGGTGCGGGCCGGAGCACCTCAAGCACTGCGACGCCGCCGCCGGTAGCCGTAGGTCGTTGCGGGCACTGCACTGCCATCCTGCATTCCCCTCACTCGTGATCACCCGGACCGGCGCATCTGCGGCGCAACCGTGCCCTGCTCGCTGACAACACGGTCCACCGACGCACTGTTCCCCCTGCGCGCCGCCGGCTCGTTACGGTGCGGGGCATGGCGGCGGCGCTGAGCAGGGCGACGAGCGCACTGCTCGGTGCCGGGGTGAGCCACCGGGTGCACCGTTACCACCATGATCGGCGGGTTGACTCCTACGGTGCCGAAGCCGTTGACGCACTGTGTGCCCAACTGGGCGTGCACCCTCAGCGCGTGCTGAAGACCCTGGTGGTCACCCTGGACGGTGGCCTGGCGGTCGCGGTGCTGCCGGTGCCTGACCGCCTTGAGCTCAAGGCGGTGGCGGCGGCGCTGGGCGGGCGCCGCTCCCAGCTCGCCGAGCGGGCCGCAGTCGAGCGGGCCACTGGGTACGTGCTCGGTGGGGTGTCGCCGCTCGGGCAGCGCACCCGGTTGCCCACGGTGCTGCACAGCCCCGTCATGGATCACCCGACCGTGCTGTGCAGCGGTGGGCTGCGGGGGTTGGAGGTGGAGCTGGCGCCCACTGATCTGCAGCGGCTTACCGACGCCGTGCTGGCGCCCATCACCCAGGGCTGAGCACCCGCGGCAGCCAGTTCCGCACCGCCGAGGCCACCGCCGCCGGGTCGGTGTGCAGACTGTGGTCGCCGGCGACCACCACGACCTCGGTGGTGGCAGCGGGCTCGGGCCGACCGAATCGGTCCCGGGCACCCTGCACCACGAGCACAGGCACCCGGACCGCGTCCAGCTCGGACTGCCGGCTGGTCCGGGTGGCACCCCGCGGTGCAACCAGCGGGAACGCCAAGCACAGCACGCCGCTGGCCCCGACCGCCGCCGCCGTGCGACAGGCAACCCGGGCACCAGAGGAACGCCCGCCCACCACGACCGGCAACCCGGCGAGCTGACCAGCAACCAGGTGCTGCAACACTGCTGTCCACGCGGCATCGAGGTGGCGGGCGGGGGCCGGCGCGCGCCGGCCGGCCACCCGGTAGGGCTGCTCGACGGTGACCGCGGTAACCCGCAACGCGAGGGCCGTGTCGACGACGGCCAGCAGGTCGGGCGTGGTGACACCGCCACCCGCGCCGTGCCCGAGGACTATGACCCCTATGGGGTCGGCGGCGGCGTGCAGGTCTACCCGGGCCGGGCCGTGCGGGGTGGGCACATCCACCATGGCGGCAATGCTTGCACGGGTGCGGGATGATCGTCGGTGTGACCCGCCCGTGGCCTGCCCCCGTCGCCGACGGGCCGGTGCACGCCACGGTGACCGTGCCGGGATCGAAGTCGATCACCAACCGGGCGCTGATTCTCGCCGCGCTGGCCGACGGGCCGTCGCGGCTGAACGGGGCGCTCGTCAGCAGGGATACCGAGCTGATGGCGGCCGCGCTGCAGGCTCTGGGCGTCGGGGTAGACCTGAACGCCGGGGTGTGGCCCGGTGAGCTCCGTGGGCCGGTCAGCGTGGACTGCGGGCTGGCCGGCACGGTGATGCGCTTCCTCCCGCCGCTGGCGGCGCTCGCTCGCGGCGCCGTGTGCTTCGACGGCGACCCGCACGCCCGGACCCGCCCGATGAGCGTCGTGCTGGACGCGTTGCGCACCCTGGGGGTCGGTGTCGAGGGAACGGGCCTGCCGTTCACCCTGCACAGCACCGGCGCCGTGCAGGGCGGCGCGGTGGTCCTGGACGCATCGGAGTCCTCCCAGTTCGTTTCCGGGTTGTTGCTGTCCGGGACCCGCTACACCCGCGGCCTGCTGGTGCGCCACGACGGCAAACCGGTGCCGTCTCGGCCGCACCTGGAGATGACCGTGCAGATGCTGCGCATGGTCGGGGTCGAGGTGGACGATTCAGAGTGGGATGTGTGGCGGGTGCCGCCCGCAGCGGTGCGCGGCCACGACTGGGACATCGAGCCCGACCTGTCCAACGCCACCCCGTTTCTGGCTGCGGCGGCGTTGACCGGCGGCACGGTGCGTGTACCCGGATGGCCGTCGGCCACCACCCAGGCCGGGGACGCTATCCGGGCCGTTCTGGAGCAGATGGGGTGCACCGTGACCCTGGAGGGTGCGCTGACGGTCACCGGACCCCAGCGGCTGCAGGGGGTGGATCTGGACCTGCACGACGTCGGTGAGCTGACCCCGACCGTGGCCGCACTGGCTGCCACCTCCGAGGGTCCGTCGTGGTTGCGGGGCATCGCGCATCTGCGGGGGCACGAGACTGACCGGTTGGCGGCCCTGGTTACCGAACTGAGCGCGCTGGGCGCCGGTGCGGAGCAGACCGAGGACGGCCTGCGCATCACCCCCGCACCGCTGCGGGCCACCGAACGGGCGTGGCACTCCTACGCCGACCATCGGATGGCCACCGCCGGTGCGGTGCTGGGGTTGGTGGTGCCCGGTGTGGTGGTCGCCGATATCGCGACTACCGCCAAGACCCTGCCCGGCTTCGAGCAGATGTGGGCGCGGATGCTGGTGGGGAGCTGGCGCTGAGCAAGCGGGTGTATGACGAGTCCGACGCCAAGGTGCGTCCCGGGCGGGGCTCGCGACCGCGCACCAAGACCCGCCCGGTGCACGTCGACGCCGAGTCCGCCATGGTGGTGGCGGTGGACCGCGGCCGCTGGGGCTGCGTGCTGGCTGGTGACCCAACCCGGCCGGTGGTGGCGATGCGGGCCAGGGAGATGGGACGCACCCCGGTGGTGGTCGGCGATGAGGTGTCGTTGGTGGGTGATCTCACCGGGGCGACCGACACCCTCGCCCGGATCGTGCGGGTACAGCCACGCCGTACCGTGTTGCGCCGTACCGCCGATGACACCGACCCCTTCGAACGGGTGGTGGTGGCCAACGCCGACCAATTGATGGTGGTGGTGGCGTTGGCCGACCCGCCGCCGCGTACCGGGTTGGTGGATCGGTGCCTGGTGGCTGCCTTCGTCGGGGGCCTGCGCCCGGTGCTGTGCCTGACCAAGGCCGACCTGGCCGACCCGGCCGAGTTCGCGGCCGCCTACGCCGACCTGGACGTGCCGGTGGTGGCCATGCACCGCGACACGCCGCTGGCCCCGGTGCGCGGCGTCCTGGACGGATCGATCACCGCCCTGATCGGGCACTCCGGCGTCGGCAAGTCTACCCTGGTCAATCGCCTTGTGCCGCAAGCACACCGAGCTGTAGGGGTGGTCAGCGGCATCGGCAAGGGGCGGCACACCTCCACCCAGTCGGTGGCGTTGCCGTTACCTCTGCGGGCGGACGGCACCGCCGCTGGGTGGGTGGTGGACACCCCCGGTATCCGCAGCTTCGGGCTGGCCCATGTCAGCTCCGACGACGTGGTGGCCGCGTTCGACGACCTGGCGGGGGTCGCCGCTGGCTGCCCGCGTGGGTGCACCCACCTGGGGCCACCGGCCGACCCGGAGTGCGCACTGGACACGCTGAGCGGCACCGCCGCCCGGCGCGCCCAGGCCGTGCGGCGGCTGCTGGTGGCGCTGCGCTCGGGCGACCCGTGGGGGTGAGCGGCGACGTGGCTAGCGCATGTGGGGGTAGACGACGCTGGTAGCGGGCACGAACGTCTCCTTGATGCTGCGCGGGCTGATCCAGCGCGCCAAGTTCGCCGGCGAACCGGCCTTATCGTTGGTGCCCGAGGCCCGGCCGCCGCCGAAGGGCTGTTGGCCGACCACCGCGCCGGTGGGCTTGTCGTTGACGTAGAAGTTGCCGGCCGCGAACCGCAGCCGCTCGCTGGCCTCGTCCAGCGCGTAGCGGTCGGTGGAGAACACCGCCCCGGTCAGGGCGTACGGGGTGGCCGTGTCGACGAGGTGCAGGACCTGCAACCAGTCGGCGTCGTCGTAGACATAGACGGCGAGGATCGGGCCGAAGTATTCCTCCCGCAACACCGCGTGGTTGGGGTCGTTGCTGAGCAGCACCGTGGGTTGCACGAACCACCCGACGGTGTCGTCGCAGGTTCCCCCGACCAGCACCTGCAGGGCCGGGTCGGCGGCGGCCCGGGTCAGCACGTCGGCGTGCTTGGCGTAGGCACGGGCGTCGATCACCGCCCCGCCGAAGTGATGGAAGTCGCGGGGGTCGCCGTAGCTCAGCGCCGCGGTGGCCTCGGCCAGCATGTCCCGGACCCCGGACTCCCACAACGAGCGCGGCACGAAGGCGCGCGACGCTGCCGAACACTTCTGCCCCTGGTATTCGAACGCCCCGCGCACCAGCGCGGTCACCAGTTCCCCGGGGTCGGCGCTGGGGTGGGCCAGGACGAAGTCCTTACCGCCGGTCTCCCCCACCAGCCGCGGGTAGCTGCGGTAACCGTCGAGGTTGGCTGACACTGTGCGCCACAACGACTTAAACGTCGCGGTGGAGCCGGTGAAGTGCACCCCGGCGAGGTCGCGGTCGGCCAGAGCCACCTCGCTGACTGCCTGGCCGTCCCCGGTGACCAGGTTGATCACTCCTGGGGGAAGGCCGGCGGCCTCCAGCAGCCGCATGCTCAGATGCGCCGCCAGGCTCTGCGTGGGGCTCGGCTTCCACACCACTGTGTTACCCATCAGGGCCGGGGCCGTCGGCAGGTTGCCGGCGATAGCGGTGAAGTTGAACGGGGTGATGGCCACGACGAACCCCTCCAAGGGACGGTGGTCTGTGCGGTTCCACACCCCCGGCGAGCTCTGCGGCTGCCCGGCGAGCAGCTCACGTCCGAACTGGACGTTGAACCGCCAGAAGTCGATCAGCTCGCACGCCGCATCGATCTCCGCCTGCTGCACCGTCTTGGACTGCCCGAGCAGGGTGGCGGCGTTGAGCACGTCTCGCCACGGTCCGGCCAGCAGGTCCGCCGCCCGCAGCAGCACCGCGGCACGCTCGTCGTAGGCCAACGCGCGCCAGGCCGGGGCCGAGGCTTTGGCGGCCGCCACGGCCGCCGCGACGTCGGCCGCGCTGGCCTGGGCGGAGGTGCCCAGCACGTGGTGGTGATCGTGCGGCTGCACCACATCGAAGCGCGCACCGCCGCCCAGTTGCTGCACACCGTCGATCGTCTGGGTGAGTTCCAGGCATTCGCCGGCGAGTTCGGTGATCCTGGCCTGCAACGCCGCCCGTTCACCGCTGCCGGGGGGGTAGCTGCGCACCGGCTCGTTGTGCGGCACGGGGGGCGTGGTGATGGCGTCCATCAGCGGTCCTCCTCAGCAGTGGGGTGGGGCGGTGCCGAAGCCCACCGGTCGGCGACATGGGTGATGTGCTGGCGCATCAGGGCCGCTGCCCCAGCCGGGTCCGAGGCCCGGACGGCGTCCAGCAGTTCGCGATGCTGATCGGCGGTCGCGGCCAGGCGCGGACCCGCCAGCGGTGCGAGTCCGTAGAGCTGAGTGCGGGCACGAAGGTCGGCCACGATCTCGACCAGCAACTCATTGCCGTCCAGTGCCAGCAGGCCGAGGTGGAACCGGCGGTCGGCCTCGACGTAGGCACGGACGTCTCCGCGCTCGCCTGCTGCGGCCATGTCGGTGAGCAGGTCCTGCAGGATGGTGAGGTCATGCCCTGGCCTGGCGGCCACCCGGCTGAGGGCTGCCGACTCCAAATCGGCCCGCACGGCCAACAGGCCCGCCAAACGTCGCGGCGACAGCTCGACAACGCGAAAACCCTTGTTGCGCACTGTGCAAACGAGTCCGTCCCGCACCAGGTCCAACATCGCCTCTCGCACGGGGGTCGCCGACACACCGAGTTGGCTGGCCAGGGTCGGCGCGGAGTACACGACCCCCGGGTGCAGTTCGCCTGCCACGAGCGCATCCCGCAGCTGCTGGCCGACCCGGCTGCGCAGGGTGGTCGGGCTCACCACTGCCTGCAGAGCACCACCGGTCACGCAGCCACCATGTGACATTGCACCGACGAAGTCAAGAGGGCGGGGCCGCGCCGCCGACCCTCGAGCACGAAGCCCGCCCGCTCGTACACCCGCCGGGCACGCGGATTGAACTCGTAGACCTCCAACTCGACGCGAAACAGGTCCAGGCTGGTGAACGCGTAGTCGAGCAACAGTCCGGTGGCGCTGAGCCCAGCCCGCGGTCCCGCCCCTCGGGCCCGCCCCTCGGGCCCGGGCAGGATCCGGGATACCACCGGCGAGTCTCGTCGTCGAGCACCGCGCTGGAACCCGTCGCGGCCGCGGTGGTGTGCACGTTGCCGGTCAGCCGCAGAACGTCGGGGTCAGCGAGTAAACACCGTCACCTACACCGGGGTCAGGGTCGGCCGAGACGGGCCAGGGTCCACCCAGCGGCCCGCCAGGCGGCCGCGTCCAGGCAGTTGCGCCCGTCCACCACGTTGCGGGCCCCCACCAACGCCCCGATCACGTCCGGCTCCAGCTGCACGAACTCCGCCCACTCGGTGAGCACCAGCACCACGTCGGCGCCGGTCGCCGCCTGCTGCCAGGTGTCGGCGTAGGCCAAGGTCGGGAACAACTGCTGCGCGTTGCCACCGGCGGCCGGGTCGAACACCGTCACCTGCGCACCCTTGAGGTGCAGGGCCGCCGCCACGTTCAGGGCCGGGGAGTCCCGCACATCGTCGGTGCCGGGCTTGAACGCGCAGCCGAGCACGCCGACCCGCTTGCCCAGCACCGACCCGCCGAGCTGGTGAGCAGCCAGGTCGATCACCCGTTGCCGCTGGCGCATGTTGATCTCGTCGACTTCGCGCAGCAGCGATACCGCGGAGTTCACCCCCAGTTCCCCGGCCCGGGCCGCGAACGCCCGGATGTCCTTGGGCAGGCACCCCCCACCGAAGCCGAGGCCCGCGTTGAGGAACCCGCGTCCGATCCGGACGTCCAGCCCCAGGGCATCGGCGAGGACGGCCACGTCGGCCCCGGTGGCGTCGCACACCTCGGCGATGGCGTTGATGTAGGAGATCTTGGTGGCCAGAAACCCGTTGGCGCTGACCTTGACCAGCTCGGCGGTGGGCAGATCGGTGACCAGCACCGGGCTGCCCGCCGCGATCGGACCCGCGTACACCTGGCGCAGCACCTGCTCCACCCGCGCCGATGTGGTGCCGAGCACCAACCGGTCCGGGCGCAGGGTGTCCGCCACTGCCTTGCCTTCCCGCAGGAACTCCGGGTTCCACGCCAGATCCACCCCGTCCACGGCGAGTTCGGCCAGCAAACCCGCCAGCCGGGCCGCGGTGCCGACCGGCACCGTGGACTTGCCCACCACCACCGCGCCGGTGCGCAGGTGCGGTGCCAGCCCGCTCACCGCGGCGTCGACGTAACGCAGGTCGGCCGCGTTCGACCCTGGCGTCTGCGGGGTACCCACGCAGACAAAGTGCACGTCGGCGAACTCGCCGGCCTCGGCCACGGAGGTGGCGAAGCGCAACCTGCCGCTGTCGACGTGGGTCTTGAGCAACGGAGCCAGCCCCGGCTCGTAGAACGGGACCTCGCCGTTGACCAGAGCCTTCAGCTTGGTTTCGTCGACGTCCACCCCGAGCACCTCGAACCCCAGCTCGGACATAGCCGCGGCGTGGGTAGCCCCGAGATAGCCGCACCCGATCACGCTGATCCGCACCTTCTCGACCTCCATGGTGATAGCGGGTCAGATCAGCTCGACAAGGAAAGCCAGCTCCTGGGCGCCGTACCAGGCCAACTCGTGGTCGGCCACCTCGCCGAGCACGAACTCCGCTTCCAGGTCGCCCAGGTCGGCCTGATCGACCACGGCTATCGCCGCCAGCACCGCGACCTCGGCATCGGCCAGGTCCACGTGCGCCGAGGCCACGTCAGCCAGCTGCACCGCCCGACCCAACCGCACCACGGCGTCGTCCAGGTCGGGTCGCAGCCGAACCTGGTCGATGTCGGCGCTGAGCACCGCCCGGCGAACCACGACGTCCGCAGCAGCCGGCCCCTCCAGCTCCACCGCCAGCAACCGCAACGACGCCCGCGCCGCCTCAGCCATCGCCACGTAGGACAACTCGTCCTCGTCGCCACTAGCGTAAGACTCCCGCAGCGCCGGGGTCAGCGCGAACGCGGTACCCCCCACCGCCGACAGCTCGCCGTCGGACACCAGCTGCGCCAGCATGGCCACCGTCACCGGGACGTACACCCTCACTTGGGAACCGTACCCACGAGCTCCTCCAATGCCTCGCCGAGCAGGGCAGCCAGCACCTCGATGTCACTCATCGCGTCCCGGTCGGCGTTCAGCCCGTAAAACACTCCGCCGTCGTAGGAGGTGAGCCCGATGGTCAGGGCCTGGTTGCGGGCCAGCGGCACCACCGGGTAGATCTCCACCATCCGCGCCCCGGTGGCGTACAACGGAAACTGCGGCCCAGGCACGTTGCTGATCAACACGTTGAACATCCGCCGCGACAGCGAGCTAGCCACCCGGGCGCTCAATGCGTGCAGGGTGGGTGGCGCGAAACCCGACAATCGCATGAGTACATCGGCGCCCACCGAGCGGCCCGACTCCGCGTGCCCCCGGGTGGCGTGCGCGACCTGGGACAACCGGACAACGGGATTGGGCTCGCCGGCCGGCAGATCGAGGACGAACGAGGACACCTGACTGCCCGGTAATCCCAAGGACACGTGGGGGCGCTCCGGGTCGCCAGTGACCGACATCGGCACCATGGCGCGCACCGTGGTCGACGCCGTCACTGATTCGCCCCTGGACAGCAACCAATTGCGCATCGCCCCGGCCACGACCGCGAGCACCACGTCGTTGACAGTGCATCCGTACGCCGTCCGCACCAGCCGGTAGTCCTGCAACCGCGTCTTGGCGACCGCGAACCGCCGCTGCCGGGAGATCGCGACGTTGAGCGGGCTGGTCGGGGCCGGGCTCGCCGCCGTACGCAGCACTCCTTGCACCGCGTCGGCCGCGCCGCCGACAGCAGTGACCACCTTACCCACGGTCGCGGCAGCGTCACGTACCGCCCACCGCACAGTGTCGACCGCCTCACCGGGTCGCTGCACCGCCTCCGCCATTGCCGCGGCGATTAACTGCACCCCACTGGGTTCGGGTTGCGGCATCCACAGCGCCTCCTGGGTCTCGCGAGGGCGGGCCGTCACGTCCAGAATCACCTGGCCGATCTCCAGTGCCGACACCCCGTCGACCATCGCCTGATGGGTCTTGGTGATCACCGCGATACGCCCGCGGGCCAGCCCCTCGACCAGGTACATCTCCCACAGCGGTCGACTACGGTCCAGGGGCCGGGAAAGCAAGCGAGCCACGAGATCGTGCAGTTGGACGTCAGAACCCGGCTTCGGCAACGCCGAGCGACGGACGTGGTAGGTGATGTCGAATTCGGTGTCGTCGACCCACACCGGGCGAGCCAGCCGCCCTGGTACCTCGCGCACCTTCTGGCGGTACCGAGGGACCAGGCTGATGCGCTGCTCGACCAGCCACACCAGTACCTCGTAGTCCAGGCCGGAACGCGGCCGGGCGAAGACCGAGACGCCCCCCACGTGCCGCGGTGCGACACCCTCCTCCAGATAGAACGACGAGGCGTCGAGCGGGCTCAGCCGTTCGGTCATGCCTGCGATCCTGGCATGCCACCCACCGGGACCGATTCGCGGGAACCGCCCGGGGTCGTCCGGCGTCTGATCCACAGCCCGGACTGACCACCACCAGCAGAGTGGCGGCGGACCTCTCCTCCGGCGACGACATCACCCATCCCAGGCGGTGCTGGCCTGCGCCGCCCATCCGTGCAGGAGAGCCACGTGCGAAACCACCATGGGAGCGACCAATCCGCCCCGACCCCGTTCCTCCGGCCCGTCCCGGCATTCGAACCACCCATCGAGGAGACCCGCCCGCCATTGCGACTGGTGCGCGCGGGCACAGACAGCCCGCGGCGGGCACTGCCCACGGCCTCCCCTGCCCGCCCCGACCCGGTGGACCCGGCCGCCCTGGTCGGCGCCCAGCACGTCTTGCGGCTGGCGGTGGAGGTGCAGGACGGTCGACGCAGCCCGCATCAGTTGCGCGACCTGGTGACACCGGGCCTGATGGGTGCACTAATCACCGCGGCACGCACCCCCATCGGAACCAGGGTGCACACCGGCCGACTGCAACGGGTGCACGTACAGCAGGTGAATGCGACCGTGGCCGAGGCGTTTGCCACCGTGTTGCGCGGTCCCCGGGCGCATGCCGTGGCCGCCCGGCTGGAGCTCGGCCGCCACGGTTGGCGATGCACCGCCCTGCGACTGGGGTGCTGACGCCACCCAGCCCATGAGGCTACTTCTTGCGCTTGGGCGGCTTGGCCCCCTTGGCCTGGGTGCGCGCCGCGGCCCTACGCTCTCGGCGGGGCACCGGGGCGCCGACCCCTCCCGAGTGCGCAGCGGCCGGCCCGGCGGACACCGCAGTACCCCCGTCCTCGTCGGGACCGGAGTAGGTCAACGCCGGGGCGCTGCGCTCGTCGAGGCCCTTGGCGCGCAACGGTGCCGGCGGTTGCGCGGCCACCGGCACGGCCGGAGCGGGGAGCGTCGCAGCGGCGGCGGGCGCGTCCCCGTTCCTGGTGGCCCGCGCCGCCGCCAACTGCCTGGCCGCGGCCGCGATCTGCGCTTGCGTGGCGGGGCTGACCGACGGCACGGGCTCGGGTGCGGCCTCGACCGCGACGTTGAACAGGAACCCGACGGACTCCTCCTTCAGGCCGTCGAGCATGCCCCGGAACATGTCGTAGCCCTCGCGCTGGTACTCCACCAGCGGATCGCGCTGGGCCATGGCCCGCAGACCAATACCTTCCTTGAGGTAGTCCATCTCGTAGAGGTGCTCGCGCCACTTGCGGTCCAGTACGCTGAGCAGCACCCGGCGTTCCAGGTCGCGCATGCCACCCTCGCCGGCGATGGCGTCGATCTCCGCCTCGCGACGGGTATAGGCCGCGCGGGCATCGTCGAGCACCGCCGTCCGCAGCTCGTCCTTGCTCAGGTCGGTGTGCCCGCCCGCATCGGGGTCGCCGGCGAGGTCCTCCCAGCGGATTGCCACCGGGTACAACGACTTCAGCGCGGTCCACAGTGCGCCGAAGTCCCAGTCCTCGGCGTAGCCGGTGGCGGTCGCCCCGTCCACGTACGCCGTGACGACGTCGGTGAGCATGCCCTGCACCTGGCCCTCGACGTCCTCACCTGCCAACACTCGACGCCGCTCGTCGTAGACGACGGTGCGTTGCCGGTTCATCACCTCGTCGTACTTGAGGACGTTCTTGCGGATCTCGAAGTTCTGCTGCTCCACCTGGGTCTGGGCACCCAGGATCGCCTTCGACACCATCTTGGCCTCGATGGGTACGTCCTCGGGCAGGTTCAGCCGGTCCATGATCGACTCGATCATTGGCCCATTGAAGCGCCGCATGAGTTCATCGCCCAGCGACAGGTAGAACCGCGACTCCCCTGGGTCGCCTTGGCGGCCCGAACGTCCCCGCAACTGGTTGTCGATGCGTCGGGAGTCGTGCCGCTCAGTACCGAGCACGTACAACCCACCCGCTTCGCGGACTCGTGCTGCCTGCGCGGACGCCTCGTCCTTCACCTCGGCGAGCACCCGCTCCCACTCCTGCTGGTACTCCTCGGGAGTCGCCACCGGATCCAGGCCCTGCTCGCGCAGCTGCAGGTCGGCCAGGATGTCGGGGTTGCCGCCGAGCACCACGTCGGTGCCGCGACCAGCCATGTTGGTGGCCACCGTGACCGCGCCGGGACGGCCAGCTTGGGCGATGATGGTGGCCTCTTTGTCGTGGAACTTGGCGTTGAGCACGTTGTGCGGCACACCTTTACGAACCAGCTGGGTGGAGAGGTACTCCGAGCGTTCCACGCTGGTGGTGCCGATCAGCACCGGCTGGCCGGCCTCGTGCCGCTCGGTGATATCGGCGACGACCGCGTCGAACTTGGCCTCTTCGGTCTTGTAGATGAGGTCGCCGTTGTCCACCCGCACCATGTCACGGTTGGTGGGGATGGGGATGACGCCCAGGTTGTAGATCTGGTGCAGCTCGGCGGCCTCGGTCGCGGCGGTGCCGGTCATCCCGGACAGTTTGTCGTAGAGCCGGAAGTAGTTCTGCAGGGTGATGGTAGCCAGGGTCTGGTTCTCGGCCTTGATCTCCACCCCCTCCTTGGCCTCGATCGCCTGGTGCAGGCCCTCGTTGTACCGGCGGCCCTCCAGTACCCGGCCGGTGAACTCGTCGACGATGAGCACCTCGCCGTTGCGGACGATGTAGTCCTTGTCGCGGTCGTAGAGCTCCTTGACCTTGATCGCGTTGTTCAGGTAGCTCACCAGCGGCGAATTGGCCGCCTCGTACAGGTTGTCGATGCCCAGCTGGTCCTCGACGAACTCCACCCCGGCCTCGTGCACGCCGATGGTGCGCTTCTTGACGTCTACCTCGTAGTGGGTGTCCAGCTTGAGCAGCGGGCCGAGCCGGGCGAACTCGGCGTACCAGCGCGAGGACGCATCAGCCGGCCCGGAGATGATCAGCGGGGTCCGTGCTTCGTCGATCAGGATGGAGTCGACCTCGTCGACGATGGCGAAGCGGTGCCCACGCTGGACGAGGTCGGCCAGCGAGTTGGCCATGTTGTCGCGCAGGTAGTCGAAGCCGAACTCGTTGTTGGTGCCGTAGGTGATGTCTGCGGCGTAGGCCACCCGGCGTTCGGCCGGGCTCATCCCGGACAGGATCACCCCGACCTCCAGACCCAGGAAGCGGTGCACCCGGCCCATCCACTCCGAGTCTCGCCTGGCCAGGTAGTCGTTGGTGGTGACCAGGTGCACACCGTCGCCGGAGATGGCGTTCAGGTAGGCGGCCAGCACCGAGGTCAGGGTCTTGCCCTCGCCGGTCTTCATCTCGGCGATGTTGCCCAGGTGCAGCGCGGCGCCACCCATCAGCTGCACGGGGAACGGCTTTTGCTGCAGCACCCGCCAGGCGGCCTCTCTGGCGACCGCGAACGCCTCCGGCAGTAGCACGTCGAGGTCCTCCCCGTCGTCGTTCCGGGAGCGAAACTCCGCAGTCTTGGCCCGCAACTCGGTGTCGGTGAGCGCTTGCATCTCCTCCGACAGGGTGTCGACGTGGTCGGCGATCGCCCGCAGTCGCTTGACCATGCGGGCCTCACCGGTACGCAGCAGCTTCGACAGCGTCAACACGGGGGTCGGTATCCCTCACTCCTCGACGACAGGACCCGGCCGCGCAGCGGTACACCGAGCGCGGCCGGACCCCATGGTAGGCGGAGCAGGGGACGGGTGTGCCGCTCAGGCCAGCCGGATCAGCCCGTAGTCGAACGCGTGCCGGCGGTAGACGACACTGGGCCGATCGGACTCGGCGTCGTGGAAGAGGAAGAAGTCGTGGCCGACGAGCTCCATCTCGTACAGTGCGTCGTCCACTGTCATCGGCACGGCCGGGTGCTCCTTGGTGCGCACGACCTGACCGGGACCGGTCACGTCATCGGCTGGTTCCTCTTCGCCGCCCGTCACCGCGGGTGGGGCGTCGAGTGCCGCGGTGGCCTCGGCCACCGATACCGGGGTGTGGCGACCGTGGTGCACCTTGCGGCGATCGCCGGCGCGACGCAGCCTGCTCTCCAGCTTGTCGACCGCGGATTCCAGGGCGGCATAGAAGCTGTCCGCGCAGGCCTCCGACCGCGCCACCGGGCCCTTGCCTCGGCCGGTAATCTCCACGCGCTGGCAGCTCTTGGCCTGGCGGCGGTTGCGTTCGTGGGTCAGTTCGACGTCGAAGCGGTGCAGCGTGGGGTCGTAGCGCTGCAGGCGGGCAAGCTTCTCGGCCACGTAGCTGCGGAAGTGTTCGGGTACCTCGACATTGCGACCAGTGACACCCAAGTCGGCGGGGGCACGCTGCTCGGCTGAGGAACTCACGACGTACTCGACTGGTTCGGCGCCGGTCCTTGTCGCGGTGGAGAAGTCCGTGTTGGTGCTGAAGTCGGTGCTAGTGCTCATGCGAACCTCCGTGTCTGGTCGGCGGAGTGTTCACGCCGGCCGGCCTCTGGTGCTGCGCCGGGAGGGGAACCGCCCGGCGCCAGGATTCGAAGAAGCTCCTCCTTCCTGCGGCGCACTCGGCTGGTCTGCCGACGTTAGCCTTGATCACCTCCGGGCGACAGGGCGTGCGCGTGCGCGGCCGTCAGCGGACGGTGGAGACCACCAGCACGGCGTGCACCCGGACCCCGTGCTGGGCCAGCGCCACGGTGGCGGCCGCGGCGGTAGCGCCGGTGGTGAGCACGTCGTCGACGAGCACCACGTTGGCTTTGGCCGTGGGTAGCGCACCCGCCACCTGCACCCGTCCGTAGAGGTTGGCGCAGCGTTGCGCCGCGTTCAGGCCCACGGAGTCGCGAGCACCACGCGCCGTCGACAGCACCGGCCACACCGCTGCCCCGTCGTCCAGACACGCCACGCACACCCGCGCCGCGGCGAGGACCGGGTCACCTCCCCGGCGGCGCGCCGCGGATCGCCGGGTGGGGGCGGGGACCATGGCCAGCGGGGCCAGCTCGGCGGGGTCGAGTTCGCCCCATGCCCGCAGGTCCCGCACTGCCCTGGCCAGCGCGTTGCCCAACGGTCCCGCCAGGTCGCGACGGCCGCGTTCCTTCGCAGCGAGTACGGCTGCTCGACGGGCCCCGGCGTAGGGGCCAGTGGCCCAGGCGGGCGGGACACCGGGCACCCGCGGGTGCAGCGCCACCGGCTCAGCCGTGCTCAGCTCGGCCGCGCAAATAGTGCACCATCGGGTACCTGGCGCGCGGCAGCCGCCGCATTCCAGCGGCAGCAACAGGTCCAGCAAGGTGCGCACCGGTTGAGGGTGGCACCACTGATGCCCGGTCGGGGGGGATTCCGGGCGGCCTGTGGACAACGAGGCCAGCCAGGCTTAGCCGGGCAGGATCGGTACCGCTGTGGGGCCGGGCTCCCCGCCTAGCCCGGCCACCTGGCGCCAGAGCCGGGTCCCCGTGGTGTCACCGGAGGTCAGCCGCAGCACCCCCCGGCTGTCGGCCACCAGCTGGGCCGTGGCGGAGGCAGCGACCGCCCGAACCGGCGCCGATAGATTGGTTCCTGGCAGCTCGCGCAACTCGGAGCCGTCCACCGTCACCGACACCACCGGCCGGTCAGGGTTGGTCCGCACCACCACCACCGTGTCGGCGTTGGTCCAGTCCAGGGTGGTGGCCGTGTCCTGCAAGCTGGGTGTCACCAACTGCGGGGCGGCGAGCGCGGTACCGCCGCTGTCGGTCCGCCGCACGTAGGCGATCTGCACCTGCCCGGCGATGACCAGCCCCGCTCGGACCCCGTCCCTGGCCAATCGCAGCGCGGTGATCGACCCCGAACGCGGACCGAGCGCGGAGGTATCCACCTGTTGGGTGGACAATGCACCGGTGGCAGCGTCCTGGCTGATCCTCAGCACGGTGCCGCCGTTCTGTACTACCCAGAATGCGGACCCGTCCGCCGACCAGGTGGGCCTGGTCATCGTGTCGCCCTGCGCGGCCACGGTGACCGGTCCGCCGATCTGCCCCACCAGCAGCTGGGTGCCGCCGCCGGGGCGGGCCGCCACGGCGGCGACTCGCTTGCCGTCGCGGGACAGTGCCGCAGACTGCAGTGCGGTGGGCCCACCGAGCGGCCCTGTCACGGGTGTCACGGCCGTGTCGGCCACCGTCACCAGCGCGCCGCCCAGCAACGCGTGCAAGGGCACCGATGCCCCGGCCGAAGCGGCGGGGTCGGTGGACACCACGTCGGAGGTGGTCCACCCGTCGGCGCGGGCGTCATCCAGGGGCGCGCCGTCGGCCAGCAGGTAGAACGGTCCGATGATTCCGGCCGCGTCCAGGGTCCACACCACTTGTGCGGCCAGCAGCTGACGCTGACCGGCGTCCAGCGGCCCCAGGTTCGCTAGGTCGATACGCACTCCACGACCACCCGGGGTGTTCGCGGCAGTGGAGCCGTCGGCCCTGGACACGTTGTTGCGCAGGCTCGCCTCCGGGCCGAACTCGGTGACCACCGACGCCCGCAACTCGCTACTGGGCCCGGTCAGCAGCAGGTCGACCATCCGGGCGGCCAGCGAGTCGGCCCCGTTGACCACCCAGCGCGGGTCGGGGACCACCGTGGCGAGCCCGGGGTCGAGGAAGTACACCGGCAGCCGCCGGTAGGCGGTCTGGAACTCCGCCTTGCGCATCACGACGCCAGCCGGGGGGTTGTCGATGCGCCACTGGCCGCCCACCCGCAGCAGGGTCAGCGTCACCGAGTACAGAGTGGGGGCCGCGTTGAGCCGGAACTGCCCGGTGGCGCTCAGCGTGCCCACCGCGTCGCCGCGCAGCAGGATGACCGACCGGTCGGCGGTGGCATCGTTGATCAGGCAGTCCACGTTGTCGACGATGGTGCTGCTCGCGGCGTCGTCCCAGGTGCCCGAGGCCTTCTCCGTGAGGTACTTGCGGGCCGCCGCGTGCCGATCGGTCGGCGAGGTGTTGGCGGTGACGAAGTCACACACCAGCAGGTCGGGTTCGCGGTCGGTCAGCGGCGCGGGCACCGAGTCGGTAGGCGACCGGGGGCCGACGGTGTTGACCACCACCGGTGAGGAACTCGCCGGCACCGTCGCGCAACCAGATCCCGCCGCCAGCACAGCCACCGCGGCCCCGGCGAGCAGCCTCCGACGCCGCAACCGCGCCGTCACGAGCGCACCACCACCATCGCCTGGGCCCCCGAACGGCGGTCGGGCAGCTCACCGGCTCCCGAACCCCGACCTGCCGGGGTCAGGGCCAACGGGCTGTCGGTGATCACCTCACCTTGGCGCAGCGGCAAGGTGAGCAGGAATCGGGCGCCCCGACCCGGCTCGCCCCAGGCTTGCAACCAGCCACCATGCAGCCTGGTGTCTTCCAGGCTGATGGCCAGTCCGAGGCCTGTGCCCCCCGACCGGCGAACCCGGGAGGGGTCCGCGCGCCAGAATCGGTGGAACACCAGTTCGGCCTCGCCGGGTTTGAGCCCGACGCCGGAGTCGGCTACCAGCACCGACACAGCATCGGGGTCAGCGCGCACCCGGAGCAGGACGGGGCGGTGCTCGCCGTGATCCAGCGCGTTGGCCAGCAGGTTACGCAGCACCCGTTCCACCCGTCGGGCGTCGACCTCGACCACCACGGGCTCGCTGGGCAGGTCGAGCAGGACCTCGGTGGACATCTGATCGGCGAGATGGCGCACTGTCTCGACCGCGGTGCGGACACAGCTGCAGAGGTCGATCGGCTCGGCCGCCAGTTCGGCCATCCCGGCGTCGTACCTGCTGATCTCCAGCAGGTCGGCCAGCAGCGCCTCGAACCGGTCCAGCTCCGCGACCAGCAGCTCGGCCGAGCGGCGGAGCGCGGGATTCAGGTCCGCCCGACCAGCGTGCAGCAGGTCGGCGGCCATCCGGACGGTGGTCAGCGGGGTGCGGAGCTCGTGGCTGACGTCGGAGGTGAAACGTCGTTGCAGGGCGCTGAACTCCTCCAGCTGGGTGATCTGCTCGGCCAGGCTCTGGGCCATGTCGTTGAACGCCTCGCCCAGGCGCGCGACGTCGTCCTCACCCCGCACCGGCATGCGCTCGTGCAGGTCTCCGGCGGCGAAGCGCTCCGCCACCTCGACCGCGGTCCGGACAGGTAGGACGACCTGGCGGGTGACCAGCGCGGCGATCCCGGCGAGTAGCAGCAGCAGTGCCGCGCCGCCGACGGCCAGCGTGCCGCGGACCAAACCGGTGGTGCGTTCCTCCGAGGCCAGCGGGAACACCAGGTACAGCTCGAGGTTGGGCACGTCGGAGGCCACCGTGGTGCCCACCACCAGCGCCGGCACGACCCCGGCACCCACCCGGGTCACGGTGGTGTACTGATACGTCAGCTGGCCGCGTTGGACGAACTGCCGCAGTTCGGTCGGCACGTCGCTCGCCGGGCCGCTGGTCACGTCGCCGCGAGGGCCGTCGCCGGCGACGATGAGCACGGGGTCGAATGCGCCGGCACCCCCGCCCGAGGCGTCGGAACCACCTACACCGGGCACCGTCAAGCGCGAGCGCGCCAGGTTCAGCCTGCTCAGCAACGAGATGCTGGCGTCGGCGCCGGCCAACTCCATGGCCACCGTGCTCTGTGCCCGGTCGATCTCCTCGGTGGCCGCGGTGATCTTCGCCTCCAGCAGCCGGTCGGTGATCTGACTCAACAGCACCAGCCCCAGTACAGCGACCACCACCGTCGACAACGCCAGCGTGGACACCACCACCCGCAGCTGCAGCGACCGCCGCCACCGGGTGGCGAAGTCGGTGCTGACAGCCGCCAGCACCCGCCGCGGCCGGCCACCACGAACTCCTGCGCTGCGCCAGCGCGGGTCGGAACGCCAGGCCACCGTCACGGTGGGCCGGCCTTGTACCCGACACCACGGACGGTGAGCACCACCTCCGGGTGCTCGGGATCGACCTCGACCTTGGCGCGCAGCCGCTGCACGTGCACGTTGACCAGGCGGGTATCGGCGGCATGCCGGTAACCCCACACCTGTTCCAGCAGCACCTCCCTGGTGAAGACCTGCCGGGGCTTGCGGGCCAGTGCCACCAGCAGGTCGAACTCCAGGGGTGTCAACGAAACGGCCGTCCCGCTCCGGCTCACCTGGTGCGCGGGCACGTCGATGTGCACCTGACCGATGCTGAGCACCTCGGCCGGCTCGGCCTCGATGCGCCGCAGTCGCGCCCGCACCCTGGCCAGCAGTTCCTTGGGCTTGAACGGCTTCATCACGTAGTCGTCTGCGCCGGATTCCAGGCCCAGCACGACGTCGACGGTGTCCGTCTTGGCGGTGAGCATCACGATCGGCACCCCCGATTCGGCGCGCACCGCGCGGCACACGTCAATGCCGTTCATGCCGGGCAGCATCAAGTCGAGCAGAATCAGGTCGGGCTTGAACTCCCGCACCGCCCCCAGTGCACGGGCACCATCGCCCACCACCGAAGCCTCGAAACCTTCCCCGCGCAGCACGATCGTCAGCATCTCGGCCAACGCGGCGTCGTCGTCGATCACGAGGATCCTTGGCTTCATACCCGCTATGGTGGCACCTCGCAGCCACACCGGGTGCGACTGGCGCGCTCAGGCCACTAGGTCCGCGGCCAACCTGGTGACGTCGACGTCGCCGCTGAGTACCCGCCACGGCGACACCCACTGTCGGTGCGCCAACTGCTCGTAGACCGCTCCGGTGCGCTGCTGCAGCGCACTGTCGCGTTCGAAGGCGTCCCTTGCCCGTGCGTCGTCGTGCTGCTCCCGTCCGAGGGCGCGCGCCGCAGCGAGCTCCACGGGCACCCTCAGCAACAGCTGAAGAGTAGGCACAGCAAGCCCGAGTCGGTCGAACTCAAGTTGGCGCACCCAGTCCACGAAACCTCCGGTGCAGTCCTGGTGCAGGCGTGCCGCTCCGAACGCCGCGTTGGAGGCGGCATAGCGGTCCAGCAGCACCACGTCGTGCTGATCTAGGTCGGTGCGCAGGGTGGCCGCGGCACCGCCCCGATCCAAGGCAAACAGCGCCGCCATCCCGTGCACGCTGTCGGCGAGGTCACCGTGCGCACCCCGCAGGGCCTCCGCGACCAGGTCGGCTGCGACCGAGCGGCCGTAGCGGGGGAAGGCGAGAGCCCTCACGCTGACCCCGCCCGCCCGCAGCGCTGCGCCCAGCCCCGCTACCAGCGTCCGCTTACCCGCACCGTCCAGACCCTCCACCACCACGAGTGCACCCACGAGCGGTGACGGTAGCGCCCCGCGCGCAGGCGCCCCGCGCGCACGATCAACAGGACGGCAGCGCGAGGAACTGCCTGCGTGCCACCCCAAGGTTCGGTTGATCGTGGTGGCCTGGCGCTCAGTAGCGGTAGTGGTCGGACTTGTAGGGCCCCTCCACGTCGACGCCGATGTATTCCGCCTGCTCTTTGGTCAGCTTGGTGAGGGTGCCCCCGAGTGCCTCCACGTGGATCCGCGCCACCTTCTCGTCCAGGTGCTTGGGCAGGCGATAGACCTCGTTGTCGTATTCGTCCGGCTTGGTCCACAGCTCGATCTGGGCGATGACCTGGTTGGAGAAGCTGTTGCTCATCACAAAGCTGGGGTGCCCGGTGGCGTTGCCCAGGTTCAGCAGCCGCCCCTCGCTGAGCACGATGATGGAGTGCCCGTCCGGGAATACGAATTCGTCCACCTGCGCCTTGATGTTGACGTGGCGTACACCCGGGTGCCGCTGCAAACCGGCCATGTCGATCTCGTTGTCGAAGTGACCGATGTTGCCCAGGATTGCCTGGTGCTTCATCCGCTGCATGTGGGCGAAGGTGATGATGTCCTTGTTGCCGGTGGAGGTGATGATGATGTCTGCCGACGCGACGGCCTGCTCCACGGTCTGCACCCCGAAGCCGTCCATCAGCGCCTGCAGCGCGTTGATCGGGTCGGCCTCGGTCACCGTGACCCGCGCACCCTGCCCGCGCAGCGCCTCCGCGCAGCCCTTCCCGACGTCGCCGTAGCCACACACCAGCGCGGCTTTGCCGCCGATGAGCACGTCGGTGCCGCGGTTGATGCCATCGATCAGGGAGTGCCGCGTGCCGTACTTGTTGTCGAACTTGCTCTTGGTGACGGAGTCGTTGACGTTGATCGCCGGGAACGCCAGCTCACCCGCCGCGGCGAACTGGTACAGCCGAAGCACGCCAGTGGTGGTCTCCTCGGTGACGCCCTTGATCGCGTCGCTGATCTCGGTCCACTTGCTGCCGCTGGCGGCCAGCGAACGGCCCAGCAGGTCCAGGAACACCTTGTGCTCGTCAGAGTCGTCGTCCTCGGTGGGGGGTACCACCCCGGCCTTCTCGAACTGCTTGCCGCGCAGCACGAGCATCGTGGCGTCGCCACCGTCGTCCAGGATCATGTTCGCCGGCCGCGGGCTGCCATCGTCGCCGTCCGGCCAGGTGAGCATCTGCTCGGCGGCCCACCAATACTCCTGCAGCGTCTCACCCTTCCAGGCGAAGACTGGGGTGCCCTGGGGTTGCTCCGGGGTACCATGCCGACCCACCACGACCGCGGCGGCGGCGTGGTCCTGGGTGGAGAAGATGTTGCAGGACGCCCAGCGGACCTGCGCACCGAGGTCGACTAGCGTCTCGATGAGCACCGCGGTCTGCACGGTCATGTGCAGCGAACCGGAGATCCGTGCCCCGCGCAGCGGCGCTACCTCCGAGTACTCCCGCCGCAGCGCGATCAGCCCCGGCATCTCGTGCTCGGCCAGCCGAATCTCCTTGCGGCCGAACTCGGCCAGCGACAGGTCGGCGACCTTGAAGTCGATCCCGTTGATCCGGTCGGCGGTCAGTTCGGGTGCTGCGGCAGTCATGTATTCCTTCTTCTCCTCGGTGCGGGTACGGCGAGCAGCGTATCCGGCGCCGGGTGCGACGCCGGGGGGTGCCGGTCCAACCACAGCACCGCCAGCATGTGCGGAACCGTTAGGGCGAGCAGGATGCGGAGCCCGTCGGCAACCGCTGTCGCGGCAACCGGTGCGGACGCACTGGTCGCCACCACGACCACCAACGCAGCGAGCGCGACGGAGGAGGGCAGGGCCGCGAGCCGGGCGAACCGGCCGAACGCGGCCCCGCTGCGACCGCCTTCGAGCAGGCTGGCACAACCCGGCTCGAGCTCCAGCAATCGTCCGGTGTGGCGCAGTGCGTGCCAACCGCCGAACCACACGGCGAAGGCGACCAGCGGCGGGGCTAGCACCCCCAAGGCCGCAACGAGGAGGAGATCCAGCACGACCACCCGGTGGCCGGCGCGGACTGCAGCCACCCCCGCCAGCACGGCCGCAGTCCCCCATGCTGCGGCAAGACCTATCCGAACGGGCGCCAGACCCACCGTGGTACCGAGGTCCGCCGAGACCGCGGACGCCACCTCGAGGAGGACCTCTCCCGATACGACAAGGGGCAACACGAGCGCACCGGTCCCGGCCAGCGTCACCGCAGCCGCCACCGCCGGCCCAGGGTTCCACCCCGTTGTCGCGCGGTAGACCTCCACCTCACCGAGACCGAAGTGCACGATGCTGAGGACGGCCACCGCCACGACCGCAGCGAGGCCGCCGTAGGTGAGGGCCGCCCACGCCGCCACTGCGGCTGCGGCATAGAGCACGACAACCCGCTGCACCGACATGCGGGCAGCCCGGGCCAGCAGGAGATGGTCGACGGCTCCGTGGGGCACACCCGCTGCCAGCCCGGCAGCGCTCACAGCCAGCACGACCTCTGCCGGCAACGCCAGTGACGAAAACACGACGAGCGCACTGGCGACCAGAGCGGCTGCGACGCACCACCGGGACGCCCTTGCGGTGGCCTGCAGCATGCCCGCGGCGTACCGAGTCGTGGTCGGCACCGGCGTTGTGGACACCCGTCGAGTATCGGTCGACTCGCCGCATCCCGCGACCGGATCTGGGCCTGTTGACGCGATTGGTATCGGGTCAACAGTTGTTCGACTTGCCGGATCCGGTCACTGGTCTCACTATTCGGGAGTGCCATGATCGGCATGATCGGAGCGGTCCCGTTAGACCACGGGTGCTCCGGAGCCGACCGGGCGCGACAGCACAGTCGTCACACCACACCGGAGGCCCTCATGATTCCCGACCAGCTGACCCAAGGTCAGTACGACACCGTGTACAACCTGCTGTCCTTGGTGATCGCCGCCCAACTCTTTACCGCAGTGTTCCTGCTGTTGGCCCAGCCCCGAGTACTGGCTCGCTATCGTCAGGCGCTGGTGATCTCCGCCGTGGTCTGTGGGATTGCCGCCTACCACTACTTCCGCATCTTCGCCTCGTTCAAGGAGGCCTTCGTGACCGACGCGGCCGGCGGCCGGGGCACCTACCGGCAAGCGGCGGGGGCATCGTTCAACGAGGGATACCGCTACGTGGACTGGTTGCTGACCGTGCCCCTGTTGCTCGCAGAGTTAGTCGTGGTCCTGGCGCTGGCCCGCAAGCTGCAGACTTCGCTGCTCACGAAGCTGATCCCGGCGTCCGCGCTGATGATCGCGCTCGGTTACCCGGGGGAGATCAGCGGAGACAACACCACCCGGTTCATTTTCGGCACGCTGTCCACCCTCCCGTTCCTCTACATCCTCTACGTCCTGTTCGTCGAGCTCACCCGCTCCCTGGACCGTCAGCCCGAGGCCGTGCGCGGCACCGTCGGCCGGATGCGCCTGTTGTTGATCGCGACCTGGGGCGTCTATCCGATCGCGTACCTGCTGCCCATGATCGGACTCAACGGCGCCAGCGCCTGGGTGCTCAAGCAAGGGGGATACTCGATCGCCGACATCCTGGCCAAGGCCCTGTACGGCCTGCTCATCTACAAGATCGCGCGCACCAAGTCCTACGCCGACGATCCCGCTTTCGCAGCGGTGGAGGGGGCAACCGGGGGCAGCTACGAGCAGGTTGGCGCGGCACCGAACGCTGCCCGGGCCAGCACCGCCTAACGGCGCGACGGCCCGGTGCTCACACCGGGGTGCGGTCGAGGTCCGGTTCCAGATAGATCACCCGGGCAGCCGGGACCGCCTCGCGCACCCGGTTTTCCGCGGAATCAATCGTGGCGGCCAAGGTCGCCATGCTCCCCCTCGCGGGCATGGCAATCTTGGCTGCCACCAACATTTCCTCCGGGCCTAGGTACTGAGTCTTGAGGTGGATCACGCGGTCAACACCGGCCTCGGCCAGCGCAGCACGGATCGCCTTCTCCTCCGTTGCCGTAGCGCCCTCGCCGATCAGCAGACTGTGCATCTCGATGATGAGGATCACCGCGATCACGCCCAGCAGCAGCCCTATCCCGAGGGTGGCGACGCCGTCCCACACCGGGTTGCCGGTCGCGACCGTAAGCCCCACCCCGGCCAGCGCCAACACCAGCCCGATCAACGCCCCGGTGTCCTCCAACAGCACTACCGGCAGTTCCGGACTACGCGAGGTGCGGATGAACTGCCACCAGCTGGCGTTGCCCTTGAACGGGCGTGATTCGTGCACAGCGGTGCGAAAGCTGTAGCTCTCCAATCCGATGGCGACGACCAGGATCACCACCGCCACCAGCGGCGAGGTCAGTTCCGCTGGCTTCTGGACCTTGTGGATACCCTCGTACAGGGCGAATACCGAACCCAGGGTGAACAGCACCATGGCCACTACGAACGAGTAGAAGTACCGGCTGCGGCCGTAACCGAACGGATGAAGGGCGGTGGCCGCCCGCTCGGCCCGCTTCTGCCCCAGCAGCAGCAAGCCCTGGTTGGACGTGTCGGCCACCGAGTGCACCGACTCGGCGAGCATGGAGGACGACCCCGTGACGAGGAAACCGACGAACTTGGCTACCGCGATCCCGGCGTTGGCGGTCAACGCCGCCAGGATCGCCTTGGTACTACCCTGTGCCACCCCGGTGACTCCTCGCCCTGTCCGACTTCCCCGCAGCAGCGGCTACGCCCGCCGACCGTAGCCGCTGCGGACCGGTATGACCCTTCGGCGGCCAGCCGATCACCCGTCCGACCCGTCGCCTAGCCCGTCGGTGACCCGGAATACCTGGGCGCCCGACACACCAGCGCACACCCGGACCGGGCCGTCCGCGGCGGGCACCCAGGCGCTGGCACCGGAGGCGAGCTCCACGGTGGTGTCCCCGGTGGAGCAGTGCACAACGCCCGCCGTGCACAGCAGGATCTGGGGACCCTGATGACTCAGGCTGACGCAGCCGCCTGCAGGCAGGTCCGCCCAGGACAGCGCAAACTCCGCCGTCGGCGTGGAGTAGCTGCGCCATACCCCGCTGCCGGCGCCTGCCAGCACGGGCGGCTCACCGGCGGTGAAGTCCAGCACCCGCAGCAGCTCCGGTACGTCCACGTGCTTGGGGGTGAGGCCGCCACGCAGCACGTTGTCGGAGTTGGCCATCACCTCCACCCCGACCCCGCGTAGGTAGGCGTGCAGGTTCCCGGCCGGCAGGTACAGCGCCTGTCCAGGCGTCAGGGTGAGCCGGTTGAGCAGCAGGGCAGCAAGCACCCCGGCGTCACCTGGGTATGCCTCACCCAACTCCAGGATGGAGCGTGTTTCGGCGGTGAACTGCCCGTGCTCGCGGATGTGGCGCACGCAGGAATCCAGCACTTCAGGCAGCAGCTCATCCAATGCCGAGCGGGGCAGCGTGATCCAGGTGGTGAACAGCGCCCGCAGGCCGGCCGAGTCTGGCTGGCCGGACAACAGCGACGTGTAGGCAGCGAGCTGAGGTCCCTGTAGCGCGGTGAGCAGCTGCACAGTGTCAGCCGCAGCCCGGAATCCGGCGAGCGCCTCGAAGGGTGTGAGTGCACAGATCAGTTCCGGCTTGTGACTGGAGTCGCGGTAGTTCCGTGCCGGAGAGTCCAGCCGAAGTCCACGTCCTTCCTCCCTGGCGAAACCCTGCTCGGCTTGCTCGGCACTGGGATGGGCCTGCAAGGACAACGGCTCGTCAGCGGCCAAGACCTTCAACAGGAAGGGCAACCGGTCGCCGAATCGGGCACGACTGCGCGACCCAAGGTGGTGTTCGGGGTCGGCAGCGAGGAGTTCCAGCAGCGACTGTGCCCCGTCCGGGCCGAGCAGCTGGGCGGGGGCCGCCGGGTGGGCTCCCATCCACAGCTCCGCCTCGGGGTGCGGCGCCGGCGCCGGTCGTCCCTGCAGCCGCGCCAGCGCCGTCCGCGAACCCCACGCGTAGGTGCGCACCGCGCCACTCATCTGCTGCACCGTCGAGCCTCCTGCTCTGCTGGCTGTGATCTGGCTGGCATCGGGGTGTGCTGCGGTTTCCTGGGCAGCCCGACGGTGCTACCGCGCGAGACCCAGGTACACCGCGGCGGTCTGCAACCGGGCGGCAAGCAGCGACACCTCGGCGACCTCCCCGCCTGCCAGGTCCTCCCCTGGCCCTACCGCGGTCAGCATCTCGATCTCCCGCAGCGCGCGGCTGCGCTGGGTGGCGCCCGCGTACTCCGACCGGGTGGCCAGCACCCCCACCAGCAATCCCCGGCGTCGGAGTCCGTCGAGGTCCGGGTCGTCGAACATCGGATCGCTGACCAGGTCGTCGTTGGCACCCCAGCGTTGGCTACTGGCAAGCACCTCGCCGAGGCCGGTGGCCGCGACGTGCACCCCAGCGAAGCGCAGCAGGCTGTCGGCAGCAGGCCGAGCCAGCATCGTGGTGACCGCACCTGCACCCGCCAGCACCAGCTCACGATGTTGAAGCCGGGCCGCCAGCGCCCGGGCCGGGCTGGCGAACAACTCCATGGCAGGGTGATCCCTCGCGGCCTGCGCGTCGACGCTGTCGGCCAGCGCCGCCAGGTCCACCGCGGGCATCACCCCGAGCTCGCTGAACACAGCCGACCCGAGAGCAACGAAACCGGTGAATCCCATGCCGACGGGTACCGGGACACGCGGCGGGACCCGGAGTGCACGACCTCCGCCGGATGCCGCGAGTGGTCCCTGCGCCGGGGTCGCCATCACGACCGCCGCGCCACGGGTGGCCGCGCGCGCCACCGACTCGGCCAACTCCAGGTCACCGGGGTCGTCGGCGAGAACCACCACCACGTCCAGCGGCCCCACCCAACGCGGCACGACCGTCGCGCTGATCACCGGGACGGCGGCCGCCCGCGAGGCCAGCTCTGCCAGTACCGCGGCAGCGTGGCGCGCAGGACCCGCGCCGGCAGCCAGCACCACGCCTCGCGCCGAGTAGTGGGCTAGGCCGCCGAGCACACCCTCGGCCACGGCCGATGCCGTCGCCCGGATCTGCGCCCCCGCCGATGCCGCGCCCCGAAGCAGGCCACCGGTGTCGGCCAGGGCGAGTGCCTGTCCGTCGTCGAGGTCCAGTCCGGCGGTGCTCGCGCCACCGACCCCGGTGCTCACGAGGGTGGCTTGGCGGCTGGATCGTAGAACGCCTCCGCCAGCAACAGCACTGGCACCCGATCGTCGTCCACCCGGAAGCTGCGACGACAATGCGTGCAGGTCAACGCAGCCGCGTCAGGATTCGACGGGGTTCCCACGACCAGCGGCGCATGGTCTTCGCTCGGGCAGGCCAGCACCGCCAGCAGCGTGGGGTCGAGGTTGACGGCCATCTCCGGGTTTCCTTCCCTCTCGGCGTTCCTGCAATGCAGCGGGGCGGAGTTCAGGCTCGCACAATCCCCAGTACCTCGTCGACGAGCCCGGCAACCGCGGCCTTGTCGGCGGCTTCGACGTTGAGCCGCAGCAGCGGCTCGGTGTTGGACGAGCGCAGGTTGAACCACGCAGCCCCGCCGAGTTTCCCCCCGCCGATTGAAACGGTCAGGCCGTCCAAGGTGTCGATGGACACCGCTCGATCGGCGAACGCGGCACGGACAGCCTCGGTGCGCCCAGCCGCGTCGGCGACCGTGGAGTTGATTTCCCCCGAGGCGGCGTAGCGGCAGTACTGGGCCATCAGCTCCGACAGCGGGCGGTCCTGCTCTCCGAGCGCGGCCAGCACGTGCAGAGCGGCCAGCATCCCCGAGTCCGCACCCCAGAAGTCGCGGAAGTAGTAGTGCGCGGAGTGCTCACCGCCAAACACCGCACCGGACTCGGCCATTTGTGCCTTGATGAAGGAGTGACCCACCCTGGTGCGCAACGGGGTGCCTCCCAGTTCGGTGACCAGTTCGGGCACGGTGCGGGAGGTGATCAGGTTATGGATGATCACCGACCCCGGGTGCTTGGCCAGCTCGCGAGCAGCAACCAGGGCCGTCACCGCGGACGGGGTCACCGCCTCGCCCCGCTCGTCCACCACGAAGCAGCGGTCGGCGTCGCCGTCGAAAGCCAGCCCGACGTCGATAGCGCCTCCGGAGGCTCTCACCAGCTCCTGCAGGTCCACCAGGTTTTTGGGGTCCAGGGGGTTGGCTTCGTGGTTAGGGAAGCGTCCGTCCAGCTCGAAGTACAACGGCGAAAGCGTGATCGGCAGGGTGCGCAGGACCGCGGGCACGGTGTGCCCACCCATGCCGTTGCCGGCGTCCACTGCCACCCGCATCGGGCGCAGAGCCGAACAGTCCACCAGTGCCCGCAGGAACCTCGCGTAATCCTCCAGCACGTCGAGCTCGCGGATGACCCCTGGGGGGCCGACGAAGGCCGGAAGGGGGTGAGTGAGCTCGGCGGCGATGGTGGCCAACCCGGTGTCCTGACCGACCGGTCGGGCACCGGCCCGGCAGAGTTTGATGCCGTTGTACGCGGCGGGGTTGTGACTGGCGGTGAACATCGCCGCGGGACAGTCCAGGCTGCCCGAGGCGAAGTACAGCTGGTCGGTGGAGGCCAGACCGATCCGCACCACGTCCACCCCCTGCGAGGTGACGCCGTCGGCGAAGGCCGCAGCCAGCGCCGGTGAGGAGTCCCGCATGTCGTGGCCTACCGCGACCTGGGTGGCGTCGGCGCGGACCAGTCGGGCGAAGCTCGCTCCGACCTCCTGCACGAACGCCTCGTCGAGCTGCTCGCCGACCAGACCCCGAATGTCGTAGGCCTTGATGACCGCGGCGACCAGCTCGGCGCGTCCCTGGTACGTCGTCGGAGGCCCGCTCTCAGCGGCATCACGTCTCACCGGCCCAGCGTAGCGGCGTGGGCGCTCAGCCCGGTGGGTCGGGCAGCACACGCAAATGACCACGCCGACCGGTGACCCCAAGGCGTTCCGGTTCTCTTGCCCGGTCACCCCTGCCTGCCTCGCGGACCGCTTCGGCGAGGGCGGTCAGGTCGTCGTCACCAGGCTCGACGGGGCCGAAGCTGGCCTCGTGACGCACCACCTCCCACCCTCGGGGCACGGTCAGGCGCACCGCGTGGACCTCGCACAGGTCGTACGAGTGCGGCTCCGCGCTAGTGGCCAGCGGACCCACCACCGCGGTCGAGTCCGAGTAGACGTAGGTCAGGGTCGCCACCGCCGACTGGGCGCAGGCTGCGCGCGAACACCGCCGCATCCCCCTCACCGGTATGCCCTCACGGCGGCGACAGTAGACGCACCGCGTCTCGCGCCCCCCGCGACGCGCCGTCGGCTTGGGTAGTCTGCGGTCGTGCCCGCCCGCCGACCGTTGCCCCGTCCCCGGCGCCCATTGAGTTCCCGGCGAGCGCAGTTGCGCGGGCGGGGCCCGCGGGGTCCGGTGCTGCCCTCCGCTGTCCCAGGGTGGCGCAGCCGGGCGCAACGCTTCGACGGCCTGGTCCTCGACGCGCTCGAACCGATCGACCAGCGCTGGCACGACAGGCTGACCAAGCTCGACATCGCGGTGGACGAGGTGCCCCCCGTGCGGGCCGGGGACCTGGCGGCGCACGAAGCGGTGACGTGGCCGCCGGAGGTGACGGCCGAGGGTTCCATCCCGCTGGCGCGCCTGGTTCCTGCGGGGGTGGACGCCCGCGGCGCCACCACCCGGGCGCGGATCGTGCTGTTCCGGCGCCCGCTGGAGCTGCGCGCGGCGCAGCCGGAGGACTTGACCGATCTGCTGCACGAGGTGCTGGTCGAGCAGGTGGCCACCTACCTGGGGGTGGATGCGGCCACGGTGGACCCGGACGAGCCGCCGGAGTCCGACGACACCCCTGAGTGAGCGCGACCCCGGCGATCACCGCCCGGGGTCAGCTCAGCGGTCCTGGCGGCGGCGCGGCGGTACGGCGAGGAATGCGGTGAAGACCAGCAAGGCGCCCTGGACCAGCAGCAGCAGGCTGCGCAGCGTGCTGGAGCGGTCCACGGTTACCTCGCTGGGCGTGGCGGGCACCGCCACGGCCACCAGGTGCCCGTAGGCGCGCAGCGGGTCCACCGTTTGTCCGTCGACACGTACCCGCCAGCCCGGTTCGTCTTCGGCGGCCAGGACCAGCAGCCGACCCTGCGACCCGGCTGAGACCGCCACCCCGAGCTGGGGCGGAGCGCCGGGCACAGCAAGTACGCCGGCCGCGCCCGGATTCGCGGGCGGGTCGGCTCCGGCTTGGGCTGAGACGGCGAGCTGAGGCTCCAGAAGTTGGGCGCCGGCCGCCGCGGCCAGCACCCTCAGCACCTGGCGGCCGTCGCTGGTCGCACCGGCTTCGGTCAGCCCACCCGCAGCCAAGATAGGCCCGGCAAGCTGCTGGCCCTGCCCGAGCACCACAGCGCCCACCCCGGACGCCGCCGCTTGTGCCACCGCCGCCCGGGCCGCGACCGCGTCGGCGCCGAGCAGCGCGCTGGCCCAGCCGGTCAACCGGCTCACCGCACCCGGGACGGCTACCAGGTCGTCCTCTCCCAGGCGTGGCAACTCCGGTGCACTGAGGCGCACCGGCGAACCCGCCGCGCCCAGGGTGAGCACCAGCGCCTGGCGCGAGAGGAGGTCGGTGCGCAGCTCGGCGGGCAGCGTGGCCGGGCGACCTGCGACGACCGTCCCGGCCGAGCCGGCGCTGGCGGCGCCTCCTACCAGTGCGAGCAACGCGCCCGCGCCGAGGACCGTCGCGGCGCGGGCGGGCACCCGACGGCGCGGGGTCGACCCCGGGCTCGCGTACACCCGGTGCACACCCGCCAGCACGACCACGCCGAGGCCGGCAGCGGTGAACAGCAGCGCCGGACCGGTGGAGCCGGCCACCGGATCGCCACCGGCGAGCGGCTGGGCACGCACCGCCCCCAGCAGCACCGCAGCTGCCCACCCGAACCCGGCAAGGACCAGCCCAGCCACCATCGCCCGATCGAAGGCCACCAGCAGCGCCACGATCGCGGCGGTCACCAGCAGCACCCCGGCCGCCGACCCCGTGCCGGCCGCAGTGCCGGCCAGGGTAGCCTGCGAAGCCCCGGACGCGTCGCGCCCGGTCACCACCGAACCGACCCCGTGCAGCACCACCGAGGGCAGGCGGAGCAGCACTATCGGCCAGGGCATCAGCAAGGCCATGGGCGTCACCACCACGACCGACACTCCCCAGCCACGGGCACGGCCGCCCGCTGTACCCGGCCGCAGTGCGACCAGTCCGACTACCGCGGCGAGCACCACCAGGACGTAAAGCAGTGGCGACGCGCTGGCCACCGCCGCAAGGGCCAGGGCAGTACCCGCAGCCGGGGCGACCCAGGCCGGCTGCGACGCGCCGACCGGGTGGACACGCGGGCCGCGCAGCAGGCGAACCAGACCCGCGAGCAATACGGGGATAAGGATATGAGCGAGGGTCGTGTCCAGACGCCCCTGGGCGACGCCGGCGACCGCTACCGGCAGCAGCGCCCAACCGGCGGCCAGCCCCGCGCGCCACGACCGCGGCACGGTGCACCGCCCGGTGGCGAGGTAGGCACCGATCCCGGCAAGGGGCATCGCGGCGAGCACCAGCACAGCGACCGCATGGTCGGCGCCGCCCAGTGGCAGTCCGAGCAGCCCTAGCAGGCCCGCCACCGCCGGCGCGGGTGCGGCGGTGCCACCGGCCACCGCATGCCACCCCGCGACGTACCAAGCCAGCAGACCCCTCGACCCGGTGTCCACGGGGAGCAGCCCCCCACCGGAGACCTGCAGCCCCAGCCGCGCCCGGTGGATTACCAGCGACAGCACCGTCAGGGCCACCGCGAGTAGGACGGGTGGCGACAGCACCAGCCGCCGGGTCACCTGCGCAGCTCCAACCCGGACGACCAGCATCACCCGCTCGCCGACCCCACCGGGTTCCCGGTCGAGCGCATCCGCGCGCTCGGCCTCGGCCCGCGCCCTCGCGGCGGCGACCAGCGGATCCCGGGAGAACGGCGACGGTGCACGGGCGGGCGGGGCTGGCAGCACTGCCGGGTCGACCGGGGCTGCGATCGCCACCTGGCGTACCGGGCGACGCAGCCCGGCGACGACGCGGGCAGGCGACGTGGCCGGCGGCAACGCCCCGGCTGGGGTCGCCAGACCCACGCGACGAGCCCGAACCAAACCGGTGGCCGCATCCGGCGCGCGATGCCGACCCACCGCCTCGACCCGCGGCGCGGAGTGCTCGGACGGAGCCGGTGGTGCCGTGGCGAGCGGTGCCGTGGCGAGCGGTGCCGTGGCGAGCGGTGCCGTGGCGAGTGGTGCCGTGGCGAGCGGCGCCGTGCCGAGCGGTGCCGTGGCGAGCGGTGCCGTGGCGAGCGGTGCAAGCGCGGGGGTCCGCTCGAGCACCTGAGCCGGCCGCCCCGGTGCGGTCTGCGCCACCAGGCTGGCACCCTCGGGCAACCGGCCCAGCGCAAGCTCGGCCCGAGCCTGACTGCGCGCCAGGCCGACGAACCCGCCGCGCAACGCGTTGCGCATCCGGGTGAGCCGGCTGGTCAGCAACCCCCGCACTGCAGCCGGGCCTACGGTGAACGTCGTTGCTCGCGCTGCCCGGGCGGCCGCGAGATCAGCCGTGGGCCCCACTGCCCAGGCCAGCGCACGCCACTCCAGTCCGGCACCGGCACGGTCCCGGGCCACCAGCAGCACAACCGCTCGTATCGCGGCCAGCACAGTGAGGCGGATCAGGCCGAGGCGGTAGGAAACGGCAGAGGTGTTGGCCAAGAAAGTTCGTAGCCCGTGCGCACGCTCTGCGTACCGTGCACCCGTCCGTCCTGCGGGTAGCTCCGCGCCCAACGAGTCGCCCAACGCGTCCAGTACCCGCAGCCCCCGGCTGCCCGCCCGGACGTGCCGCACCCGCGCTGCCGGCACGCACAGCACCAGCTTGCCGCAGCGCTGCGCCCGCCAACCGAGGTCGAGGTCGTCTACGAACATCGGTAACCTCGCGTCGTACCCACCCAGGGCGTCCCAGGTGCTCGCCGAAATCAGAGCCCCGGCGGAGGACACGGCCAGTACCTCGGTGGTCTGAAAGAACTGACCGTCGTCGAGTTCGTCGGAGCCAATCCCGGTCTGTAGCCGACCGGAGGCATCGGTGGACAACCCCGCCTCCACCACCAGACGCGGGTCGTCCCAGTCCAGAGCAAGCGGACCCACGATGCCTACGGAGGGTGAAACGTCTACCGCGGCCAGCAGCGAGGCGAGACACGACGAGCCGGGGGCCGAATCGTCGTGCAGCACCCACACCCACCTGCCCGGTGTTGCGTGGCGACCGCGTGCGCGGGCCAGCCCGTCGGCCACCGCAGCACCGAAGCCGGTGTCGCGGGCCCTCGTGACCACCTCGGCCAGCTGGCCGGCGCGCACCGCAGCGCTCAGCAGGTCGGCAGTTCCGTCGACCGACCCCGTGTCGACTGCCACGATGACTGCAGGGATGACCGTCTGCTGACGCAGCGCGACCAACACGTCCGGCAGCCACTGCGCGCCGTCGTGGCAGACCAGGATCGCCACGACCTGCTCGCCCGAGGTGAGAGCGCGCCGACGGTGCTCGACAGGGCCGTCCTCGCGCACCTGACCTCCACCCACTTACCCGACGCCGGGTGCGTGCTCGGTCACACAGCGCGACCTCGGCGGACAGTAGCGCGGCGCCGAACGCTTCGGGGGCTCAGCCTCTGAGGTCAGATGGCGCTGGCGTTCCAGCTCCCGCGTTTGAGCCGGCGCCGCTCCCGCTCCGAGAGACCGCCCCAGATGCCGAAACGTTCGTCGTTGGCCAACGCAAATTCCAGACACTCGTCGCGGACCTCGCACCCCGTGCAGATGCGCTTGGCCTCCCGGGTGGAGCCACCCTTCTCCGGAAAGAACGATTCCGGATCGGTCTGCGCGCACAACGCGCGCTCCTGCCAGAGATCTGCTTGCGCGCCGGAGCCGGGCACCGACCACCCCGGCTCGTCCAGGGGTTGCGAGGTGGGGCACCCACCCCCCTCCGCTGCGCGAAAACCTCCCACGACCAGCGCTAGGCCCGCCCGCCCACCCTGCGCGACAGCACTACTCTCAGCCACGTCACCCTCCCCAGCCTCACGTCCGCCGCATCCCAAGTGGGATGTGCCGTTCATCACACTCGTGCGGCGCTGCGATGTGGCTGCGTGCGCACCTAGTTCGCGGAATGACACGCCTGTGATTAGACAGCGGAGCAGGGTGCAGGGTCAAGCGGGCGAACCCGGTCTCTTATCACGGGGCACCGACAACTTCACGGCGTGACACTCTCGGCGACCCGGACGGGCGGGCGCCTACCCAGCTGGGTGCCACCGGTGCTCGGTGCTCACGGTCGGTGCCCAGGCGGGCGCGCCGCCGCGCGTGGGCAGCTCTAAGCTGAGCCCCCGTGAAGGTAACGGTGCTGGTGGGCGGGGTGGGTGGCGCCCGCTTTCTGCAGGGGCTGCAGGCGGTGCTGGGACCGACGCACCCAGCCTCGGAGCACCAGATCACCGCCGTGGTCAACGTCGGCGACGACGTCTGGCTGCATGGTCTGCGAATCTGCCCTGACCTGGACACCTGCATGTACACCCTCGGCGGTGGCATCGACACCGAACGCGGCTGGGGTCAGGCCGAGGATACCTGGGTGGTCTCCGAGCAGCTCGCCGCCTACGGCGCGGACCCGGACTGGTTCGGCCTCGGCGACCGCGACATCGCCACCCACCTGGTGCGCAGCCGCATGCTCCGCGCCGGGTATCCGCTGTCGGCGGTCACCGAGGCGTTGTGCGACCGGTGGCAACCCGGGTTGCGATTGCTCCCGGTCACCGACGATCGCTGCGAGACGCACGTGGTGATCACCGACCCTGCCGACTCCCAGCAGCGGGCCGTGCATTTTCAGGAGTGGTGGGTGCGGCACCGGGCTGCGGTTGCGACCCACTCCTTCGTGCAGGTCGGCGCCGAGCACGCACAGCCAGCACCCGGTGTCCTGGACGCCATCGCCGACGCCGACGTCATCGTGCTCGGTCCGTCCAACCCGGTGGTGAGCATCGGGGCGGTGCTGGCCGTGCCGGGGGTCCGCGCCGCCCTGCGAGCCACCCAAGCACCGGTGGTGGGGGTCTCGCCGATCGTGGCGGGGGCCCCGCTGCGCGGGATGGCCGACGTGTGCCTGGCCACCATCGGGGTTGCGACCTCCGCGGAGGCGGTCGGTCGGCACTACGGGGCGCGCTCGATCAACGGGCTGCTGGACGCCTGGATGGTGCACACCGGGGACACCGCCGAGGTAGCCGGGGTGCGCGTTCGGGAACTACCCCTGCTGATGAGCGACCTAGCGGCCAGCGCAGCCATGGCGGCGGCGGCACTGGACCTGGCGGGTGTGGACGTGGCAGGGCTGGCCAGGTGAGTGCCACCGACCATGCTGCCCCCGGCGAGGTGCGCGTGCTGCCAGTGGGGGGCTTGCCAGAGTTCCGGCCTGGTGACGACTTGGCCGCGGCTATCGCCACCGCGGTGGGATGGCTGCGCGACGACGACGTCGTGGTGGTAACCAGCAAGGTTGTGTCCAAGGTGGAGGGTCGATTGGTCGCGGCCCCGACCGACCCGCAGGAGCGGGACGCGCTGCGCAGGAAGCTGGTGCTCGCCGAGTCGGTGCGGGTGCTGGCGAGCCGGGGCGCGACGCTGATCACGGAGAGCAGGTTGGGCATCGTGCAGGCCGCCTCCGGTGTCGACGGGTCCAATGTGGGCACCGACGAGCTCGCCCTGCTCCCGTTAGATCCCGACGCCAGCGCGCGGGCGCTGCGTACCGACCTGGCTCGACTGCTGGGCGTGCGGGTCGCGGTGGTCATCACAGACACGATGGGCCGGGCGTGGCGGGTGGGCCAGACGGACGCCGCGATCGGCTCGGCCGGCCTGGCCGTGCTGCACTCCTACGCCGGCGGGGTGGATGGGCACGGCAACGACCTGATGGTCACCGAGGTTGCGGTCGCCGACGAACTGGCCGCGGCGGCGGACCTGGTGCAAGGCAAGCTGCGGGGGATCCCGGTGGCGGTGGTGCGCGGCCTGGTCCCGGTCGACGACTTCTCCGGTGCCCGCCAGCTGGTGCGGCCTGGAGTCGAGGACCTGTTCTGGCTGGGCACGCACGAGGCACTGGTGCAGGGCCGACACGAGGCCCTGCTGCGTCGGGCATCGGTGCGCCGGTTCGCCGAGGTGTCGGTGGACCCCGACGCGGTGCGCCGCGCGGTGGCCGGGGCACTCACCGCACCCGCACCCCACCATAGTGCGCCTGTGCGGTTCGTCTGGGTGCGCACACCCGCGGTGCGAGCTCGGCTGCTCGACGCGCTGGAGCAGGCTTGGCGGGTCGACGTCACCCGGGACGGGCTGAGCGCGGACGCCGTCGCGACTCGGATCGCGCGCGGGCAGATCCTGCGCGACGCCCCAGAACTGCTGATCCCCTTCCGCGTGTCGGAAGGGGCGCACCGCTACCCGGATCAGGCCCGCCGCGGCGCCGAGGCGACGATGTTCACCGTCGCGGTGGGTGCGGCGGTGCAGGCCCTGTTGGTGGCGTTGGCGGCCGAGGACCTGGGATCGTGCTGGGTGGGCTCGACCATCTTCGCCCCGGCGGTGACCAACCACGTGCTCGGGCTCCCGGACGACTGGTCGCCGATGGGGGCGGTGGCGCTCGGCCATCCGGAGCACGCCCTGCACGTCCGGGAACGTCACGACCCGGCCGGTGCCCTGGTGCAACGGTGAGTGCGGCGAGCCTGCACTCCTCCACGATCAGTGTCCTGACCGACTGGCGGCCACCATCGGGCGGGCAGAATGCGTTGCGGCACACCATGCTCGCCTTCCTGGCCGCCAGATCCGATGCCTGCCTACGCTCGTGCACTCCCGGGCACATCACGGCATCGGCGCTGGTCCTGGACGCCGATGCCCGCCACGTGTTGCTCACCCTGCACCCCAGGGTGCGGCGCTGGATCCAGCTGGGCGGGCACTGCGAAGTCGGCGACGAGACCCTGCTCGACACGGCGTTGCGCGAGGCTCGGGAGGAATCCGGGCTTGATCGCCTCGACCTGCGCCCCGAGGTCCTGCACCTGGACGCTCACCCGATTGCCTGCTCGGGCGGGGTGCCCACCCGTCACCTGGACGTCCGGTTCCTGGTGCGGGCGGAGCCGGGCGCGGTGATCTCGCGCAGCGCGGAGTCCGACGACCTGCGGTGGTGGCCGGTGGATCACCTGCCCGACAGCGCGGCCCAGGACACCATCGCCGAGCTGGTGGCACTCGGGCTGGCGCGGGAGCCGAGCTGATCCACCGGCCAGCGGTGTCACCAGCGCCGATAGTCTCGAGGACTGTGACGTGGCCCGAATCGCGGCCGCGGGGCACCGGTGGCCTCCAGCAGGCGGACAGCGCGTTGCCGTTGGGGGGCATAGGGCGCGAGCACCTGTGCTAATCCAGCGTCATCCAGCGGGCGCCCGAGAAGAGCCCAACCCACGATTGTGGGGATGTGGAAGTCGCCAAAGCTGACGGCATCCGGGTCCCCCCAGGCGCGCTGGGCAATCTCCGCCGCGGTCCACTCTCCGATACCGGGGACCTTGCGCAGCCACGCCCGGCCCGCCAGCCCGCGCAGTTGCACCGCCCGTTCCAGCCGGGGGGCGACACTAGCTGCGGCGATCAGCGTGCGACGCCGCACGAGATCTACCCCGGCCCGGTGCCACTCCCACTCCGGGATCGCCAGCAGCGCAGCCGGGGTGGGCGGCAGCCGCAAACCGAAGGGCACGGGGCCCGGCGCGCCCGCACCGAAACGCTCGGTTAGCTCCCGCCACGACCGCCGGGCCTCGATGCCGGTCACCTTCTGCTCCAACACCGCGCCCAGCGCCACGTCCCACACCGCGCCGGTCGCACCCAGGCGCAGGTTCGGCACGACCCGTTGAGCTGCGGTGATCCGCCTGTGGTGGCTCACGAACGTCTCGGGTTCGTCGGCTGATCCCAGCAGCGCCGGCACCTGCCCGAGCACCCAGTCCGCGCCCGGACCCCAGGCAGCGGCCATCACCGCGCCGCCTGCGGGCGGGCGCAGCGCAAGGGAGGCCGCACCTGCCGGGGTGTTGCTCGCCCGCCACCAGACACCGTCGACGGCGCAGCTGGTCGGGTCCCCCCGTCCGCGGGATAAGGGGCGCAACACCGCCGGGAGGTCTACGACGAAGTCCGGCTGCCAGCTGCGTTCGCGCGTCGTCGTCAGCTCAGCGCCCCGTTCAGCTGTCCGAGGAGAAGCGGATCCCGCCGTCGGGGATGGTGACGTCGGGCCACACCCGCGCCCCGCGCAGCAGCTCGCACCTGCTGCCCACGACGGCCCGGTCGCCGATCACCCCGTCGCGCACCAGGGCGCGCTCGCCGATGGCGGCGTCGAAGCCGACGATGGAGCGCTCCAGGATCGCTCCGGCTCCCACCGTCACCCGGTCGAAGATCACGGCACCGTCCAGGCGGGCTCCCGGTCCGATGGTGGCGCCGGCCCCGACCACGGTGCCACCGAGCAATAGTGCGGTCGGGTGCACGGTGGCACCGTCGAGAACGATAAACTCCCCTGGCTTACCTGGTAGCGCGTTGGAGGGCGCGATGCCGCGGACCAGGTCGGCCGAGCCGCGGACAAAGTCCTCTGGCGTGCCCATGTCTCGCCAGTAGGCAGCGTCGACGTGACCCTGCAGCCGCGCACCCGCAGTCAGCAAGCCGGGGAACACCTCCCGCTCGACCGAGACCGCTCGCCCGGTGGGAATCTGCTCCAGCACCTCGCGGCGAAACACGTAACAGCCAGCGTTGATCTGGTCGGTCGGCGGGTCCTCGGTCTTCTCCAGGAACTGCGTTACCCGCCCTTCGGCGTCGGTGGGCACACAGCCGAAGGCCCGCGGATCACTCACCCGGACCAGGTGCATCGTGACGTCAGCCGCCGTGCTCAGGTGGGTGTAGAGCACCGCCCGCAGGTCGGTGCCGCCCAGGACGTCGCCGTTGAACACCAGCGCATGTTGACCGCGCAGCTTGTCGGCGACGTTGCGGATGCCACCGCCGGTGCCCAACGGCTCGACCTCGGTGACGTACTCGATGTCGAGTCCGATGCCCGAGCCGTCCCCGAAGTGCTCGGCGAACACCTCAGCGCGAAACGACGTCCCCAACACCACGTGCTTGATGCCCGCCGCGCTGATCCGGGCCAACAGGTGGTGCAGGAACGGCACCCCCGCGGTGGGCAGCATCGGCTTCGGAGCCGACATGGTGAGCGGGCGCAGGCGGGTACCACGACCCCCGACCAGGACGACGGCGTCGATGTCCTGCTGGGCCATGCACACCCTCTCTGTCCTCGGTGGGCGCCTCACCGACATCGGCGCGTTCGGTGCATCCGGTGGCCCGCTGACACTACTGTGAGGCCGAGATCATCCAGAAAGGCGGAGCCCGTGTACCCAACGGGGCGGCGGCGACACCGGGACGAGCCACCCCCGGCCGGCGCGCTGGTGCGGGCCGAGGAAGCCCTGGCCCGTGCCCGGCGACGAAACTGCTGGGTCGTCACCGGTGAGATGGCCTGCTCCCCCGCGGACTGCACGCAGACGGTAGTGATCCCCCGCCACGTGGTCACCGCCGCCGATCCGCGCCACGCCGACCCCGACGCCACCCAGGTCATCGCGGTGCACTGGGCGGCGTCACCCGCAGGCAGCGGCCAACCCACTGCCTCACGCTGATCGGATCGCAGCCCAGTGGCGCACTGCCAGCCCGGCCCGCACCACCCAGCGCACCGGCGCACCAGCTATGCCCGGATGACGGTCGGCCTGGAATCGATAAGCGCTGGCATGGTGGGCTGCCAGCATCTGCGCCGGCGCGCGGTTCGCGGCGTGTCCCTGCTCGTGCACCACCTCCGCGTCTGGCACATAGACGTTGTGCCACCCGGCGCGGGTCAGCCGATCGCCCAGATCGACATCCTCGAAGTACATAAAGTACCGCGAGTCAAAACCGCCAATTGAGCGGAAAGCGCTGCGGCGCAATAGAATACATGAACCAGACAACCATCCGGCTATACGTTGCCTCGGTATCTCACCGGTGCGCCGGTAGGCCGCGCTGAACGGGTTCGCAGGCCACACCCGGCTCAGCAGCGCGTGCCCCGTCCCGGAGACCAGGTCGGGCACCGCGCGGGCCGAGGGGTAGACCCGGCCGTCGGGTTCGCGCACCAGCGGACCCAGCGCTGCTGCCCGCGGCCACTGCTCGGCAGCACCCAACAACCTGTCGAGACTGCCCTGGCGAAACCGGATGTCGGGGTTAGACACCAACACCCATTGCACCTGCTCGGGCAGTCCCGCGACCGCGCGGTTCACGGCCGCGCCGTAACCGATGTTCGCCCCAGTGCGCAGCAGCGCGACCCTGTCACGGGTTGCCACAGCATGCTGGGGTGCGCCGTCGGTAGAACCGTTGTCGGCCAGCACCACCTGCGGGGTCAGCGTCGTCGCGGCATCCAGGCTGTCCAGGAACACCGCCAGGTGCTCGCCGGGGGAGAACGTCACCGTCACCACGGCCAGGTCCCCGGAGTTCAGCACGATCGGCACGATATCGCCAGCGCTGACTGCCGCACGCCGGCTGGGTCGCTGAGTTCAGGCACCGGCCGCGGCCAGGTAACGGCGCAGCGCATCGTCCCAGGCGGGCAGCGGGGTCAGGCCGGCCGAGCGCCACGAGCGATCCGACAGCACCGAATAGGCCGGGCGCGGCGCAGGCCGGGGGAAGTCCGCCGTGCTGCACGGCTGCACCCGACCCGGGTCGGCGCCCAACTCAGCGAAGATCGCCTTGGCGAAACCGCACCACGTGGTGGCACCGGTGTTAGTCGCATGACGTGCCCCACCCGGCAGGTCGGTCCACGTGGCGAGTTCCAGCAACCCCACTGCCAGGTCCGCCGACCAGGTCGGCGATCCCACCTGGTCGTCGACCACGGTGACGGTCTCGCGCTCACCCTCCAGCCGAATCATTGTCGAGACGAAGTTGCTCCCGTGGCGGCCGTATACCCACGCGGTGCGCACCACGTGCGCGTCGGGCAACTCCGCGAGCACCGCGCGCTCGCCGGCGAGCTTAGTCTGTCCGTACACCGACCCTGGCCCGGTGCGGTCACCCGGCTCGTAGGGAGTGTCACCGTCGCCGGGGAACACGTAGTCGGTCGAGACGTGCACCAGCCGGGCACCGTGGCGTGCGCAGGACCGGGCCAGCAACCGAGGGCCCGCCTCGTTCACCGCGCTGGCCTGCTCTGGTTCGCTCTCGGCGGCGTCCACCGCGGTGTATGCGGCGCAGTTCAGCACCACACCCCCGGCGCGCAGCGCCCCGACCGCGGCGTCGACCGCGTCGGCGTCGGTGATGTCCAGATCCGCTGACCCTGGCGCGCTCACCTGGTGCCCAGCGGCCTGGGCAAGTTGGGCGACGTCGCTGCCCAGCTGGCCGCGACCACCCGCAACCAGCAGCCTCATCGACCGAGCTCGGCGTAACCCGCCTCGGTGGCGGCCTTCACCGGTGCCCACCAGGTCCGGTTGTCGACGTACCACCCGACCGTGGCAGTCAACCCGGCCTGCAGGTCGGAGTACTGCGGGCTCCAGCCCAGCTCGGTGCGGAGCTTTCCGGCGTCGATGGCGTAGCGCAGGTCGTGGCCGGGGCGATCGCCAACGAAGTCGAACCAGTCCTCGTCCTTTCCCAGCACCCGCAGCAGGGTTCGCACCACCGTCAGGTTGTCAGCCTCCCCGTCGGCCCCGATCAGGTAGGTCTCCCCGAGGCGCCCCCGGTCCAGGACGGCGTGCAATGCGCGGTTGTGGTCATCGACGTGGATCCAGTCCCGGACGTTCGCCCCCGCCCCGTAAACCTTCGGTTTGACCCCGGACAAGATGTTGGTGATCTGGCGGGGAATGAACTTCTCCACGTGCTGGTAGGGGCCGTAGTTGTTGGAGCAGTTGGAGATGGTGGCGGCGAGACCGAAGCTGCGCACCCACGCCCGCACCAGCAGGTCGGCCCCCGCCTTGGTGGCGGAGTAGGGGCTCGACGGCCGGTAGGGGGCGTCCTCGGTGAACCGCTTGGGGTCGTCGAGTTCGAGGTCGCCGAACACCTCGTCGGTGGAGACGTGATGCAGCCGCTTGCCGTGGGCGCGCACCGCTTCCAGCAACCGGTAGGTGCCCACGATATTGGTCTGCAGGAACGGTTCCGGGTCCGACAGGGAGTTGTCGTTGTGGCTCTCGGCGGCGAAGTTGACCACCACGTCGTGCTCGGCGACCAAGCGGTCCACCAAACCAACATCGGCGATGGAACCTTCCACCAGCGCCACGGAGTCGGCGACCGGATCCAGGCTCGCCCGGTTGCCGGCGTAGGTCAGCGCATCCAGCACGGTGACGTGGTGTTCCGGGCGCTCGGCGACTGTCTGATGCACGAAATTCGCTCCGATGAACCCCGCACCGCCGGTGACCAACAACCTCATGGGACTCCCCACACGCTCGGAACGGATGTGCCCGGAAGTCTGGCACGCCGGGCGGGGCTCACCGGTTCTCGGACATCCGGCCATTGGCCTGGCGACCCGTCATCGCGGCAGACCCGGTGCGCGAGTGCGGGAGGGCAGGAGTGCAGAACAGCTCCACAGTGCCCGGCGGGGGTGAGCAGCAGCCCGGCGGTGCCCGACGGTACGGCCCCCGGTCGGGGTCGCTACCCCACGCCACCACGCCACGTCCAGCGGCGCGATCACCCAACCGCCGCCACCGCCCGCGGTGGCCCGCCGCCGTCCCCGGCCCACTGGCCAGGTGCTGGTGGCGGCGGCATCGACGGTGGTCCTGCTGCTGACCGGGACGGCGTGGCGCACGCTGGACTCGGCGAACTCCGGTCTGGCCACGACCGGGGCGCTTGCCTTCGGGCCGTCGCTGTCCGGAGATTCCGGTGCGCCTGCCGACGATGCCACTGACATCCTGCTGGTAGGCACCGACAGCCGCACCGACGCCCAGGGCAAGGCGTTGACCACCGGGGAGCTGGCCATGCTGCGGGCCGGGGAGGTCGCCGCGACCAACACCGACACGATCGTCGTTGTCCGCATCCCAACGACGGCCGATCCGCCTCGGCCGTCTCGATTCCGCGCGACTCCTACGTAGACGTGCCAGGCCAAGGGCATGGATCCGCTGGACTGGCCGTTGCAGGTTACCGCCCGGGCTTGATCGGCAACGCCGGTGGCACCGACAGCTCCGTGGTGCTGGCCCCGAGCGCCAGCGACGCCGGTGGCGCCGCCGTGGCTGCACAACTAGGCGGCCTGACGGTGCGCCAGGACGCCTCGGTGCGGGCGGGTTCGGTCCGGGTGGTGCTGGCGACCGACTACGCCGGCCCTGGTTCGGCCGGTCCTGCACCGGTTAGTCAAGCACCGGTTAGCGCCGGATCCGGGTCCGGCACCCGTGGCCGCCGCCGGGGGTCCACCTTGCGTGAGTTGATCCGCTCGCGGCTCGCCCCGCAGCGTCGAGCGCCTTAGGGTCCGAGAGTCTGCTGACCGATAGACGACTTTCCCCAACGACGAGGAGATCCCGTGCCCATCCCCACCGAGAACGTCGGCTCACTTCCCCGCCCCGCCCGTCTGCAGCAGATGATCGGGGCCTACGACTCCGGCGACGTCACCTTCGAGGTGCTGGCCGCCGAGCAGGACGCGGCCTGCAAGGACTCGATCGAACGGATGGAGGCCACCGGTGCCCCCATCGTCTCCGACGGGGAGCAGCGCGCCTCCAGCTTTGCGACCTACCCGATCACCGACACCCTGGCCGGCACTGGCCTGGCCGACAACCTCGCCGCAGACGGGCAGTACTTCGCGATCTTCGACGACGGGCACCACCGGCAACTGCCCCGGCTCACCGGTGGCCCGTTCCGTTACAAGACGTTCGCCTCGGACTACCTCAGCAAGTCGATGCTCTACGCCACCAAACCGATGAAGCAGGCGGTGATCGCACCATCGATGATGTCGCTGCTGTACCCGCTGGATGCCGAGGTGGCGGGGTACTCCAGGGAGCAGTTCCTCGCCGACGTGTGCGACGAGGCCGAGCGCGACATCCGCCAGGCCTTTTCCGCCGGCGCGGCACGGGTGTCCATCGACTTCACCGAAGGCCGCCTCGCCGCCAAGAACGACCCCCGCAATCCCTGGACCGGCCGCGCGATGCTGGCGCAGTTCATCGAGCTGAACAATCGGGTGATCGACCGGTTCAGCGCGCAGGAGCGGGTCAACATCGGTATCCACACTTGCCCTGGGGGGGACATGGACTCGGTGCACTCCGCCGATGTGGACTACGCCGAGCTGCTGCCGTCGATGTTCCAGATGAACGCCGGGTACTTCCTCATGCAACTGGCCAGTGAGCAGGACAAGGAGCGGGTGTACCGCCTGGTCGGGGAGCACAGCCGCGACGACGCCAACGGGGTAGCGCAGGTGTGCTTCATCGGGGTCATCGACCCGCTGAACCCGACCGTCGAGACCCCGGAGCAGGTGGCCCAGGACCTGGTGACCGCCGCTAACCACATCCCGCGCGAGCGTCTCGGTGCTACGGACGACTGCGGATTCTCCCCGTTCAGTATCGACGACAAGCCCAAGCATGGGTCACCGGACTTCGCCCGCGACATTGCGTTTCGCAAGATCACCGCACGGGTGCAAGGCGCGCAGATCGCCAGCGAGCAATTGGGGCTCTGACGGCGCCGGTGCGAGCCGGGTTCAGCTGACGCTGCCGACTCCCCCGCCGGCTGCGGTCACCGGTAGCCCGGCCTGCGCCCAGCCGGTCATCCCGCCGGACATCGTGTGCGCGGTCAGACCGCGACTCCTCAGCAGCTGCTCGGCCTTGCTGGCCCGCCCGCCGGCCCGGCACACCGTGACAACGGGCCGATCGGGGTCCAACTCGTCCACCCGGGCGGCGAGCTGGCCCAACGGGATGTGTCGAGCACCGTCGATTCGTCCTGCCGCGAACTCGTCGTCTTCGCGGACGTCGAGGATCTGCACCCCGTCGCCTCGATCGAGCACAGTCTTGGGTTCCATCGTGGTGTCTCCTCGTCAGTGATCCGGTGTACCGGTCGTGGGTTGATCAGCCGCCGAGTGCGGGGTCAAGCGAGAGTCAGAAATAACCGCTCCAGCTCCGCCTCGGCAGTCTTGCCCACGTCGTCACCGGCGACCACGCATTGGCGCATCCCGGTCGCGATGATCTTGAAGCCCGCGCGGTCCAACGCCCGCGAGGCCGCCGCGAGCTGGGTGACTACCTCGGCGCAGTCCCGGCCGTCCTCGATCATGCGGACGAGGCCGCCCACCTGGCCCTGGACCCGCTTCAACCGGGACAGGACGCCCCCCAGCTCCGTCGCGTCGACGTCCATCGTTGTCTCCTCCGCCTCGGTACCCCCAGGGGTACGCCATGACGATACCAAGTTGCCCCGACTGACTCTCGATCGAGTGCTTGACGGCGCCGCGCCACCCCGCCACACCAACAGCTGGCGCGCCATCCAGAGCCCGACGGCACCGTAGGCTGACATGGCGACAGTGTCGCCCGCCCGACGCGGTTGCAGGCAGTGTGCGCCAAGCAGTGCACGCGGCGTGCACGAGACAGCGCCAACGGAAGGTCTACCGATGCACCGTGGCACCAGCCACCGACCTGGGCCGGAGCGAGCGCCCCGACGCCTGGCCGTGGCCCGGCCCCGCCCCCGGGTGCTGATCGTCTCCGGCAGCGTCGGAGCTGGTCACGACGGCGCGGCGGCAGCGCTGGCCACCCGGTTGCGTGGCGAGGGTGTGCACGTCGATCAACAGGACTATCTGCAGGCGCTCCCAGCGGTGGTGCGGGGGGTACTCGCCGGCTGCTACGCCCTGATCGTGAACTACGCCCCCGCCGCCTTCGGCTGGCTGTTCGCGAGCATCGAGCGGCATGCGGTGACCCACCAGCTGTCGTTGGCGATCTGCGGGCTGGCGCAACGCCGCGTCGAACAGTGGCTGCGACCGGGTTACCAGGCGGTGGTGTCTACCTACCCGCTGGCCAGTCAGACCCTGGGTCAGCTTCGTGGCAGCGGCCGCCTGGGATGCCCGGTTGTCACCTTCCTCACCGACCCGGCCGTACATCGGCTCTGGGTGCACTCCGGAGTGGACCATCACTTGACGGTCACCCAGGCCACCGCCGACCACGGCAGCAGCCAGTACGCGGTGCCGATGCAAGTGGGCGGGCCGTTGGTGGCTGCCGCGTTCTCCCGCCCGACGACCAGCCCCGCCGCCGCCGCCGCCCGCGCCGCCATCCGGGCGCAATGGGGGGTCGACGACGCGACCCCGGTCGCGCTGGTGCTGACCGGTTCGCTGGGAATGGGGGACGTCAGCGCCACCGTGGACGCGGTACTGGCTGGCGGGGTAGCGGTGCCGGTGGTCGCCTGTGGACGCAACGAACGGCTGCGCCGCCAGCTCAGCGACCAGCTAGGGGCCCGTGCGCTGAGCTGGCGCGACGACATGCCCGACCTGATGGCCGCTGCCGACGTGCTGATCACCAACGCCGGTGGGCTGTCCTTCACCGAGGCGTTGGTCGCCGGGCTGCCAGCGGTGTGCTTCGCGCCGATCCCCGGGCACGGCCAGGCCAACGCGGCGGTACTGCACGCCGCCGGGCTGGCACCGTGGGCCCGGACTCACGCCGACCTCACCCTCGCGCTGCGTGCAGCCACCAGCCCGGGTCGGCGGACCCCGTTGGCGACGCCGCCGCCCTGCGCCGTCGACGTCTTCGTGACGCGGCTGTTCACCACCGAGGTGGCCGACCTGCCGCGTCGTCCCCGGCGGTTCTCCCGCCGTCGCCCCCGCGCGGCGGCCTGACCCGACCCGGCCGCAGGTGCGGGTGGCTCAGACCGACATGCGGGTGCGGCCCTCCCCCTGCTCGTCGCCATGCCCGGCGCCCGCGGCGGCCTGGGCGGCGGTTCCCGACCGGGTGAGTGCGACGACCCCGATGGTCATCGCGGAGAACGCGACCACCTGACCGACGACCCGAGCGGGCACCGACGCGGTGACCTCACCGAAGACCACGGCCCCCAGGATCACCGCCACCAGTGGGTTCGCGATGGTGAGCATGGGTAGCGACGAAGCCAACGGTCCGGCGTTGAACGCCGCCTGGTTGACGCCGATCGCCAGCGGGCCGATCACCAGCAGGGCATAGAACGGCCAGGAGGTCAGCATCTCGACGGTGCCAGCTCCCAGCAGTCCTACGTTGGTCTTGAGCAGTGCTGCGACGAGCCCGTACCCGCAGCCCCCGGCGAACGCCCACAGCGCGGCACGGTGCGGGCGCCACCACACCCCCACTGCGACGGCTGCGGCCCCGACGAGCAGGACCGTTCCACCGGACTGCGCCAGGTCCACGGGGTCGGCGACGGGTCGGCCGATGGCCGGCTGGGCCGCGAGCAGAAAGAATCCCAGGCCGAGCACCACCACCGCGGACCAGGCCAGTTCGGCCACCCTCACCCGGCGGCGATCGAACAGGGCGGCCAACGGCAGAGCGAACAGCAACCCGGAGACCAACAGCGGTTGCACCACCGACAGCTGCCCCAGCCGCAGCGCCACGGTATGCAGCACCAGACCCACGGTGGCCACCACGGTGCCGGTCACCCACACCGGATGCAGCACGATTCCGACCCCTCCACGCGCCACCCCGGCACGGTGGTGCAGCACGCTGGACAGCGCCGTCAGCAGCGCCGATCCCAAAGCGGCCAGCACCGCGCCCGTCAACGTCACCGGCCCAGGCCGCTGGCCGACTGCGGGAACGTGCCGGCGACGGCGACGTGGCGACCAACGCCTACCCGTGTCGTCATACCTGCGGATGGTAGGCGAACCGGCTGAGGCTGACAGTCTTGCGCCATGACGACGCTTCCCGCCGCCACCCTGACCGACGCCCTCCTGGGACCGGTGTTGCGCGCTGACGCCGCTGGCCCGCTGCTCACCTACTACGACGACGCCACCGGGGAACGCGTGGAGTTGTCGGGCGCCACACTGGCGAACTGGGCGGCCAAGACCGCGAACCTGCTGCGCGAGGAGTTAGGGGTGCAGCCCGGCGACCGAGTGGCGGTGCTGTTGCCCGCGCACTGGCAGAGCGTGGCGGTGTACCTGGGGGTGTGGTGGTGCGGGGCGGTGGTCGAGGACGAAAGCCCCTCGGTCGTCTTCTGCACCGCCGACCGACTGGCGCAGGTGCACGACGTCCCCGAGGTGGTGGTGCTCTCCTTGGACGCCTTCGGCCGCGGCGTGGATGACCTGCCACTGGGCGTCACCGACTACGCCAGCACGGTGCGAGTGCACGGGGACGCCTTCGCCGCGACCCGGATGGACCCCCGCGCGCCTGCCCTGGCCGAGCGCTCCATCGGACAGGTGCTGACCGCGGCGCGGGATTCCGCGGCCCGCCAGGGTTTCACCGCGCAGGACCGCGTGCTCTCGAAGTCGGACTGGGCCACCCCCGCGCAGCTGGTGGACGGGTTGTTGGCGGTGCTGGCCGCCGGGGCGTCGCTGGTGCAGGTAGCGCACCCGGACGAGGACGCCCTCACCCGGCGGGTGGCCACCGAGCGGGTCACGCTGGTGCGCTGAGCGCGTCGGCCAGCGTCGGTGCATAGCCCGGTCAGGCGGAGGACCCGGACACCTCAAGGCGGATCTGGGTGCCCTGCTGCAAGGTGCGCCCGACCGTGCAGGTGGCGGCCACCGCGCGGCGCACCGCGGTGTCCACTCGTACCCGTTCCTGCTCGCTCAGCCCGGACAGGTCCACCACCAGATGCTCGACGAGCTCGGGGTACACCTGGCGTTCGCGGTCGGCCCGGCCCGAGACTGCCACTGTGGCCCGGAAGTCCTCGCCAAGGCGGCGGGCCAGTACCGCGTCGGCTGACAGGCTGGTGCAGGCCGCCAAGGCCACCTTCATCAGCTCGCCCGGGGTGAACACCCCCTGCTCCTCGACCGGGCCCACCAGCACCTGCGCGCCGCGGGAACTGCGCCCAGTACACCGCCGGGTCCCGGTGCGCTCCACCCAGAGCTTCGTCTCGTCCGTGATTTCCACCGAGTTGCTCACCGCCACATCGTGCCCACCCGGCGTTCAGTCCACCAAAGCCTGGTGCACCAAGGTCCGCAGCTGAGTGCGGATCGGGTGGGTGGAACTGGGCAGCAGCTGGGTGAAGAACAGCGCCACCAGGTCCTCCACCGGGTCGACGAAGAACGCGGTGGACGCCGCACCACCCCAGGTGAACTCCCCCACCGAACTGACCGTCTTGCTCCGCACCGGGTCGGTGGTCACTGCGAAGCCCAGGCCGAAACCCACCCCGGCGTAAGCAACCTCGGAGAACTGCCCGCTGCCGTAGGCGGCCAGGTCGGTGCCCCCGGGCAGGTGGTTGCGGGTGGCGTAGGCCAGGGTGCGGGGCCCGACCACCCGTACTCCGTCCAGCTCACCGCCCCGGCGCAGCATCTCGGTGAAGCGCAGGTAGTCCGCCGCGGTGGACACCAGGCCACCCCCACCAGAGAGCATGGCGGGGCGGCGCAGCGCGGCCTGGCCCACTGTGTCCAGGCGTACCGCCGTACCGGTCTGCGGGTGCGGTGCGTACAGCGCCGCGAGCCGTTCCGCATCGGCGTCCTCCACCCACCAGCGGGTGTCGGTCATGCCCAGCGGGTCGAGGATCCGCCCGGTGAGCACCTCGTCCAGCGACTTGCCGGTGACCATTTCCAGCACCCGGCCGAGCACGTCTGTGGCCACCGAGTAGTTCCACTGCGTGCCGGGGGCGCACAGCAGCGGCAACCCAGCCCACGCGTCGGCGCAGGCCGCGAGGTCCAGCCCGGGCGGGGTGCCGAAGTCGAAACCGGCCTCCCGGTAAAGGGTGTCCACCGGGTGGGCGTTCATGAACCCGTAGCTGAGCCCGGAGGTGTGCGAGAGCAGGTGCCATAACCGCACCGGTTCGGTCACCGGCACGGTGCGCGGCTTCTGCGGGGTGCCGCCGGTCCACACCCGGACGCCGGCAAAGGCGGGTATCCACCGGCTCACCGGGTCGGACAGCTCGAAGGCGCCCTCCTCCTGCAACGACAGCGCCGCGATGGAGGTGATCGGCTTGGTCATGGAATAGATGCGCCACAGGGTGTCCTGCTCCACGGGTAATCCCGCCTCGAGGTCGCGCTGGCCGTAGACCGACGAGTGCACCACGTGGCCGTGCCTGGCCAGCACCACCTGCCAGCCGGCCAGCCGCCCGTCATCGACGTAGCGGGCGAAGTGGCTGTCGATGC
>JAABUP010000990.1_pt1 | contig 60882 bp, 78 predicted proteins | sample 5559201 | NCBI WGS metagenome assembly JAABUP01 (sample SAMN10711887, study PRJNA513373) | rock metagenome | isolation source: Antarctica rocks | place: Antarctica | reverse complement strand
ATGGATTTTTCAGTAACACCTGCGTCACCATCTTGTCATTATTTGTCAATGTCGCAAGTCTAGGCATTGTGTCACATAGTACAATCAACCAAGTTTCTATCAGTCACTCAGCCCGGCCAAATGCTGCTCAATGCCCCAGCTGAGATGCTATCCAAGTCATTTAGTCGCGATGTTGCCGAAATTTTTCACAATGATTTGTGAAGGCAAGGAGCACTTCCGTAAGAGACCAACAGCCAGATGGATGATGTGGCAGTCAGTGTATATGGTCTGACTGCTTGACTGGATGAAGTTTGGAGATCAGATCAGGTTTCCAGGATGCAATGCCAGACCACCTCTCAGAATGGTTTATATCCAGTCATTGGTGTCTTGCTATGGGCCTGCAAGAATATTAAGCTGTCAGCGTCCATTGTAGTTCCAGATTGTATAGTGTGGCCAGCCTGTCTCAGGGACCCCTTGGATTCGCTTTCATGATGCGCCGCTAACGCTTGCCAGTATGGATGATGGTGGTCAAGCAAACTGCAAAGCTCACACAAATTGTTCAGCAAATGCCATTGACAGATGACCGCGTCAGCAAGAGTGGTGAGTGAAAGTCATCCCGCTGGTGTCTCTGCTTGTTGATAAATTGCACACCTCAACAATATACGTCTGTTCAAGATGCTGCTTACCCACTGTCTGGTTTTGACAATGTTTTTGAGGATGAGGATTGCAGCAGAGTGAAAAGTCCAAGATTCTTGTTATCCACTGTATGGATGGGTGGGTGTGTAGGGTGATGTTCATTTTTGCAAGGCATGAGGCTGATGTATGAGTATGCCTGGGTGTCATCAACCAATACTCTTCGGGACCTGATATCGTTCAGCTGATGACTGGAAGATGCTTCTGTTTGTACTCCTGGATTCAGTGTTCACCCCTGACATCGAAATCTTGGCAGTCATCTGACAAGAAAATGCAATCTGGTAAGATGAGTGACTTCATCCAGATGTCAAGGGTGCCAGCTGCAACGGGTTAGTCGATCGGGAACATTGTGATGCTATCCTTCAGCCTAGATGCAGATCAGGATTCTAAAAATCCCACTTCCTTTGCCATCACCCCTGTTTCCAATCTCAAGGGATCTATCCCTGTGCTTTTTATTGTCATTTGACATCCTTACTCCCAGTTCATCTCCAGCCATCCTTGTCATTGACCTACTGACAAACTGTCTGTATCTATGTAAAGTCAGTGTGCCTCAAAGGGCAATGACACCAAATCAGCCCCTTTGATAAGTTGTCTGGACTAGCCATAATGTCAGAAAAAGTCAACAGGTATTTTGCCCACACAATCCCAACAGAGTACTGTCTTTTCCGGAAACAAAAGGTCTGATCTTAGTCTGCCAGCTCAGTGACATTCATATTGCTGTGCTATGAATCACGTCTCATCTGGTCATGTCCCTCATCCCAGCTCAAACATGCTGGAACCATTGGCATGGACCTTATGTTGTTGGATCAATCTGTGTTGGAGATGCTGGCCGACGAAACATCAGCAATCCAGCACAAGATACAGCAGTGAAAACATACAAATAGGTGCAGTGCTGACTCCAGAGGCATCGTCATGATCTACGTGTTGCAGGCATGTCTTCTCCTTCCACGCTACATAATCCCGGTCGTGTAGCCGATTATCCTCGTTAAGCCGCTCTAAAAAGTAGCTAGTGAATGGAGTAGAGGACTGTGATCCAGACGAAGATGAGGCAGAGGAGTTGGAGCCAGAAGGAGGCTTATCATAATCCGAGTCGGCATCCTTGTTGGATCTATGTGAGCCATTTGATGTTGTTGGGCTGTTGTTCGAACTAGTTATCTGGCTGTCTTCAGAAAGCGGCCCTTTAAACCCAAGGGGCCCCCATCCATCACTCTCTGCGCCCATCAAATGGTCTGATCCGCCTGGAGACTGTAAGTCAGAGGATAAAAGTTGCTATCTGCGCTGTCTGCTCCTATTTTTTTAGGATCACACATGTCAAGATCATACTGGACTCACCTGTTGGAGACGATGTGTTTGTGCCATGCAATGACGCCGCCCAGCGTCTCAAACCCCACGTCACCTTCCACTATCTTTGGGGGCGCAAAATCCATTCTCTTGATGGTCACAGAAGACCTCCGGATTTGCAGACCTCCCTAGCTTTTGAGCTGCCTGACAGCAAAGGTGGTGCCAGATTTCATGGGCATGTGTGGGGTCTCAGAATGGACGGAGTACTCTACAGAAGGAGGGAAGCTGGGACCTTGGATCTGGTATTCATCTGGCTTACACGTGATGTGAAACGCATCATGTCCAAGGGATGGGTCAATGTGCAAGTATCTTGACGGGAAGGCTTCTGGTTTCACTTTTGTCATCTCTTCTGCAGCCTCGTTGAATAGTGTGGAGAGATCAGTCGTCAGACCAGCTAGGCAGCTCTTGTGGTATTTCCTGTCTTCCCAGTCTGGGTTCATGAACACAGAGTCCTCAATCCTGCTCTTTGTCTCCTGGCGGATAGGGACCATCTGTGAGAAAGTCAATCCATATTTGAGTTCCACTGCTTGGCCGTCTGGGTAACTCAGCTCAAAGTATGGTAGAATCGAAACGATTTCCTGCTTATCATGTGGGTTGGATACCACTGCAGCCAGGTCCTTGCTGAACATCCTGGATGTGTTTGTGTATGAGTTTGCTCTGATCCGCCAAACAGAGAAGCGAATCCACTTCTTTTAAGATCAGACTCGCAAGAAGCTGAGGTGGCTTTCCCCGCATGATACTTGTGACCTTTCTGTGTAAACTATGAGGATTGGGCATGTGGTAGTGATGTAGAAACAGACAGGAAAGTTTTGGACAACAAGAACATCCTGCTCCTGCTGCTCCCTGAAGCACAATCAACCATAGTTCAATAAAGAATAACGATTTGTGAGACCTGTCATCTTGCTTCTACCAGTCTCCATATCTGACCAAAGGACCTCTGCGATTGCAACTCTCTCATCTATGTTCTCCATGAGTCCCTTGTCCCTGTATTTAGAGTCACAGGAAGTTGGATGCTTCAATTGATTAGCGTTTCAGCCACTTGATCATGTCATCCCGGCCAAATTCTCGGGATGTATCAAAAGTCATCTTGGTCATGGCTTGCCAGGACGATTGGCCTTGACAGCGTTCGACTTCCCGAGCTATAGAGGTGTCGGCATTGATCGCAGTTTCCGTGATGTTCTTGCTATGTGGAGTGTCAAGGATCACAATAGGAGAACAGATGGCCACAATCAATCCCATCTCTAGGATGGGGCACTTGCAGGCTGTTCCATGAAAGGAAGATACAGTGTCCAGACAGCTGCTGATCTTTGCAGCCCAGCAGCTTTTGTTCAAAGGACGGGCACATTTCTGACATGTTTCAGAGTGGGTTCTTTGTTTGGCGTCGGCGTCCCCACTGATTGTTACTTCTTCGTGCATCAAGCACTATTGACCAGACCACAATCAGAGCAGTCAAAGAGATCACCCAGGGAGGTAGTGACGTCATAGTCCAAGGGCCACTCCAAACAACGTATCTGAATACAAGCTTCAACCTCATCTCTCAAGCTGGCAGGCAGCTTCCATTTGCCGCTTGGTGGTTGCTGAAAAAGGAAGATTCTGATAGCGTCCTTGCAGGATATGGCTCGGCAAGCCCCCTACATTCAGTGTGTCTTCCGTCCTTCTCCCATCCCTTCTACATCGGCGGACAGAATCGCTTCGTCAGATCATGTTCCCTCTGCATCTGCATCGCTGTTCATCCTTCCATCGATCGTGAATCTCAATATTATAGAGGTATTTCCGCTCCAACGACCGACGCTCCCATCTCCCTCCGATGCCACGGAACCTCTTTTCTTGCTGTCCCGGCACCGATACTCAGCTTGTGGTACCATGGATATAAAGCAGAGCTGCGCTACTAGCGTTCAGCTGTATGATCCCATCCACCACATCCTCCAACACGAGATCCCCCGTCGGTTTCCCATCGTACCCATCGTAGCTTTGCCCAGCCCACGTCAAGCCCTCTGATCGCGCCAATACCATCAGTCCAGTCCATCTCACCGAAATCGCGAAAGACCTCACGGAGGGAGTCCAGGAAAGGCGTGTCCAGACGCTTGAGTTTGATCCCGCTCACATCCGCCAACGCCGAGATATTGACCGAGATCGTCGGCCGTTCCGTCGCGTTCCTATCACTCTCCATCAGATCCATCGCGATCACGAGGTCTTTGAACATACGTGGAGAGATAAGGATAATTATTGATCATTGCGATGCGTGCGAGATCCTCCCCTTCATAAATAGCGTAAGCCGCGAGGTTCTTCGTATCGGTATACAGCTCTGCGATGTACGCGTTCCCGGACGTCCCTGCCGCGTCGGCTACGACTGAGAATGCGTGATAGAGGGGAAGGAGGTGTCGGGTGGCGCTGGCGTTGTGGTCGGTCAGGTTGGCTCCGAGTCCGTCGATCGGTTGGAATACTGTCGATCGTCAACCAACTTTGCGGGATCAAGGATGGGGGTGACTCACGGTTGTATTTGTAGCCCACGCCGTTGTGAAAGAATATCCGGATTGTGCCGAAAGACGCCGCTTGGAGGATGTAATCAATCCCCCAGAGTGCAGCTGATGCGGCTGATCACACGATCAGGCAATCAGACATGTTGGTCTGATGCGCTCACCATCGGAGACGCCCGCGAAGCCGTGGCCGGAGAAACTGTTGGTCTCGCCCTGGTCACAGCGGAATTAGCCACCTCCGGCAGCGGACTGGAGAGAGGAGCGCACGATGACGAAATCCACTCCGACTTGCTTGCAGGCGGCCACCCCGATCGTCGCCTTGTTCGGTAGATCCGAGGGAGACGGGGTGTATGGGCCGTTGTTACTGAAGCACATCAGAATCAGCTACCGATTATTGATGTCTTCAAGACAGGGAGACTCACTACTTGTGGGAAGACAGCGTCGAGATGAGGCTTCGGTGTACGACTCAGCATCGCCCTCATCAGGATAAGGACCGATACGTACTCTTGTAGATCGGTGTTTGCGGTACCAGTCTGAAGGAAATTGTCCACCGTCCATCCCCCGAGCGCTCCAATCTGGAACTTGGTCGAGCGCTTCGCCATACCGAACGACACGGACAGATTCACCCCATACCCGTGCCTATTACGCGCATCAGCTTCAGAACACTCGTCCCCCGTCACAGCAGGCCCCATAAAGCTCCGGACAGACCATTCCGCAGCCCATTCGTAAGGATTCCACCCCTTTGGACGGTTCGAGTAAAAGTCAATCTCGTTGCCCATCTCGATAAGGTCTAACGACACCCCCGATAGTTGCGGGTCCTGGAGTCCACATCAGGGGATGATCGTCTGAGACTTTTGGAAAGACTCACGTCGAAGGCGGCGAATAGCGCTCTGCCTTGCATGTATATCTCGTCCACGCTCATCTTCTTCGCGTTCAGGCCTATGCGGCGATTGGAATCAGTCGGAGCCCGGAGTACACGCGTGGGGGGAGACGACACACCCCATGTGAACGCGGTACCCTCGGGAAGTAAGCCGGATAGCTTGTAGAACTCCTCGCCTGCGGATAGGGAGGATCAGCGATTGGCCCATCGTGTTTATATCACTCATTTAGTCTGGTCCGTGGCGAGTCCGGCCCGAACGTCCGTCGGACCGTATGAAGTCATCTGAGCTTGCGATGCACAAGTCACGAGCCCTGCCACTTCAGATCATGTGCCCACCTTGATCATGACCTTCTGAAAGAAAGCCTCACGAGGGAAACATTCGCGCTAAGACGCTGGAGAAAAGATTTTAGCTCCCTTTCGGCGAGACGCCCGCTGCCAACTGTCTTCGGGTGTCTGCATTGGTCATATGATGAGGGGCTGGTCATGTGCTTATACATGGTTGAACCCGACATGATGGCGAAGCTTGTTCGGACAATGGAATCCACCGAGGTCAGTCGCGCTAACGATCTGCCCCACGGAAAACGTAGTCCAGACTCAGGTGATACTCTCCCTTTGTGTGTCAAGACGCATCTCGTTTGGGGTTCTGGAAGGATGTCTACTGGATGTTGAGAAACCCTAATCACACGTCAAGCTTGGCGGTATCATGTTCCCATCGAGTGTATGTATCCTCTATCGTATGTTGATTTCCCTCAGCCTCCCAATCGGTGGACTTGCCAAGCATATGTCGTTCAAGCACTGGGATCCTTTGTTAGTCGGTGTGGCACTCAGACGTAACGATATCTCAAAAATGAGCGCTGAATTAGCCAAGGAGTAGATGTCAAGTACGGAAAGGCGTAGTTGGTCACACTAACCGCAAAGCTAAAAAGCATCAATAGGAAGTCCCCCGATCCCGGGATATTCCTCCAACTATATAGGAGTCAAGTCCCCGATATGACAGTAGACCACGAGCTGCACAGAGTTTGCTGCCTCTTCATGCATGGAGTAACACTAGACGCTTGACATTGTCATTGTCATGGATGGTGCAGAAGGCAAGCGCTGAGCTACCTAATTGTGAGACAGTAAGTCACCTTGTCATTCTGTAGACGTTCAAACGTTCTTGCTGCAACCTTCAACAATGTCTTTCTTGAACACAATGCTGGGATTTGACAACCATTCTCAGTCATACTGGTTCTAGTCAGGTTGCTCACCCTAGATTATGATAGCGATAGTAGTCATCGTTTGGAGTCCAATGTGGATCTCCATACATACTGTTTTGCATCTTAAGAAGCTGTGGGTGTGCATGCCTACCTGTCGGACTTCTTCATCACATAGTATATACCTGATAAAATACGGGCGGTATCCCTTATACCATACTATGTTTTTCGTTTTCCAGGAACCCCGTTGATTTCGTCACTCTGCCTCATTGAACCATGCTAATATCGTGTCGTTTTCAAGAGTGCTGGGCGTGTTTTACGCAGAAAATGGGGTGAATGTAAGAAGTGAACCTCCCCAGTTGCTATCGTACCGTCTCGCAGCGAGATTGAGACCGCCTGGGATACGATGCATATGCAGATCATTCTACTCCCAACCCGCTCCCCTTCGCCGCCGCCGCCGCGTCGTTCTGTATCTTCACCAGATCCTGTCGATTCAAATGCTGTTCCTCAACATCAGCGCTTCCCCCCAACATCCACTGCATCACCCACCTTGGTATCGCACAGACTCCTGAATATGGATTCCCGATTATCGTATAGCTTCAGCGGGGAGTCGAACTGCATCCATCAGCCAATGGGACACATCGCCCTAATAGGACGTACCTCTGCGACGTTGCCGCCGTCCATCACTAGGATCCTGTCGTAATATGCCACAGTCTGAAGTCGATGTGCGATCGAAATCAACTAATTGAAATTTCAGCTGGTTTCGTGCCGAGAAGGAGCGAGAGCGCATACCGTGACGTCAGAGAACTTGGTCTGGATGATAAGTTGTATGAGCTGGTCGGTCTCGGGATCGACGGAGGAGGTCGCCTCGTCCAACAAGAGGACTTTACAGCCCCTTGCCAGAGCTCGCACAAGAGCAACTGTCCCACATTAGCAGGATTTTCCGAGAGATGTGTGAACTAGACATACGAAGTTGCCGCTCGCCCGCACTGAAATTGTTTCCCTCGTTCAAAACAGTCGCGTCCAGCCTGAACTTCTCATTCCGAGAACTCGAGGCATTCGAGTTCGAATCATCGCGTATGAGACTGAGGGCGTCGCTGAGCTCCGCATCGGTCCGCGAACTGGTCGGATCGATGTTGTCTCTGCGATACGCGCACAGTCAGTGCTGTCCGCAATCTGTAGAAGAGAGGCGTGCCGGACAGTCCCGCCGAAGAGGAATGCGTCTTGCGGTATGATCGCCAGTCTCTGCCGTAACTACTCACAGGTGTCAGCAACCTTTCCGTAACGTATGCCAGACGATGTCTCTGCAGAGGCACAACAGGAGACAAGATGCGGAACCTAAGACCGCGACCCACCGTATCGAGCCCAACCCCCTTCAAATCCCTCCCATCCACCCCGATCTTCCCACCACAAAGCTCGACCGTCCTAAACAACGCCTGGGCAATACTGCTCTTCCCCGCCCCCGTCCGGCCGATGATCCCCACCTTCTCGCCGGGGTTGATGGTGAATGTCAGTCCCTTGAGGACGAGGGGTAGGTCAGGTCGGTAGCGGAGTTGAACGTTGTCGAATTCGATCGCCCCTACGCTCGGCCATTCGGGGCCGGGGTCGGTGGGCAAGGTGGGGTCGGCTTCTATCTCGAGGTCGTTGTAGTATTGTACGCGCTCGACGTTGTTCTGTGACATCGTCAGATGCCGCTCACTGTCAAGAGAAAGCTAACTCACCATCTCTTGCTCGACTTGGGCGAATAGCTGTACAAGATTGGAAAAGACTGATGAGAAGATCAGCCATCTATCCAGGTTAGTTGAGTCGGTGGAGGAAACGCACCCGAAGCAGCCGAGATCGAGTAGGTGAGCACGACACCGAGTTTCGACGGGCTGATTGAATCCCGGAAGATCGCGCCGAACATCGAGACCAGCTGCGATAATCATCAGCTCAAATACACGAGCTCAAACAAAAAGGTGACATACCATGACGAGCATATAGCTCAAGAAATCTAATCGAACACCGAGCCACCTGAACATGTCAGTCATACGGACGGATGTCTGATGCAATCTTCTCACCGTTGTATCGTGATCTGCCGCAGACATCAACAGCCGTCTCAGCCTATGGCCTCAACTTACAGTGATGATGTACGCTTGCTACAGCACCCATCAGCGCGGCCCCGTTAGGCTATGCCTCAACTTACACATTCCACATTCACCGAATGCTGCAATCTCCTCTCGAAATTATCCTGCTGGCCAAAAGCCCGGATCATAGCGAGTCCTGCGAGCTGCGATACTACATCAGTAACATAGCTCATGAATTCAAAGAACGGGAAGGGCGTACTTGCTCGCCGAAGGAGCTGTAGATGAAACTCCTAGAAATCGAATCGATACGCTTGACCTCTCGAGATGTTTGGCGGTAGTACGATGCGGCCAGGTACTAGGCCGCATAGACTGGATCAGCGTCCGTAGAAGAATGAGGAGGAGTGAACGTACGTAGAATACGCCGAGAGGGATGAAAGCCAGTCCGAGATATGGGAACGAGTAGACAACCAGCGCGAACGTGCCGACCACAGACAGGGCGTTGCTATTCAATCCATCAGCGACATCCAGTCGACGCGGGATAAAGCGGGATGCAGGTGGACGTAGAATGATGAAGGACATGGAGGAGATAGAGCGGGATGAAGATAGACGAGGACTGATGATGGTTGATGAAGAGATAGACGTACCTAAGCAGCTGATTCCAAACCTGAGCCAACCGATCATCCAGCATCTCGATATCTACTTTCCATCAGCTTGATCCCCATAAGTCCCAATCAACTTGCCCTTGGAAAGCCGATTGATGATCCGTCCAGTCTAACCTCACTCAGCATCACTCAATATGCGAACGAGCGAAAGGCATACAGGCGTCCGATCGTGCCACCCCGTCGGACTCCGCATCACCGCCTTCCAAGCGCCGTCGAATAGGGCGAAACTCGCTCGGATACCCGCGAGGATCATCGTGTACGACGCGGACCACTGGTACCACTCAGCTATCCCCACACTAGACCCAACTGAAATCCGACTCACGGTGAAGATAGCCGAAGCCACACCCAGCGCTATCCCACATCAGATCCAGGCGAAGGCTGGATGGGAGGGAGCGACCCACCCGCATAGATAGCCATATAATCCCCCTGCCTAAACCCGCCAATCTCCCCTCCAGACCAGAATCCCAAAAACAGCGAATTCCCGACATTCGCAGCCTGCGTTCCACACAACAAAGCAGCACACAATCCCACCCACGTCCAAGAACCCATCGCTTTCCCGTATTTCGCGTATACCCTCCATGACACGGCGCCCACTTCGCGTTCTTCGTCGAGTAGGAGTTTGCCGCCGCCTCCAGTGGGAATTTTGGTTTCTTTCGCTTTGGCGGGTTTCTCTTCTTCCGCCTCGTCAATGGCGGGGCCGGAAGAGGACCCGAACTCTTCCATCAGGGTACGGAAGACACCTTCTTCCTCCCTCAAAGCCTACACCCAGATCGGCTTAACTCGCTGAGACTGATAATCAAGAATGCGTACAGCGTAAGTTCCATGCTGAATGATCCTCCCCTGATTCCCCTCCCCCCTATCCAGAACCAAGACCAAATCCGCCCTCGGCAGAACATCCAAATGATGCGTCACCAGCACCCTTGTCCGTTTCGACAACGGTCCGGTGAGGATACAATTATGCAACAGATGATGGCCGACATGCGCGTCGACTGCGGAAAGGGGATCGTCGAGGAGGACGATCTCGGCGGACCTGTTGTACGCTGCTCGGGCGAGACAGATTCGTTGACGTTGGCCGCCCGAGAGTGTGATTCCTTTTTCGCCGATCTTCGTCCTGTCCAACCCAATCAGCGACTTCTCGCGTTTCAAGTGGGAGAAGACATGGTGACTCACTCGTCGCCATCGGGCCACATTTCGACCTCGGGTCGGAGAGCGCACGCATCGATGATCTCGTTCACCCGGTCCACATCGACATCCTCGGGTTTGCTCGAGAACGTGATGTTCTCCCTTATAGTCCCGGACTGGACCCAGGCGTGTTGAGGCACTGTCACAATATTCAATTTGGCTCGACTTGTGAGGCTGGAAAGGGGACGTACCGTAACTGACAGGACCACCAAACACGACGTGCCCATTCAACTGCTTCATCTCATTGATCATTCCCGACAACAAAGCCGTCTTCCCCGTGCCCACCCTCCCGACAATACATACCAGAGCCCCTGCACCTTGTCAGCATGCCCCCTCCCCCCGGGGGGCGGCCGAGACTCACCTCTGGGGACCTGAAGGTCTATGTCCTTCAACGAGAACGGGATCCCCTCCTCCCTCTTCACCTTCCCCACCTCCACAGGCGGTAAACCCTGCTTCTTCCTTTCCCTCGCAGCCTTCTTATCCCTGTTCGCCTGCTTCTTCGCCTCCTTCGCCCCTGCCCTATCCCTTGCTCCACCTCGACGTCCACCGGACCGCCCTCCGGTATCGGGTGGGGTCGCGCTGTCGAATTGGAAGTCGCCTTCAACGTCGATGGAGTATTTGGAGGATCGGTCGATCTTGAGCTCGCGTTTGAGCTCGTCCGCCTAAACCCGGCGTCGTCATTCACATCAAAGCGACGCGAAGGAATCGGCTTACACGCAGCATCACACCGATACGTCCTGAAGGGTTCGTACCGTCAGCAGTGCCGAAGAAGGGATGGACGACTCACCTATCGCGACGGCAGCATCACTGACAGCTGTAAAAGCCATGGGCAGGAACGAGATCGGCTGTTTCAACACATTAAAGTACTGCAGCCCCGAAAAGATGATCGCAGCGTCGAGCTGATGTCCACTCAAGCCATACGTGATGAAGGTGACTAACCGCACCGTCAGACTGGTTGACCGATTCGTGGAGGATTAGTCGAGGAGTACTCACGAACAGCAGCGAGGATCGGGATGAACTGCATCGTCGCCGTCATAGTCGCACGATTCAACCCGTTCCTCCGTAATTTCGCGAGCTCCTGTCGTCGGAGCTTGGAGACTTTCTCTCCGAAGAAGACTTCGTAGGCGTATAGCTTGACGGCGCGGATGTTGTTGATGATCTACCACGGGATCCACTTCTTTAGCCAAGCAGTGTAGCCGAAGGGGACACCCACCTCGGAGAGAAGGCGGACGCGGGTATCGACAATCTTCATCTGCGCTTGGCGGTAGGTGATCATCCGGACGAACATGGTGGCTGCAAATGTCACTTCTGGCTAGACAGAATCAACAAGCGCTACTCACCTTGAAGAGGCGTGGCGAGGATAAGGATCTAAAGATGATGTCAGGGGGGGGGAGGTGACAGATCTTCTTCTAGACTCGACTCACGGCGAGACCGACCAAGGCGGAGTAACCCAGAGTGTAAATGAGTAGAGCGATCCCAACCAAAATCTGCAAGGGCTGGACGACTAGATTGAGTGTCATCGGGGCCGCGAAGTCCTGAAAAATGCGATCGCGTCAGCTTCTTTGCCAACAACCTCACAGCTAGAACTGACGAGGAACGACGCATCAGCCGAGACCATAGTAGTGAGTCGTCCATTGGTCATCTCAACCCTCGACTTCCCTGACAACCGCCTATCATCCTATCAGCGCGATCTCCACAAATGGATTATCACCCACATCGATTTCCTCGATATCAAATCAATCACCTATCCCCGTCCCCGATCAGCATGTACCCCGGAGAGGGTAAGACGAATCCACCGAAGCTCGCATCATGAACCCCACGACAGCTCCCCGTTGAGAACTTTGATACGTAAACAGACTGGCCGAGATCTCCATGACGAACAGCGCGACGGCCAGACCGATCCCGTAACCCACGGATTTGGGCGGGGTGAGGAGAGCGGTCGATATGTCGGACTGGGAGGCAGCGTGGTAGGCGTTTGCGAGGGTTAGTTGTTGGATGATCTTTCGGGTCAGGAGGGGGGCGGTAATTTGGAGGGTGGCTTGAGGAGGGACGGGCGGGGGTAGAGGAGGATACGGTGCAGCGGGAGAAGAGTCAGAGGTGGAGGAGCACAGGTAAAGGAACGGAAGGGAAGACGTGGCGAAGAGGGAGGGGTACGAGACAGGAGAGAGGAGGGGAGCAAGTAGGTGTTCCGCGGAGACCAGGCCGGTAGCATGGATCGGGATCAAGTGGTCAGGTGATCGAAGAATGGCAGTCACGGAGGATACGATGTAAGGGAAGAAGAGTTTCATCAGCTCTAAACCACGCTCGAGGAACCACTCACAGCCACAAGCGCTCAAAACCAAAGCCTTCCACCACCTCATCCAAACAGTCGCGTACATCGCCTTGACAAGACTCATGTCGTAACCCTTGCCATCCTCATACACCAGTTTCCCCTCGGCGATCATCTTGGCCTTCTTCCTCCCGTAGAGTTTCACGTCTTCCGGATCGAGTTCCAGGCCATCTTTCTTCCCACCGTCTGTCTTCCCACCTTCCTTCTTCCCGCCCTTCTTTCCGGTATCCGTCGTGGGAGCGTTCTCGGCGAGGACCAAATCCTTGCCCATGCCCCCTTCAGGCACTGGCCTGGGCAACGCTCCTCCCTCTGCAGTATCCCCCAACTTCGTCCCATCCAGTCCCCCCGCGAGGTCGTCAATCACGTCCAGGACCGCAGCCTCTTCCCTCGCCGCATTGGCCTCAACCTTCTCCCCTCTCCCGCCATCATCCCGTGGTAAGCCCTTCTCGATATCGCGCGGCGTAGGACTCGTTGAAGAGCCAAGTTTCGTTGATGATGAGGAAGACGAGGACGAGGAGAATGGGTAAGAAGGTTTCGGTTTGAACTTGTCGATTCGTCGGGAGGGGGGCATGCGGAGTGCCAGATTCGCTTCGAGCTCGTCCGCGTTCTGTCACCAATCAGTCAATCTCACTCCACCAACCTAAATCTGCTTCCAACACGGAAGAATACTCACATTCTGACACTGTAGATCCTCCGTCAACGTCCAAAGATCTACGGCGTATCAATCTGAGTACAGGGAGAGAGTTAAGTAGGGATGACTAACCGTCCGCCTGGAGTGGTCTTGAATAGCCAACCCTCATGATCGGCCCCACCCATTGGAAGATGATCCGTGAGAAGACATTCGCGGTGTTCTGAGGGAGGGGGAGACCGTCGAACGCCGCGGCTGGCCGGGGTTTGGGGTGGTAGAGCGGGATGGGCATGTTGAGGAGATCGGGGGCTCAGCGAGCCGATATGTTGACCAAAGCCCGACTTTCAGAATAGCAGTCTCCGGGCTGCTGCCTGTTGCTGAGACTTGATGGGACTAGGCCTCGGATGCCTGACCGATGGTTTTGGGTCGGATGTTTGATGTGAGACAAGAGGTGGATGAGAAATGCTGCGGTGAATATTTGACCGAGCCTCGGCTATCCCCGCGTGCGGGGGAAATTCGAGGTGACCCTGGCGCTGACGAAAATGATCGCCGACGATCGTTTCACGTGATAGGCACGGGGGGAATGGCAGAAGCCGGAAAGGTGACCGTTCCTTGAAGCCTTATTCAGTCGGATACAAAGAATCAGACGACCAGGTAGACATCATGATCCGTCAGTGCGATGTGTGTTTCTTGCATGTTGTTCTTCATGCTGGAGACTTTCTGTCTGTCAAACAGACTGGCCCGGTCATTGCTCCTGTCACGGATCAAGGGGGTGGTTGGATGTCACAAACAACAAGACAACCTGTCGGCAACAGCCACATCACCCTCGGCACAGCGACCTCGCGGCAAACTCTGGCAACTTTTGGCTTGCCAATTCCCTTTCGGTGGCTTACTTGCTCAGATCTGAGGCCATAGCTTTGAAACCACCGCCATTCGCTGCTAAGACCACATCCCCTAGTCCGCATCATGTTATCTCTGCATCAGAGCCCCCATCACCCTCCTGCCATCGCCCAAGACACACCTTCTCCATCACCCATTCGTCTCGCTATAACTCGTCCTGCTTCGTCTCAAGCCGCTACCAGGCCTACCAAGCGTCGTTGGATGGCCGAAAGGGCCCTACAGGGAGGAGCTACTGCAGGTGAAGAAGAGGAAGGCGGAGACCGCTAGCTTTGGGGAGAAACTGCGTGCCGCGGACATGTTGAGAAACGACGATCCAAGCTTGACTTGGGCTGAGGCGTTGAGGAAGGCTGCGGAGCTGATGGACAGCATAGGCGAGCAGTGCGTACATTGCCCTACAACGTCCATTCGTCGACATTGACCTCTGGCTCTGCCATCTCATCCACCAACCTCTCCCTTCGAAGATGCGACTCCATGATGTCTACTTCGTCTTTTGCCGCCTGATAAAACGCCTCCGTCGCATCCTAGCCTCCCTCTGCATGATCTTCTTAACCTCTTCCTCGCTCAAGACGTCAAGCCATGTCGGTATCAGGATGTTATGGAGGATGCACGCCTCTCACGCCGCTTGGATGAGCCCATGAGCTCGAGATTCGTCTTGAGCGACTGTCAAGCGAAGGTAGCGGAGACTAGACCAGCGAGCTTGAAGTATGCCAGATGCGTGCTCGACCTTGACACGCCTTGTAGCTGCTTTATTACTGAAACAGGCCTACAAGATCAACGCTCAAGTCTCAAGCTTATACTCACCGGTCTCCCCTGCAGGTCTGCCTCTCCCCTTGAACGAATAAACATGGCGATGATATGGTGCGCCTTAATCTGTCACATTCATGATACAATATCTTGTGCAACTCTGGTTGGTGGTCATCTAAGTCATGGACGAGTATCTCAACCCTTGCCATTGGGTCATCAGCAAGAATTCTTTTTCTTTGATACCGGTTTCTGCTGTGTCTGGAGAAACTTTGCCATCTGAGACGGTTCTGGCTTGAGTATTACAGTGCAGCATCAGAGAAAGGTGCACGCAGCCTTCCCTGGCCATGCAAAATTTAGCTGACAAAGAACTGAAACCAGAGAGATGGATGATCAACGTTGTCGGACAACCTTGCATGAAAGAGGGACAGAGGGGGGGGGGAGGGGGGGAGGAAGGGGGGGGGGGAGGAAGGGAGGAAGATGTACATACATAGACTTGGTCCGCCGCGCCCACGCTTTCTAACGAGCTCCTGAGTTAAAATGGTGGTGAGCAGCATGTACTCATCAATGCCAGCAAAGAGCTGCTGTTCTTCTACGACAGCAGGAATGCCAGTAGTATTACCTCAGCCCTCTTACACAGCGACCAACAGGTCTAAGTATCAGAACTGCGCTGATGCAAGTGGTCCACCCATGTAAACAGACAATGGAACAACATGTATTCCCTATCTAAGTATAACATATTTTAGGGTGTAACGCCTGGAGAATCCCCACCAACGGGATGCAGGAATACAAGTGAGAATGGAGGCAAATTTCCTTGTTGGTCAGAATAATACAGTGGAGGTCCGGACACGATTGCTGGGAAAGCAGATTGGTCACGCTCCGAGGAGCAATCCAATTGGAGGGCAGCTTTTGTAATTCACAAATGTAATTCGTGGGAGCACCGTAATGATGCCAAAAGGGGTCTGATTGGGGTTCAAATCCCCAGTTTGTAGCGCCTGGATCAAGTGTAGACCATGACGTTCTTCATTGGTTCTGTAGGCATCCCAGATACATATTGCTGCTCACTTTAGACCATGGTTACCGTACACATAAGATTGTATCCGTTCCCAAGTCGACGATGGGACACGGATAATCAGTCACCGTCACCTGCCAAACCAGACCTACAGTTAGTCAATGAATTTGGTAGGGATTGAGGGGGCTGAGTGGCTCCTACTGATGACACTAGAGTAAGGGAGATGGGCCGGTGAAGCACATTCTGGACAAACATCGAGAATGTAAACAAGTCAGCCGCCAAGATAATGTGGTCAGAGCTGGAGACTTCACAAGTGTGCCTATGATTGCAAAGGCCAAACATTGACCTTTCCTAGCTTTCCCAGATACCAAGGAATACTCCTGAAAATCTGATAAGCAATGAAGAGAGCTCTTCAATGATATTTATTACATTGGCTCATACAACAGGAATCAGCAAAGCTAAACGCTTATTGACCACGGAACAAAAACCTTTCGAAATACACCATGGGTAGGATTTGCTAAAAGGTCAAAGCTCCACCGCTAACCGACTGGAACTTTGACTCATATTGCTTGAGCTAAGGCAAGGACACTAAGCACACACTATTGAGACGTGGGACGAGGCATCTACTGTATCTCAGAGACAGACCCATAATGTCCTGCACGTATCTTTCCTCACCATTACACATATTTATAATTCCCTTGGCATGATAACCTTCAGCATTACTAGGGAAGTTGCCGTCAACGGGAAAGCACTTGCCAATATCCAGTGTATGGGGTTGGTAACACCCATTGAGAGCATTTCAGACAGCCGCAGATAGACGAAGACAAATTTCACAATATTGTGCTGTGTTCTTCACTCTGGACTTAGCTAATTATTGCACTATTCCGCCCGAATCAGCCATCAGCAGAACGGTTGCATTTTCGCGCACCTGCTTGATAAAGGATGAATCAGGTGTCACTGGATAAGGCTGATCAAGCACATTCTACACTGTCACCAACCAAGACTGCACAGCAGGCTACCAGAATTTTATCGGGCATATCTGACACCGCTAGACCAGCATTTCTGATACTCCACAATGCAGATCACTCACTGCAAGAGAGTTCTTTGGGACAAGGATGACTGAAGTATCAAGGGGTGAAAGGATGTTTGACGCTAAACATGTAGCACAAACCTTTCAGAACGATGAGCAGTGGGACCCTGATCATCTTGTTGGATATGCACAATAAATCAGATCTTTGATGGAATCTGGTGGCACAGCTCCCTGGACTGAAATGACTTCCACATCTGAGCATGACAATGGTTTGGTCTATGGGAGTCATTCCCAAGTCTCAATAGCCAATCTTTCCGGAAGCATCCAAGTAGCACTCAATGATTGCATTGATGACTGCACTACGGTACATACCGACGGCAGCACTGGGTATCTATCTTCTGACAAGAATTGGGAGGAGGAAACAGGTCATGCTGGTGGTACTCTTGGCACACCAAATATCCTCAGAGACAACGCTATGCCAATACCCTTCATTGCCCCTGCTCTTAATCCAGATACAGATCAAGTATTATCAGAGGAGAGCGAAGCATCAAGCCATGCAGACACTTCAATCAGACAACAACCACCAAGCACTTCTATCCTATCGAGGTCCAACACTAGCTCAACCAGTTCTATGAGTACTATGAGTACCATGTCCTCTGACTTTGACAATACTGCAGTCCCTGTATCCAAGCATGAGGCAGATTTCGCATGGGAATCACAGCCCAACAATCGCAGCATATCCAGTCTCAGTCACCCCAGGGATTTATTTTCCGCTCAGTCAATAGTTCCTGGGGCATGGCCAGTCCCTTCAACCAAAGACGGAGAAAATATCACCCACCTCAGACTCAGCCCACCTGGATATCCCACCAACATCTCCTCCTCCAGCTCCCAAGTTGCGTTCCATGTCAATGCAAGCGGGAATATTGAACTTCGCGGAAAATTGAGAGTAAGCTGGCCATCCAAGCTGAAGGTAGTCCCTTTGACCAAACTATACGTAAGCGCAATCAATAATGCTTTCCCCTCAATTGAGAAGACGTGATGTTTGAACACCAAGCCAGATATCACACAGGCAAGATACAGCTTTTGGTCATCCAGGCAAAACACCACATCTTCATAAGACTTGACGAATCCGTATCTCATTTATGGCGGGGTCGTTTGAAGCTGGGGTAGCACACCCTAGAGTCCTTAGAGAATGAGAAGACTCAGCAAGGTGATGGAAGGCCTACCGAAGAAGACCCCTCAGGAAGGCACAGAGGACAGCCTATTAAAACCAGAGTCTGTCAGGGATTTGTCTCTTCTTCATCTCTCACCTGACCCCTTTCAAACCACAATATTTACCCAGTTTGGACTTTCCAGCGGTGCACATCCATCATGTCAGAGGAAACCACTCAAGGTGGCACTGCTCCTTCCACTGGTCCATCATACACCACAAGGGTACCAACCGCAATTGTCACCTCACGCTCTCGCTTGAGGCAGAATCCAAGAACAGGTCAGCCACAACCGACAGTTGAGCTTGAGTGGAGTTGCTTCCCAGGAACTGATCACGGGTTGCAGCAAGTCCATGAGTTTCTACTAATACAGCGTGCTACTCAGGTACAATTGACTGATCAGGAAATTGACGCCCTTCGTACCCCTGCGACGACCAATTCGGAGTGGGTTACCAAGACCGAGGAATTGATCCATGCAAAACTGTATGGGGACATCAAGACCTTTGTTGAGAGCCGGTTTGATGACGGAATCGATTTCTTTGTCCTTCGCTGGGAAAACTATGTCAACAAACGAATGCTGGGTGAAATCCCCACTGCAAGCGATCTCTGATTCGGAGTGATGATAGGAGTGGGTAGAATTTATGCCTTTAGACATCAGGTGTAGTATAGATTGGAGTAGCTTGATGGTGTGGAAACATGCACCATGTGCGTACCAGATTTCAAACCAGCAGTATTCTGGCCACCACAAATGATTCATGCACATCAAGGCTGTGGTCACTTCTATGAAGTATATGATTGGCCAAATAACGGCAAGACCTCATGCTGCTTGAGAGATTGATACCTAATCCTGGAATGAGTTTTATTATTAGTATGAGCTCACTCATGCTAATAGTCTCTCAAACCTGTAGCATAATTGGCCAGATGATGTCATGCATGCTTCAGGTCAAAGCCACTGCAATGCTGACTGATGAAGCTCAAGAGAGACTTTGGTCGGGCCTCCATAGAGACCATCTCCTGTGAGCTGTTGAGTGGCATGTCGAAGGCAAGATGAGTGATGTAGCAGCCATTCAGGAACAGGAAACCACTTTGAACGGGAAGACAAAAGGTTGGAGGCACAAAGCTGCTGCCTTCTGAGCACAAGGCATGCGCTTAGAGCACCTCACAGGCATCCATGAAGGCAGGATTTATGAGTTTTTGCCTATCAAGCAGAAGGCAACTTCCGCAAAGACTAGTCAAAGAAAAGACTGGGGTCTTCCAAGCAGCAGACCACCTGTTGAAAAGATCACACAGACATGGAAAATGGCAAGGTGTACTATATTTTGGCCTTCAAACCTGAAGGCAATTCCTTGGAGGGATGAAGCGAGAGAAGGCAAGTCGCGATTTGGATCAGGAGACAGCTGTTATCCTAGCTCAGAAAGCGACAATGATAGTCAAGTGGTCAATGATCAAGCCACAAGATCGGAACCTACTGAGTGTTGCTATTCAAGCACGGATAACAGCGCTGAGTTGGGTGCAGATTGGGCCGTCATCCATGATGGGGACGGGGACAAGATTGGAGAGGTTCCCTGCACTTCTTCATCCCCAGTACAAAAAAAGAGGAACGGATCATGGTCTCTGGGAGAGGATGAAAGCCTTGAGAGCAGAGACAATCAAGCTGCCAGTGAGTTTGCCGGATATGGCGAAACGAGTGAGGATTTGGCCAAGGACGATGACACATTATACCATGTCATAGGGGATGGAGAAATTGCAGCAGAGATCACATAGAGCGGAGCATGGGACTTTGGGAGGTCTGAGGAGTAGGATGATGAGATTAAGTACAATCAAGCGAAGTTCGTGTCAGAGAATCTAGCTGCAGTGATATCAAAGATCCATAGTGCTCTTCGGGGGAAAGGGAAGGGAGGGAGGGTTGTGCGCCGTGTGGCAGGAGGGCAGGTTTTGCATGTCGTGTCTTACCACAAGTATTCTGAAGAGCAGAGGATGCAACCAATCAATATAACCAACATCATCTGATTGCAAACGTGGAAGGAAACCAGCCAGAACAATCACTACCACAATGGCAAATCATGTTCGGAAGTCAAACGCGCTCGGAAATCAAGCACGTTGCCCCGAATAGTTGCCGCTACGCTAGCAAAGCTAAAAACACCAATTGGAAGTCCCGACCTCCGGCCAACTATATACGGGTCAAGTCCCGACATGACACAAGTCCATCCGTTTTATACATCGTTTTCCAGGCCTATCTTCGGTCCTTCTCGTTCGGAGTTCAATGGTGGTCGTCGGCGAGGGGAAGCGTAGCGAGGACAATAGACGCGAGCAGAGACAATAGGCGTTTGAATACTGACAGTGATAGCCTCAGTTTGTAGTGCTATGAACATGGTTGCATCCCGTTTCAGAGTACAATGCCGGAGCTAAGCACTGGTTGCTTATTGTCGGCGATGTTTCGGCGATATTATCCGAGCTTCAATTCACGATCGTGACAATTATCATACCCCAACATATGCCACCAGCCAAGCCCCAATCAGCCCCAACCCCGACAAACAGCCATATCTTGTTGGTGATACCGTCAAATAGTCCTGGTCCTCATTAGAGTTCTCATTGACCAGTGTACATCACAATCATACTTGTTTTGCATCATTGTTTCATCTCTGGTGATCCCTGAGTCTACGTGCTATTTGGGACTGTCGCTTTCAGCCTCCTAATTGGTCAGTCTTGCCAATTTTCTCCATCTTTGTAGTTGGTTAGTGGTCAAGCGATTCGGTCCCGCTGAATATGCAAAGAGACCGGCAGTAGGAAGTACCCACAACCGAATCAGGGGAGAAACTGAATCCCCACAGACTCCTACCATGAGATCAGGCAGATTTCGAGCAGAATTTAGACGTAACACTTCCACCACTTTGCCTCTCTCTTCATTTTTCATCAATTATGTTCCAGGCATGGCCAATGATGGTCAGAGATAAGCGGCTATCCCGGTGCTGCCTAATAACCCTTGCCCCATTGAGCCTTTGCTAATCGTAGATCAAACTAGGTGGCTGAATCCGCCATTTTGATGTACTTTACTTTGCAGAAACCTGTGCAGCCAAGTAGCAAATATCAAAATTTATCATCACCACCGAAATACATGGTGTGTGCTGTAACCTTCTTGTCGACTGTACTTCCCGCTCCCATAGCTCATATCCTTGGAGATGTTTGGCTGGTTGATGTCTATGTGCGTCCACTTTGGAGCATAAAGAATGAAGTCACTGACAGCGGCAGTGTCACTGGTTGGATGGTGAGAATTGTCCAGTGGTTCCTCGGATGGGTCAGGGGTGGTGCCACCAAGTCCAAGTGCACCAATGGCGGGGTCAGGGGATTAATCATGTGCGCCCTCTTCGGATCCCGGAAGAGCGCCGCCACCAGCAACGCGTTGACGACGTACCACCCCGCGAAGAACCACCATGAGGCTTTGATGTTGGTGAAGTATGAAATTGAGTTTGGGTAGATTGTGAGGAGACCGGCTTGGATCGTGAATGATGAGGCGCCGCCCAGCTATCCTTCCATCAGCTCAACCTCAAATTAACACTACCGAACTCGGGCTGGATGCTATGTGGATGGGACGACTTACTTGGAGGGCCACTTGGAGGAGCGCGCCTGCTACGCCACTCATCTCGCTCGGCACGCTGATCATCACGCTCACACTAACCCTCATCAACATTATTCCTGTCCCGGAAGAGGAGTACGACGACACACCTGATACCGCTGAACGCGCATGCGCCGAAGAAGGAAGCGATCAGGAACGAGGTATCGCCAGTACCCGTTATGATAGATATCTCCATGCGAGTAGATGAGGGGGAGGAGCATGGTGGCGACGATGGTGTAGGTGGTGACTATGAACCACCGAGAGGACTTCCATCGTTCGGGAATGTACCTGGAGTCACGGATCAGCCAGTCCGTCGGGCTACTGAAGAGATTTGTGTCAAGTCACGGCTACCCGTTACAGGTCCGGGAGGAGATGGGAGGGATCGGTTTGTCGGGTAGACGGGGCGCAACTCACGACAAGACGAAGATTGGGATTGTAGCTGCGAAGCCTTGCGGCAGGAGTCGGACGGCGACGATGATTGTTTCCAGTCTGCCATCTCTCGATGAGCGGGAGCTGGGTGGTCTATCGGGCACACCGTATCAGCGATGTCCCATCGCCATTGAATTGACGGGTAAAATAGAATGTGGGAATACCCGACTCACCGGCCAGTACGCGAACGCCGAGAGCGCAATCACCAACAACAGAGACACATTCCTGATCCTCCAAGTACTAGGCGGCACCAGCGCATACCCCTCCTTCAATGTCCTCTCCCAAAACACGAACCCCACTCCCACCGGCCAACAAAGCAAGAACGGTACCAAGAACTTCGCCGTCTTCCACCCATAAGTCGCGCCGAGTGTCAGAGAGAGGATGAATAGGAGAGTGGCGCCTAGCATGACGGCGCAACCTGGTACGTCGAATCGTCTCCATTTTTCGGAAGTGGTGGAATGCGGGAAGGTGGGGGGGGAGGAGGGGATGTAGATGTAGGAGACATAGGAGAAGGGGATGGCGAGGAGGGAGATGAAACGAAAATACCAGCGCCAGGCGGACATTTGGCCGGTCTGGTCGATGAAGCCGACGAAGGCGGCGAGGATGAGGCCTGGGTCACGATCAGCTTTAACCAACCAGAGTAGACCGCCAAGAGCTAGGAGGGGGAAGAGAGCCTTTGACGTCATAGGCCGAGGTAGGGGCTTGACTTACGATAGTCCATGTGGAGGACTCGTACACGACGCCGAGGTCAGTCGAGATCGCCTCGGTGAATAGCACGACGCCCGAGCGACAGGAGATGTCGAGGAACTACGGAGTGTCCCCATCAGCGCGATCTGCTCCTCTGAGCGCGCGATGGAGTTCACGAAGGAGGGAGCGGGACATACCGAAGCGAGACAGAAAACCATGAGCAACATCCATCTCCTCGTCTTCGAGTACCCCGCCATCACCGCTCTGCTCTCTCCACCTCCCAGTCCTTGATCAATCACATCGACGCGTTCAGGATCGGAAGCAGTCGCAGGTTGCCCAGCGAGGTTCGCAGGCTCCATTCCAATCCCATCCGCGATCTTTACCAGCTCCGCATCAGAGGTCTTTTTTGCGCCATGGCCGGGAGGAGGTCGATCGTCGTTCTCGTCATTTTCGTTGCAGATCGTGGTACATGAAGAATGGCTTCGAGGGCGTGCATAGTCGCGCACGAGCGGTGAAGGAGGTGAGGAATTCGACATGGAGAGTATGCGGTCGGTAGGGAATGAGGGGAGAATGCATGATCAGGATTGTGAGGGCATTATGTTGGGGTTGCCACACTCAGGTAAAGCAATGCAGGACTTGACCGTGGTGGTGTCATGAATCTAACTAAGCCTTACTAGATTCCAGAAGCAAGGGTTCCTTTGAGTTAGCGACGGTTCCCACGTGGGAATGCGGACCGACCGACCGGAATCCCCACGCGGGTCGAGCCCCACGATCACTCCACCGAACAACATTTCTCCTCGGGTGGACACGGCTTACGACCCAAAGGGCGAAGAATTGGAGGCGTACCGGTGACCGCCGCCCCCGGATGAGCCCGACTTTGATTTCCCGCTGAGGGTCGACCCCTCGAGCTCGGTATCGATCTAGACGACCACTTCATCTTCCACTCTGGCTGCCTTTTACCTCAAAAATTCAACTCTCATCAGACTCAAGCTAGAACGATCAGTCAACAACGATGGTGGTACTGGAAACGATCAAACTCGAACCGAATGAACGGCCCCACCCACAGGAGAGCTACATCGAGACCGGTAAGACGTCATCACTTCCCCTCAGCCCATCCCCCAACACTCCACTTACTCCCCTCCCCCTCCCCTACCCCCCCCCCCGCTAGTTTCGCTGACGCCCCGCCTCGCCAGTATTTGAACCCTCCTCATTCTGGGGCAAGCTCCGCTCCCTCTACTCGGAAAAAGTCCTAAAGACTCAACTCGAGCAATTCCAGAAACAGGGAAGTATCGAGATCTTTGACCTCAAATGGCATCCACAATACGATGTTCATCGTCTCCATGGGGCAAGGACGAGGGTGCGCGGCTCCCTCCTTCGCTATGTTCTGGTGAAACTGACACGGGCTGGGGCAAGCCGGATGGGATCCCGCCGAGTCTGTTTTGGGAATCGGATGTTGGGACTTGGTACGTGGTTCGCCCTCTTACATCACATTACCACCACGCCAACACCAACATACATTCCTTTTCCCTAGCTTCCGCCACGTTTCCCGGCGCTCCGCCTTCCTCTCCCACGACCCCTTCCTCCTCTCTCCTCCTTCCTCCTCTCTCCTCCCTCCCTCCCCTCCCCTCCTTCTCCCCCTCCTTCGCTCGCCCTCTGTCCACCTCCTCCCGCGCTTACGCTCGCTCGCAGGGTCGAAGGCGTCTGCTACTTCCTGGCCTCGCCCGACGGCGCCTCCTCCCCCCACGCCGCGAAATTCAAGTCCGCCATTCAGATGATCGTCGACAAAGTCGAGAAGATGCAGCAGCCTGATGGGTATATGGATATCTACTTCACCGTCGTTGATCCAGAGGGGCGGTTCCAGAACTTGAGGGACATGCACGAGATGTGTCAGTGCTCTCTCTTCCTCTGATTGTGTAATCGGTGGCTTTATTTGGCTGATGGGACGTAGATAAGTGCGGGCATCTGTTGGAGGGAGCGATGGCACATCATCAGTTGACTGGATCGAGGCAGTTCTTGGACTGCATGATCAAGGTTGGTACTCCTCCGCTCATCTCCTCCATTCCCTGCTCCTCCACTCCTCTCGACGACATAAATTCTTCTCGTGCATTCCGCTCGGCACAGTCGTTGTGACTCGCTCGGCTACGCCTCGCTGACACGCCACAGTACGTCAACCTTTTCATGAAGACGTTCGGCCCGGCCAAAGACCAGCTGCACGGCTACCCAGGACACCCTCTGCTCGAAATGGCGATCCTCCGCCTCTACAACATCACACGCGACCCCGCCCACCTCGATTTCGCCCACTATCTCCTCGCGGCCCGCGGGGTCAAGGAACCCGACCAGAACGATAAAACCTACTACGTCTGGGAAGCCGAGGATAAACGCGATGACCTCGTCCACCCATCCAACTTCGATAGTATCCAGGACGTATGGTATCATCAAGCCCACTTGCCGCTGCATGAGCAGAATGAAATTCTGGGTCACTCGGTTAGGGCTTTCTACCTCATCGCGGCTGCTGCGGACCTTGGCGGGAAATTCCTGGACGACGCGAAACGACTTTGGGCCGACGCGGTGGACAACAAGATGTACGTCACCGGTGGATTCGGTACCGAACCTCGTTGGGAGGGATTCGATGTGATCCCACACTACCTACCCCAAAGCACCGACGAAGGCGGTTGTTACGTCGAGACGTGCGCGAGTATCGGGTGTATGTTGGTGAGCGAGAGGATACTGAGTCATGGACTGGATGGGAGGGTGCGAGACGTGATGGAGCTGTGTTTGATGAATACGGTGCTCGGAGGGGGGAGTTTGGATGGGAAAAGGTTTAGTTATGAGAATAAACAGGCGACGTATGGGGATGAGGTCGCTACGAGGAAGGAATGGTTCGGATGTGAGTCCCGGAGGGCGATTGGCTGTCCAAAGCCAACCTCTCTCCAATCCAACCTTGCTCCTACTCCAGCCCTGTGATAATGGAGAGCTGACGTCTCCCAGGCCCATGTTGCCCTCCGAACCTCTCGCGCACACTCGGCATGCTAGGCGGGTACACCTGGGCCTCTAGACTCGACACCTCGGGCAAGACGATCCACCTCAACGTCTACCTCCTGATGAGCGCCACACGTACCATCCCGCTCCCCGGTGGGGGGCAGGCCAAGGTTATGATGGAGAGCGAGATGCCTTGGAAGGGCAGGACGGAGATGAAGTTTGAGGCGCCGGAAGGTTGGAAGTGGACGGTCAGCGTACCGAAGCCGGATTACGCGGCGGACGTCAAGGTGAGTTGTGAGGGGGCGGGGGGCCGTGCGGGTGAGGGGAGGGTCTGCCTCGTACCCAGTCGCTGGAGGAAGGGGAAGTACGGGGCTTCTTGACAATCAAACAAGGCATCCGGAGTGGCTCTCTGTCGTTCTTTCTGGCGCTGTGCCCCGATCACGAGTGAGCTAAGATCCTTCGCTAACACCCGCATCGCACAGGTCTCCGAGCCCGTGGACCAAGCCTTCCCAGGGTTCCTCACCCTGACGCCCAAGTCCACCTCAACCGTCACCGTCACATTCTCCCTCCCGATCCGCCTGCTCTCCCCGCACCCCGCGACCAACCAAGACACCTTGACCGTCTCTCGCGGACCGATAATCTACACCGCCGAGTCCTTCGACAACGACTCCCTCGATTCCTCCTACCCACACTTTACCGGGATCGGGATGTCGGAATCCACCACCTTTACGGAACATACGATGGAGATCGAGGGGATCCCCATGATTGGGTTGGCAAGTAAGGAGAAGGTGTATGCTCTGAATGAAGTGGGGAGCAAGGAGCCGTATCGGGTAGTCGGGGGAGGGAGCGGGGTGAAGGGCAGAAGCTGGAAGATGTTGGAGGAAGGCTTGGTACTGGTGCCGTGGTTCGCTAGGGCCAACAGAGGGGGTAAGGGACGGGTGAGGACGGCGTTCATCAGGGTGGGGGAGAAGGAGGAGTGAGGGGATGGGTGAGAAAGACAAAGTAAGGAGATCCGGAAAGCGGAAGACGTAAGTAAGCTCGGTCAGCAAGACACCACGAGTCTGAACCTATCACTCATCCTCCGGACCTCACCTGGATGAAGGGACGTACCCTGGCCGCTGTAGCCAATTCGGTCAGTGACCGTCACGTGGCTGAGTTCGATCCGGGTCGTCCTCATGACGAGCGCTGTAATGATCAAGTGTGAACAAACGAACAGAGGATCACTCGCCGGGACAATCTCCGATTCCTTCACCTCACCTAGACATCACGCCCCCATCCACCTTGACTTCGGGCTCTCGGATTCATTCTCGCTTTGTCCGCATTTTCAATACCCATCGCTCGGCGTCATCCCATGAACTCAAACCCGACGGGGAAGGATGTCGACCTGGAAACCGTCAATGGAGATCGTCAACCTCACCAACGTCGGTCTCTCCCTCTCCGAATCCCGAAAAGCCAGCAAATGGATGGCTCAATCCTTTGCCGCAGCTCGTAAGTCCTCCCCTTCCCCTCCTCCCTCCACCTTCTACCTATAGATCCCAACTAACCGTCCCCAGCCGCCCTTCCCGCCCTAACAATCTTTTTCGCCGCCGTTTCTTACACCTCAACCCCCGCCCTTCACGAGACATTCTGGTCCTCCCACCTCAATCGTGTAGCTCATTCCGGGCTACTCCTCGGCGCGAGGGTCGAGGGAGAATGGACGGGGTTTAGGTGTTTCTTTGAACCCGGGAAGGGGAGGTTGCCTTATTTCCCGGATTTCGTATGTCACCACCTCTCAAAGGTTTTGGAGCTGCCGGAGCTGATGAGGACAGAGATTGACGGAGGAGCAAGGAGGTAATGTGGATTGGGATCGGTTCCTTGCCCTGGCGGGGAGGGAGTATGTGGAGCGGGTCAAGCGGTGGGGGGAGATTACGGGGTTGACAAACAGGGAGGTGGGGTTGGAGGTGAATGAGTACTTCACGACGAGTATATTGGTCACCGAGTGAGTCTCACCACAATCGAGTGATTCCCTCACCGCGTTCGAGAGGATCTGAGGATACAAAGTCATCGTGTTGATTCTCTCGTAGTGTCGATCATCAACGAAGAGGCATCGGCCACGCCCTCGACAAGGCGACTCGGAACATCGTGAGTGCCATGTAGCCCCGTCTCGGACCGAGCTGATCCGTACCCTGTAACAGGTCCGCGACGCCGGACGGAAGTTGCACACCCGGATACACGAGTACATCCTCCCGTTCTACGAGGCCCAGGGGTATAAGGTGATTGCATCGCCTACGTACTCGTTCTTGGGGAGTGAGCCCTTCAAGGTACATTTTCTGGTGCATGATGTATCGTGAGGACGGTTATGTAAAGGGGCATGCTGTCTTGAAACGCACTCGGACGGAGAGGACCGAGTTGCGGACGGGGGGGTCACGACTTGCGATGGAAGCAATTTGGCTGTTGATGTCGCGATAATACTCTGTGGTCCAAAGTGGGATTTTTGCTTGTTTCCTTTTCCCCGATGTGGTACTGCTCAGCTGTTCCGACCGTCCTGCCTGACTGTATAAAAGGTGGTCCACATCGTCACTCCGATCTTCATCGCTGATCCTCCACACACAGCCCCTCTTCGGGTCTCTCGGACACCTCACGTGCCTCGTTTCCTCGGAGAGCCCGTTCTCGTCGGCGATCATTCCCAGAACAAAGAGAAACGATCAGAACAGCGGTGATGGCAGAGTGAGCATCCCGATCGCTCCCATCCACCTTACAAGGAACCCCTGAGCGCTCAGGGAGGACTAAGTTGTGTGATCCCATTGTACCACTTCCGACGAAACGGTCCACTCCATCGGTCCGGCTCCAAACTTCGCTTCATCGGGTGAGACCATCTTGGCGTATAATGGATGGGTATAAGTCTCGACCATCCTCTCGATACTACGACCAACACACATCACAGCGGTCAGCGCCCTCGTTCCATCCGAGACGATTGAGATGGGCACTCACCTATCAAACCAAACCTCCACAACAGCCTCGTACCCTTGATTCAACTCCGTATCCTTCCCAAACACCTTTTCCATCTCCCCAGCGCCATCCGAGGGGGAAGCAGGATTACGATGGCATTGGATATATCGTCGGATCGGTCTGTCGAGCTTGTCGTTGAATGCTGATAGCGCTTTGGGATGTTTGTGCGTCCAGTAATTCTCAAAGTCCTTTACGGAGAGATAAGGTTTACGATGGACGAATAGGGTGAGCTTGACGAGCTTGGAAGCGGACATAAGGGGATGCAAAGGTTGGTAAAGGCGAGGGCTGGAAGATCAAAGAGAGGTAGACATTTACAAAATCTGACCGCGATCTCCGATCATGACCGTCATGAAGCTTCCCTCGGGAATCCAACGCGTCAGAGGCGCTCTGGACCGGTCGTCGCCAAGAAAAAGTCCTTGCTCATGAATCCTCTGATCCTGGGAAACCCGTTGGAAAGGATAAATGGCCTCGCGAAACATCACCAGACCCTCGTTCCCTCCCACGGCTCGTAAGTTCCAAACCAGTGATAAGGACATGTCAAAACAGTGATACGCGGAAGATTCGTCATGGTGCCTACATTACGTCAGCTTCGGCCACGCTTCCCGAATGCGGCGAAAAGGACGTCTATCGAAAAATCCACCTAGACTTTTGATCAAAAGACAGCGTTCTGCTCGAGAGCACCGCAATCTATCGCTCGGTTGAAATAATGGCCGGCTCGAGTGACGATATGGATGGAAGGGCCAAGGTCTCGATGAGAAATACCGCCTGCCATCAATGCCGGTACGCATCTCGTCCTCTACCCCCTCACGATGGCCCATACTACCAACAGATTTCCTTCGCTTTCGCCAACAATGGATGCTCAAAAGTAGGGAGCTGACGATGCTGCCGTAGCAAACGGAAGTTGAAATGCGATGGACGTCGGCCGAAGTGCGCAAACTGCTCGAAACCTCGGGTTCGAGGGCTGTCCAAGTCCGAAAAGCTCAATCCATCTCTACCCGAATGTATCTGGGACGAGCCGAAGGGCTTTGGGTTTGACCGTAGGAGGGAGACTGAGGGTGGTGACGAAGCAGGAGGGACCAAGCGGGCACGACGGGGTGAACTGGACGAGCGAATCGGTCAGTCTTCGCTGTTTACGATTCCCTCGTCATGCTTAACCGAGTAGCGACTTTCGAGGAGACCTTGAGCGCTCACAGAACGGAAGCAACGGTCACGACTGCTCGTTTGAAGAGCATCCAAGACGCCGAGGACCGCATCGCCGCGTTGTCCACTGCTCCTGTCTCCCAATCCAATCCCCAGCCCAATCCTCATACATCGGGCGCGTGGGCCGTCGCGTTCGAGCAGGGAGAAATCCCAGGTACCTTGCCCCTCCGACCGCCCTCGAGTCTTGCCGATGACCGCATACCGACAGAGTGGGCGACCCTGGGCGACGAGCAGATCGAACCCAATGGTTTAGGATCTCAGCCGACTATCCTCGACCTCGTCGACGGCTATCAGCTTGCGGAGCGACCTAATGCCGCCTGGGAACCGAGAGAAAAAAACATCCGAAAGACGGGTGTCGGATACGGGGCGGGAGTTTTCGGTGCCATAGTGAGACCAGAGTGAGTTCTGGCGGCTTCGATGTTGCACATGGATCAATCGCTCGCAGCTGGCCGCGAGAATTGCCTCCAATCGATACTGTGCAGGTGAGGTCTTCACGCCGTCTAGGTTTGATTTTGACAAACGCTAGCACATCGTGGATGTCTTTTTCGACAAGGTGGCAACCTGGCCGAAGATGCTCCGCAGGTCGGCTTTCCAACAGAACCTCCGACTTCCACCTAGTCACTCCCGCTTTCCAGTAAGTCTTACAATAAGCTTGTTCCTTGCGCTGATCAGACTAGGCTCGTCCCCTCCTGCACGCCATACTCTGCGTCACGTCGGATTATCTTCCCTCTGCGGTCTTGAACAACCGAGACTACTGGCCAAGCGGCACGCCAAGTGCAGCTACCACGCACCCCGAGATGGACCACGAGATTCGATCCGAGAAGCAGCAAGAAAGCCTCCATAACCTGACTGGGGCTCTCCACGCTTCCGGGAAAACGGCAGTTTTCGACAGCTCGGCACTGGGTCGATTCCGACTCTGGCATCGACGGCAGGCCCTCGAAGCCGTCACGATGTATGTCGATCGAGGACAAGATTTCCTACAATTGCTCCAGGCGACCATCTTGATCACCGCCTCCGATCAGCTCAACGCGTGGTGGGCCGATGTATGGCAGATGGCGGGCTCATGCATACGTCTGGCCGTCCCCATGCGTATCTATCAAAGTAGCGCGATCCCACCGAGCAGCTTTACAGCTTCCGGCGACGGGGCTTGTCCTGATGCCAAGGACCCGCTTGAGCAGGCTGAAATGGATCGAACGTGGTGGATGGCGTATTGATGGAACGGACGGCATCCATGTGGACGACCTGGCCACTGGCAATGGCGGAGGACGAGATTTCCTGCGAGCTGCCCGTGTTGCAGTCGACGTATGACAAGGGCTATGGTGACTTGCTCGGCGTACAATCAATCCATGCCAAGGACCTGTATATCAATCATCCACCTCGACATCTGGATTCCTTTCCCTTGTTCATCAAGGCAGTCAAGCTGTTTGCAGACGCTCAACGATTCTTCCGATCCTACCAGCGTCAAAAGCATTCGATCGACAGGTACATCAACGAGCCGGGCCTTCACCTCCTACTCTCCCAGGTCAACTTGTTCCGCCTCAGCATCCCGGTGCACATGCGGGGAGACCGACGGAACACCAGGCAGCTGGAGGACAGCTAGATCGAGATCTTTTGGCAGCCATCATGCTCGCGCATGGGACATCCGTTGCCCTTGGCGAGCCCCTCGCGACCAAAGATACATGGCAACACGATCTCGCGAGGATGGGATTGGGTGCTATCAGGACAATCTTGTCTCTGCTTTATGATAGTGAGTTGCACGCGGGTCTCGTACCGATACAGATGCTCAAGTATACAGTCACCGCGACGAGCTACGATATCACCCCGTTACCCGCCTCGATCTCTTACGTCTTCTTGGGCGCGGCGAAAGGCCTGTTGCGCTTCGTGCATGCGGCCAACCAAGTCGGCGATGAGATCTCCGCTTCGGTCTTTGGATCGGAGCTCGGCGTATTCCAGTGCGTCCTCCTCTAATGGAATCCCATTAGTCGGCTGACACCAGCAGGATGGCGTTACGGCAATACGGCGAACGTGTCCCTCTCGGTGCTGCGCATGCCAAAATGCTCGAAGACCAGATTGCCGAGCAGGAGCGAGCAGGCTCCATCTCCACCTCAATCTGCACCACCACTGATGATCTGATCCGCCACGCTCACCTGCCTGGCGCAACGGGGTCCATGCGCGGGTCCATCACCGCCGTCGACACGCCTCCGTACGGAACCGCCTCGAATAGCGGGTTTACAGATCCGACGACTTCGTACACCTCCCTCGGGCCCAACTTAGCCTCGACCGCTTCGACCTCGACCTCATTCTCTGGTGATCTGTTAGTTTCGGATCTCTCAGGCAAGGGAGGACCTTCCCCAGCATTCATGTCGGCCCTGTTCACTTACGACCGAGGGGTGAACTTCAACCTCGACGACTTTCTCCTACCTGATAAAGCGGGTCAGACGCCGGGGTCCGCGATGGGTACGGATGGGTTTGACATCTCCAATTTCAGTTTCGATCCTCAGCAGGTGTCCGAGCTGTTTGGAAGCGAGACGTAGAGTTTAGATCATCCTACGGACCAGCATGTATCCTTGGCGGATTTGGGGTGGCGCTTGTGCACGCTGAGGGATTAAGGGTGAGATGGAGCTGCCAGCGCTGTCAAAGCGTATATCTAGTTGCATCGTCGTACAGACTACGTGGCGTTAAGAGGAGGTGCCTTGAAGGATGCCGAGCAGCCTTTCGAAAATGCCGAAGATCGGATTCGAGACCGAGATTGAGTCCGAGTCCGAGTCCGAGTTCGAGTCCGAGTCCGAAGCGGCTCCCATCCCGCGAGTCCTTTTGCTTTTCAAACCGCTCATCCGTCAAGACATCGCCGAATACTGATAATCGGGCGTGCATTGCTGAATGTCATTGCTCACCACCAGGAACACGTATAAAGACTGCGATGATTCCGGTACACACCCACCATCCGTCTCATTCATCTTCTCGCCCGTTCAACACGCAGCCAAAGGTTCGCCAACAACCGTTCACCATGCACGCCGCCCCTCATCGGAGCCTCTCGAGGTATAGGTTATCATGTCACCCTCAACCTCCTTGCGACCAGTGACTGGACTTGCACACTCTTACTCCGCAGACCGGAGATCATCGAGCAGGACGACAAGCTCGCGCCCTACATCAACGAAGGGAAGCTCTCCCTCATCCAGGGGAACGGAACGAACGACGCAAATGTCGCAAAGCTATTTGAGCAGCATGTCGATCTACTCGTCACCACCATCGGTAAGCTATTCAATCTGTTCCCATTATATCTCACTCGTCACGGAAGAATGTCAAGCTGATTGATACCCAGGTGGGTTACCCAGATTGACATGGTGGGGTATCGGGAACGACCAACCGACAGTCTGTACCGACTCGACCCTCGCGCTCTTGAGGGTACTCAAGACGATCCACCAACCCATCCCACGGATCATCGCCGTCAGCTCGATGGGGATGGGGGATAATCATCAGCATATGCCGCTGTTGCTTCGAGTAGGTCCCCCCGGCTCAACATCACTACCCTCGCCGCGTCTACAAAAGATTTCTGCCTGATTGGATACCTCGCTGACGAAACTCAAGACCCTCTACCCGTGGTTCCTGCACAAACCCCACCTCGACAAAGAAGGCCTCGAGTACCTCCTCATGCGATCGTCCACACTCCTCGCCGCACCAGAAGCCCACATCCCACCGCCCGACATCCTCCCTCGTGAGGAGATCTCGAAGACCGCAAAGGACTTCGTCCCGGAGTTCATCATCGTGAGAGCTGCGGCTCTTACCGGAGGAGATAGCGCTCCGAAAGGGAGGGAAGCGACGAGGGGGGGGGAGACGACTACGACTTATCAGGTCAATAGGCGGGAAGTGGCGCGATTCATCGTGGACGATTGTTTGCCGGGGAAGCACGAATGGGTAAACAAGCTACCTGTGGTCGGTCATTAATTGTAGAGGCATGAGAGGATCGTGTGATGTATATTTTAAAGACCCATTCATAAATGATCGTGTCTCTCCGATGAGTCAGTACCACGTTTGCGGCAAATTCTCCGCAACATCACATTCGCCTATGTTCCCGGCAACATGACCCCTCTGCTTGTCTTCATCTTTTGAGACTCGGTCTACGCCGTGCGGTCCGAATGCTTTGATCATCGCTATTCTCATTTGACTGGACGGAAATCCAGGTCGGCCTCGTACAATACACCGCTTCGATGTCAAATCGTGGTCGGGTTCTGCGACGCTTGGGTAGTCAGTCGGACTGACAGCGTAAGTGGGGAAAATGCATGTAGAGAATTCAGTGAATGCCCATTGATCGAGAATGCTTTGACATCGAAATCATGCATCTTTTCCGCTACCTTCGTCCCTCGTCCCAAGGTCTCTCGATGGCTCCGGGTAGAGGCGGACATCCTGGAGGTAGGTTAAACCCATCCCACGTACAAGAGTCCCTCTTCCTCCCAGCCGCTTCCCAGAGTTAAACAACGAAACAGAACGGGACACCGCGACTCGAATGTTCTGTCTCAAATCAGCGAAGGCTCCCGTGCACTGCTGGGGGGACTCACCGACCCACCACCGGATCTTGCCTATCCGTAGGATGGCATGTTGCCATTGAAACCAGACTCGCTCGTATGCCACCTTGACTTGCGGATTCATGTAGATCCTCAGAGGTCGCTTGGTGGCGTTGTAGAGTCGATGAAGGTCGTAGCTGACTAAGAAGCATTCGCTGTGATCACATGCATCGATACCGGAATCTCGGAACTTGATGGGATGAGCGAGTTCTGGCAAATGACGGGAGCCGGGATGACGGGCTACGAACGTCAGTCACTCATCCAGCGACGCGGATGAGGGGATCTCACTGCTATCGATCATCCTCCATCCTTGCGATGAAAAGCCATTGTCCTCCCCAGAGTCGAACAAGTAAGGTCCGGTCGGAACGACGACAGCGCGCCATTCCAACAAGCCGCGACGTTGAATGGTCTCTCATCCTTCACTCGACTGACGCTCGCCTTGTCTTTGGCGTACGGCCAGAAGGTCCGGAGCGGGGTACAGCAGCAGATATCGCGGGTCACCCAAATGTCGTATAATCCTGCCTCGACAGTGAGCCACGAGATATACAGCTCTACTCGCTCAATGTGGACTTTCGCGCACCAGAGGTAGCGGAATCCATCGTACAAGCCAGGTCGTAATCTCCCGGCTGAGAGGTATCCCCGTCGAGTCGTGTCATGTGAAGACGGACGATGCTCTGATACGTGAAGCGTACGTCGTTCAGGAAGATGGCCTTGGTGTACGTGTCATAATCAACCAATCGTATGGTATCATTCCCGCTTTCCTCGATCCAGCTGGGGCAGTCTGTCCTGAACACCATGCTACGAGCGGCCATGTGACCTTGTCGGCGGCAGTCCAGCGCTAGTCTCACGCCGAATATCCACTGGTCGTCGCTGATCATGATTATAAGGGAAATACCCATCTGAGTATTCTTCCAAATGATGAAGGCAGCATTAGCCGTCACGGGATGCATTCTACGGGATCGGAACCCGTGATTCTCTTCTGGTTTACTTTACCTTCAACGAGCGGTGTCCCATTCGACCGGGTATGGTTCATCTGAAGAACGTGGTCATGGCAAAGAACGACACGAAGATGGCGATCAGCAGATCTCGTATCAACCGTCGCTCCAAACCCTGAGGTCTTCCACGATGCACTTCACCTTGCCCCGGCCGTGCTCCTGCTGCGACATCTCCCCGTGCTCGTCAAAGAGTACAAGATTGTCCTCGGGGATGACTTGAAAGACTCCCATCCGCGCGTCTTCTCCGCCTACATCCGGCTGTACACCGAGGCCTTTGACCCCTCACCCTAGACCATTCACCTTCCTCCTCTCCAGTCCAATCAATCCCGCCATCCATGCTTACCTCGCCGCACGCTTCGACGGCGTGCTCCTCCATGACAACGACAGCCGACATTGCATCCGTCAACAAGTCGATGAACACCAAGAAACCAATTCCCGCTCTCCAGGGCCTTCCGCTCGATCGATATGCTCGCCGGCGGCTTCACCATCTGCGCTGTCACCGGCTCGCTGGCTATTCCCACCACTCCCTTTGCCGTGCCGCTGACCATCGGCAGCTTCCTCATCCCACCTCGGGACCTCGGGAGCGTAGCGAGGCATGGTCCCGGACGAGGGACTGGTCGAAGGCGGGGACGACCTCGATCTTTGACACCAGTGTGAAGCACCTATATCTCGAGGCGGACATAGGGCAAATTCAAGACCGGACACAAATGGCGAATTGACAGGGTCGATCGGGGTGACTGCGACCTCGAAGTTCCAAAAGGGGTAATACATATCTTTCACCGGGTCGACCGTGCCTACACCTTGCCTTGAACAGCCAAACCTCGCGACTGGCGGCTCTATTCGCTCGTCAAGGCCGCTGTGTTGTCCGCGAAGTCCCGAGAGCGCAGACAGGAGTCAGATGAGCAAAGGGTGATGCCAAATTCTTTCATCACTATCATATCATCGCAAGCCGAGTTTGGGAGACCGCGCTTGTTGTTGACAACAAAGCAAGCCCTCCAGAAGGTGACGCCACGATAGTTCGTCACAGCCGAAACTCTACTGCCGTCATGATCGCGTTTGTTGACATACCGGGATTTAATGTACCTGGGACCTGGTCTACGGGACGGGCCTACTTAGGGTTTTACGATTCGCCGGACAGACATTTCCGTTCTGTCAAGTCACATTTGAGTTTCAGGCACGATGATAAGATTGTGAAAGACGACCGGAGGCAGTTAGATCCTTGCCAGCGTTCAACGACGCTGGCATGAATATGCTTCTTTGAGTCGGGTCGTCTCACTGGGTATGCCCTTTTCTCGATCAGAAGCGTTAGCGTGAGCCAAGGGTAGACGTCCAGCCAAAGAGCTCCGTCCGGCGGCTTCGATCCAGGGCCCCAACGAAATCACTGTTTCCGTTCATATTTGCTTGAAAGCTAGCATGGTTTCGATCGACCTCCGGGTGGCGCGATAGAATGATGATTTCACATGATCATCGCTAGGTATAAGGGGACCGTCTTCCACTGTCGGTATGAGCGGAACCCCCAGGACATTCGATATCCCTCACAAACACAATGTGGTCCCCAAAGTTATTCTACCTGTTCTTGGCAATCGTGAGTGCTCTTTTGGCGGCCACGCGGACGGTTGACAGTATAGAGTTCGGTCGTGGCCACTACCACGGTCGACCTAAGGTCGGCTGGCAATTATGCCGTTCTCGCCGAGGCAGGCATCACAAACGTGCCCAACTCGTTTGTGGTGGGTAACGTTGGTCTGAGTCCCGCGGCGTCGTCCGCCATCACCGGTTTCGCCCTGATGAAGGATAGTAGTGGCAGATTTGGTGAGGGCTCTCCCCCAACCTGTCTCGAACCTTGATCTGATCCCGACAGCTACCTCCTCCATGGTCTCCGGTCAAGTCACCGCTGCCGATTTTGCAAGTCCGACCCCAGGAATTTTGACGACGGCGGTGGGCGATATGTTGGCAGCGTATAACGACGCTGCCGGTCGAGCCAACGATTTCCTCAACGAGGGCGGTGGCGAGATCGGCGGTTTGACATTACAACCGGGTGTACACAAGTTCACCACCGGGGTGACCGTGTCCAGCGATGTGATCCTGAACGGAAGTTGCACCGATGTCTTCATCTTCCAGATCTCGTGAGTCTTTACAAGACTGTCTGTCACGCTGACAATCCAGTGGTACTTTTGCCCAATTCGCAAATACCGCAATCGTCCTGGTGGGCGGTGTGAGAGCGTCTCAGGTGTTCTGGCAGGTCGCTGGGACGTTCGTCGTCGGATCCGGAGCAGTCGGTGCCTCGTTCCAAGGTATCGCTCTCGGCGCAACTCAGATCACTCTGTCAACCGGATCGACCATCAATGGACGTATCCTCAGTCAGACTGCGGTGGCGATTCAGGATTCCAGTATCATGCAGCCGCAAGACAGTTCCTCCGATTGTGCACCCGGCACCGTTACCGTCACTGGGAGTGAGTCTCATCATGAAACCTCGCCGAGTACACCTTCTGACCTGTACGTGTCAGGCAACACCGCCAGTCCGAATACTGTCACCGTCACCAGCACGCAATCCGGAGCGATCGTCACCAGTACCCAACCTGGGGCGGTCATCACGGTGACCACGACCTTACCCGGGTCAGTGACGACGATCGGGACGACGATCGGGGGTACACCTACCACCGTCGTCTCTACATTACCTCCAGTTACCGTCACCTCCGTCACTACCGCGCCGGGCGCTGTCACCACTTCCACCGCACCTGGGGTCGTGACTACGTTTACTGCTCCTGGATCCATCACGACTGCACCGGGCGCGATCACAACGCTTACCGTGACCAACCCGGGAGCTGTAGAGACCATTACGTCCACGGTACCTGGCGGTGTCACAACCATCATCTCTACCGTTGCCGGAATCCCAACGACATTCACTTCCACTTTGGCCGCATCTACCATTACCACCGTCTCTACCGCGCCTGGAGTCGTGACTACGTTTACTGCTCCTGGGTCCATCACGACTGCACCGGGCGCGGTCACAACGCTTACCGTGACCAAGCCCGGAGCAGTAGAGACCATTACGTCCACGGTACCTGGCGGTGTCACAACCATCATCTCTACCGTCGCCGGAATCCCAACGACATTCACTTCCACTTTAGCCGCATCTACCATCACCACCGTCTCTACCGCACCCGGGGCCGTCACCACCTCGGTGCTGACTCTCACCGGTACAGTGTTCATCCCAACCACCGTGACGGACTTCACCACGATCGTACTAGGTGGGACCACCATCATCGAGACCGGCGTCGTCACTTCCACGTTGCCAAGGGGGACCATCACCACGACCGTGCTCCAACCAACCACGTCCACCGTCCTGTCTACCATCACGCAGGCCGGGGGTACCACAGTCCTCACCGTCACCACGCCTACGGTAACGGTGATACCGACAACTATCATTCAATCCGCCCAGACAGTCACCAAGACTTCCACAGACATCGTGACATCCACCCAGCTGGTCCCCGTGACTCGAGGCGGATCCACCAGTAGGTTTCGCCCTCTCCAGTTTGATACCAGAGCTGATCGCCTCAGCCGTCTTGACTTCTTTCATACCCGAAACTGTGACGGTCACCGAGATCGTCACACAACCCGCCACGTCCACAGTCTCCACCATCACCACGACCATCTCCGGTACCCGCGTGGTGACCTCTACCCTCACCGGGGGAGTCGGTATGTCATCCCCAGACAGGTCGTTCAGAGCTGACCTTGCACAGTCACTACCACTCTCGCCGTCCCAACAACTCAGACTCTGGTCCAGACTCTGACACAGACCGGCGGGGAGGTGGAAACATTGACCGTGCTGAGCACCATCACCCGGGGCGGAACCACGGTCACCTCGGCTGTACCCCATACCGCCACGATGACCTTGATCGAATCAGCCTCGAGCACCGAGGTGGCAGCAGGCGCTGGAATCACCACTGCTCCCACCAGTGGAGCAGGCTCCGGCGGGAGTGGAACGGCTGCGGCCGCGGCGGGGGGAGCAGCAAGTGTCGGGTCAGGGTCAGGTGCCGGGAATGGAGGGTGAATCTGAAGAAGTCAGGAAGAGTCACGGTTGCTGATATCAGTCTCAGTGGCTTCACCGAAACGATCTACTCGACCTTGACCAAGACGTGTACTGTCACCGTCCCGGCCATCACAGTCACAATGTGCGGCTCCGATTGCTACTGTTCGTTCTTCTCCTCTCCCTCCATGCACGTTGCTAATCAGCGTTCTCAGCCTCGACACAGACTCATACTATCACGACCTCGGCATCGACGAGCACAAAGAGCCTCATTCGCCCCACAACCCTGACAACCGCGTCATCGCAATCTCAATCTGCTCATTGGTGCTCCGTCTCCGCCTCGTCCTCCGCCATGCAGCAATGCATGCTGGCCGCCAGTTCGTCTGTCGCCTCGATATGTTTCCCTACGACGTCGACCTCCTTGGCATCATCCTCGTCATCCACATCTGGATCCGTCAAGCCTTCAGCCAGCTCCGACGCGTGGGGTTCTTCGAATGCGGTCCTGCAGAAGGTTGGGAGTACCTCGGGATCTACCTCGGGTGCGGGACGTCAGGTCTGGTCGGGGACGGTCGGGATGGGCTGTTGGGTGTCGGTAGCAGGGGCGATGCTCATGATGCTCTAAGGGGGATGAAGCAAAAGGCAGCTCGGAAATCCGGTATTCTTAATATTTGATTCCTGTCGAACGGACGATGTAATTCGTGTTGTATCTGGATCGCTCGCAAATCGATCGAGTAGACCAACAGGGTATGCGAGATCAGGCAGAGTACCAAGCATGGCATACATGAGCGAGCCAACAGCTGCCAGATAAACATGCATGATCAGCCTTCTCCTCGCCGTCCTTGCGCAGAGACATGACTGTCTTTGATCGAAGTGGCGACTTGGCTGGCTTGCAGTCAAGCATATCTAATCGTTCGAGTACAGTGTTGATGTACTGCTTCTGGCTGAGGTGAAGTGTTCGTGCCGATCGATCTCGTTTGACCTGCAAGCCAAGGATGAAGTGAAGCTCCCCCATATCCTTCATCTCGTATCGCTTCGACATCTCGGTCTTGACGCGAGCAAGGGTATCGACATTTGCAGCGACTATGGTGAGGTCATCCACATAGACACCCACAATGATGAGGCCCTCGGAGTTGTTTCGGACATAGATCCAGTGATCGGATACCGTTCGTCTGAAGCCCAGGGACTTGAGCGCTCAAGCAGACGGTCTGCGCACGACCGGTGTTGACATCAAGGAGGTGAATGTGGGCGTGAGGTTTGACTCCTGTGTGGTTGAGAGGATTGCTGCAGCAATCTGGTGATCCCGATCGATCCAGTCGGTGTTTGCCCGAGCTTGTTCGAGGGAGAGAGGGGTGGTCAAGGAAGCAAGTGAGTAGGGGCAATGGGTAGCTGATGGGAGGACAAACAAGCTTGAGCGAGTGAGCGAAAGCGCAAGCGTGATCCTCTGTCTCCACTTCACATAGTTCTCCTTGCCCAGTAGCTTTGGGACATCACCGAAAACTCCTCAAGCGGAGCCCCGTTTGGCCAACTCGTGGGGCCTGAATGGGGATGCGCCACGACACCGCGTCCGGCAAATCCCGTAATTCCGGGAATCTCCCAATCCGATGCCGCCGCCCGTTCGTATAGCGACACTAAGCACTAAGCTATGTCTAAGGCGACGCCACCAGAAACTGGCGAATACGAACGCGCCGTTCTACGATGGAGGCGAACCGGGCGCATCCGCATAGAAACCAGCCTTGGCACCGAAATTGCTGTCTTCCCTCTCAGCTTCGTCGAATCATGTGGAATCAATACCTGGTCTTATATTCTCGATGTGGTCCGCCAATCAGTCGAGCAGGTGCCAGGTGGGCAAAATGCCATTGTCGATGGTAGAGGTCGATCAGTCGATCTCGAAGAAGCTCCTTATCCAGGAACATTCGTCTATAAAGATGAAGGTGCGTGATCCCAACCGAATAGCCTTCTCCCCTTCCATCTTTTCGGTGTCTAACGAATCAGAGGTGGAGATGACTGAATTTCGTCTCGATCAAAGGGACCGACCTCTCGCCGATTTCTGATCCCATCTTGGCGCGCAGCCCAGAGTACACTTCCCGATACAAAGAGCCGACAATCATCGGGAGTGATACAGAATCTGCTTCAAGTCGTACAACAGGCCGCCCAGAACAGGTGCGTCAATTCCGTCGATTCAAGCTTACAGAGTCTCTACAGAAGTCCTTCAAGACCTAAGTCATCGGCCGCGACGGCGTTTGCCTTTTGACCAAGACGGACCCAAACGCTTGTGTAGCTGCCCATATAGTTCCGCAAAGCCGTCCCGACGTAGGTGTTCTCCTGGCGTTATGCACTGGCTCAACATCCATCTTACCTGTTCAGTACCGTCTTGAATAATCCCTATACTGATTCGACCTGTAGATATATCGGCGCATCCTCGAAGACGATTATCCCAACCGGTTCTCTGTAGATGCAGGCCTCCTTCTCTCCAATAACTTACACAGGGCGTATGATCACCTTGAATGGTCTCTTTACCGCAAGGTCAGTCTTGATGCTTTGTCGCTCTTCGGACATGCTTGTGATGCTGATTGCCTGACAGGGCGATACATACTTTGTTCACTATTTCATCCCGAGGAGTGAAGATGATTTTAAGCTACACGGTATCGCTTTAGCCCCTTCTCGCTTTTCGCCATTCTTTGAACCTCCAAATCCCAGGCTTGTCAAATGGCATTATGGTCAAGCGGTCATGGCGCGCATACGGGGCTTCTCGGTCGGAATGACACCAAGCGAAGTGAGGGGGAGCGACGTTTGATAAACCGCTGGGAGTAGTAGGCTTGGGCGGCCGTTCGAGTTTCACGTCTCTACTTATATAGCATATGCTTCTGCTCATGAGTTATTGTTTACTAGTGAATGTCCCCAACTGCTGAAATTGTTGCTGACTGCGCCTCCGTCATTCACTTCCTCACACCTGTTTTCTTTCCTTCTGAGAAGCTAAAGGTGTCTCGCCTACTGCAATAGTACATCTGCTGAGGTAACTGCCATGGACTCGGTTCTTGATAGACGTCACCATTCGGCGACAGCCAGTGTCTAAGCAAAGAAGCATCTGCACCGTATGCTCCACTCTCAAAAAATCGCGAGCATAGAAAGAGACTTGATTGATGGCGAGCAATGCCCGTTTCTAAAGTAAAATGACCTCCTCCCTCTTTCTCTACTGAGTATAGTCTCTCACATTCATAATCCTATGTGTTCATCCTTCTTCCGGTCCCTTGAACATCTTGCTAGACTTCCTCTCGCTTCTCGCTGTGATTGAAGCTCGCTCGTATCACAGCTCTCATGCATTGAAGCTCGCTCGGATGCACATGAGAGCTGTGATACGAGCGAGCTCAATCGATACGATGTCTCACGACATGCCATGACAGGAGTCGATTCTTCAACACAAGCTCATAGCCCAGGGATCCTGACGGAATCGCAATCATGCATTGCGAGTCTGAGGAAGGCATAGACTTCTCGAAGGGTACCGAGATCTCTCGGTTCACTCGCGCAATGATAATCCCGCTTTCGACGCTCACTTCGTGGTGACTTTCCCTCTCCCTCTCATGCCACTTCCTCCCTATGGAATTGAGTAGGAGTTCGGGGTCCACGAGGACTCCGTCCTATCGGATCTAGAACGAGTATGATATCTAGCTTATATTAATCCTCACTGTGACATGGTAGGAAGCTGGCGCGATATTGAATTCGCTCCTGAAGAGCCGGCTCAAGATCGAGAAACCACCGCCTAGGATGTCGACGGCCATGAACAACAGTGAGATGTTCATGACATCATGGAGCCTGTAAGGTGAAGCGGAGTGAGGCAGAGATCTCGGATGCGCACGGGAGGCTATCCAAGGGAGGCGGTGGTGGCGGGGCGATCACGGTCATCTGGCCGAGCAAGACCATTTGTTACAGTTAAAGTGTAAATATCTTCCAGAATTGACTGTCCCAGTGTCACGGTGCTACGTCGACCAGCAAATAGGCCCGACGCTCAGCTCCTAGAATTGGCGACGGTTGTCTAGCTTCGGCAAAATTGGACTACCGTGGTCGAACTTAGCTGGAATGACTCGAGGACACTCGTGGGTGTAGCCGAGTTAAGTGCCGGTCGAGTAGCGTGGGCTAGAGATGCAGAGGCTATGAGTAGGCTAGGTAGCTATAGTGACTTTTCAATGACTTTCAATGACTTTTAATCTCGAATCGCTGGTTCTCCCCGACTCTCAAGTCCATCCCTTTTATACGCCTTCTTCCAGGCCTTTCTTCGATGATGTTCGGCGATGTTCGGTGATGTTCAGCGATGTTCGACGATGTTCGGCGAGATTATGGCGGTGTTCGGCGATGTTCGGCGAGATTATGGCGGTGTTCGGCGACGTTCGGCGAGATTATGGCGGGACCTGGGTGACGCCCTGAAGGACGAGCTCTACCGCATCCGTGGGAGGGTCCCTCCGCCGGATGACCCTCCGAGCTTCACTTCACGATCGTGACATCAACCATCCAATGAGGTGCATTGTTGGTTTGATGAGGGGTATGGGGGACGTTGAAGGATAGTGCTCAAACTGGACATAATACTTGTTGGAACGCTCGAATAAGATCGCTTGGCGCGTCGCGTCATGTATAGATCATTAGCTTTTCTACTTCGCTCGTTCATCTTATGCATTCTTCACAAAACTTCAACAGGAACAGTAGTCGGAAGACCACACCGAGCTCGCCGCGTCGGGAGCCCACTGGAATCATATGCTGAGCCTTGCTAGATTTAAGATGTCTCTCATTTCATCCCTCCAGCATGTCCGAAACGATCCGTTTTTGCACCCTACATCATCGTGAGAAAAGGTGAGTGCTCGGTCGTACAGTCCGTCCATGACCCCTTATCATCTTGAACAAGGAAAAGCCAAATTGGGATGTCGACTACTTGCTAGGTCTTCAACATCCCAGAGAACATTGCCTACCCGCTCTCAACTGCTTTAAGAAAAATGAGGACCTCAAATAAATTGATAACACTAGCGCCAGTGGTGTAGAGGTCTCCTGACTGTTGGCTAAGGCATACGTGTATGCTCGACAAAAAGGCTGTTCTGAAATCCTCATTATCATTAAGAAGCAAATCTGTTCTCCACGCTCAAGTGAGTACTCGATCACGACCTAGAACCCGCTGCGACGATGTTGGTAATATGCCGGAGCCATGGCGGAAAGCGTTCTCGTCCTTCAAAATTGTCGGAAGTCCACCTCGGGATATAGCAGGACTGAGCGAAAGAATGGAAGTCGTCCTGCATCGTCCGACCGGTCACGACCCACAGGAAGGGCACGCTACGAGCACCGGCCCCTTGTCTGCCTTGAGGCGCTGCCGAAAAACGTCTCCCAGGAGGATTGGACAAAGGCGTTGATAAGGTGGTTACGGACGTTTTGGAGACTTGTTAACCGGGATACGATATCATTCCGGATGTGTGGTGGTCGGTATAGGTCTTATCTAGTGGTTTGGCTATAAAGCTGGTAAGTGAACGCGTCAACGAGCAAGAGCATGTCGTGACTGGTGTCTTTTTAGCGGCTCTGTTCTGCTTTCCCGAGGAGGTAAGCGCCTTCTCCGTCAAACGAAGCCCAGCAAATAAATGCTGGGCGCCATTGCCAAGCGCTCGAGCACGCTCAAGATCCAATCATCCTCGTGGACGAGCGGTGTTTAATGGCCACATCGCGATCCGCCAACGATGAGCCAGGTCTTCTTTTTTTTACTTGTTACTTGTGACTCGAATAACTGCCCGACGACCGCAGCGACCTGTAATTTGCGACTAGTCTCTATCTCGAGCGGTTAAGTGGCAAACGGTTGAGTCGCTTTGAAAAGAAGATGAATGCTGGGTGCAGCTCGCAGGATTAATGCGACATTTTTCAGGAACGTGAAACGCTAACCGTGATTTACATCACTAAGTTAGGCTCCGAAAAGACAGGCCGTCTTTTGGTAGGCTGACAATCAGATCACACCGATCACACTGTCCATGTGGGTTTCGCCGCTGTGCGGGAGATCTCGACAAAATAGGACATTGCAGAACAGCAGATTGCAGAACAGTTGGTCGTTCGCAATTAGGAGATGAGGCCGGCTAGCGATGTAAGTCGATCTGTGAGTATCTTACATGTTGATTCTGCGTTTGTACGCTGCTGAATATGAACTCGTGTGCATGTTTATGTGAGGATTGGGGCCGCTATTGCAGACCTTTGCTATTTCGAAGAGGCGGATGACAGTGCCATGCTTGCACTTGGGGAGCATCGCCTCGTTTGACATGTCGAAGGGCAGAGATAAATTTGACATGCATCAAGGTGCGGCAGGCTGCACTGCTCACGGAACTCGATGCTGTGAGAACCGAGCTGACGAGTCATGCGGTCGCATATCAGGCGAGTTTCAGAGCTCAAGCATTTCTCTCCGGCCTCGCTGTATGACCACGACAGTAGAGCTCATAGCGATTATTCTTTACATGCTCGTATTGGACAGAAGTCCCTGGCCAGCAGCGTTTGTGGCACACACTCCCAGACCGTCCCATGACGCCATATCATAACTTCCCCAATATGTATGATGAGAACACCTGGAATTACGCCGACGCATGCAGCAATTTCAGCGAGTACGAGTTGAGCATGTCAACATTGATCAATAATGGTGAGGGTCAGCAAAAGACCTCTGAATCTAAAAACTCATGGTACTCGCGAGGTCATGCAAAATCCTTCTGGTCTCTGTTGGCTCGATCTTCTCCTCCTACAGTCTTGAAAATGATGAGGGAATCCGAAAGGCAGGGGTGCCACACCGTCCCGGCGTTTTCGGTGGGTTTGGCAAGGATTCTCATGTTTCCGATGTTAGTTCCCCTATCTTCGTCCAATCCTAATCCCAATCCCCACATCATGAGTTCACCCTCTCAACGAACGGCAAAAGAAATCATCGCCACATTCTGCATCCCATCTCAACATCTCTCGGGCCTCGACACAGACCACCCCCGTCGTGGTGGCTCTTCAATCAGTTCAACAAAAGTCAAACGTGGAGCCGTCGTACAAGGTGTTTTAAGGGCTATCCCTGATGAGATCCAACACCGCCGTCGTCGGGCAGAAGAGGAAGAGGAAGAGGAAGAGGAAGAGGAAGGGAAAGGACCGGCTGGGATCCGATTCATCTCAACCGACAACATCCTCCCGGCTCTAGACGATATCTATTCGAGAGCAATCGACTCGGACGCGCCTATGCCAGGAGAGTTCCATACTATCTGGAGGTATGATGAGGTTTGGAAGGGATTGTATGGTGATGATACGGAGGAAGATGTCTGTAGACATCTCGAGGCGACGGTGATCCTCGCTTTGAACGTGATCTTCTCCCCCCGGGCTCACAACATCAACTCCACCACCACCACCACCGAAAACACAGCAGCAAATACTACTCCACGTTCAGTCCTCCTCGATCCACCCTCTTCCCGACAATTCAAACGAGCGACAAACACAGCCTCTCGTATCTCCAAAGACGGCAAAACCGATTTCCTCGCCGTAGGCGACCACGGCAACGGTGGTTTCCGTCATCCACCTCTATGGGAAGTGAAACGTGCAGTTGTATGGTTGAGAATGTTTTTCGGATGGACATGGAGGGCAGGTTTGATGAAAGGTGGGATAAAGGTTTGTGTTGAGGAGGATGGAAAGGGTGCTTTCGTCAGGTGGCCGGGCGGGGCGGGGGAGGAGTGGAATAAGACGGGAGATGTTGGGGAAGAGGTCGGTGGTGGATATTGTGCTGAAACAAGTGGGTTTGGATCCAATGCCCGCTAACCTTGGGCACAGATCATAGTCGAGCTCGACGCCAACCTCTCTCCCCTCACCATTCTATCCAACTGGGATGGCTATCAGCTCTATCACCGTACCTCACCATGTACCATCGAGATCCCAAAGCTCATCGCGAGGGACTCGACGGAATTTGGACCGAGGCAAGAAAGGGATCATGGACATTTGGCGATGGCGTGGAATCCGTTGAGCTTGTTGGTCACAGTGTTGTTAGCTGCGGGTAGGGAGCAGGAATTGGGGGGTTGGTGGAGGGATGAAGTTGTTTTTACACCGGGACGGGGAGGTGATGGAGGTGGTGGAAGAGGAGGACGAGGAGGTAGTGGCGGCGGTGGTGGTAGGGAAGGAAGCCAAGTGGGTGAGAGAGAAGCAGGAGGGGGAAACGAAGATGGGGATCCTGGTGGAGGCCGGGGTGGTACAGGAGGAAGCGGCTCGGGAGGAAGTGGTGGTGATACAGCACACAAGAGGAAACGCGATGACGGAGGTGGTGATGATGGTGCCCATCAAGATCAACGCGCCGTCTTGGGATCGGGTTCATCATCTTCCCAACGACCACCAGTCGACCGGGAGAAATCGACGGCAGGGCAAGATTGTGATGGTGACAGTCTTGATCATCACCTTCATCTCGATCAATCCTCGCCGTCTACGATCCGGACGGATTTCACGATACGGACTCCACCGACGTCAGCGCAGAGTCACACCGTACGTGTCCCCTCTTCTTCTCCCTCTTGCTCGGGAAAGAGATTTCATAGTTCCCTTATCCCCCTTCTCCTTTCAAAGCCAAACGCCCAAAAGAGTAGTGTGATCTCAACACGGAGTTTTTTCTCCCTGCCCGTATGATTCGGATCGCCTTTCCCTCCCCCTGTTCTCCACCGAGTTCGAGACCTCTTGACCCATATATGCTCATCGGCTGATGAAGGACTAGGGATGCAGCCTGGGTCTGTACTTTACGTGCGACCTAACCTCTCTTCAGAGTCAGGGTAGAATGTTACACCGTCCGGATAAACGCAAGTGGGCTCGGGCGAATTTCGTTGAGCTCAATCATCTCTGGTGGGAGAAGGGTGGCGGTGCTGGGATCGGGAACGGGAACACCAAGCAAGACTCCGGTCTCGAACGGGTAGGCGCCCGGGCGGACTATTCCCTATCAACTCGACACCACCAAAGTTTTCTCGAGCCAGCACTTCTTGCTGGCGCTCTCACCACGTTTGACGGACGGATGGGCGAGGAGGATAGAGGAGATCGGAGATTTCGGATTTCGAATTTCGGATTTCTCGGTATGTTAGAGGAATTTCAGTTATACCAACCTATACTTTATACCCTATCACGATGCAGCTTCTTCACCCCCTAATTCTGCAACAAACCCTCTCCCCGGAGATTCGGGTCTTCTGCATTTTCTTGAGCTTTGCCACGGAGCTCGGTAAAATATCCCGAGCAAGTCGACAAGTAGTCAACGTTTTCGCGGAGGAAGGTCCGCTAGGCTCAACAATCCAAAAACGCTTCCACGACCAAGATCCCTTCCGTCCTTTGATTCTGAGCCAAGACAATGATACCACAATTCCGTTTGTTCCATCACTGCATTACAACGTACAGAGCCCTGGTTTGCCCTAAAAATAAGGAAGCCCATGATCAAATGTCCATACACTAGTACTGCTCAATGAGATCGACCGCAGACTCCCCAAAGATCTCTCGTCTCTCGCTCTCCCCACAGGACAAAAAGTTTCTTCCTCCCCTCACCCGTTGTCTAAAACCCCTCATAACCCTCTTCATTCTCCCCTCCCTCTCTCCGGGAACGGAGCCCTCTCTCGTTTACCGCTTTCCCTCCCCCTCCCCCCCCCCCCCCCTCCTCCCTTTCCTCTCGATGCCGTCCGGGAAATCACACGAAAGGCAACCCCTCCAACATGGCCATGACCTCCCTAGTCTCCTGATCCAACAACGCCGATCCCGGTTTGAGTATCATGCTCGCCTCGAAGTCGATCAACATCGGTCCCGATCCAGGCTCCGAGGGCAGACAAATATGTCGGGGGTGAACATCGTTGTGCAATACGCCGAGGGAGTGGATCGAGTTGTATAGGTCGATGAGCTGATCTCTGTGCGGGTTGGTTTGGAATTAGCTCAAATCTCAATCTCATGGCCGAGAACAGGATTTGAATTGATGTCCCAAACGGCGAGAAAAGAACGGAGCATCAAACGGATAATGGTGTACGAGAGCATGATGGACGCGATGCGAGGCTCAAAGAAAAGGAGGACAATCAAAGCAAGAGCAAGACACGGATTTTTGACTCACTTTTCGTTCTGATCCAGGCAGTCCGGTCGATCCGTCCACACCTCGCCCGCATCCTGCATGCAAATGATCATGACCTGATGCCTCTCCCTCTCCCTCTCCATCCCTCCCTTCCCCACTCTGACTCCGCCATCCACATCCACATCCACATCCACATCCTCTCCCTCCTCCAACTCGGCTATCCACGCGCCACAAACACGAGGGATGACCTTACCCTGTAAACTCGTCAAAACTCCAAACACCTCCCACTCGTTCCTCATCGATTCTTTGGCAGACGCCACATCGTACATTGACCCTGACCCACGTTCAAAAGTCGAAGTGTCCACCACTTTGGCCACACAACTCCAGGATGATGATGACTGCGAAGTAGAGGAGAACAGCGTGATCGTCGCCTGGAACGCATCATAGAGTCGACCGTGGCAGATATGACGGGATAGGTTTAGCGAGATACGCAGAGCGGGGCGAGGTTGGCGTCTTGCGTATGACTCCTCGGTTAAGGGTAGGGGTAGGGGTAGGGACAGGGGTAGGGGCAGGGGTAGGGGCAGGGGTAAGGGTGAGGGTGAGGGTAATGCCATGAGGATTCTGCCTGGTTTGCTTGATTGGAAGCCTTGGCCCATCATCCTTGAACTTGAGCTTTGAAAGAGAAGAGTCTGGGAAGTTAAATGTCACAGTCAAACTGACTGCCATCTCATGAGGATGTGTCACGGTGCTACGTCGACCAGCAAATAGGCCCGGCGCTCAGCTCCTAGAATCGGCGACGGTCGTCCGAGCTTCGGGGGTTTTGTTCGTTGCATTCTGGTCATTAAGATAGTTCTGAGGGTCTTCGGAAGCTATAGGTATCTCGGCGAGGAAGTAGAGCGATCGGAAGAGATGGAGACGCTCTCAAGTGCCAGAAAAATTGAAAGAAAATGGGGAGCGCGAAGAAAGTTAGAAAATGCCAGTCAACTCCTCCAACCCAATCCGCCTCCCGATCTTCCCGCCTCAAAGCTCCTTGCCCTCACCTTCAGGAAGGCGATACTCAGCAGGATCTTCATCCGCCAAGCAGTGACTCTCCACAGGACAAATGAGCTGTTCTCTACATTTCCGTAGTCCGCAAAAAGACGTGAATGGACCATGATCTGAAAAGACAGCCTGTCTTTTCGCCCGACTGCATGTGTCTTGTATGGTGCAAGAAGCGGTCGATATTCGATTGAATTTCTTGCATGATGAAAGATCAAGGGGCCCGGCCAATGGAAGGGGGGTGGATACTTTCGGACCTCCAATTGGAGATGATTCCTTTATTCCACCTGCCTGCTTCCGAAAAGCCCACATGCAACCTTTGCTTCAACTAAGCTGGTTTTGTCTGGTTTCCGAAACTATGGGTACCAAGTCGATCCCTACTCCTCCTCATGGATAAAAGAGAGAGCTCTTCCCACCATCCCCCGTTGTTACTATCGCCACTCCGGAACACAAGCCGGAAGGCTGTTGGATCTGCTAAATTGTTGTGCTGCTAAAGGAGGACGTTCAGGAGTGTACGAAGATCTAGTAGAGTACGGTGAGAAATTACAAGCTGCAGCGCAGCAGAAGTAGATCTGGGACCCAAAGATTCCAGCAGATTTAGATCGAGAACCGAACAGACGAAGGTTGTACCCGGGATGTTGGATGTTGGGTAAGAACGGTTATCTTTCTCAAACACAGACCAAAGGCCTGCTGGGATTGAGTCAAGTCTTATCATCGCGGTATCGGGAGAAGATATTGAGGTCTCGCTAGATGAGTCATCATACGACGTGAGCGGTCGGATACTGTGTGATTCATGATTGACTGGGTGAGTCGTCGTTAGGGATTAAGATTAGAATAGGACAAGTCACGACGCAAGACAGCCCAAGCCCGAAAGAACAAAACGAGTGGCGCCTTCAATCGGCACAGATTACATCGGGTAGAAAGAGTATCGCCAATTGATGTTTTGGTATTACGAGGTAAAGACTGACTACCGTCCCATCCTTCCAATGTGCAAGGGGTGGGCTCCAAAATCAGCCTCCCCGTTCTATCTGAACCAAAAGGACGACTCACACCTATCTTGTCCTCTTCAACGGCCAAGGACTAATCCACCCAATCTTCGCCCGTAACCGCTCCATCTCCTCGTCCCTCTGCTCGACTGACCCAAGGCTTGCCCTATCGAGGTCGATGATCCTCAGGCCGGAAAGGAGGGGCTCGCGGGAAGGGTATGGAGTGGCCCAGCGGATGTGTCGCGGCTCAAGGTCGCCGTGTAGGAGGCCGCCGGCGTGCATGGCTTGGACCGCTTGTAGGACACTATACCTAAGGGGTTGGGAGGAGTCAGCAGGTTAAGGTTGGGGCAGAGCAGCAAAATAGAACGAGGAGTCAGTAAATGGAGAGAAAGCCATAGGACGGTAAGAGTTGGAGAAACCCAGCAAGACTGATAATAAGTGGAGACCCGCCCCAAACCTCCACGTCCACTCACTTGTAGCTCGGGTGCAAATCCACCCACTTGTCACATACTGCGCCCCCCGCCAGCTGCTGCACCGAGACAAACACCGTCTCCTTTTGACCTCCGTCTACACTCCGCGCAAAAAGCCCATAAGACAAAGGCACGACCGTCCCCTCCAACCCCATAACCTCGCCAGACGCATACAGTTCCGCCTCGCTGACGATATTATAGACAAACAACCGCTCGTCCTGGTCCCCGTCTTCTTCGGCCGAACGGACCTGCGGATCGCAGACTTTGACGCAGACGTCGATCTTGATTTGCGGAAGGGGGTTGGCGAGATGGATACGATGAGGAAAAGCGGAGCGGTTCGGGGAGGCAGAGGTCGGTGGGGAGGAGGAGTAGGCGCCTGTCCCGGTGGTGTGGGTCGATGGGGACGAATTAGTGGATTTGGTGGATCCGGGGGATCCGTTGGTCGGTGCGGTGATGTCTTGGAGTTGGATTTGACGAGAGACTCGCGGGATTGTCAAAGGGTGGGCGAGGTCGTTCTCGGGTACCAAGGAAGTGGTCTTGAATCGCTGTATCGTTGGTTCATGGTGATCGGTTGATGGACCGCTTATGCTCTCCAGACTGTATCGACGTTGCACCTGTGGACTCGTAGTCTCCGCCTTCGATTCTGACAGATCATCATGCGTCCCAGCCTCCTCTGTCCAGTATCCCGGATCCCACTCCACCATCAACGACTGAATGGGCAGCACTTGCCCATGATCGTCCAGCGAGACCATCATGGACGCGGCGTACGCTGTCCACGTGAATCCTCCACCGAGACGGTCCCGCAGCATCACCTTTGCCATGGACGTGGTCGAAGGCTTTTCGTGCGGCAGTGTAGGGTCGTCGGGCAGCGAGGGAAATGGATGTGTCGAGGAGCCATTCATATCCGCACAACCGTCGATGTTTGAGTCTGGAGTGCTGGAGAGGTCGACACGCAGGAGCGGCTGATCGAACTGATATTCCGGTATCGGCAGGGCGTCCATGTCCGACTACACGAGTAGTCAGTTCAAGCTTCTGTGTTCACGACGATGGGTACTGACCGGAATGATATCCGGCTCTCCATTGTCCCGAATGACATCCTGCTCTCCATTGTCCCGAGTGTCATCCGACTCTACAGCACCCCCTACTCCAGAGCGTTGTGTCTTCTGCCCAGCCCCAGCTCCCACTCCTCTGTTCCCAGTCCCAGTCCCTCGACGCTGATGTTGCGACTGAACTTGAGTTGCTGACAATGATCTTTGCGATCCCTGCGAGGTCATTGGTTCCGACGCCTGAGCCGAGACCGAGAGGGGGCCGAGCCACTGCAGATCGGCGTCCAGCACTGCTCCAGCGGGAACAGCGCGGGTGACAGCTGTCCCAAAGAGCGCCGCGGCGATCGTGAGGTTGTCGACCTGAAGGCCGGCGTCGGGGGGGATGTTGTCAGAGCAGAGGAGCTCGTAGGTGTTTGCGAGGTAGAAGATCAGGGTAGACTGGGTGTTGGAGAGGTTGATCCATCGTGAGCGATTTTTGTGGGCTTCGAGCCAGATCTGAGGTCAGGTCAGCAGTTTTCCTTGGTGGGCCAGGGATTGTATGCAGTGTCGGGAACAAAGGGATAATAGAGGGGATCAGGTCATGGTCATGGCAGGATGAGATTTGTGCATCAAGGGAGACGATATGCGTGACGTCTTGACGAAAGGTGAGAGGTGGAGAAGGGCTGAAGGAGATGGAGGAATGGGAGGATGAGTGTGATGAAAAGAAAGAGAGAAGGGTAGAGTATATTGACCCAGCCGCTTGGCAACACCCCAAGTGAGGCGACGACCTCGCGAGCAGACACCAGAGAACCTGTACACCAGCCCACTCCGCTCCAGAGCTCTGGGCGAAATGATGGTGGTAAGCGGACAAGGGGAGAGAGACGAGGAGCGATAAACGAGGTCAGATACGAGAACGAATCTGATCCATGACAAGATAGAAGAAAAAGAAGACCAAAGAGAAATGAGGGACGGTAAAGAACGAAACCAGGAACAGAAGACAAGGGGAGACCGCTATGCCGAAGAGAGAGAAGGGAAGTGAAAGCTTCAGCTCACCTGGAGTAACACCAACCCCTCGACCTCCGGCAGTACAAGCGTCGAGCCACTGACATACGTCGCTTTGATCCGAAGACCCTGCGCCTCCAACCCGATATAGAAACCCCCTTGGACTACCCCCATCACCGTCCCCGTACTCGCTTTACCCGCGATATTCGCCATGCTCTCGTTGGACATCACCTCCTCACGCTTGTCCTCTTCGCACGCGACTGTGCGGTCGCCGAAGTAGCAGACCCAGTCGGGTACGCCGGCGGATTTGGATTCTTTGGGGAAGACCCAGTGCGGGGTTGCGGATTCGACGGTAGGAGGGTGGGGGGCGTTTGAGAGGGGGTAATTTGCAGGAATGGCAGTCGGATTTGGGGTGGTTGGGGATGGATGAGGATGTAGACTCCATACGTGGTCTATTAAATCGTTGATGGCTTTACCAAGGGTCGTGTGCTTTGCGACCGTTTGATGTACCTCGTACCGCAACGATGATGCGGCGTTAATGATTTCCCGCGCGTGGTAGAGGTAGGTGACCCAGCGTCCTAGAGCGTGCGATGGGGAGAGCAAAGGGTCGGGTGTTGGTTGGGGGAAGATGCCGGTGTCGGTAGGCATGAGCGGTGTTTCCGCGGAATTCATGTTGACGTCCTCATCCGCTGACCCCGTAGCATCCGTCCCTGTCCTCGATCTCTCTAGTGCAGGAACAGTCCCCGCCGCCTCGTCCTCGGATGCATCAGACGTGTCAGACGGAAAATATCGATTGACCTCGTCAACTATCAATCTCCCCACCTCGGCCGTACGTCTGACCCTGATCTTGTTCGTCCCCAGTAGAGGCAACACTGCGTCCCGCACATCCGTAGAAGTGACCGACATCGGACCGGGGATGTAGCTCAGGAGGTTCCCAGAGCGTGTGCGGAGCGAATCGCTACTGCTGCTGGATGGGCTTTGGGTTCGGGAGTGGGGTCTCGATCGGACGGCGAAGCGGGGAGGAACATAGCGCGTGAGACATTCGCGCAGGGTGTTGGGCTCCAGGGACCCTTCGAGGGCGATTTCAGGGTTTGGTGGGAGAGATCCGGCGAGTCGATTGATGAGATCGAGTGCATGAAATGTGGGGACGGTGGGTGGGATGGTGGACGGTGACGAGGAGGGAGCCGAGGGAGCCGGTTGGGAAGGAGGAGGGGTTTGGTTACTGAGTTGGATGATTGCATGGTAGAGTTCGGGGGTGACGTAAATGGGCGGCATAGTGACTTGTGCATTGGATTGATGTAAGGGGTATGAATGGATGGGAGGATGAAAGAGAAATCAGAAAAGGGACGGAATAGATAATAGGTTTACCCTTTCGTCGTCCAAATTTTCTCTTCTCTTCCTTTCTTCCATAATGTTCATCATCATTCTGCCTTTCTCTCTGTCACACAAAGGAAGACGGGCCAGGAGAATCTTCGGCTGCTCCTCTGGAGTACTTCGCTTTGGCCTAACCAGTATTCCTGCATCTGTGAGAGTTTGCAGTCCACATGCCCAAGGCTCGAGGCTCGTCTTTTTTCCTCGCATGGCAGTCGTGAAGACGAATGGCAATACACTTGGTACGTCCTCAGATAGGCTTACTTTGCTCAGGGCCGGAGGGGGGTGGTGACCTCGGGCAAAGAGGGTGAGCTCGACATCTCGCCACGTGGCGTTCCGAGAAGCTTGACAAGGTTGACAAAGATGGGCTTTCGGTTGACAAGCCGCGTACTCGTACTTCTTCTAAAGAGGTGGACAGTACTCATACTGATCACGAGTTGGATTGAGGGGCTTCATCCTGATTAGGAAAAAAGACTCTTGGCATTCAATCACCGAGGCGTAACGGATACACCAATGACATCTTGTAAATCCTATTGCCCTCTGCATGACCACGAAATGAACATCTTCAACGAGGCGTCATGCACACCCCATCCTCACTCCAGCAGATTCCTCAAGTTATCTCTAGCCTTGAGATCCCAGATGTCGCGGAAAAATCGGTCGAGTCGGGCTCCGTGTAAGGGTGACTGACCGTTGAAGGGCGAGTGAACTGTCCCTTCTTGATGATCTCCTCCCTTGACGGCGTGTTACCGGGATCGCCTTTGGCAGCTGTTATGGTCTCGACGAATGTTCGGCTATCGACTGTCTCCACCTCAATGCGGCCGTGCTGTCACACATAAGCGTCAGATCCGATAGTCTCCACAGGCGACGAAGCTGCCTTACCAGTGGGAGGCGGAACGTGAAGTGTCCAATAGAGAAGTAAGGGGCAGAGCGGGAGAGGGGGGAGAAGGGAAAGAAGGGGGAACAGGGGGAAAAGGGGGAGAAGGGCAGAAGGGGAAGAAGGAGGGGGATTGCTTGACAGCTAACCCATTCCTTTGGAACGGCGCCTCAATCTCCTCGTCCAGTTTGATGGTGACTCTCTGCTGCATGGTCCTAACATCTGAGTCCTTGAGCGCCTCGAGCGTGAAGTCATCGATCAATGCTGTCCCTTTGGTCGCCACGGTACCGCCCATGCTGAATTTCGATTCATCGACTCGATGATGCCCGGAGAGAGCGAGTTGCGCTTCATCACCAGGTTCAGGGCGTCAGCGGGCGGGTGAGTATGGCGACATGACAAGTGCCACTTAAAGCGCAAGGAGGGTATGTCAGCACATTCAATTGAGCAGAGTCAAACGGACCGACCCGGCCGACGACTCACCTTAAAGCTCGACTCCGTCAGCTTCCAGTCCTCGCCCAGATTCTTGATCAGAGCCTCACGATCCTCCCCACCGAACGCCATCCGTTTTGCCATGCCCTTGATCTCAAGCAGCACGTCTTTTGCGCCCGTCAACCTGTCGCGCGCCGTATAAGCCGAGAGGAGGCCGGTCGAGGCGGCGTGGGAGGTGTGGACCTGCTTACTCATGGCCGTGTCCTGGCCAAATTGGAAGAGTCTCGCCCCTTGGGTACCCGAGGTCCCGATTGAGTCAAGCATCTTGTTGAAGGGGAGGTGGAGGAGCTTGGAGACGGCCATGGACGCGCCAACTGTCCCGGCCGAGCCGGTCGTGTGGAAGATGCCGTAGTGTCTGGAGGAGGGCCCGGGGCGAGGATAGGACGGAAGGAGAGAGGCACTGGGACAGACGAAGTTATAGACAGAGTGGGAAGGCGCTTAGCGCTCAAAGAAGCGTACCCACAATTTTCACCGATCTGAGCGTCTCAGCTTGAAGTGTGCCATTATTACGATGTACCCCTCTCGGCCGGAACCGGCTGAAGATCCGAGTTAAGTTCGATGATTTAGCGCAGCAGGGTACTTGGCGGGTACAATTGTCAGTCTATCTTGAGCCCTCTTGAGCCCTGCTGAGGACGAGCAATCACATGAGCCAGTGGGAACCACCGGGATCACTCAAACATGGTCCGCCAGTTCTCGTTTTGTCTTCCTCACGTCTAAAAACGGCCTTGCCTACTCAGCTGTGAGGCCATCGCTCATATTTGCGGCTGTTCTCCGCCATTCGCTCTGTACACCAGCAAACTATCCGACATCAATTCCTCCTGACAAGTCATTTATCCTTCGACGGCGGTAGGCATCTTTCAAGATCTCAAGATAGTGATATATGAGAGAAGACGCGTGCGATTGGCTCCATGCTCCTTCAAGCGATCATCGGCAATCCTTGTCGAGCTGCTCCTAGGAACAGCCTCGGTTCATCTGCACTTCGACATCATGTCCAGAACTCTCTAAGTCTCTTCGGGCGACGCTAGTGATCACGTATCCGTCTGGTCGCAACAACATCGCCGGAGAAGGTCTCGAATGCGGCTGGAAGGGCGCGATAACACCTATAACTGGGGACCTGAACATATCGACATCGATATTGACAACCCTAAATTGCATGATCCTGACTCCTTGGCGCCCATTCAAACCCTGAAAACCTATACTGCAATCCGCCAATAGCAATTGCCCTGTCTCCCGGCGTTCCGTCTGAACCTCTCACAAGCCACACAGCATAAGTCCGTTTTGGGGATCGATCCATTTGGATGTATCGATGGTCCCCTTTTTGGGCCAGAAACACGGGAAATGCTACCCCCGATGCAAGTTTCAGGCTTTTTGTGTCCACACAGGCGGCCGCTCAGGTCTCTCTCATGCTCCAGAAGCGGAATTTCGCAACCCGGTTCCGCAGTCTCAATCCCGCTTTAAAGCTCATGACTTGTTGTGCTGATCGATTTCGCATGAATAAATATCCAAAATGAACAAAACGAAAGGAGAACCGTGCTGGCTTCGCGCGTCAGGCGCATGACTCTAAGGCTATGACTGAGTCTCCTAAAATCTGCGTGTCATCATGGACTAAGCTGTCGTTCGATGATGTCAGTCCAATTGTGATTGCCGTCGTCTTCCCTCATCAACTTGCAGATGCTCGTCGCACCGTCGTCCTATACTGCACACCGCCTTGAGAGTTCGTCAATCAATTCAGGTTCTCGGTACATATCATACAGGTCATCAGGGGAGAACGTCAACGATGTAAAAGCGAAAAACCAGTGCAACGTGAGACAGCTATTCTGTGAAGCCGCATCGAAATAACAACAATTACGCATCGGCACTCAGTCCGCACGAAAACCCCCTGATGCGCGCTTGAACGGTTTGAAGATAATGCCAAGCGACCAAAGCTGGATCAGGGCTGTCGGATGGGTCTCCCCGGAATATCGAAGGGGGTAGAGCCTTGCCGTTGAGTGAACGCTCCCAGTCGTTAGATGCATTAAAGTAGTGAACGTAGAACGTGTCACCCTTTTGAATGAGTATTAGCCCCCCAATGCGATGTAGGGTCAAGCAATCCTTACCTTACGGTACAGGGACCACAAGAGAGCATCATAGAAGCTATTAAGACTTCTGTCGAGGAAGAGGCCGGCTTTTGGGTGGAACATATCGCTTTCGTCGCCATCAACTTGCTCGTAGACCTGCATCCGTCAGCGATGCTTTGCTCTCAACTAGCAGAATTTGAACTCGGACTTACGTCCTCTCGGCTGTAGGGGACGATATGCGAGGCATGACAATACGTGAAATCGTGCTCGCTCACTGGGCAATGATGGTCGCGAATAGCAACGGCCATCCTGAATTGTGACTATAGTTCGTTAGCGGCTGACAAAGCATTCGGCGAAAGGTATACCTGGTCGGTGGAGTCGCGCGACGAAGAGCTTGTGGCTGTCAAGGGCACCCCAGAAGCTGGCCGAACCCGAGTAAAATACGACGGTCCAGTCGTAAAACGAACTTCGCTGTTCTTGCCTGGTTGTGAAAGATCAGGGCAAGAATGAAGGCCTCGGACAGCCCTGACCAGATCAACGCACCCTGTTCCACGAGTCTGTATGTTCCGGGTACGGGAGCGTCATCAGGCCTGACTGACTGTCCAGTTATTTGGTCAATGATGCTAGCGGGATGCTGAGGGTCCGCTTCCACCAGCAACCCGACGACGAAAGAGATGTAATCCCAAGTGTTATCGCCGCATGAAGCAAGGAAACCGATGGGGAATCTCGCAATCTTTGTGTCAAGGACGGAGCGGATGGTCACAATGCCTGATCTGCGCCATCTGCCGATGGCTAATGTATACGTCTTTTCGCCGGGCATGCCGGACCTAGAGAATATAAAGTGAGACGAGAAAAGCGAAGAACGAGAGCTGTCGGCAGATTTCGGCAGATTTCGGTAACTCGGACATATTTCTCGGGAGTGGAACTAGTGGCGGATATGTGAGCATCCGGTTGGTCCATCGGCGCCGAAACGTTATTAACGTTATTAATGACTCCCCCTGGCTTTGGAGACTCGAGTAGGTCTTGAGTGCTCTGAGCGTTCTTGCTGCTGTGATACTTTTGAGGTGCATTTCCTCGCTGCCGGCGAGTTAAGCTTGCTGGTGCACATTGCACGTTTGGCGACAGGAGGCGCGCGTGAAATGTTCAGAGCTGTGGTTGGGGGAAAGATTGATAATGGATACGCCCTCATTCACCCTCCCGGTCACCTCGCCGAGCCAGGTAGGTTTGTGAAAAGTTCTGTTGCGAATTTCCGAGCTCGGTTTTAAGCGTGTAGCCATCGTGGACATGAGTGCCAGCATGACTCATAAGCTGACGTGCAGTACGATGCGCATCACGGAAATTGTGCCGAGCAGATCTTCTGGGTTAGCTCCGGTAAGATACGAGGAAAAACTGAGCTCATGCAAGAAGGGTAAGCAGCCTCGTAAGCGGGACTAACATTTCTCAGAGGGTACAGCCCCACACATGTCCCAATCTGCATTCATCAAATACATGTCCGAGTCCTGGTTCCGACCGACAAGCAGCGTGGAAACTTTGGAGGGCGTTACAACCCTCAAAGAAGACCTCCTACGGTCATATACTGTACCAGCAGTATGGCCAAGACCTTGAGCCTTGTGTCAGGGTGCTACGCCGACCAGTGATAAGGCCCGACGTCCAACTCCTACGACTGGCGATCGTGGCCGAAGGTGGCGATTGATAGGCAAAGAGGGTCCAGCGTCAAAGGTACTGTCGGGGACGTA
>JAABUP010000989.1_pt1 | contig 60965 bp, 55 predicted proteins | sample 5559201 | NCBI WGS metagenome assembly JAABUP01 (sample SAMN10711887, study PRJNA513373) | rock metagenome | isolation source: Antarctica rocks | place: Antarctica | reverse complement strand
TGCTGCAGTTCTTGATCCCGGCGTTGACGGGGTCGGCGTGGATCGTGCACTCGGCCAACGGTGAGCTGGCCCGCCCGGCGCAGCAGGCCAAGGGCACCCTGTCGCGGGTCGGGACTCTGACGGCTGGGCAGGGCCGCACTCCGCTGCTCGCAGCAGCCGCTGTGGCGGCCGGCTCGGGCCTGCTCGCACTCAGCAGGCGGGGCTCGGCCGCGCCCGAGGCCCCGGCTTCGCCCGCGCCCGCGCCCGTTCCCCCCGGCATCCGGCACGTCGACACGGTCCCCGCCGTGCCGCGGACCAACGTCGTCACGGAGACGGTCACGCAGACCGTGCCTGTCACCCACCAGGAGCCGGTGGTCGAGCGCGAGCCGATCACCGACGCCAACCGAGCTCAGGCGATGGCCGGCGAACCGTTGAAGGAGGACACCTACGAGGTGACGTTGCACGCCGAGGAGCCCGTCGTGCACAAGGAGACCGTCGTCATCGACCCGCTCAACCCGGGCCAGGTCTAGCGGTCAGCTGGGCGGCGCCGGGATGCGGCGCGGGGCGACCGTAGGCTGCCCTGAGTGGATGATCTCGCTCTCGCCCAGCTGCTCGCCGACGACGCAGACGCGATCACCACTCAGCGCTACCAGGCGCTCGACCTGCTCGTGGACACCAAGCCCGACGCCACGCCCGTCAGCGACGCCGACCGCGTGGCCGAGGACGCCATCCGGCGGGCGGTCGAGCAGCACCGACCGCACGACGCCGTCCTGGGCGAGGAGCAGGGGCTGTCCGGCGACTCTGAGCGGCGCTGGGTCGTCGACCCCATCGACGGCACCAAGAACTTCATCCGGGGCGTGCCGGTATGGGCGACGCTCATCGCCCTGGAAGTCGCGGGCGAGGTCACGGTGGGGGTCGTCAGCGCCCCGGCGCTCGGCCGGCGATGGTGGGCATCCCGCGGCACCGGTGCCTTCGTCCAGGACGGAGCCGCGCCGCAACGCCGCCTGCAGGTGTCGGCGGTGGCGCGGCTGCAGGACGCCTTTCTGGCCTACTCATCGCTCGGGGGCTGGCGCGAGCACGGCCGCCTCGGCGGCTTCCTCGACGTCGGGCAGACGGCGTGGCGCACGCGGGCGTACGGCGACTTCTGGTCGCACATGCTCGTCGCCGAAGGCGGCTGCGACGTCTCGGCCGAACCCGAGGTTTCGCACTGGGACATCGCTGCCCTGCAGGTTGTCGTGGAGGAGGCGGGCGGCCGGTTTTCCGACCTCGACGGCGCCAGGACCTGCGACGGCGAGAGCATCGTCTGCAGCAACGGCCTGCTGCACGACGAGGTCGTGCGCCGGCTGGCCCGGAGCTGACCGTGGCATCCCAGGGCGAACGGCAACGCCAGCGGGTGATCGGCTTCGCCCACCGCGGCGCACCGGGCGCCGGGGTGCGGGAGAACACCCTGCCGGCCTTTCGTGCTGCGCAGGAGGCGGGCGCCCGTGCGCTCGAGTCCGACGCCTGGCTGGCCGCGGATGGGACGCCCGTCCTGGTGCATGACGGCTACCTGGGGCGCTGGCCACGCCGGCGGATGCTCACTGCGCTCAGCCCCGACCGGCTGCCGCCCTGGCTGCCCACGCTGGCGCAGCTGTACGAGACGTGCGGGACGAGCGCCGAGCTCAGCCTGGACGTCAAGGACATCGGGGCCGCCGCTGCCATCGTCCGCGTGGCGCAGGACGCCGGCGCCGCCGGCCGCCTCTGGCTGTGCGGCAGCACCGACGAGCTGCGGGCCTGGCGCCGGCTCGACCCCGAGGTGCACCTGGTGGCCTCGACGCAGCTGCGGCGTGGCCCGGCCGGGCCCGTCGCAGACGACGTCGCGGCCGCGGGCGGTGAGGTCGTCAACCTGCGCTGGCCGGAGTGGACGGCAGAGCACGTCGCCGAGGTCCACGCCCGTGGGCTGCTGGCCTTCGCTTGGGACGTTCAGCAGCGGGAGCTCCTCGACCGGCTCGTCGGCTGGGGCATCGACGGCGTCTACTCCGACTCGGTCCGGTTGCTCGTCGACGCGCTCGGCTGACCCCCGCGGGCCTGAACCGCCGGGTCCCTGCACGGAAAGCACGCCCCCTCCGGCGGGCACCGGCGTGTCGTGCGCGACTCGCCGGGCAGGCGGCCCCGTCGTAGACGGGAGGCGTGCGTCTCGAGCAGCGCCACCCGGGAATCGCTGCCGGCAGCGCTGCGCCAGACTGCGTCCATGGCCATCGATCCCCGCGGAGCGGACCTCAAGCGCTATCTCGCCGACGACCCGGGCGGCCCGGTGGTGATGCTCAACCTGCTGCGGTTCGCGCCCGACGGCCGGCAGAGCTACGACACCTACGCCCGCCACCTCGACGAGACCTACCTGCCGCGCTACGGCGGCGAGGTCCTCTACGCCGGCGACGGCTCCACGGCCCTGGTCGCCGACGACGGCCAGGCCTGGGACGCCGTGCTGCTGGTGCGCTACCCCAGCCGGGAGGCGTTCAGCAAGATGGTGGCCGACCCCGAGTACCAGCAGGTCACCCACTTTCGCACCGAGTCGCTGGTCGAGGCCACGCTGCAGGCGACGGTGCCGTGGACCAGCAGCTCGCAACCGGCCGACTGAGCAGCAGCCGGACGGGCACCAGTAGCGTGGACGGCGTCCCTTTGCGCCGTCGCAGGCGCAGGTGGGCGCATCCCGGACGGCAGCTGGAGGCCGGCGTGACAGGCGAGGCAGCAGTCGCAGACCACCTGGTGCGGCTGCTGGGCGCCCGGATGGCGGGTGAGGTCGACGCCAGCTCCCGCCGGCGCGCCGAGTACTCCACCGACGCCTCCAACTACCGCGTCGTCCCGCAGGTCGTCGCCTTCCCGCGCACCACCGACGACGTGCTGGCGGCCGCCGAGGTCTGCCGCGAGACCGGCACACCCCTGACCACCCGCGGCGGCGGCACCTCGGTGGCGGGCAACGCGGTCGGGACGGGCGTGGTGCTCGACCTGTCCCGCCACCTCGACGCGGTCCTCGCCATCGATCCCGGCACCTCGACCGCTCGGGTCCAGCCCGGCGTGCTGCTCGACACCCTGCAGGCTGCGGCCCGGCCGCACGGCCTGCGGTTCGGCCCCGACCCCTCGACCCACGCTCGCTGCACGATCGGCGGGATGATCGGCAACAACGCCTGCGGTGCCCACGCCATCGCCTACGGGCGGACGGCCGACAACGTGCGCTCGCTCGACGTGCTCGACGGGCAGGGCCGCCGGTTCCGCGCGGGATCGGGAGACGGAGCCCTCGACCCCGTTCCCGGCCTCGCCGACCTGGTCGCGGGCAACCGCGCCCTGCTGCGGACCGAGCTCGGCCGGTTCGGCCGGCAGGTCTCCGGCTACTCCCTCGAGCACCTGCTGCCCGAGCGCGGCACCGACCTGGCCAAGGCACTGGTCGGCACCGAGGGCACCTGCGCGCTGGTCCTCGAGGCCGACGTCCGCCTGGTCGAGATCGCCCCCGCCATCGCCCTCGTCGTCCTCGGCTACCCGGACATGGCGACGGCGGCCGATGCTGTGCCGGCGCTGCTGCCCCACCAACCGCTCGCTGTCGAGGGCATCGACGCCCGGCTCGTCGACGTGGTGCGCCGGCACCACGGCGCCGACCGCGTCCCCGAGCTGCCTGCCGGCGGCGGCTGGCTGTTCGTCGAGATGGGCGGCCGGACCCGCGAAGCGGCGCTCGAGGCGGCGCAGGGCCTCGCCCGTGACGCCCAGACCTCCGACGTGCGAGTGGTGCCTGCCGGCCCCGAGGCGGCGGCGCTGTGGCGCATCCGCGAAGATGGCGCCGGGCTCGCGGGGCGCACCGCATCCGGCGCCCAGGCCTGGCCAGGGTGGGAGGACGCCGCCGTCCCGCCCGAGCAGCTCGGGGACTACCTGCGCAGCTTCGAGAAGCTCATGCGCGAGCACGGCGTCGACGGGCTGGCGTACGGGCACTTCGGCGACGGCTGCGTGCACGTCCGGCTCGACCTGCCGCTGGCTGAGCACCCCCGGCGGCTGCGCCCGTTCCTGCTCGACGCCGCGCACCTCGTGGCCTCGCACGGCGGCTCGCTGTCCGGAGAGCACGGCGACGGGCGAGCCCGCAGCGAGCTGCTCGAGCTCATGTACTCGCCCGAGGCGCTCCGCGCGTTCGCCGGCTTCAAGCACTGCCTCGACCCATCCGACCTGCTCAACCCCGGCGTGCTGGTGCGCCCCTGCCCGGTTGATGCCGACCTGCGCCGCCCCGCTGCGCTACCGCTGCCCCGCATCGGCGGCGGGTACCGGTTCGACCACGACGCGGGTGACCTCACCACCGCGGTGCACCGCTGCGTCGGGGTCGGCAAGTGCCGCGCCGACATGTCAGCCGCCGGCGGCTTCATGTGCCCGTCCTACCTGGCCACACGCGACGAGAAGGACTCCACCCGCGGCCGCGCGCGCGTGCTGCAGGAGATGGCGAACGGCACCCTGGTTACGGGTGGGGCGCGCTCACGGGAGGTCGCCGAGTCGCTCGACCTGTGTCTTTCGTGCAAGGCGTGCGCCAGCGACTGCCCGGCCGGGGTCGACATGGCAACGTACAAGGCCGAGGTGCAGCATCGCGCCTACCGCCGGCGCCTGCGCCCCGCCGCGCACTACGCGCTCGGCTGGCTGCCGCGCTGGGCCAGGCTCGCCCGGCCGGTGCCACAGCTGGCCAACGCCGCGATGCGGCTGGCCCCGGTTCGGTCGGCGGCCTTCCGGCTGGCGGGGATCGACAGCCGCCGCCGTGCCCCCGCGTTCGCCCGGCAGACCTTCCGCCGCTGGTGGTCACAGCGGCTGGCCGCGACGGCTCGCCCCGTCCGGGAGCCGGACCCGATCATCGTCGGCAGCAGTGTGGTCCTGTGGGTCGACTCGTTCACCGACGCCTTCTCCCCCGAGGTCGGCCAGGCCGCGGTACGGGTGCTGGAGGACGCGGGCTGGACCGTCGTCGTCCCACCCGGCAAGTCGTGCTGCGGACTCACCTGGATCTCCACCGGTCAGCTCGACGCCGCTCGGCGCCGGCTACGTGAGACCCTTGACACCCTCAGCCCGTACGTCGCCGCCGGGCTCCCGGTAGTCGGTCTAGAGCCATCCTGCACGGCTGTGCTGAGGAGCGATCTCGTCGAGCTGGTCGGCGACGACCCGCGCGCCGCCCGGCTCGCGGCAGCCACCCGCACGCTGGCCGAGCTGCTGACCGGCTCGCGGCCGGCAGCCGCGCACGGGGCGCCGCCGGAAGGAGCAGCCGGCTCGTCGCAGGACCAGGGCGACGGCTGGTCGCCGCCGGACCTGTCCGACCTCGAGGCCGTCGTGCAGCCGCACTGCCACCACCACTCCGTGCTCGGCTTCGATGCCGACACCCGCCTGCTTGCCGATGCCGGAGCCACGACCCGCACCCTGGCGGGCTGCTGCGGGCTGGCCGGCAACTTCGGGATGGAGCGAGGCCACTTCGAGGTGTCCGTCGCCGTGGCCGAGACGGCGTTGCTACCGGCACTGCGCGAGGCCGCCGACGGCACCATCTTGCTGGCGGACGGCTTCTCCTGCCGCACGCAGGCGGAGCAGCTGGCCGGGGTCCGCGGCCGGCACCTGGCCGAGGTGCTCGCCGAGCGGCTGCCCGAGCGAACCGGTGGGGAGTTCCCACCAGGGTGAACGCGCTGGTCGAGGCGGCGCTCGAACTGCGTAGCCGCGTGATCGCGGCCGATCCCGCGCGCCAGCGGGTGCGGCTCGGGTCGCGGGCCAGCCTCTCGCTGGTACTGGCGCTGGCCGTCATGTCCGCCGTGACCCACGTGGCCGGCCAGCCGTTCTCGGTGGCGATGCTCGGGGCCGTGGTCGGGATGGTGACGTCGAACTCGGTCAAGGACGAGACCCACCGCAGCCAGGTGCTGACCATCGCCCTCGCCCCGCTGGCGAGCGCAGCAGCCGTGACGGTGGCAGCCACGCTGTCCAAGCACCAGGTGTTGGCAGACATCGCCTTCGTGGTGGTCATGGTGACGGCGGTCTGGGCGCGTCGCTTCGGCCCCAGGGGGACGGCCCTCGGCATGGTCGCGTTCATGTCGTTCTTCTTCGCCCTGTTCCTGCGGGCGACGGACCATCAGGTGCCCTGGCTCGCGCTCGCCGCGGTCGTCGGTGCCGCGTCGACGGCGCTCGTCCGGATCGTGCTGCTGCCCGAGCGGCCGGGGCCGGACCTGCGCCGGCTGCTGACCGCGACGCGAGGTCACACGGCAGTCGTGACGCAGCGGACCGCCGAGCTCCTGGAGCACGCCGGTGCGATCAGCGACAACCGGCTGCGGCGGCTGCGGCGCGCGGTGCGCGAGCTCGACGCGGTCGCGCTGCTGGTGGAGCAGCAGCTGACCGATGAGTACGCCGAGCGGCTCGTCGACGATCCCGAGCAGGTGCGCGGACTCGTCTTCGACGTGGAGATGGCGGCGCAGCACTTCGCCCGGGCGGTCGGGCAGGACGCCGACAAGCTGCCGGAGGGCGCCATCCGCGAGCTGTCGGAGGCGTCCCGGCGGCTGGCCCACGTCCTGCGGATCAGCCATCCCGCGCCCGGGCAGGAGGCCCTGACCGCGATCGCTCCCCGGGAGCCGGGCGACTGGCGACAGCCTGAGCACCACGTGCGCGCGGCCCTCGCCCGGCTCGCCGGTGAGCTGGATGCGCTCGCCTCCATCGACGTCCGGCGGCACCCGGCACCGGCGATGCCGGGCCGAAGTGATGGGCCGGACGACGCCGCGGCCACTTCGCCGAACGACGCGGCAGTTTCCGCGCCCGACGACGCAGCGCCCCCGGATGGGCGCGGACTGCGCGAGCGGCTCTCCCCCACCGATCGGACGGCGGTCCAGGTGCTGGTGGCCGGCAGCCTCGCGATTGCCGTCGGGCAGGCCATCTCGATGCAGCGTTGGTACTGGGCGGTCATCGGCACCTTCGTCGTCTTCACCAACACGCAGACCCGGGCGGACACCCTGCGTCGAGCCGGCTCGCGCATCCTGGGAACCGCACTCGGCGTTGTGGCGGGCCTCGCGCTCGGGGAGTGGCTCAGCGGCGACTCCCGCATCGAGCTGGCGCTCATCGTCGTGCTGGTCTTCGCAGCATTCTGGGTGCTGCAGGTCTCCTACACGGCCATGGTCATGTGCGTCACCATCGTGCTCGCGCTGCTCTACTCCCTGCTCGGGACGCTCAGCGGTGACGTGCTTGTGCTCCGGGTCGAGATGACCCTCGTCGGCGCCGGCATCGGTGGGGCGGTTGCAGTGCTGATCCTCCCGAGCTCGGGGCGCGGCGCCTTTGACGACGCGGTCGTGGCGACGCTGGAGCGGATCGACGACCTGCTCGCCACGATGCAGGACGACCCGCGGCCGGGGTCGGCGCTGCTGCGCGACCGGGTCCGCGACCTCGACCGGGCGTTTCAGGACCTGCGGACCGCAACCCGCCCGCTCGTCGCCGGCCTGCCGGGTCCGCTGCCCGCGGCGCACCGGCGCCAGCTGCTGCTCGTCGGCGGCGCGAGGTGGTGGGCCCGGCTGCTGGCGAACGTCGTCAGCCATGCGGATGCCGACCTGCCACCCTCGGCCGATCTGGCAGCCGCACGCACCGCCGTGGCAGAGGTGCTGACGCTGGTGCGCCAGCCGGGCGCCTTGCCGGATGAGCCGCCCGCCGAGCAGGGCGAGCCGCCGGTCTCGGACCTGAGCTCGCTGCCGACTGCCGTCCTCGCCGTGCAGCGCCTGCGCGAGTCGCTGCAGGCCCTCGCGCAGGAGCGCGGCTCGGTCCGGCAGGAGGCGACTCACCGCGTGCCGGCCTCGAGCAACTCATGACCGACGCCGGCACCGACGCCGGCATAGGCAATGTGTCCAACGCCGCCGTGCAGCAGATCCGAGCCGTGCTCGCCACCCGCGGCGCCGCAACGGCATGCCCGAGCGAGGTCGCCCGTCGCCTCGACCCTGCGGCCTGGCGCGACCGGATGGACGAGGTGCGGGCTGCGGCGGCCGCGCTGGCGGCGGCCGGCGAGCTGGAGGTGACCCAGCGCGGCGTGGTCGTCGACATCGGCTCCGCGCGCGGACCCGTGCGCCTGCGGCGCGTGGCCGACCCTCGGACGGGGAAGGCACCGACGAGCACGAGGGACCCGCCGCAGCGGGCCGGACCGCCGGGCGGTTGAGGAGGAGGAGTTATGTCGCTGCTGGGTGATGCCCTGGGTCTGGTCGGACGCACCGCATCTAGTGTGCTGAGCCCGTTGCTTACCCCCATCGTGGATCCGCTGGTGCGCCGGGCGGTGGAGCAGCACCGGGTGGCCGAGCCGCATGTACCGCCCAACGACCTGCTCGAGCACGCGATGGTCTACGGCGACCGCGCGAAGCTGCACATCGACCCCACGGCGGTCATCAACAACGCGCTGTTCAACCTGTCCTCGGGTGAGATCACGGTGGAGCGCTACGCCTTCTTCGGCCACAACGTCTCGGTGCTGACCGGCACGCACGACATCACGACCTTCGACGCCGTGCGCCAGGTGGCCGTCCCCAAGTCGGGGCGCGACATCGTCATCGGCCGCGGGGTGTGGGTGTCGAGCAACGCGACGGTGCTCGGGCCCTGCCGGATCGGGGAGCACGCGGTCGTCGCCGCCGGGGCGCTCGTGACCGGTGACGTCGACCCGCTCACCGTCGTCGCCGGCGCGCCGGCGAAGCCGGTGAAGAAGCTCAAGCCGCCGCCGCCGGAGTGAGCGCCGACGCCGTGAGCGCCGACGCAGTGAGCGCCGACGCAGTCACAGCCGTCGAACTCGCCCGGCTGTCCGCAACGGTAGGGGCGCTGGTAGGGCAGGTCGCCGAGCTGCAAGCCCGTTTGGACGCCCAGGCTGGGTCACCTGCGCCGCGGGAGCCGGGCGGCTTCGCCGCCGTCTACCCCGCCTTCGAGGACCGCTTCCGCGGCGACCCGGCGGACATCCGCCGCCGCCTGTCGATCTACCTGCCTGACCTCGCCCGCGCGGCCCGGGGACGCTCGCTGCTCGACGTCGGCCCGGGACGCGGCGAGTGGCTGGAGTTGGTCGCCGAAGCCGGAGTGACGGGCTACGGCGTCGACACCGATGCGCAGTTCGTGGCGGCGGCCCAGGCGAAGGGGCAGCGGGTCGTCCACGCGGACGCGGTCGAGCACCTCCGCACGATCGACGACGGGTCGCTGGACGCCGTCAGCGCCTTCCATGTGATCGAGCACCTGCCGATCGACGCGCTGGTCGAGCTGCTGCTCGCCGTCCGGGGGGCGCTGGCGCCGGGCGGGGTGCTGCTGCTGGAGACGCCCAACCCGTCCAACATCGTCATGGGTGCGTGCAATTTCTACCTCGACCCGACCCACCAGCGTCCGATGCCTCCCGCCCTGACCGAGTTCCTGGTGAGTGCTGCCGGCTTCGTCGACATCGAGGTGCGCCCGTTGCACCCGAAGGAGCCGGTCGACCTGTCCAGGCTGCGGCTCGACGGAGTCTCGGCGCACGACACCGGGCTGGTCGCGGCAGCCCTCGCGAAGGGTCTCTTTGGCCCCCAGGACTACGCGGTCATCGCCTGGGCTCCAGCGCGGCTGCAACCGGCAGCCCGAGACTGAGCCGCACCGCCCGCTCGACGTGCAGTGCCGTGGTGTCGAACAGCATCACGCCGGGCGCGTCGGCGGCAGTGACCAGCAGGCTGATCTCGGTGCAGCCCAGCACGATGCCCTCCGCACCGCGGGCAGCCAGCTCGCGCATGATGCGCACGTACTCCCGGCGGGACTCCGCGTCGATCACCCCCCGAGTCAGCTCCTCGAAGATGACGCGGTGCACGAGAGCGCGGTCCTGCTCCCCCGGCACGATGACCTCGACGCCGTGCTCGGCGAAGCGCGCCCGGTAGAAGTCGGCCTCCATGACCGGAGCCGTACCGAGCAGGCCGAGGGTGGCGGAGCCTGCAGCGAGCGCGGCGTCGGCGGTCACATCGACGATATGGACCAGAGGAATGCCGATGGCGTCCTGCAGCTGCGGGGCGACCCGGTGCAGGGTGTTGGTGGCCAGGATGACGAAGTCGGCGCCGGCTCGCTCGAGGCGCCGCGCCCGCTCCGCCAGGTATTGCGCGGCGTCGTCCCAACGCTTGGTGCTGATGCACCGCTCGATCACCGCGAAGTCGACGCTGCAGAGGACCAGCTCGGCAGACGAGTGGCCGCCCAGCCGGGCGTTGACGCCCGCGTTCAACAGCCGGTAGTACTCGCCGGTGGCGACCCCGCTCATCCCGCCCAGCACGCCGATGGTCTGCACGATTGCCCCTCGCCGTCGTCTGACCGAGGATGCCTGATCATCCTGGGGGGCACCTGGGCGCGCGCATCAGCCCAGACAAGGCTGTGCGGCGGACGGATAAACCGTCCCCCGCACCAGCGGTGACGATCAGGCCTCGATCGTCTTGGCCCCGTTGTCCTTGCTGCTGACGGTGATCTTGCGCGGCTTGGCCTTCTCCGCTACCGGGATCCGCAGCACCAGCACGCCGGAGTCGTAGCTGGCCTCGATGCGCTCGGTGTCGAGCGAGTCACCGAGGAACAGCCGGCTGAACGATCCTGTCGGCCGCTCGGCCGCCAGCATCTGCGTGTCATCGCCCGCGACGGGGTGGCGCTCCGCGTGCGCGGTGAGCACGTTGCGCTCCACGTCGAGGTCAATCGAGCTCGGTCGACGCCGCCCGGCAGGTCGAAGTGCACCACAAAGGTCTCACCCTCGCGGTAGGGCGTCCACCGGCATGACTGCAGGACGCGCCACGGTGCCGGCCAGCTGCTGGGTCAGACGGTCCAGCTCCCGGAAGGGGTCAATGCGCATCAGCATTGCTTCGTCCTCCTTGATGAGTCTGGCGAGGAGCCCTGCGTTCCCCGCCGCTGCTGGTACCCAAACAACGTCTAAGTTGACGCCGTCTCACTCAATCTTGTGTGCTGTTTCTTGTCATAGGAGCGGACGGAGTGCAGGCGGTCGGGACCCACCGCACGGGGCAGGAGATGTGCATGCCTGCTGTCACCGTGCGCCCCGCACGGACCGCCGACGTGTGGACCCTCCGGTCCCTCATCGACGGCTACAGCGACAACCGGCTGCTGCTGTCCAAGCCGACCGTCACCCTGTTCGAGACGGTGCCTGACTTCGTCGTTGCCGAGACCGCCGGCCCACTGGCGTCCGGCGGCACGGGCACCAGCACGGGCACCGAGCAGCGCGTCGTCGGCTGTGCGGCGGTGCATGTGCTGTGGGAGGACCTTGCCGAGGTCCGCACGCTTGCCGTCGACCCCGCCTGCCGCGGTCACGGGGTCGGCCGGGCCCTGCTCGACGCCGTGCTCGATCGCGCCCGGGCCCTCGGGGTGCAGCGGTTGTTCTGCCTCACCTTCGCCGTCGACTTCTTCGCATCCGCGGGCTTTGTCCCCATTGGCGAGGGCAAGGTCGTTGACCCGGTGGTCTACGAGCAGCTGCTGGAGTCCTACGACGAGGGCGTGGCCGAGTTCCTCGACCTGGAGCGGGTCAAGCCCAACACCTTGGGCAACACGCGGATGCTGCGCCACCTGTGATCACGTCCCAGTGATCGGCCCCGGCGCCGACGGGTGTGACGTGCGAGACTGCATTCCTAGGCCGGCTCCGACGAAAGGCACGACATGAACGTTCTCTATACGGCCAATGCAACGGCGCGTGGCGGGCGCGAGGGGGAGGTCGTCAGCGACGACGGCGTGCTCGACCTCGAGCTGGCGATGCCCAAGGAGCTGGGCGGTCCCGGGGGCGACAACACCAACCCGGAGCAGCTGTTCGCGGCCGGCTACTCGGCCTGCTTCCACTCCGCCCTCAAGCGGGTCGCGGGCCAGGAGAAGGTCGACGTCGACGGCTCGTCCATCACGGCTCGCGTGGGCCTCGGCATGGAGGGCCAGGCGTTTGGCCTCGCCGTCACCCTGGTCGGGGAGTTCCCGGCGCTCGACGCCGATGCGGCGAAGGAGATCATGGAGAAGGCGCACCAGGTGTGCCCGTACTCCAACGCCACCCGCGGCAACGTCGACGTCACTCTCGAGGTGGCGTAGCCCTGGCGGCGTCGCGCCCGGTCGCGCTACGCCATCAGGTCAGCGCAGCGCGACAGCCGTGACACCCCGCCGGGTACCGACGAACAGGTCGCTCCCGGAGACGGCCGGCGTGGCGAAGCGGGTCGCATCGCCGACCTGCACGGTTGCCCGGACCGCGCCGGTAGCGGCATCGAGCCCGTAGAGGGCGCCGTCCTGCTGCACCGACCACACCGTGGTGCCCGCAACGACCGGCGAGCCGGTCACCTGCCCCGGTCCCGACCAGCCCTTGCGCAGGGCGCGACCAGGTCCGACGATCACCTGCTGCACGCCTGACGTGCAGGGCACGAACACCAACGTGCTGCCGGCAACGGCGGGGCCGGCGGCCATCCAGCCGTAGGACTGGCAGCCCTGCAGTGACGCGAGCTGGCCGCCGACGCCCCGAAGCGCTGCCGGGTCGACCAGGTAGATGCTGCCGCCCTTGCCCGCGGCGACGGCGCGCCCGTCCGGCAGGACCAGTGGGCCGGTCGAGCCGAGGTCAGCGTCGACGCCGTTCTCCTGAGCCCAGCCCGTCGGGGCGAAGGCATCGAGCAGCGCCAGGGTCGGGGAGAGCCGCAGCACCGAGTCGCTGCGGTCCCATGTGCCGCCCGTTGCCTCGCCGTTGCCCGTCGTCACGAGCAGCTCGCCGTTGGGCAGTACCGCCGGCCCGCTGGCGGCCCAGATGCCCGCCTCCCGCTTGGTCGGCACGGCGAACGTCACCAGGGGGCCGTCCCCGCGGGTGCCGACCGCCACGACCCGGCCCTGGTACTGGCCGCAGTCGCCGTAGTTGCCGCCGTACGCGACGTACACCCGGCCGCCGTTGATGGCGAGGGCGGCTCGCTGCAGGTGCGTGGCCGGGGCCATCCCCGGCGCGTCGACCCCACGCCGCACCTTGACCGCGCCGGTGCCCGCGTCAACGCCGTAGAGCACGTGCTGCGGGCCCGCCTGCGTGGTGACGGCGAACACCAGGCCCGACGCCTGATCGTACGCGGGCGTGCCCACGACGCCGAGCTTGGCCACGTTGCCGCACGGCAGGGAGTCACCGCTGATCGGGTCGGCGAGGTGGGTGCGCCAGCGCACCGCGCCCGTCGCTGCATCGAGCCCGAAGACGGTGCCGCCGGCCGTCGCCTGCACGACAAGGTCTCCGACAGCCAGGGGCGAAGCGTAGGCGGGGGCGTCGAGCTGCGCCGTCCACCGCACTTTAGGATTGACCGGGTCCGGGGACGACGCGGCATACCCGCGTCTCGTGGTGTCACCGTGGTAGGTGGGCCAGGTGCTCGCCGGCGGCCGCTGGCCGGGCGGGGTCGAGGCGGACGCCAAGGCGGACGGGGACCCCGGAGACGCGGTCGGCGGCAGGGTCAACGGCGAGGGCGGGGGCGCCGAGGCCTGGCCGGCGCCGTCGCTCGAGCCGGAGCGACCGGAACCACCGCAGCTGGTGAGCAGCAGTCCGGCGGCCAGACCCAGGGCGGCCGCACCGCGTCGAAGGACACTCACGGCCGTTACGGTAGTCACCGCCGATCCCGGTTCCGCCTCCGTCAGACCCCGAAAGGAGTGCCTTGCCTGACACCCCCGCCGTCGAGACCGCGGACCTGCACGTCTCGTTCGGGCAGGTCCACGCCCTGCGCGGACTTGACCTGAGCGTCCCGAGGGGCACCGTGCTCGGCCTGCTCGGCCCGAACGGCGCCGGCAAGACGACGGCAGTTCGGGTCCTCACCACGCTGCTGCGGCCAACGAAGGGCACGGCACGGGTCGAGGGGCTCGATGTGGTGCGGGACGCCGCTGAGGTGCGGCGCACCATCGGCTTGGCCGGCCAGTACGCGGCCGTCGACGAGACGCTGACCGGCCGGGAGAACGTCGAGATGGTGGGCCGGCTGTACCACCTCAGCCGCAGCGAGGCGAAGCGGCGGGCGGCGCAGGTGCTCGCCGAGTTCGCGCTCGAGGATGCGGCGGACCGGCCGGTCAAGACCTACAGCGGTGGGATGCGGCGCCGGCTCGACCTCGGCGCCAGCCTCGTCGGCCGCCCCGCGGTGCTGCTGCTCGACGAGCCGACCAGCGGGCTCGACCCGCGCAGCCGGATCGGGCTGTGGGAACTGATCCGCGGCCTGGTCAGTGACGGCACCACCGTGCTCCTGACCACGCAGTACCTGGACGAGGCCGACCAGCTCGCCGACGACATCGTCGTCATCGACCGCGGCCGGGCGATCGCTCACGGCACCAGCGACGAGCTGAAGGGCTCCGTCGGCGGGGACGTCCTGACCGTCCGGGTCGACCCTTCGTGCGTGGACGCGGCTGTAGCCGCGCTGCGCCAGGTGCCCGGCCTCGGAGGCGACGACCGCGAGATGCAGCGCGACCACAACGCGGGGGCCATCACGGTCGCGGCGGGGACCGACGGCGGGGCGCTGCTCGGCGACGTCGTCCGGCGCCTCGACGCCGCCGGGGTCCCGCTGCGCGGGCTCGAGCTCGGCCGCCCCAGCCTGGACGACGTCTTCCTGTCCCTGACCGGCCACGCCGCCGAGGAGGCTGCATGAGCTCGCTGTCCTGGGCGGTCGCCGACACGGCGGTCCTCACCCGGAGGAACCTGATCCGGTACGCGCGGGTGCCCGCATTGATCGTCTTCACCGCGATCCAGCCGGTGGTGTTCGTGCTGCTGTTCCGTTACGTCTTCGGCGGCGCCATCCGGGTGCCGGGCGTGTCGTACGTCGACTTCCTGCTGCCCGGCATCATCGTCCAGAGTGCCGCCTTCAGCTGCTTCGGCACCGCGATCGGACTCGCTGAGGACACCAAGGCCGGCCTGATCGACAGGTTCCGCTCGCTGCCGATGAGCCGCGCCGCGGTGCTGCTCGGCCGGCTGGCGGCTGACGCGGTCCGCACCCTGTTCACCGTGGTGCTGATGCTCGCCGTGGGGTACCTGGTCGGCTTCCGCATCCACACGTCCGTGCTGGGGGGCATCGGACTCGTCCTGCTGGGCACCGGCTTCGGCTTCGCGATGTGCTGCGTGGCCGCGTGGATCGGCCTGGTCATCCACGACCCGGAGACGGTGCAGTCGGCCGGCTTGATATGGCTGTTCCCCTTGACCTTTGCCAGCGCCGCGTTCGTGCCCGTTCAGTCGATGCCCGGCTGGCTGCAGGCTTTCGCCAAGATCAACCCGGTGACGGTCGCGTGCAACGCCCTGCGCGACCTGACCCTGGGCGGCCCCACCGCCGCCAACGTGCTCGGCGCCCTCGCCTGGGAAGTGGGCATCACCGCGGTCTTCATCACGCTCGCCGTCCTGGTCTACCGCCGTGCCGTCTGAGCCGTCTGAGCCGTCTGAGCCGCCCGAGCCGTCTGAGCAGTCTGAGCCGCCCGAGCCGTCTGAGCAGTCTGAGCCGCCCGAGCCCGGGCGGCAGCCCCGCCACGGCCTCGTGCTGGGCGGCGGGGGCGTTGCGGGCATTGCCTGGGAGTTCGGCCTGCTCGCGGGGCTGGCCGACGCCGGCATCGACGTGACCGGGGCCGACCTGTTGGTGGGCACATCGGCCGGCTCGGTCGTGGCAGCGGTGATCGGGACCGGGGTCGGCCTTGAGCGCGCGTTCGCCGCACAGCTCGAGCCGCCGGAGCAGTCCGCAGAGCTGGCGACGACGTTCGACCTCGACTCGCTGCAGGCCGCCGCCATGAGCACGATGCGGGAGTCCGGCGGCGACCCGGTCCGCTTCCGGGCGGCGATCGGCGCTGTCGCCATGGCCACGGAGACCGTGTCGAAGGCGACACGGCGCGAGATCATCGCGGCCCGGCTGCCGGTGCACGACTGGCCCGACCGCGACCTGCGCATCGTCGCCGTCGACGCAACGACCGGGGTCGAGGCCGTCTTCACCCGCGACAGCGGGGCCGGCCTCGTCGACGTGGTGGGGGCCAGCTGCGCCGTGCCGGGTGTCTGGCCACCGGTGACCATCGGCGAGCGCCGTTACATCGACGGCGGCCTGCGCTCGGTCACCAACGCCGACCTGGCCGCCGGGTGCGACGCGGTCCTCGTGCTCTCGCCGATGACGATGCCGCCGGGCGGTCCGTTCCCGAGCCTCGACGACGAGCGGGCCGCGCTCGCACCGGCGCGGGTTCTCGTCGTGACGGCGGACGAGGCCTACCAGGCCGCTTCGGGCGCCAACCCCTTGGACCCGAGCACCCGCGAGCCCTGCGCGCGGGCTGGGCGGGCGCAGGCGGCGGCCGTCGCGGACGCGGTTCGCTCGCTGTGGTCTGCGCCGGAGTAACCGCCGCCCGCCTGACTGGCATGCTCGCGGGCATGACCACCGACGCGACAGCGACCTCGCTGCCGACTCCCCCGCCTACCGACCCGACGACGAAGAGCCCGACCGCGACACTGCTGAGCACGCTGACCGAGCAGGCACGGCAGCGCCGACCGCCGACGGCCGAGCAGGCGCTGGCACTGCTGGCCACCGGTGACGAGGACCTGCTCGATGTTGTGGCCGCTGCGGGCCGCGTCCGCCGTACCTTCTTCGGCCGTCGCGTCAAGTTGAACCTGATCGTCAACATGAAGAGCGGGCTGTGCCCGGAGGACTGCTTCTACTGCTCGCAGCGGCTCGCTTCGGAAGCCGACGTGCTGAAGTACTCCTGGATCAGCCCGACGGAAGCGGCTGAGACGGCCGACCGCGCGGTCAGCGGCGGGGCGAAGCGGGTCTGCCTGGTCGCGAGCGGACGCGGCCCCAGCGACCGCGACGTCACCCGGGTGAGCGAGACCATCACCGCCATCAAGAGCCGCCAGCCCGGCGTCGAGGTCTGCGTGTGCCTCGGCCTGCTCAAGCCCGACCAGGCCGAGCGGCTGCGCGACGCAGGTGCCCTGGCCTATAACCACAACCTGAACACCAGCGAGGGCAAGTACGGCGAGATCTGCCACACCTACGCCGACCGGGTCGACACGGTCGAGCGTGCCCAGGCGGCCGGGCTGTCGCCCTGCTCGGGCGCGATCTTCGGGATGGGTGAGAGCGATGGTGACGTCGTCGACCTTGCGCTTCGGCTGCGCGAGCTGGACCCCGACTCGGTCCCGATCAACTTCCTCATCCCCTTCGAGGGCACGCCGCTGGGCTCGCAGTGGCAGCTCACCCCGCAGAGCTGCCTGCGCATCCTCGCCCTGTTCCGGTTCACCTTCCCCGACGTCGAGGTCCGCCTCGCTGGCGGCCGTGAGATCCACCTGCGCACCCTGCAGCCGCTCGCGCTGCACATCGCCAACTCGATGTTCCTCGGGGACTACCTCACCAGCGAGGGCCAGACCGGCGCGGACGACCTTCAGATGATCGCCGACGCCGGACTTGTCGTCGAAGGCCAGGAGGAGCAGACCCTCCCCGACGCCCGGCATGACCTCGTCGTGCTCCGGCGCCGTGGCCCTGGCACGAATGTGCCCGCCAACGCCTGACGAGCTGCGCGCGCGGCGACGACGGTCGCCGTCAGCTCAGCCGTCGTACCGCACCCGCGGGAACAGGTTCCACGGCCTGGTCGAGCACCGGATCGAAAGGCGGCTCGGCATCGGGTGCCACCGCGGCCACGACGGTTCGGTTGCGCCCGGCGGCCTTCGCGGCGTACTGCGCCCGGTCGGCTTCGCGCAGCAGCCCAGTGGCATCGCCCCCGTGTTCGAGCAGGCCCGCGATGCCCAGGCTGGCCGTGATGTCCCGGTCCACGCCCGGGACGCTGGTCGCGGCGACGCTGCGGCGGATCTGCTCGGCCACCTGCCAGGCGCCATGCACTGTCGTCTCCGGCAGCAGGATCAGGAATTCCTCGCCGCCGAAACGGCCGGCGAAGTCGCTGGCCCGCAGGCCGGACTGGATCGCCATGCCCACCGCGGCGAGCACCTCGTCCCCCTTCGGGTGCCCGTAGCGGTCGTTGATCAGCTTGAAGTGGTCGAGGTCGAGCATGATCGCAGTCAGGGGCGCCACCGAACGGCCGGCCTGAGCGACCACCCGCTTCAGGGTGTCCTCGGTGGCGCGCTTGTTGGGCAGGCCGGTCAGCGAGTCGTTGCTCGCACGGAACTCAGCCAGGGCGAGGCTGCGCAGGTTCGCCAGAACGGGTGCGGCTTGGCCGACGGTGTGCTTGATCTGCGTGTCGCCGCTGTCGCCGATCGCGTCGGGATGGGTGACGAGCACTGACCCGATCACCTCCCCACCAACCAGGAGCGGCTCGCACGTCGAGGGCCGCTCCGGGTGCTCGCACAGTGAGCAGCCCAGCAGCGGCTGGCGGCCAGCGCCCTCGTGGTGGGTCCGTGCCAGGCGCACCGCGACGCAGGAGCGCGGTTCCGCGCCGACCAGGCGGGCGGCGAGGTCGCTTCCCGTGGGAAGGGCGGTGGCTGCCTGCAACCGATTGTCGCTGTTGTTGCGGCGCAGCACGGTGACGGCGCTGTCGGGCAGCGAGCGTTGCAGGTGCCGTTGCAGCAACTCCTGCGCCTCGTCCTCGCTGCGGGTCACCTGCAACGTGTCGATAAACTCCGCCTGGGACTGCTCGGCACGCACGGTCAGTTCGCGTTGAACCTGCTCGGTCTGGTTGGTCTCGTCCCGGTGCCGGACCATGTCGTTGAGTGCCGCGCCCAGCTCGGCGAGCTCATCGTGCCCGCGCGGGTGCAGGACGCTGGCCGGGCGGCCGGCCGCGATGTCGGTGGCGAACTCGGCGTACCTCTTGATGCGCGGCACCATGTTGCGGATCAGGCTCAGCACGATGACCAGACCCAGCAGGAGCACGAGGGCGACACTGCCGCCCAGCAGGATCCAGGTGGAGGCGTAGGTGTCGTCGGCCTCCTTCTTGACCTGGGCAGACTGCTGCGCCTCCTCGCCGCGCAGCTGTTCGGCCGCCTGAGTGATCGAGTCGAGGAGGGTGTCGATGCGCTGAGCCAGCGCCGTGCGGGCCGCTGGCGTTGCCGCGACTGCCGTTGCTGCGGCGAAGGCGCTGCTGCCACGCAGCTTCAGGTACTGCTGCAGCCCCGCATCCATCTGGCTGAACCGCTGGCGGCGAACCGCCTGATCGCCCAGGTCGCCGTGCAGCACGACCAGCGCCTGCTGGGCCCGGGGGACCAGCACCTGATCGATCTCGGCGGTCAGCTCCGCATCCAGTTGGGGATCAGTCACAGCGACCTGGTACAGGGAGGTCTCCTGGATGCTGAGCATGTCGACGGTGACGGCAGCAGCGTGCTGGCTGACAGCAAGGCTGTGGTTGTACAGATGGTCGGTGCTGGCCGCCATCCGCTCCAGCCCGGTCGCGCCCACCGCGGCGGTCGCGAGGACCGCGGGCACCAGGACGCCGACTGTGATGAAGAACTTGCCACCGACCCGGAGCCGCAGCCGCTGGCGAACAGGGCGAAGCACGAAGACCATGCTGGCTTTCTCGGACTGCTTCGACAAGCACTTGACGGATGCGGGGCCTATCGGGCCCCGCCGAGGGGCAACACCAAGCCTGACCCGAAGTAGTAGCGGGGGCAGGATTTGAACCTGCGACCTCTGGGTTATGAGCCCAGCGAGCTACCGAACTGCTCCACCCCGCGTTGCATCTGCAACCTTACCCTGGCCCAGCTCGACCGCCAACCTCGCTCGGTACCCGACACCGCCACCCGTGGTCGGTTACGGGCTGGGAGTCGGGGTGGGGCGCGCCGTCGGCTTGGCCGAGGGCCGTGCCGACGGGGACGCCGACGCCGACGGCGTGGCCTTCGCCCGTCCCGACAGGTCGGTAAGCGCCTGCTGCAGCTGTGCCTGCGCGGCGCCGTACGCCGCAAAGTCTCCCTTGCGCAGAGCTTGCTGCCCCGCGGCGTAATCCCGCTGCGCCTGCGCGATCAACCCCTGGATCTCGGTACTCACCGGGCTGTTGTTGCCGGCGCTGCCGCTGGGCGGCGCCGACCCTGAAGGCGTCGGGCTGGCAGTTGCCACACCCGACCCTGCCCCCTGTCCGAAGACCTGGTTCAGTGCCTCGGCCAGCGTGGGGGCGAACCCCGCGCGGTCACCGAACACCACCGCGACGTCCTGCAGCGTCGGATAGCCCTGGTCGTCGGTCGACTGGACGTAGTAGGGCTCGATGTAGATCAGTCCGCCCGCCACCGGCAGGGTAAGCAGGTTGCCGGCGACTACGGCCGAGCCCTTGCCCGACAGCAGGCTCAGCTGCTGGGAGATCTTGCCGTTGGCCGTGATGGTGTTGCGGGCCTGGACCGGCCCGTTGATCGTCGTCCCCTGCGGCAGAGTCAGCACCCGGATGGCGCCGTAGTCACCGGGGTCGCTCGACACGCTGACGAACGACGCCAGCTTCGACGAGCCCTTGGCGATCAGGGCGCTAGTCAGGTTGAAGTTGGGACCGCTCTGGCCCGGCGACTGGTTGAACAGGTAGAACGGCGGCTGCAGCTGCGTCCCGGCCGGCTCCGGCGGCACCGCCCAGAAGTCCTCGGAGGTGAAAAAGCTCGTCGGGTCGGTGACGTGGTACATCCCGAGCAGGTCCCGCTGGACCTTGAACAGGTCCTCGGGGTAACGCAGATGGTCGCTCAGCCCCGGTGGCATCGCCGACGGCGGCTGCACGATGCCGGGAAAGGCGCTCTTCCACGTCTCGAGCACCGGGTCGCGGGCACCGAACTGGTACAGCTTGACCGTGCCGTCGTAGGCGTCGACAGTCGCCTTGACCGAGTTGCGGATGTAGTTGACCTGGTTCTGCTGCTGCCCCGGCCTGTTGTTCAGCCCGGTCGTCGCATCCACGGTGACGTCGCCCAGCTGGCGGCGCTCGGAGTAGGGGTAGCCGTCGGAGGTCGTGTAACCGTCAATAATCCACAGGATCCGACCGTTGACGACCGCGGGGTACGGGTCGCCGTCGAGGGTCAGCCAGGGGGCAACCTTCTGCACGCGGTCACGCGGGTTGCGCTCGTAGATGATCCGCGAGTCCTTCGACAGGGCACCGGAGATCAGCAGGTTCTTGTCCTGGAAGCGCAAGGCGAACAGCAGCTTGCGGAAGGTCGAGCCCATCGGGACGCCGCCGCTGCCGTCGTAGCGGTTGGTCTGCTCCGCGGTGCTGTTGGTCTGGCTCGGCCCGTCGATCTCGGCCTGCTTGGTGTCGACGACCGAGTAGTCGGGCGCCTGCTCACCGAAGTAGATGCGGTCCTGGCTGATCACGATGGGTGAGTCCGTCGGCTTGCCGCTGACGATCGGACCGCTGACCGGCAGGTCGAGCACCGAGAAGGCCGGCTTGCCGGTCTTGTCGACGGCGTTGGCCGGGGCTGCCACGAAGCCCTTGCCGTGCGTGTAGTTCAGGTGCAGGTTGACCCAGTTGCGCTGGCTGGCGTTCAGGCCGGCCTGGTTGAGCTCGCGCACGCTCACGACGTAGTCCTGGCGCTTGCCGTTGACGGTGTACCTGTCGACGTCGAGGGTGTCAGGGAAGCCGTAGTACGAGCGGATCTGCTGCAGCTGCTCGTAGGTCTTGGCGAGCTTGACCGGGTCGAGCAGCCGGGCGTAGGGGATCGTCCCCTTGTCGTTGCGCACGTCGCTCGCCGTGACCGTGCCGCCCTGGTTGGTCGTGTACTTCACGGCGTCGAGCCCGTACGCCAGCCGGGTGGCAGTGATGTTGCGGGAGATGTACGGACGCTCCTTGGCGGCCGCGTTGGGCGAGACCTGCAGCTGCTGGATGATCAGCGGGTACAGGCCGCCGATCACGATGGCCGAGATCACGAGGATGCCCATGGACAGCGCGGGAAGTATCCATCCGCGCTGGAAGATGTTGTAGACGAACAGCACAGCGCACAGCAGCGAGATGAACAGCAGGATCGTCTTGGCGGGCAGCACGGCGTGAATGTCGGTGTACGACGCCCCGGTGACGATCCCGCGGGGCGAGAAGGCCAGCCCGAACCGGTCGAGGTAGTAGGCAATGGCCTTGAGCAGCATGAACAGCGCCAGCAGCACCGACAGGTGTGCCTTGGCCGCGGCGACGACCTTCTCCCCCTGCGTCTGCAGGCGAATGCCGCCGAACAGGTAGTGCGTGGCCGCTGCCGCCAGCAGCGACAGGACAAGCACGGTGAACGCGAAGCCCAGCAGGAAGCGCTGGAAGGGGTAGGTGAAGGTGAAGTAGCTGATGTCGCGGTGGAACTGCGCGTCGCGCTGGCCGAACTGCTGGCCGTGCCGCCAGCTCAGCCAGGTCTGCCACCGACCGGCGGCGGACAGGCCGGCCAGCACACCGCACGCTGCCGACACGGCGACCAGCAGCAGGGCCAGGTAGGGCTCCACTGAGACCCGGTAGCGCTCAAGGTTCTGCTGCTCGAGCGACATCGGCCGAAACGGCGGCCGCAGCCGGAACGCCACGACGATGTTTGCGCCGACGGCGAGCGCCATGATCAGCCCGAAGACTACGAACAGGAACGTGCGGGTGCCGAGCACTGTGCTGAACACCCGGCTCGCATTGACGGAGCGGTAGAAGAGCAGGTCGGTCCACAGCCGGGTCGCGATCAGCACGACGATGACCAGCGCGACGAGGGCGAACAGGGGAATGAGCAGCCTTGGACGCCGCGGTAGCGGGGTGCGGACGGCCAAGGGGACTCTCCTCAGAGCGAGACGAAACGCCTCCGACGGTAGCCGAGCAGGCTGACAGAACCGCCTGTCTCGACGGTCCCGCTTGTGGACGTCAACAACCCGCAGGCACGCCGCGGCCGGAGGACACAGTTGCGAGCACCGACATGGCCGTAGCGAGGGTGTCGACCCGGGCCAGGCGCAGGCCGGCCGGGACGTCGCGGCTCGCCTCCGCGCAGTTGTCCTTGGGCACGAGGAACAGCGTCGCGCCGTCGCGGCGTGCCCCACGAAGCTTCTGCTGGATGCCGCCGATCGGCCCGACGACACCCGCGGCGTCGATCGTGCCAGTCCCGGCGACCGTCTGGCCAGCGGTCAGTGGGCCGGGGGTGAGCTTGTCGATGATCCCCAGCGTGAACATCAACCCGGCACTCGGACCACCCACTCCCTTGAGCCCGATGGTCAGGCTGAACGGCTTCTTCTCCCCCAGCTCGAGCCCGAGCAGTGCGGTGGGGGGCTGGTCGGTGGTCGTTCCGGTGGTGATGTCGATACTCGCCGGGGACGCCGACCCGCGCTTGTAACGGACGGGCACCGTCGAGCCCGGCTTGATGCCCTTGCGGATCTCGAACAGCCCGGCGAGATCGGCGACCGGCCTGCCAGCGAGTGCCAGGATCGCATCACCCGCTCGCAGCCGCCCCGTCGACGGGCCCTGCTGCACGTTGTCGATGACGACAGTGACCGGGATGTGCAGGTAGTGCAGCGCGGCGGCCTCCGCGTCGTTCTGCGACTCGCGCATCTGCTGGTCGTACATCGCCTGCAGGTCCTTGTCCGACACTCCGGAGGGCTGCTCCACCTCCCGTGGCACCACGGCGGCTGAGCCGGACAGCCACTGCTGCACAGCTGTCACCAGCGTGAGCTGCGGCTGCTCGTTGACGGTCGTCAGCAGCAGCTTGCCCCCGGTCGGGTACGTGCGCCGCCCGTCGATGGCGATCAGCGCGGGACCGGACTTGCCGTCGCTGGCGCCCAGGGTGTCAGTCGTGGGACCGGGCAACAGCGCCACATAGGGCACCGGCAGGACCAGCGCGAGCGCGAGCAGGACGACGAGCAGCAGTGCCGCGGCAAGCAACGAACTGGTGCGCCGGGTCACCTGGCCACTGTAGGCAAACGATGATCAGATGCGGCCGGTGCGGGCAGTGCGACTGGCCGCGAGCCGGCTACGGGAGGCCGACCCACTCCTCGTCGCCGTCGGTGAACTGCTGGTGCTTCCAGATCGGCACGCCCGCCTTGAGGTCGTCGATCAGCCGGCGGCAGGCGGTGAAGGCCTCACCGCGGTGGGCGGCCGCCGCTGCGACGACGACGGCCAGGTCACCGACAGCCAGGCTGCCCACGCGGTGCACCGCGGCCAGGGCGAGGACCGGCACGTCGGCCGCCACCTTGTGCGCCACCTCGGCGAGGGAGTCGGCGGCACCGGGATGGGCGCTGTAGTCCAGCGTGTCGACGCCGCGGCCTCCGTCGGTGTCGCGGACCGCCCCGATGAAGATGACGACACCGCCGGCGCCCGGGCCGCCCACGGCCGCAATGACCTCGTCGACCGACAGCGGCGCGTCACGGATGTCGAGGAACAGACGGGTCGACACGGTGAGCACACTAGCCCGCTCGGGCCGCTGCCCAGGCCCGCAGCGGGCTCGTCGGCGTACCGTCAGGCCATGTCCGGGTCCCCTCCTTTCGGCTTCACCCCAGGCTCCGGCGGCGGTTCCGGCGGTGGTCCGGGCGGCCCTGGAGGTCCCGGCGGCTTCGGGGGGTTCGGCGGCTTCGGTGGTTCCGAAGGCGCGCCCTTCTTCCAGGAGCTGCAGCGGCTGCTCGCCGGAGACGGCGGTCCCGTCAACTGGGAGTTGGCCCGCCAGGTCGCGGTTCAGGGCGCCTCGGCCGCTGACAGCGCTGTCACCCCCGATCAGCAGCAGGCGGTGCGCGAGGCAGGCCACCTGGCTGAGCTCTGGCTCGATTCCGCGACGGCCCTGCCCGGCCTGCCCGGCGAGCTCGACGCGTGGTCGCGGGTCGGCTGGGTCGAGGCGACGCTCCCGGTCTGGCGGGCGGTCTGCGACGCCGTCGCGGCGAAGGTCGTCGATGCGATGGGCACGGGGCTGGCCGGCGGGTTGGCCCAGCTCAAGGACCAGCCGGGGCTGGCCGAGCAGCTGCCTCCGGGCCTCGACCTCGAGCAGCTGACCGGCGGAGCGCTCCCCATCGCCGGGATGATGCGTCAGGTCGGCGGCCTGCTGTTCGGGGCGCAGATCGGGTCGGCTCTGGGCGGGCTCGCCGGCGAGGTGATCGGGGCGATGGACGTCGGCCTGCCCCTCGGGCCGCCTGCCCTCTTGCCGGCCAACGTCGCGGCAACCGGTGAGGGCCTCGAGGTCCCGGCCGACGAGGTCCGCCTCTACCTTTCCGTGCGAGAGCTCGCGGCTCAGCGCCTCTACGCCCACGTGCCCTGGCTTCGCGGCCACCTGCTCGGCCTGGTCGACGAGTACGCCCGCGGGATCAGCGTCGACCCCGAGGCCATCGGCCGGGCACTCGCGACCATCGACCCAGCCAACCTCGACCCCGCCAAGCTCGACCCGCAGAGCCTTGCCGACAGCCTCGGTGAGGACGTCTTCTCGGGCAGCTCGACGCCGGAGCAGCAGGCCGTACTGGCCCGCCTGGAGACGACTCTGGCGTTGATCGAGGGCTGGGTCGACGAGGTCGTCCACGCGGCCTGCGCCGACCGGTTGCCGAGCGCCGGAGCCCTGCGCGAAACTGTGCGCCGCCGGCGCGCGACCGGCGGCCCGGCCGAGCAGACCTTCGCCGCGCTGGTCGGCCTCGAGCTGCGCCCCCGCCGGCTGCGTGACGCGGCTGCACTGTGGAGCACACTCGCCGAGCAGCGCGGCGTCGACGGCCGTGATGCTCTGTGGGCGCACCCGGATCTGCTGCCCAAGGCGGGTGACCTCGACGACGTCGCGGGGTTCCTGGGCCAACCGGCCGACGACAGCAACCCGATTGCTGAGATCGAGAAGCTGACCGGCGAGGCACCCAAGGAGCAGGCACCCGGCGAGCAGCCACGGGGGTCGGCGCAGCCGCCGGAGGACGGACCAGCAGAGGACGGGCCAACCGAGGGCACGTCGGCCTGAGCCCTTACAGGACCCCGTCGTCCGCGTCGGCGCCGGGGGCGTCGAGGGCGTCGTCGTCGGTCTCATCAGCGGCTGACGGATCGGGTCCGGGCTGCGCACCGCCGCCGAGCTGGTCACGCCACACCCAGCCCTGCAGGAAGCCCCGCGCTCGCTCAGCCTCCGGATAGCGCTCTACCTCGCGCCAGAACGCCGGGCTGTGGTCGGGCACGAGCAGGTGGGCCAGCTCGTGAACGAGCACGTAGTCACGCACGTACCCCGGCACGCTGCGCAACCGGTCGGATAAGCGGACGACGCCGGTACCGGCCGTACAGGACCCCCAGCGGTGCGCCATCCGCGGGGTCCAGCCAACGGCCGTCGGCCGGGCCCGTCCGTCGAAGTACCTCTGGGAAAGCACGGCAGCACGCCGGGCCAGAGCAGCGTCGTCGCGCGGCAGGCGACGGCTTGTGCCGCGAAGGCGCCGCAGGACGGTGTCGACGAGACGACGCTCTTCTTCTGCCGGCAGCCCCGCCGGGACCATCACGACGTCGACGCCGGCGACTGTCCGGGCGGCGACGCTGCGCCGACGACGGGTGCTGCGCCGGATCTCGACGGGACGTTCGCTCACGACAGGCACGGTAGGCGCTGGCTCAGACAGGTTCGAAGAGCCGGACGCCCGCGGGCGCGTCCGGCTCTCGACCCGGGTGGGTGTTGCTACTCCCCGAGCATGCGGTAGAGCTCGCGGCGGAGCTCGTCGAGCTTGGTCACGGCCTGCTGGTGCTGCTCCGCGGTGGCGTCGCTGGCGACCTGTCGGACGGCGCCCATGAGCTTGCCCGCGGCCGTCACCAGCTCTGCCGGCTCGTTCGATCCGGCGGTGACCGCGGCCCAGGCCTTCGCGATCTGGTCGGCGTGCTCGGACACGTAGTTGCGGCCGGCTTCGGTGAGCCGGTACAAGCTGCGCGGGCCTGGGGCGCCGGCGAGCTCGGCCAGTTCCTCGTCAACGAGCTGCGCCAGCGTGGGGTAGACCGAGCCTGGGCTCGGGCGCCAGGCGCCGTCGGTCTTCTCTGCGATCGCCTTGATCAGGCCGTAGCCGTTGGACGGCGACTCGGCGAGCAGCGAGAGGATCGCCGCCCGGACGTCGCCCTTGCGGGCACGTGAGCCTCGGCCGCCGCGAGGGCCGCCGCCGAAGCCGGAGCCGAACCCCGGGCCGGCGCCGAAGCCGCCGTGCCGGAAGTGGCGACCACTGTGCCGTTGATGCGAGGCGCCGCCGCGTGGGCCGCGTTCCCATGCGCCGTGTGGTTCTCCGGGGTGTGTGATGGTGTCTGTCGTACGCATGTGACTCTCCTTCAGAGCACTCGTGGTGCATCCCAACGATGCATCAGCGATATATCGGAACGTACCGCAGCCGTGAGTATTCCGCAACCGGTGCTCTTGCGAGCAGAGCGGCAGAGGCAACCCGCGGAGATGTGGGCACGGATGGACGCCGCTTCCCTCAGCCGCGTCTGTCGTCCCGGTATGCCGCTTGACAAGGGCGCCGCAGCGGGGAGCGGCGTGCGTCCGTGACGTCGATGGGCCAGTCTGGCCGGCGGCTGCGCGCAAAGTTTCCTTCATCCACAGCCACCCTCGTCGATCGGCGCTGCCAGCGAGGCCGGACACCGGTGCAGGCCACGGTTCGTGCACAAGCTGTCCACAGCAGATCCCCAGCACCTCCGGCGTTTCCCCCGCCGGGTCCACAGCGCTGTCCACAGGCAGACGCGTCACTGTTTGACGCCGGCTCCGCGCGCTTCCTAGCGTTGGGATGGAAGGTCCAGGCCGTGGGTCCGACCGGAAGGGGAAGCCGGGCGGTCCCACGGCCAGGGCCTCGACGGCGGCGCGGCAGCCTCGACATCCCAGCCGGTCGGGAGACTCGCAGATTGGACCGGCGCGAGAGCCCCGGTACTTGACAGACGCTGCTGTACGACAGTTTGTATACGGATGACCTCGACGCGTGCGTCCGAGACGTGGCAGGCGCGTATCACGCGTGACCTCGCCGCCCAGCTTCGCAGCGACGCGGAGCTGCTCGGTCTGAACGGCCGGACCGAGATCGTCAAGGCAGCGTTGGAGCTGCTCAGTCGACGGGCGGCTGAGGAACGCATGGCCCGCAGCATGGACGACTTCTACCGCGACCGGCTACCGCCTCTTCCTATCGGCGTCCGTCCGGCACCCGCCGCCCCTGTGACCCGCTTACCAGAGATCGATGCCACTCCCTGAGCCCTTTCGTGGCGAAGTGTGGGACGTCGACTTTCGACGATTTCGGGATGCACCCCGCGGTCGTCTTCAGCATCAACACGCTGAACTCGCGACTCGGGCACGTCGCGGTGATCCTGGTGACCGGCACGCCGGGACCGGCCCAAACACATGTGCCCCTTACAGGGGGCACAGGGCTCACTCGCCACGACGAGTCCTACGCCGACGTCACGGCGCTGCAACCGGTTGCAAGGAGCCGCTTGCTGACTCGCCGCGGTCTGCTCGTCGGTGAGGAGATCGACCGGCTCGGACGTCAGATTGTCATCTACCTCGGCCTGTAGAGACCGGAAGCACACTGGCCGTTCACCTTGCCCCTGCCGCGAGCCGCCTTCGATCCGCCATCTGGCCCAACCCTCAATACGGCCAATCGGCGCTGTGAGGGCCACCCCCGGTCACCGATCCCATGGGTGTTGGTTCCCACCATGGAGGTTCGATGACACCCCAGTCACGCGGACGGCGCCGCCGGTTCTCGGCTGCCCTCGCATTCGCTACTGTCGCGGCGATCCCGCTGGTGCCGGCCGTCTTTGCCGGCTCGAGTGCAGCTGCCGCCGAGACACGCGGCCCCGCCCGGTCAGTCATCGTGTCGGGTCCAGGAGATGCAGCCGCCGCCCTCCGCGCCGTCGGCGGGACGGTCACCACGACCCTGCCGCTTGCCGGCGGGGTCGCCGCCATGCTGCCCGGAGGCGCCTCGCTGCCGGGTTACACGGTCGTCACCGACCGCAGCATGAAGGTGACCGCTGCTGACGATCCGACCGCGACGGCGCCGGCCGACACCGCCCGCCAGACAATGGGAATCTCGAGCAGCTCGCCCTCGGGCAGCGGCGTCACGGTGGCTGTCGTCGACACCGGCGTGGCCGACGTGCCCGACCTGGCCGGCCGGCTGCAGCACGTCAACATCACCCCCGGCGACTCCGGCGACGGCTACGGCCACGGCACCTTCATGGCCGGCCTCGTCGGATCCAACGGGGCCTCGTCGCAGGGGGCGCACCAGGGCGCTGCGCCCCAGGCCGGCGTGCTCGACGTGCGCGTGGCCGCGGCCGACGGGACGACCTCGCTGGTGCAGGTGCTCCAGGGCCTGCAGGCCATCGCCCAGCGCCAGCAGTCGATGAACATCCGCGTGGTGAACTTGTCGCTGGACTCGGACAGCCCGCTCCCCCGGGCGATCGACCCGCTCGACCGGGCGCTCGACCAGCTGTGGCAGCGCGGCATCACCGTGGTCGTCTCGGCCGGCAACAACGGCCCGACAGCGGGGACCATCTCCTCGCCCGCTGACGATCCCACCCTGCTGACCGTGGGCTCAGCCGACGAGAACGGCAGTGCCGACCGCTCGCTCGACACCGTCAGCGACTTCTCCTCGCGCGGCGGCACCGATGCCAGCGGCGACGACATCAAGCCCGACATCGTCGCACCAGGTGCACACGTCGTCTCGCTGCGTGCCCCCGGCTCGATCGTCGACACGGAGAACCCGCAGGCCCGCGTCGACGACGCCTACTTCCGGGGGAGCGGCAGCTCGATGCCAGCGGCCCTCGTCAGCGGCGCGGTCGCCGACCTGCTGTCCGCCCGCCCGGACCTCACTCCGGACCAGGTCAAGGCAGTGCTTCGCACCAGCGCCTACGACGCTCCAGCGTTCAGCGACCCGACAGCCGCCGGCGCAGGCGGAGTCGACGTGGCTGCTGCGATCGCCGCCGACCTGCCGTCAGCTACCGACACCAGTGCGGTACCGGGCGACAGCAAGGCCTGGGACCGCTTCATGGCCGCCATGCTCAGCGGCAACCAGGGCCAGATCCGGGGTGCCTGGGCCGCGCTGTCCGCCAGCACCAGGGCATGGGCCGTCCGGTTGCCCGACAGCGGATGGGGCACGGCCGCCCGGTCGTGGAACGCCCGCAGTTGGAACGCCCGGTCGTGGAACGCCCGCAGCTGGAACTCGGCGGTCTGGGATGCCCGCAGCTGGAACGCCCGGTCGTGGAACGCCCGCAGCTGGAACGCCGACTCCTGGGACGCCCGGTCGTGGAACGCACGCAGCTGGAACGCCGCCGCCTGGGACGCCCGGTCGTGGAACGCCCGCTCGTGGAACGCCCGCAGCTGGAACGCCGACTCCTGGAGTGCTGACACCTGGGACGCCCGGTCGAGGAACGACGCTTTCTGGGGGTGAAGCCGGGGCGTCAAGGTGCCGACGCACCTGACGTGAGGCGTAGGCGGGACGAGGCGGCGCTGCACCGCCTCGTCCTCGCCGTCGCCCTGACGGGAGCCGCGGCCAGCGGCTCGGTCGCCTTCTGGTTCCGGGGATGGGCCGACGGCCCGGTGCTGATGCATGCCTCTCGGACCACCGTCGCGCTCATCGCCATCGTCATCACCACGCTCGCGGAGCGGATCTCCGTCACCCTTCGGCACGGTGACGAGGAGGAGGCGCTCACCTTCTACGAAGCGGCTGTCGTCGCCGACGCCCTGGTGCTCCCTCCTGGACAGGCGCTGGCCGTCGCACTCGGGGGGCTGGGGCTGGCCTGCCTGCTCAAGCGGCGCGGCGTTCTGAAGTCGCTGTTCAACCTGGGGGCGCACGCCACCGGCGCAGCGCTGCTGGTCGGTGCGGTCGCCCTCGTCGCCGGCTCGGGCTCGGGCATCACGACCGAGACGGTGCTCGCGGTGCTCACCGGCACCCTCGCCTTCGCCGCCGTCAACCTCGTCCTGCTCGCCGCGGTCCTGCGGGCGACCATCGGGGTCCCCATCGGCGAAACCCTGCGGGAGGGGTGGCGGCTGTCGGCCATCATCGCCATCGGCACGTGCGGTATCGGCGCCGTCGCGGTGGCCATGCTCGACGCGACACCGGCCCTCGTCCCCTTCACGCTGATGCCAGCCGCCGCACTTGCCTACGCCTACCGCGCCGCCGCGCAGGAGGCCGAGGAGCGGGAGCGCAGCACCCGCCTGCTGGAGCTGTCCCAGGTACTGGCCGGCCGGCTGGTGGCCAGCGACCTGCTCACCGGCTTCCTCACGCTGCTGCGCGAGACGTTTCGCGTCGAGACGGCTCGCGTCATCCTCGAGGGCGACGACATGCACAGCGGGACAGTCGTGCTCGCCGACGCGAGCGGGGTGAGCTTCAGCGAGCTGTCGGCCGGCGACGCGGCGCTGCTCGCCCGCACGTCGGACACGGCCGAGCTGCTCGACGACGAGCTGCCGAGCGGCTGGGGGCGGACGATGCTGGCGCCGCTCGACGCGGAGGGCAGCCGCCTCGGGGTCCTCGCCCTGGTCTGTCCGCCCGCATCCACCCCGGTGCTCGCCGGACGCGACCTTGCCGTGCTGACCGCCCTGGTCAGCGCGCTCGGCGTAGCACTGCGCGGCGCCGAGCACCTGGCCGACCTGACCGAGGGCACCGACAAGCTGCAGACCGTCGTGCAGCACTCGAGCGACGGCATCCTCGTCGTCGACGCGAGCCGCCGGGTGCAGGTGTGGAACCCGGCGATGGTCGCACTGACCGGCGTCGGAGCAGAGCTTGCGCTCGGCCGGCCGCTGAACGACCTCGTCCAGGCGCAGGACCAGCACGGGGAGCCGGTGGACCCCTGCGAGTCCGGCTGGGGGCTGCTCAGCCCGGCCGCCCCCCGGGCGGCGGTCGAGCTGCAGCTCGTGCGCTCCGACGGAGAGCAGCGGTGGGTCCGGATGTCGCACGCGGCCGTGTTCGAGGCCGACGCGATCCTGCAGGACGTCGTCCTCGTCTACGACATCACCCGCGAGCGGCAGGTCGAGCGGATGAAGGCCGACTTCATCGCCACCGTCTCCCATGAACTGCGCACGCCGGTCACCCCCATCAAGGGCTATGTCGACCTGCTGCGCCGGCGGGGCGAGGACTTCACGCCGGAGAAGCGGCGGGAGTTCCTCGACACGGTGGCCGACCGCGTCAACCATCTGGCGCGCCTGGTCGAGGACCTGCTGCTGGCCTCGCAGGTCGCCTCACCGGCATCGGCCGTCCGCAAGGGCCACGGGGACCTCGCGGTCCTGGCACGCCGGGCCGTCGAGGACTTCGCGGGGTCGGCCAGCCGGCTGCACGTCGAGCTACCCGACACCCCGGTACCCATCGCCTGCGACCCCACCCGGGTGGTGCAGGTGATCGGCAACCTCGTGTCGAACGCGCTGAAGTACTCGGCCGACGACGCGCCCGTGTTCGTGTGCATGACGATGACCCCCGCCGGTGCAGGTGACGAGTCCCGCGGTACCGCGACCGTCGAGGTGCGCGACTGCGGTCGCGGCATCCCGGCCGACCAGGTGGATCGCGTGTTCGACAAGTTCCACCGGGTCGAGGACCCGCTGCGGATGACGACGAGCGGCACCGGGCTGGGGCTCTACATCGCGCGCCAGCTCACCGCCGCGATGGCGGGAACGCTGACGCTCACCTCGACGCTCGGCAGTGGCTCGACCTTCTGCTTCTCGATGCCGATCACGCCGGCGGATGCGGCCACTGCCGACGAGCCGGACCGGGCCGGCTTCGGTCCGTTCGCCGGCCTCGGGCCCGGCCTCCCGCGTCCTCGGCGCCGGGCCGGTCAGGCTCAGCCGGAGCCCGCCCTGCCCGCCGGTGCCGCTCAGGACTGATCGAGGGCCCACAGCAGCTCGCCCTCCGCGCGGCGTATGAGGCGGCAGGCCCCGGGGACAGCCCTCCTGGCAAGCAGTCGCCGACCTCCCGCGGTTGGCGCCCTCAGTCGCGGAGGCGTATCCATGAATGATGTTCAGCCGCAGGCTTCTCACCAGGGTGGTCCGAGCGACCGCCCACAGGATGAGGACGGCCGCGCGGTCCTTCGCAATGCCGGTGCCCGTCGGGTGGGCATGGCGATCGTCGGGCTAGGTGGTGCCGTGGCAACCACCGCCGCTGCCGGCCTCGAGCTGCTGCGCACCGGAGCCGCGGGAGCCGAAGGGCTTCCGTTCGCCCGTCTCGAGCAGCAGGTCGACGGTCTGGCTGACTACGACGCGCTCGTCGTCGGAGGTTGGGACCTTGACGCGGCCGACCTGGCGAAGGCGGCCGAGGTGCACCGGGTGCTCGCCGCGCAGCAGCTCGCCAGCGCATCGCCGGGCCTGTCCCAGCTGCGCCCGTGGGCCGCTGTGGGCGACGCCGAGTTCTGCCGCAACGTCGTCGGCGGCAACACGGCCGTCGCGGAAGGGCGCCGCGCCCAGAGCGACGTCATCCGCGCCGACCTGCGCCGCTTCCGCGCCGAGGAGCAGCTCGACGGATGCGTCGTCGTCAACCTCGCCTCGACGGAGCGGTGGCCAGACCTCGACGAGCCCGCGCTCGCCACGCCGGAGGCGTTCGAGGCGGGTCTGGACGCCGACGACCCTGCAATATCGCCTGGGATGCTGTACGCCTACGCGGCCATCGTCGAGGGCTGCGGCTACGTCAACTTCACCCCCTCGCTTGCCGGGGACGCGCCCGCGCTGACGACCCTCGCCACCATGCGGGGGGTTCCACTCGCGGGCAAGGACGGCAAGACCGGGCAGACCATGTTCAAGACGGTGCTCGCTCCGGCGCTGCGCAGCAGGGCTCTCACCGTCGAGGGCTGGTACTCGACCAACATCCTGGGCAACCGCGACGGCCTCGCGCTCGACGACCCGGCGTCGCTGGCGAGCAAGCTGTCGACCAAGGGCCAGGTGCTCGACCAGATCCTGGGCTGCCCGGTCGAGGACCACGTGGTGCGCATTGACTACTACCGGCCACGCGGTGACCAGAAGGAAGCCTGGGACGCCATCGACCTCGTCGGCTTCCTCGGCCAGCGGATGCAGATGAAGGTCGACTTCCAGTGCCGCGACTCCATCCTGGCCGCGCCGCTGGTCCTCGAGCTGGCCCGCCTCGTCGACCTCGCTCAGCAGCGCGGCCAGGGCGGGGTGCAGGAGCAGCTCGGCTGGTTCTTCAAGGCACCGATGACGACCGGCGACGGCGTGCCCGAGCATGCGCTGCACCGCCAGGAGCGAGTGCTGCTGGACTGGTTGCTGGGCGACGACGCGACCGTGCTCGACCCCGCGGCCGCCGCAGCGTCCCTGCAGTGACAGCGGCTGCTGACCTGGGGGCGCTTGCCGCACTCCGGCCGCTGCTGGGCGAGGTCGGCGACGCCAAGCGCATCCGGGTGGCCTCGGCGCCCGGCTCCCTCGCGGAGCAGGCGTTCGGCCGGGCGTGGGCACGGCTCGTCGGCGGCGACGAGCCCGAGGACGTGGCGCTGTCGGAGACGGCGGCCGCCCTGGTGCGGGCGCGGCTCGCCGGCATCGACGCGCTGGTGCTGGCCGATGCCGGCCTGAACGAAACGCAGGTGCAGTCGGTGCTCGAGCGGGCGTTCGACGAGGTCGCCGAACCTGTTGCGCCCGCCCTGCGCAAGCGGCTGCGTGCGGCGCTGACCGCGGCGCCGGTGACCCAGCCTGCCCCGGGCCAGGTGCCGGACCAGGTGCCGGCAATCGCGACGACGCTCGCTCGGCAACCGCGGGCTGGTGCCACCTGCCCGGGGCTGCCGCGGCTGATCGTCGAGCCGCCGGAGAGCCACGCCGACCACTGCCTGACCGTCGCCGTCTACGGGGTGCTGGTGGCGCCGGCCGTCGGCGCGGACCCGGTCGCGCCCTTCCTGGTCGGGCTCGCCCACCATGTGCACAACGCGCGGCTGCCCGATGCCGGTTTCGCGGGCGAGGTGCTGTTCGGCGTGCACCTGCCGGGGGTGCTGGCGCGGTTCGAGGACCGCGAGCTCGACGCCCTGCCGACGGGCCTGGCCGAGCGGCTGCGCACCGTGCTGCGGCTGCGCGCCGATGCGCAGGCGCCCGAGTCGCAGGCGTTCCACGCCGCCGACGTGCTCGACCGCGTGCTGCAGGTGCACCACCACGCGCGGGCGGCGGCGTTCACGGCCGAGCAGGCGCTCGACGACCTGCAGCTGGTGCATGCCGGGCCGGTACAGACCTTCCACGAGTCGGTGCTCTTGGCAGCGGGGCTGTGAGCATGTCCGAGACGGTGAGCAGGTACGCGCCGGCGACCGCGGCCCGCACCGGGACCCGCACCGCCACGCATGCCGTGGAGGTCGACCCCGCCGGCGTGCGGTGGCCAGTCGTCGACGGCATCGCCTGGCGGCGCACGGGCCGCGACGAGCTGCGGCGGCGGGCCGTCGGCCTGCTCGACGCCGGTGACATCGCCGCGGCCCGCGTGGCGCTGCTTGCCGACGCCGACGACTGGTGGGACGAGCCCGCTCCCCCGCCGCAGCAGCTCGCCCGCGCCGCCCAGGCGGCGACGATGGGCGAGGCGATGGCCCTGCTCGGCCTAGGACGGGTTGGCGACTACTTCGCCCACCGCTGGTCGGACCCCAGCTACCTGGCCGCCCTCGCACTGCTGCAGGCGCACTGGCCGGGTGACCGGCCGGTCGTCGAGCTCGCCTGCGGGGCGGGGCACCTGCTGCGCGAGCTGGCGGACCGGGGCGTGAGCGATCTCGTCGGCGTCGACGTCGCCTTCAGCAAGCTCTGGCTCGCCCAGCGCTTCGTGTGCCCGCAAGCGCGTTACGTCTGCGCCGACGCCCGCAAGCTGCCGCCGCTGGGGGTGCCGACGCCGGCCTACGTGCTGTGCGTCGACGCGCTGTACTTCCTGCCCGACAAGCCCGCCGTCGTGACCGCCCTGCAGCAGGTGGCGGGGCCGGGCGGCAGCGTCGTCATCGGCCACGCGCACACCCCGGCCGAGGTGCACAGCGCCGGCGAGCCGCTGACGCCCGGCGAGTACCGGCAGCTGCTCGGCACCGACCTGGTGTACGACGACGACGCGCTGACCGATGCCTTCCTCACCGGCCAGCCGCCCCGCCGCGGAGCCAGTGGGCAGAGCCGAGCGGTGGCACTGGTGGCGGGCGACCCCCTGGTGGCGGGACGCGATCTGCGCGCCCCGCTCGCCGGCCGTCCCCTGCGGCTCAACCCGCTGTACGACGCGGCCGGGGTCCGGCACTGGCCAAGCGAGCGGTGGGCGCAGGAGTATGTGCGTGCGGGCGAGTACCTGCCGGCTCGCGTGGACCCGCAGGCCCTGCCGGCCGACGCTGCCGCAACCCGGGTGCTGCTCGACCTGCCGGAGTGCTGGTGATCGACGAGAGCCGGACCGCGGGCGCCGGCGGACCGCTCGCTCCGCCCGTTGGCTGGGGTATCGCGGGATGCGGGTGGGTAGCGCGCGACCACGCGGCGCCGGCCCTGCAAGCGGTCGACGCCGCCTGCATCGTCGCGCTGTACGACCCGGCGCAGCAGGCGTTAGAGCGCATGTCGGCGGTACTGCCGTCCGGCGGATCGAACGCCGCGCCGGCCTGCACGACCGACCTGGCCGCGTTCCTCGCCGCTCCCGACCTGGACGCGGTGTACGTTGCCGCTCCCAACCACGCCCACCGCCAGGTGGTCGAGGCTGCCACCGCTGCCGGCAAGTCCGTGCTGTGCGAGAAGCCGCTGGCGGCAGGCGAGGCTGACGCCGCGGCGATGGTCAACGCATGCGCCGACGCCGGCGTGCTGCTCGGCACCGCTTACGACCAGCGCTGGCACCCGGCGCACCAGCGGCTGCGCGAGCTGCTGCCGAGCCTCGGCACCATCACGGCCGTCCGCATCGTCTACTGCTGCTGGCTGCCCCCGGACTGGACCCCAGACGGCCAGCCGCACGACAACTGGCGCGCCGACCCAGCTCGAGCCGGCGGCGGCGCGGCCATCGACCTCGGGCCGCACGGGCTCGACCTCGTCGGGATGCTGCTGGACGACGACGTGGTCACCCTGTCGGCACTGCTGCAGCACCAGGTCCACGCCTACGCCGTCGACGACGGTGCGCTGCTGCAGGGCAGGACGGCCGGCGGGGTCCTCGTCGACCTGCACGTCGCCTACAACACCCCGGACGCGTTGCCGCGCCGTCGGCTGGAGGTCGTCGGCACCCGCGGAGTTGCCGTCGCCACCGACACGATGGGGCAGGTCGGCGGCGGGCGCCTCACGGTGCAGACCGTCGATTCCGCGGAGCCGGTTGACGTCGGCTTCGCCGCCACCTCCCCCTTCACCGCGCAGTTCGATGCGTTCTCGGCCGCCGTCCAGGAACGCGGGCCGTGGCCATACCCCGCGGATCGCGACCTGAGGCTGCATCGCCTGCTGCTTGCCGCCCTGGCCGCCGCCCACTCCGTCGGTACCGGGCACACGGGTAGGGAGGCCCGCACGTGACGAACCCGCAGCGGGGACTGCTCCCCCGCCACCCGGCCTGGTCGTGCACGAACTGCGGCCACTGGCAGCGCTGGCCCTCGCCCGGCCCGCTCGTCTGCCCGGTCTGCGCCGACGTCCGCAATGCGCTGCCCGACGACGGCTTCGCGTTCGCGACGGCGGACGAGGTCGACGCGCAGGTCGAGTGCTCGTGGGGGCCGAGCACCTGCCCGGGCATCAGCGCGTTCCGGTGCACGCCGCGCTACGGCCTCGACAGCCGCGGCTGGGTGATCGAGACCGACATCGGGCTGGTGGGCTTCGAGTGCGCGCCGTGGTACTCGGGCGCGGCGATCGACGAACTGCGGCGCCGCGGCGGCCTGCAGGTGCTCGCGGCGAGCCACGTCCACGGCTACGGCGCGCTGTGGCGCCTGCAGGAGCAGCTCGATCCGCCCGTCGTCGCGGTCGGGGTGCGCGATCTGGTCTGGACCAAGGCATTCCGCGTCACCTGGCCCGCCGACGACGAGCTGCCCCTCGCTCCCGGACTGGTGCTGCACCGCACCGGCGGCCACTTCGACGGTCACTCGGTGCTGCACGACAGCACCCGGGGCGTGCTGTTCTGCGGCGATTCGCTCAAGGTCGACCTTGACTACGCGGGCGCACCGGTGGCGCTGTCGGCGCACAAGGCGTTCCACGCGCAGATCCCGCTCTCGCACGGCGAGCTGCGCCACTACCGCTCGGTCATCGCGGGACTCGAGTTCGGCACCGTGTTCACCCCCTTCGAGGGAGCGTCAGGCATCACCACCGACCACGTCATCCACCTCATCGACCGGCTGCTGCGAGCCCAGCCCGACGCCGGCCCCGTACCCCTAGTGGAACTGGTATGACCGGCTCGACCACAGACACAGCTGCGGAGCGCTACCTCGCGTCGTTCCCGGCCGGGCAGGTGCAGGAGTTTCGCATCCAGGAGCTGGACGTGCTCGACGTGCCGCTGCACAGCGCCTCCCTCACCAGCGCCGCCTCCCTCACCAGCGCCGCCTCCCTCACCAGCGCCGCTGCCCTGCTGGCAGCCGAGCAGCACCCGGCGGGCAGCGGCCTCGGCTACGGCGCGACATCAGATCAAGCCCGCACCGGGGCGCTGGGGGAGATGGCCGAGATGGCACTGTCGACCCTGTCGCTCGCCGGGCGGGAGCGCACTCAGGGCTCGTACGCCGAGCTCATCCGCCGCCGCGGGGCTCGTCGCGTGCAGGACCCTCGCACGCTGGGACTGGAAGCCGGCTGCGCCTACGACGACGACAGGCCGCTGCAGTGGCTGCCGATGACCAGGCTGCGCGACGGCGAGCAGGTGCTGGTCCCGGCGGAGTTCGTGGCCAGCACCCCGGCCGACCTGCCTGGTGCCCCGCCCGTGTCCGGCTGGCTGACGACGGTCATCACCAACGGCCAGGGCGCCGGCTTCGACGACGGCCAGGCGACGGGCCACGCCCTGCTGGAGCTGCTGCAGCGCGACGGCAACGCGGTCTCGTTCCGGGCGATGGACCAGGGCGTGGTCATCGACACCGCCGGGCTGACCGACCCCGACGCCCTGGCCCTGCTCGACCGGCTCGACGCGGCCGGGATCGACGTCATCGTCAAGCTGGCCGACACCGCGTTCGGCATCGCCAGCGTGTACGCCGTTGGGTGCTTGCGCGACGGCAGCGAGCCGGTGCCGGTGATGGTGTCGGCGTGCGGCGAGGCGGCGCACCCCGACCCGCAGGAGGCCGTCCGCAAAGCGCTGCAGGAGTTCGCCGCTGCCCGCAGCCGTAAGGCGTTCATGCACGGCCCGCTGGACCTCGTCGCGCGCGCCACCCCGCCGGGCTACGTCGAGAGCTACCTGCAAGGCCACCCGCCCGAGCGGCTCGCCGAGGAGAGCCGCGCCCTGCACGCGATGTTCGCCTGGTCGCGGCTGTCGACCGGCGAGCTGACCGATCTGCTGGCCGGCAGCGTCCTCGCCCGGCGTAGCACGGTCGCCTTCGCCGACCTACCCAGCGCCAGCCCAGCGGACCTGAGCGGCCACGTGGTCGGGGCGCTGCACTCGGCCGGCCTCGACGTCCTCGTCGACCGGCAGCCTGCCCTCGCCGGTGAGGCCGTGGCGGCCAAGGCGCTGGTGCCCGGGCTCGAGGTCGAGACGATGTCGTACGGCCGCATCGGCGAGCGCGGCGTTCGACGGCTGCTCGACCGGGGCGACCCCCTCGTTGCCGTCGGAACGCGGCCAGATGGCGAGGGTTGGGCAGCGGTGCACCTGACGGCGACGGCGCAGGAGCGGCTGGGCGGGCCGGCCTGGTTCAACCGGTTGGCAGCCGCAGCCCGGGTCGCTGAGCTGTACCCGTTGTACCGGGAGCCCGGACACCACGCCGTCGCCGTCGCGCAGGCCGGACGGTCCGGCGGCCTCGTGGGAAGCCGGACATGAACCTGCGCTACGCGTACAACACCAACGGCCTGGCCCATCACCGGCTCGGCGACGCGCTGTCGTTCCTCGCCGACACCGGCTACGCCGGCGTCGCGCTGACACTCGACATCGCTCATCTCGACCCCTTTGCCGCCGACGCGCGCCAGCAGGCCGAGCGGGTCCGGGCGCGCTGCGACGAGCTCGGGCTAGGCGTCGTGGTGGAGACCGGCGCCCGCTACCTGCTCGACCCCCGGGCCAAGCACGAGCCGACCCTGGTGACCGGCGATCCGGAGGGGCGGACCCGTAGGCTCGCCTACCTGAGGCTCGCGTGCGACCTCGCCGGGATGCTCGGCGCCGAGGCGGTCAGCTTCTGGGCCGGCGTCCCGCGGGCAGGTGTCGACCGCGCGGCGGCCTGGGGCTGGGTGCGCGACGGCATCCGGGCGCTCGTCGACAGTCACGGCGGCGCGGGCTACGCGCTCGCCGTCGAGCCCGAGCCGGGCATGCTCGTCGAGGACGCCGACGACTGGCGTCGCCTGGCCGCCCAGGTTCCCGGCATCGCCTTGGCCCTCGACATCGGCCACTGCCTGGTGAGCGGGGCGTACGAGCCGCAGGACGCCGTCCGTGCGTTCGCGCCTCACCTCGGCACCGTCGCCGTCGAGGGGATGCGGCGTGGGGTGCACGAGCACCTGCCGCTCGACGAGGGCGACATCGACCTTCCAGCGGTGCTGGGCGCCCTCGTCGAGGTCGGCTACCAGCGGCTGGTGACCCTGGAGCTGTCCCGCGACAGCCACCGCGCCCACGAGATGGTGCCCCGGGCGCTCGCCACCCTGCGCGCGGCCGAGCCCTGCACCGCGGAAGTAACGACAGGTGCGGCGCTGTGAGGGTCTGCTTCGTCTCCCGCCGCTACTGGCCCGCCGTGTCCGGAATGAGTGTCTACGCCGAGAACCTGCTGCGCGAGCTCGTCGCGCTCGGCGTCGAGGTCGTGCTCGTCAGCCAGTACCGCGACGACGAGGCCGGGACCCGTGTGTACGGCGGCGGACCGCCGCCTGCCGAGCGAGTCCCCGCCGGCGTCGAGGTCGTTGCCCTGCCCAGCATCGGCGAGACCCGCACCCCGGCCGACTTCGAGCGCGACACCGCCGAGCTCGCCGGCACCGTCGTCCGGCTGCACCGCGAGCGCCCCTTCAACGTGCTGCACGCCCAGTACGGCTACCCGCCCGGCCTTGCGGTCCTTCTCGCCGCCCGCGAGACCGGCCTGCCCACCGTGGTGTCGATCCAGGGCGGCGACGGGCACTGGGTCGGCACCTGCTGCCGCACGCACCAGCAGGCCATCACCACCGTGCTCGACCACTCCGGCGACGTCCTCATCGGCTCGGCGAGCTTCCGCGACGAGGTCACCGGCCTGCACGGCACCGACCCGGCTCGCTTCACGATCGTCCCGGGCGCGACTGACACCGGGCGGTTCACGCCGGGCGACCGCCCGCTCGGCGGCCTGCAGGACCCGCCGGTGCTGCTGTTCCACGGGCGGGTCGACGCCCGAAAGGGGGTGCTCGACCTGCTGGCAGCCCTGCCCGAGGACGTGCGGCTCGTCGTCAGCGGCATCGGCCCCGACCTTGAAGCCGCCCGAACCCTCGCGGACGCCAGGACGACGTTCCTCGGGTACACCCCGCCCGAGGCAGCGCCCGCCGTCTACCGCGGCGCCGACGTGTTCGTCAGCCCGACCTACAGCGAGGGGTTCAGCAACACCATCCTCGAGGCGATGGCCAGCGGGCTGCCCGTCGTCAGCACGAACAGCGTCGGCGTCGTCGACTGCCTGCGCGACGGTGAGAACGGGCTGCTGCACGAGCCGGGTGACGTCGCCGGGCTGCGGAAGGCGATCGAGCAGCTGCTCGGCGATGCCGCACTGCGGGCTCGCCTGACTGCGTCGGCGCTGGAGGAAGTCCGGAAGCTCTACTCCTGGCCGGTGCTCGCCCGGCGGGTCGCGCAGTCGTACGAGGCGCTGGCCGGGACCGCGCCCGACCTGGACTGGGTGCCGCCCGACGGGGTCGACCTGTCCTGCCGCTTCCGCGCCGCGCCCCACCTGCTGTGACCGGGCTGCCGTGACGGTCCTGCTGTGACCGGCCTGTTGTGAGGGTTCTCGCTGTCTCCCCGCACCTTGACGACGCCGTCTTCTCCGCGGGGGGCGAGCTCGCCACGCTTGCCGGCGCCGGACACGACGTCACCGTCGTCACCTGCTTCACCGCGACGGTGCCCGACCCAGCGGGGTTCGCGCTGGCCTGTCAGACAGACAAGGGCCTGGCCCCCGACGTCGACTACATGGCCCTTCGCCGGGACGAGGACCACGCTGCAATGGCCGTTCTCGGCGTGCACGCACTGCACCTGGCCCTGCCGGAGGCACCGCACCGCGGGTACACCAGCCCGGCCGACCTGTTTGCCGGCATCCACCAGCAGGACCGGGTCGGGAAGGAGCTCGTCCGGCAGCTGGGCCGGCTCGCGGCGGACGTGTGGTTGGCACCGCAGGGGCTCGGCCATCACGTCGACCACCTGCACGTCGTTCGGGCGGTGGCCACGCTCCGGCGTCCGACCGCGTGGTGGCGCGACGCGCCGTACGTCCTGCGCGAGCCGGACGCGCAGCCGAGCCCGGACCTGCCAACGGGGCTCGCGTCATTGCGGCTGTTCGGCAACGCGCCGCGACGGGCTGACGCATGCGCCTGCTACCGGTCCCAGCTCGGGTTCCAGTTCGCTGGCGAGCAGCGGATGCGGGCCGCCCTCGCGGGCCTCGACGAGCCGCTGCTGGCCGACCCTGCAGCACAGGCGCTGCTCGCCTGCGTGGGCGCCGCCGCAGGCTGTTGATACCGCGGCGTCATCCACATGTCGTGCAGCACGGTGCCGGGACAGGCCGGGCGGTGGCACGGTCGGCGTCGTGCGGCCCTACCTCCATTCCGGTCTGACCCGGCTGTGGCGAGACCCGAGCTCGGTCCAGTTCGGACTCAGCCCGGGCAGGGCGGTCGTGCTGGAGGGACTCGATGACGAAGTCCGTCGCGTGCTCGACCACCTCGACGGGACACGGACCCTGTCCCGGCTGCACCGGCTCACCGGGTCGGCCGGCCCGCTGCTCCACCAGCTCGCCTCACGTGGGCTGCTGTCAGACGCCGATGCTGACGCCGATGCCGGGCTCGCCTCGCTGCCACCACTCGATCGCGAGCGGCTCGGTCCGGACCTGGCGTCCCTGGCGCTGCAGCGGATCGTGCCGGGCGAGGCCTTCCGTACCCTCGCGCGGCGACGGCAGCAGGTCGTGCAGGTGTTCGGGGCGGGACGGGTCGGCGCGCAGGTCGCGGGCCTGCTAGCGGCAGCGGGTGTCGGCCGCGTGGAGCCGCGCGACCCCGGCGTGGCGAGGCCCGTCGACCTGGCGCCCGGCGGTCTTCGTGCCGACTCGCTGGGTCAGCCGCGTGAGGCCGGGGTCGAGCGCTTGGTGCGGGCGGTACGGCAGGGGCGATCGGCGCGGGCCCGGCTTCGCGTGCCGGCAACGGGCGATGAGCCGGCACCCTCGTTCGCGGTCCTCACGCCGGCAGGGCTGCCCCTGCCCGAGCTCCCCGTCGCTGGAGCACTGGAGCGGGCGGGCGTGCCACACCTGCTCGCTGGGGTGCAGGAGACGACGGGTCTGGTCGGGCCGCTGGTGCTGCCTGGCATCACGAGCTGCCTGGCCTGCCGCGAGCTGTTGCGAGCCGACCGTGACCCCTGCTGGCCGGGACTGGCCGGCCAGCTGGCCGTCCAACAGCTCGACGGCTCCCTGCTCGCGTGCGACGTCACTCTCTCCGGAGCGGTCGCTTCCGCCGCCGCACGACAGGTGCTGGCCGTGCTCGACGGCGACGTCCCGCCGGCAGCGGCGGGCGGCAGCCTGGAGTTGGAGGCGACGGACTGGCGATGGCGGAGGCGCTCCTGGCCGGTGCATCCGGCGTGTGACTGCCGCACCGCTGTCGGCCGGCGACGGTGACCAGCCCCGGCAGCACCGTTCACGAGGTTGCAGAGCCGGCCGCAGCCATGAGCGGCCAGTCCCACACGTGCATGACGGGTGTCTCGGCGTCACCGGGGCACACACTGGCTACATGCCTGATATCCCGCTTGGCGCCGTCACGCGCACCGCCAAGCTCGCCAGCCTCCCGTTCGGCGTCGCCGGCCGAGCGACGCTGGGCCTCGGGCGCCGGGTCGGGGGGCGTCCGGCGGAGCTAGTGGCCACGGAGCTGCAGAACCGCACCGCCGCCCAGCTGTTCAAGGTCTTGGGGGAGCTCAAGGGCGGCGCGATGAAGTTCGGCCAGGCCCTGTCGGTGTTCGAGGCTGCCCTGCCCGAGGACATCGCCGCCCCCTACCGGGCTGCGCTGACCAAGCTGCAGGAGGCGGCGCCTCCGCTGCCGGCGGCCGCCGTGCACCAGGTGCTGACCGAGCAGCTGGGCCCCGGCTGGCGCGAGCGCTTCATCAGCTTCGACGACCGGCCGATGGCGGCAGCGAGCATCGGGCAGGTCCATCGCGCGGTCTGGGCTGACGGCCGCGACGTCGCGGTGAAGATCCAGTACCCCGGGGCGGGCCGCGCGCTGCTGTCGGACCTCAACCAGCTCGCCCGCCTGGCCCGCCTGTTCTCCGGGCTCTCGCCCGGTCTCGACGTCAAGCCGCTGATCGCCGAGCTGAAGGAACGCATCAGCGAGGAGCTCGACTACACCCTCGAGGCAGGGTGGCAGCGGGCGATGGCCGACGCGTTCGACGGCGACCCCGACATCGCTATTCCGCGCGTCGTCGACGGCGCCGACCGCGTCCTCGTCACCGAATGGCTCGAGGGCACCCCGCTGTCACAGATCATCAACTCGGGCACGACCGAGCAGCGCGACCGGGCCGGGCTGCTGCTGGTGCGCTTCCTGTACTCGGCGCCCGGACGGGCCGGGCTGCTGCACGCCGACCCGCACCCTGGAAACTTCCGGCTGCTCGACGACGGCCGGCTCGGGGTCCTGGACTTCGGCGCGGTCGACCGGCTGCCAGGGGGGCTGCCCGAGCCCATTGGCGCCCTCGCCCGCGCCGCCCTGGCTGGTGACGCCGAGGGCGTTCTACGGGGCCTGCGGGCCGAGCGCTTCATCCTGCCGAGCGTTAAGCTCGAGCCGGCACCGCTGCTCGAGCACCTCGTACCGCTGCTCGACTCCATCGCGAACGACTCGTTCACGTTCAGCCGCGCCTGGCTGCGTCACGAGGCCGGGCGGCTCAGCGATCCCCGCTCCCCCGCGGCCGCCCTCGGCCGCCAGCTGAACCTTCCGCCGTCTTACCTGCTGATCCACCGGGTGACTCTCGGCACGATCGGAGTGCTCTGCCAACTCGGTGCCACCGGTCCCTTCCGCGCCGAGATGCAGTGGTGGCAGCCGGGATTCGCCGAGCCGGGCACCGAGGCCGCCGAGCACGCCGAGCACGCCAACCGGCCGGGACGACCGCTCCCTGAGGTACCCGCGGTACTCGAGCACGCGACCTGGGCGGCCGGGCACTAGGGCGACGCCTGGCCGGCGCGCAGCGAGTCGGCGTCGCTCGATATGCCCGGGCAGCTACTCCCAGCGCTGCATCGGCATTCCGGACTCGACCATTGGCAGGCACGCCATCGTGCAGGCTGCGCACACGTGGCGCACTGCCGTTCGTGTCGCCACTGCCGTTCGTGTCGCCACTGCCCTTCGTGTCGCCACTGCCGTTCGTGTCGCCACTACCGTCGATCCGGCAGCTGCGGCCGGCTCGCTGCTGGCGGAGCGCAGCTCACACATCCACGACAGCGGCGGCGGGTCGCTCGGGGCAGAGGTCGCACGCACAGCACATGTCAGCACGGCGGCACCGTAAGCACAGCCCGTAGGGGCTCCTCCGCAGGACACGTGAAGTCCACACGCCTGCCCTGCAATATCACCCGGACGGGTCAATGCGGCCCCGAATGCCCGCGCGGGAGCGCTCAGCCGAGGTAGATCGAGCCGTAGCCCTCGTCGCGGAACGCGATGCCGGCCTGCTGCAGCGCCTCGTCCCAGTCCCCCGTGCACGCGGGGTCGGCCGCTTCGCTGCCATGGTCAGCCGTCAGCAGGACGTCGACCTCGCCGGCCAGTCCCTGCGCGTCGAGCAGGGCGAGGAAGGCGCCGAGCCTGCGGTCGGCGTCGCGCATCGACGCCCGGGACTCCGGCGAGAACGGGCCGCCGCCGTGGTGGCCCGTGTCGGTGAGTGTCGTGTTCCACCACATCAGCCGGGGCGGCGGGGTCTCACCCGACCACAGCTGGCACACCTGAGCGAGTCCGAGCGCGTCAACCTGCGACGACCAGGCATAGCCAGGGTCGCGGGCCACCCACTCCTGGTCGGCCAAAGGGTCGTCGGTCGGCGAGGGCAGCGCGTCGTTCAGGGCGCGAGCACCGCCCGACTCGCCGCTCGCGCGTACCAGAGCGAAGGTCGAGTAGTCGGCTCCCCGGTCGATCGGCTCGTTCACACAGGCACCGCCGCCGACCGCCTCGAACAGAGTCGTGACTCCCGGACGCAGCAGGTCGCAAGCCCGATGCCAGGTAGCGGAGTCATTGGCAAGGACCTGCTCGCCCGTCGCTCGGTCGTGGAAGACGTTGCCGACGATGCCGTGCCGCCCCGGGCCGACGCCGGTGAGTGCGCTCGTGTGGTTCACCAGGGTCACGCTGGGGAACTCGGCGATCGCGCCGCCCTGCAGGGCGCATCCTTGTTCCAGCAACCGCGCCACCGCGGGCAGCTCGCCGCTTGCCGCCATCGCGTAGAGGTCGTTGGCGTTGCTGCCGTCCCACAGCAGGCCCACGACATACCGGCCGCGAGCCTCGGTGTCGAGCAGGTCAGCGAGCGGTGCACCCTCGCTCGCGGGGAACTCGGCGCGGCACATTGCTGCGAGGGTCGGCCCGATGTCGACGACGCGAGCCGAGCGCGGCAGCATCCCGCGTGCGGACACGCCGGCGCCCGAGAGCAGCAGCGGTGCCCGTGACTGGGCGGTGTCGAGGCTCCCGTGCTCGCCGAGGTGGCCGCCGCGTTCGGGCCAGTAGTGGCGCGGAGTGTGGATGACGACGAAGTCGGGGCTGCGGCCTGCGTCGGCGAAGGCGCTGGTCAGCCGAGCGTGCGCGAAGGGGTAGGAGTTGCGGGCGTTGGGCGGCGAGGGGTCGGCCGCTGCCGCGTCGCGCGGGGTGCCGTGCAGAGGATCCTGATCGGCGATGGGGTGCTCACCGTCGATCAACTCCCCGCGGGGGCTCTGGCTCGTCAGCCGGGCGCGACCACGGGAGTTGGCGACGACGACGTCGGTCCCGCCGCCGGGCCCCGGCTCGGGCCAGGCGACGAGGTCGACAACATGATCGAGCGCCGGGGCGGTCAGCACCCGAACGGCTTCGGCCAGGGTGCCCGGGTCCGAGGCGGCTGTGGCGCCGGTGGCGGTCGGGTAGGTCCGGTCGGGGCTCGGCACGTTCTCAGGGTAATTGGAGGAGCCCGAGTCAGGAGGGATGCCGGCCGGCACTACTGGGCCAGTGACCAGGCCCGGCATCCCTCCGACAGGCGCTACGTCGCGGACGTGCGCACGGACGCCCTAGCTGGGTGCACTGGTACCGCCAGCCAGGCGAGCCGCGCCCGCTGCGCCGCTTGCTCGGCGCGCCGCTGGCGCCGGAGCGCTCGGATCAGCCGCTGCTCCCGGCCGCGCCGCTCAGCGGCGTGGCGGTGGTCCTCACTCCGCCGCTGCAACCACTCTGGATCGAGTGTCATGACTCCTCCTGCTGTTCTGCCCCGCCGCGCGCAAGTGTTGGGCCTTCAGGCCGCGGTCGGGACGGCAATGGGACGTTCGGGACGGGGCTCGGGAACCGGTGACTTGCGGGGACGGCCGCGCGGTCGCTTGCGGGCGATGACAGTGCCGCCGACGACGAGCTCGCCGCCCCACACCCCGTAGGGCTCGCGCCGCGTGACCGCTCCGGCCAGGCACGCCTGCCGGACGGGGCAGGCGGCGCAGATTGCCTTTGCTGCCTCGACCTCGGCCGGCAGCTCGGCGAAGAACAGGTCGGGGTCGACGGCCCAGCAGGGCAACGACAGGCGCTCCTGTTCGATGCGTGCGATGACTGTCGGCTCGAACACCGCGGTCACCTCCTTCCTTCTGCACGTCCGCGAAGCGGTACGGCTGGTCGTGGAGTGGGTCGGTAGGCGGACGAGGCGAATGAGGGCTGGTTGGGCCCGGGGGCCAGCAACGACAAAGGCCGCGGATCCGGTATGCGGATCCGCGGCCTCGAAGGAGGGGTTCGACGTCGTGTCAGACGTCGAGACGATCTCGAGGCGGACGGAAACGCATGGCAACGGCCGCGGTTGCCGGAGCTGCCGGGTTGCCACCGACGGCAGCACGAGCCGCGGCCCGGGCGGGCGCCTGCGCGGCACCAGTCACTGCACCCGCTGCGCGAAGCCGCGTGACGGTGACGACAGGCGTCGTGATGCTGGCCATTGTCGGCACCTCCTTCGCAGGCGTCATGCTGCCTTCAGCGGGGTCGGGCTACCGCACACTGGTGCATGCGACGTCGAGCAAGGTAACCGGGGCGCGCGCAGGGGCGCAACCTATTTATTGCCGCGCCACCCAGAACGGTGAACGGCGATGACGCGGTCTACCCGGCATCACGCGTATTCGGCTCGGCAGACCGTCCCCGCGATGGCAGCCGCGAGTTGCGACCACGCTTCCGGCGGCAGGTCGTGCCCCGAGGCCGTCGGTGACGAGCAGCTCGGCGCCGGGACTCGCTGCGCGGTCGCGCTGCCTCCGCTGATGGCGACGCGGGGCTGGTCAGGCTGACGTGGCGGTTGTCCTAGCGCGCCACGTACCGCACACGGTCGGCCCCGCTTGGGATAACGGGCATCACGAAGGTGGCACCCATGACAGATGTTTTGGTGCGCGGTGTTCCCGACGACGTGGTGGCGCTCGACAGGCGTGCGTGACGCCTGGGGCTGTCGCGCAGCGACTACCTGCGTCGGCGCCTGGAGCAGGAAGCCGTGCACGCGGTACAGCCGACCACCCCCGCCGACCTCAGCGCGTTCGCCGAGACCTTCGGTGACCTCAACGACGTAGCGATTATGAGAGGCGCCTGGGGGTGACGGTCTGGCTGATCGACACGTCTGCCCTGGCCCGGCTGGGTACCACACCGCACGCCGCCACATGGGCCGAGCGGATCGACCGGGGCCTGGTTCGGATCTGCACCGTGACCCGGCTCGAGGTCGGGTACTCCGCCCTATCCGGCCGGGCTCTGCGCTCAGCTTCTCATCGGCCGCCCCTGGCGTCGATGCCGATCGAGTACCAGACCCCCGCGATCGAGGACCGCGCCGTCCAGGTGCAGACGATCCTCGTCGACAGCGGACGACATCGGGCCCCGTCGGTGCCGGATCTGATCGTCGCCGCCACCGCCGAGCTCGCCGGACTCACCGTCCTGCCCTCGGACAAGGATTGCGACCTCATCGCTGACGTCACCGGACAACCGACCGAGCAACTGTCTCTGAGCTGAGCCGTCGGCTCGCGGGCCCGCGTGGTGGGCTCAGCCGGCTGGCTTGAGGTCGGCCCAGACCGCGGTCTCCAGGTAGCCACCGCCTCTCGCTAGGACGGCTGAGCGGCGAGCCAGCGTCGTGCGATCGGCGTCCGGGGCAGCCCACGGCGCCAGAGCGAGGAAATGCGGCTTGTCGCCTGCGTAGGCGGAGTACGCGCGAGGGTCTGTCGCGGCCCGAGCGGCATCACCCACGTAGCGCCGTCCCGGCCGCCCGGCCGACCGCGCGGCGATGGCGCTCTGGCCGTCGAACGGCAGGTCGAGCAGGTTGCCGGTCATCATCGGGTTGACCGCATAGCGGATGCGGACCGTGGGGTCCGCGACGGCGCGCCAGGCCGAGCCCATCCACTCCAGCGGCTGCCACCCCCCGGACTGCGCGGCCGTTGCCCACTGGCCGGGGTTGGCGTCGGCCTGCACCATCACGTCGGCGCCGAGCGAGTCCAGACATGGCATGTAGGTCCGCCGAACGTCGGCGCAGGCATCGCCGCCCGGACGCCGGGCGCCGAAGTCGTAGCCGTACTGGAAAGCCGGCAGGCTGGTCGCGAATCCCAGCCGCAAGCCGCCGACGGTGACCGGCTGCAGGTTGGCGCGGGCCGCAGGACCACCGGTCGGCCCCGGGTCGATGCCGAGCACGCTGGTCTCGATCTGCGTCAGCGGCACCTTGACGTTGCGGGCCAGCACCGCGCCGTCCGGGCCCCACAGCACGGTCTGGTTGGTCACGCGGGGACTGGTTGCCACCCACGTCGGGCCGGTGCGAACCGCGGGATCGCGCAGGGCTGCGACGTCGGACGGGTCGTTGCTGCGGCGCAGGTCGGCCTCGTCCACTCCGGCGACGAGGTAGATGCCGTGCTCGTGCGCGAGGTCCGCGAAGGTCTGCTCGAAGGCCCTGCCGAGGGTGTCACTGGCAGCGATGAGCAGCGCCTTCTTCGGATCCAGCGCGCCGAAGCGCCGGGTGTACTCGGCGACCTGCGGCCCGTACGCCCGACCGAGCCGGGCCAGCGCCTCGAGCACGCTCGTGGAGCGGGCGCGCGCCGCCACGCCGCGGTCGCCGAGAGCCAGGAGAGACAGGCCGATGTCCTCGGGCAAAACTGCCAGCAGCGGCCGGCCGGGAGTGCGCAGCGGCAGGACAAGGTCGGCTAGCAGGCACTCCATCCGGTGCTGCCAGCTGGCGTAGCTGGTGAGCGGGCGCAGGCTCTGCTGGTACTGGACGGCGACGACACGCAGGGAGCCGCGGTCGTCAGCCGCCCCGGTGGCAGGGGCCCAGTGGGAAGGGCGTTCGCTGAGACACCCGGCGGCGGCGGAGGAGGCAGTGGCCGAAGCGCTGGAGGAAGCGCTGGAGGAAGCGGCATTGCTCGGCGCAGCGGTCGTGTCGCGGCGGACCGGGGTGCCCGACGAACAGGCGGGTGCCAGCACGACGAACAGGACGAGCACGGCGGCCACGCTGACGGTCCGGGCACGCAGCACCCGCGCAGTATCCACCGCCGAACTTGCTGCGGGCGTCCGAGCGCGGAGCCCTTGCCCGCGCCGCAGGCCTGCCGCGCTCAGCTCGGGCTGCCGGCGGGCTCCCACGTCCCGTTGATCACAGCGAGCACGTCAGAGCCGTACCGGTCGAGCTTCGTTACCCCGATGCCCGACAGCGTGCGCAACTCGGCGTCCGAGCCGGGCCTGGCTCGGGCGACGGCCGCCAGGGTCGCGTCGGTGAACACCACAAAGGCCGGCTGCTTCTGCTCGCGGGCCCGCTCGGCGCGCCAGGCGCGGAGCCGCTCAAAAATCACCGCATCGTCGCCGTCGAGCCCGGGTCCTTCGGCGCCGCGCGCCGACCGGGAGCGCCCGGCGCGTTGGGGCACTACCGGTTGCTGCGGCAGCAACGGCTCGACGAAGCGTGACGGTCGCCGGGCCCGCCGCCCCGGCTCCCGGCTGCGCGCATACGACAGGCACAGGTGCCGGCGCGCCCGCGTGATGCCGACGTAGAGCAGCCTGCGTTCCTCGGCCAGCTGCTCGTCCGTCGTCGCATGGCTGATCGGGAGCAGCCCCTCGGTCAGGCCGACGAGGAAGACGGCCTCCCACTCCAGGCCCTTCGCCGCGTGCAGCGAGGCGAGCGTCACCCCCTCGACGGTCGGGGCATGCTGCTGCGCCGCCCGCTCGGTCAGCTCCGCCACCAGGCCGGGCAGGGCGGCCTCGGGTTGATGCTCCGCAACGGACTCGGCGAGCCGGAACACGGCATTCACGTTCTCCCACCGGTCGCGAGCGGCTCCGGCTCCTTTCGGGGGCTCACCGGCACGCCAGCCTGTTGTCGCGAGTACCGAGCGCACCTCCTCCAGCAGCGTGCCGGCGCCGGGATCGGCAGCTCGGGCGGCCCCGCGCAGCAGGGTCACTGCCTCGCGCACCTCCGGCCTGTCGAAGAAGCGCTCGCCGCCCCGCAGCACGTAGGGGATGCCTGCTGCCGCGAGTGCGGACTCGTACGTCTCCGACTGCGCGTTGATGCGAAAAAGCACCGCCACCTGGCTGGCGGGGACGCCCTCGTCGATCAACGAGCGGATGCGACCGGCAACGAGTGCGGCTTCGTCGGCCTCCGACTCGACCCCTGCAATGTGCGGCTCCGGCCCGGGCGGCTGCTGCGCGACGAGCTTGCCCGCGCCGATCACCCGGTTGGCGAGGGAGACGACCTGCGGGGTCGAGCGGTAGTCGCGGACCAGCCGCACGCGGACCGCGCCCGGATAGCGACGGCCGAAGGCGTGCAGGTACGAAGCGGAAGCGCCGGTGAACGAGTAGATGGTCTGGTCGGGGTCGCCCACCACCGTGAGGCTGTCGCGACCGCCGAGCCACGCGTCGAGCAGCCGCTGCTGCAGCGGGTTGACGTCCTGGTACTCGTCGACCGTGAAGTGCCGGTAGCGCGCCCGGACCTCGTCGGCGACGAAGCGGTGCCCCTCGATCACGGCTGCTGTCAGGAGCAGCAGGTCTTCGAAGTCCAGCACCTGCTGGCGGCCCTTGACCTCCTCGTAGGCGGCCGCGACCCGGGCGACCTGCTCGGCCGGCACCGGTGGCTGCCGCCCTGCCCCCATAGCGGCCGCGGCGTAGGCGTCGGGCGTCAGCAGCGAGGCCTTGGCCCACTCGATCTCACCGGTGACGTCGCGCAGGACCGTCCCGGGCAGCGAGAGCCGCAGCGAGCGGGCGGCGGTCGCGACGAGCGCCGCCTTGCTCGCCATGAGCTGGGGAAGCTGTCCGCCCATGGTCTGCGGCCAGAAGTAGGACAGCTGGCGCAGGGCTGCGGCGTGGAAGGTCCGCGCCTGCACCCCCTCGACCGCGAGCGCGCGCAGGCGGCCGCGCATCTCGCCAGCGGCCCGGGCGGTGAAGGTAACGGCCAGCACCTGCTCGGCCGGCGCAGCGCCCGTCCGAACCAGCTGCGCCACCCGCCGAGTGATCGCCCGCGTCTTGCCCGTGCCGGCGCCCGCAAGCACGCAAACCGGCCCGACGGGTGCGAGCACCACCTGCCGCTGCTCCGGGTCGAGCCCGTCGAGGACGTCCACGGCGCCACCGTAACGAGCGGCACCGACAACTGCTGGGCATGAGCAGCTGCTGTGGACAGTGACCGCTCCCCACGCGCCCTCGGCCTCGACCGGGTCCGCGGGCGGCGGGAAGCAGGTGCGACCGGCCCGCGTTGTTGCAGACGTGCTGACGATCTACTCGACCACCTGGTGCGGCTACTGCATGCGGCTGAAGCGACAGCTCGACCGCGAGGACGTGAGCTACCTCGAGGTCGACATCGAGCGTGACCCGTCGTCGGAAGCGCTGGTCAAGTCCATCAACGGCGGCAACGCCGTGGTGCCGACACTGGTGTTCGAAGACGGGTCCAGCCTGACCAACCCCTCCCTGAAGGACGTGCTGAGCAAACTGGAGCATGCAGCCTGACCCGTTCCGGGGATAGGCCGGCGGCGCAGGCGTGCCATGCTGGGACAGACCAGCACCCGGCCACGGTTCAACACGCGGCCGCGGTGGGAGCGCGACATCGGGATGTGACGTGACCCTCGAGGCCTCAGCCGCCGCCTCAACTGCCGCATCGGGCAGCCCGCAGATCGAGGCGGCCCTGCGTGCGGCGGCGGCACTGACCGGCATGGAACTGGTGTTCCTGGCCGGGGTTGGGCCCGAGCTGTTCACCTGGCAGGCGCTCCACGGCTCGTGGCCGGGCATCACCGTGGGCGAGACGCTGCCGCGCGCGGACTCCTTCTGCGCCGCCATGCTCGGCGGCGCACCTCCGATAACCTCCGACGCAGCGCGGGACCCGGCCTACGCATCATCGGCCTTCCGCAGCCGGTACGGAGTGACGTCGTACGTCGGGGTTCCGGTTGTGACGCCCGCGGGCGTCGTCGGCACCCTTTGCGCCATCGATCGCCGCTCGGTCGCCGTCGACGCGGCCGTGCTCGCCGTGATGCGCGGGCTGGCCGACGTGGTGTCCGAGGCGCTGACGGGCGGCCCGACGGTGCGGGTGACCCGCACCGCCAGCGGGTGGCGCGTCGACGACGGCGGGCGATCCGCCGGGCTGCCGAACGAGGGCGACGAGCTGCCCGTTGCGTTGTCGCTGGCCGACCTGTGCGTCGACGACCTCGAGCCCCCCCTGCGCCCGCAGCGCACCGACGCCACGCAGGACGAGACCGAGCTGCTGCGGGTGCAGGTGCGCCAGCTTGAGCACGCGCTCGCAGCTCGAGTGCTCATCGAGCAGGCGATCGGCACGCTGGCCGAGCGGTGGTCCGTCCCGCCGCGCGACGCCTTCGAGCGGTTGCGCAGGCTGGCCCGCGCCCAGGGCATGCGGGTGCACGTGCTCGCCAAGAGCGTGGTCACATCCACGCACGAGGCGGTCCCGAACCTGCCTGTCGAGCTGCGCTGAACCCGCCAGCAGACCCCGTCGCTGAGGGCGCTGAGGGCGCCGGCGGCGCCGCCTGGGGTCCGGAGCTGCAGGAGCTCGAACGGCGCAAGCGGCTGGCCGCGCGGATGGGCGGCGACGAGCGGGTAGCGCGCCAGCACGCGTCCGGCCGGCTGACGGTCCGCGAGCGCATCGCCCGGCTCGCCGACCCCGGCAGCTGGCGCGAGGTCGGGGCTGCGGCAGGCCGCGCCGAGTACGACGCAGACGGCCGCCTGGTCGACCTGCAGCCGGCCAACCTGCTGGCCGGCCGGGTCCGCATCGCGGGCGAGGACGTCGTCGTCAATGCCGATGACTTCACCGTGCGGGGCGGTGCCGCCGACGCCGCGCTGCACGACAAGCAGGTGCTCGCCGAGCGGATGGCCGGGCAGGTGCGCATCCCCATCGTGCGGCTGCTTGACGGCACCGGCGGCGGCGGCAGCGTCGCGACGCTGCTCGAGCACGGACGCACCTACGTCCCGTACAACCCCGGCTGGGACGAGGTGGTCGCGAACCTCAGCCGGGTGCGGTGGTGTCGCTCGCCCTCGGCCCCGTCGCAGGCCTCGGCGCCGCCCGGCTCGTGTCGAGCCACGTCGCGATCATGGTCCGCGAGCTGTCGCACGTCTTCGTCGCCGGGCCCGCCGTCGTCGAGGCCGGGATGGGGCAGACGGTCGGCAAGGAGGAGCTCGGCGGGTGGCGGCTCGTTGCGCGCGCGGGGACGGTCGACCTCGTCGTCGACACCGAGGACGAGGCCTTCGAGGCGGCGCGGCAGGTGCTCGCGCTGCTGCCGCCCAACGTCTGGCGACTGCCGCCGGTCGTTGCCAGCGACGACCCGGACGACCGCCGGGACCCGGCGCTTCGCGACCTGGTGCCGCGTGACCGGCGCCGCCCGTACGACGTCCGGGCGCTGCTGGCAGCCGTGCTGGATGCCGGCAGCGTGGTTGAGCTCGGCCGGTTGCACGCGCCCTCGACCGTGACGGCGTTCGCTCGGCTCGCCGGCCATCCGGTTGTCGTGCTCGCCAGCGACCCCCGGATCTACGGCGGCGGCCTGACCGCGGCGGGGTCGGACAAGATGGCGCGGGCGCTCGACCTGGCGGAGACGTTCCACCTGCCGGTGCTGCACCTGGTCGACCAGCCGGGATTCGTGCTCGGTACGGCGGCCGAGGCGGCCGGCACCATCCGCCACGGCGCCCGAGCCCTCGCCGCCGTCTACCAGTCGACGGTGCCGTGGGAGAGCGTGCTCATTCGCCGTGTGTTCGGCGTCGCCGGCGCTGGTCATCGGCCGCACTCGCGGTACACCTACCGGTTCGCCTGGCCGTCCGGCGACTGGGGCTCGCTCCCCGTCGAGGGCGGGCTGGAGGTGGCATTCAAGCGCCGGCTCGCCGAGGCCGGCGAGGAGGCGGCCCGGCTCAGAGACGAGTTGGCGGCTCAGCTGGAAGAGGTGCGGTCGCCCTTCCGCACGGCCGAGGCCTTCCTCGTCGAGGACGTGGTCGACCCGGCCGACACCCGCCCGCTGCTTTGCGAGTGGGTCCGGAGCGCGTACGAGACGCTGCGCACCGAGCCGCTCGGGCCCCGCTCGCCCGGCTACCGCCCCTGAGGCGTAGAGGTCTACCTCACGTCGTCCGGTGAGCGCCCTTCGACAACGACGAGCGATAGTCAGGGGATGGACACCGGTCGCATGCCGCCCGAGGTGGTTGACCTGCTGGGCGCAGCCCTCGTCGCCGAGCTCACGGTGATCGCCCCCTCGGGGCGTCCCATCACCTACCCGCTCATCCCGCTGTACGACGGGCAGGACGTGCTGTTCACCTCGGCGGTCCTGTTCTCCAAGAAGCTCGAGCACATCCAGGCCAACCCGAACGTGTCGGTGTCCCTCAGCGACTCCGTCGCGATGGCGGGTGTCCCCTTTCACCGTGCCGTCATCCAGGGCACCGCCCGGGTGCTGTCTGAGGAGGACCCGCACACCAGCTGGGAGCGGCTGATGCCGATGTGGCGCAAGAAGGAGCCGGTCATCGACGTGTTCGCCAAGCGGCGCTTCGGCATCCCGCTGTTCTTCGAGCGGCACACCATCGAGGTCCGGCCGCACCGGGTGCTGCTCTGGCGCGACGGCGACACCTCCCGCCCGCCGGAGGTCACTCAGCTCGCCGTGCCGGTCGGAGCGAACTGATGGGCGCCCTGGCCGTTGACGACGCCGTCCGCAAGGCCCACGACTACCCGCACGGGGTGCTGAGCTTCGTCGGCGACGACGGATTCCCCGCCACCGTCGCGGCCGGATTCGCGCCGGGCTCGGGCGACGACCGCATCGTGCTTGGTCCGCTGTCGCAGGCCGTGCTGCCAGCGACGGGCCAGGACGTCGGCGTCATCTTCAGCCACATCCGCCCGCAGGCGGGCGTGGGCTACGACGAGCGCCGGTACGTCAACGTCTGGGGCACCGCGAGCGTCGAGCGGGGCGTCGTCACCGTGACGCCTACTCGGGCGACGGGCTGGGACGAGGTCGAGACCCCCTTCTTCGAGTACGCGGAGAAGAGCGTGCCGAACGGGCGCGCATACATGGACAAGGTCGGCGTGCGTCCGCGTTTGTCGGCGTTCTGGACCGTCTTCCTCGCGACCCGGTTGCCGTTCCTGACCGCGACGATCGTCCCGGTCGCCCTCGGCGGGGCGGTCGCGGGGCACGAGGGGCGGTTCGCACCCGGTTGGTGGGCGCTGTGCCTGGTCGCCGGGATCGCGGCGCACCTCGCCATCAATGTGATCAACGACGTCGCCGACGCCGACAGCGGCACGGACGAGGCCAACACCACCCCGACCCCCTTCTCGGGCGGCTCCCGGGTGATCCAGTACGGCCTCGTGTCGCGCCGAACGATGGCGCTGACGGCCGGCGGCCTGTACGGCGTGACGGCCGTGCTCGGGGTGATCCTTGCCGCTACCCGCAGCTGGGACCTGCTGTGGCTCGGTGCCCTCGCGCTGGTCCTGGGCTACGGCTACACCGCCAAGCCGTTCCGGCTGGTGCACCGCGGGCTTGGTGAGCCCGTCGTCGCCCTGGGCTTCGGGCCGCTCATGGCAGGGGGCACCTACCTCGCCGTGACCAGGCACTGGTCGTGGGAGTCGGTCTACGTCAGCGTCCCGGTCGGCATCCTCATCGCCCTGGTCCTCTACGTGAACCAGGTGCCGGACCGGCGCGGGGACGCCGCCACCGGCAAGCGCACCCTGATCGTGCGGTGGAGCAAGGAGCGGGTGCTCCACGTGTACGCGCTCTCGGTTGCGGTTGCGTTCGTGATGATCCTGCTGGGTCCGATTCTGGGAATCACGCCCTGGTGGACCCTGGTCGCCCTGCCCGCGGTCTGGTACTCGATCAAGACGCTGCGGGGCCTTCGGCAGTTCTACGACCAGCCCTACGGGCTGCTGAGGGCGCTGCAGGACAACATCGTCGCCCACCTAGCGGCGGGGATGCTGCTGGTCGTCGGCTACCTGGTGGCGACCTTCGTCTGAGCGGGGGGCCAGAAGTCGGCGTTCGACACATCAGCCGATCGAGGCATTGCGATGTGCGCACGGACTGGACAGCGGCGCCAATGCACGTGCGGCCAGGTCGTGAGCGCGATGAGGACCTGGGCCACATCCAGCCGGCAGCGGTGAGGGCGTCGTTCCCTCCACCTGCTGCTGCTCGCGACCGAGTTGTCTCCCCCCGGGCCGTCTCACAAGCAAGGAACTGAGACAACGAGCGTGTGCCGTACGAGGTCTGTGACTTGCAGCGGTAGTTGGCGCGGTTCTGCCAGCGCTATCTGGCCGCTCGCCCCTCCCGCGGGACTACGGGGCCTGTCCGGTAGAGGATCGGCTACCGGCCCTACCGGCGGTCCGCACGGGAATCCTGCGGCGGCTCAGGACGCGCGCTGCTGCCCCTAGTGCAGGGGCCGTAGACGAGCTCCTGTCTGCGGCCGTCGAAAGTGCGGCTGTCCAACAACTCGAGGTCGACGTCGGCCGCGCCGCCGAACACCGGCTCGGTGCCGGTCCGGCCGCTGACGACTGGGAAGATCGTGACCTGCAGGCGGTCGGCGAGCCCAGCAGCCATGAGCGCCCGGTTCACCGACAGGCTGCCGGGAGAGCGCAACGGCACCTCCGAGTCCTCCTTCACCCGAGCGATGACCCTCGACGGCGTCGCCGCGCACCAGGGTGGCGTCGGGCCATTCAGAAGCGGGGCGTCGAGCGTCGTCGACAGCACGGTCGTCGGCAGGTGCTTGGTCCGACAGGTCAGCGGATCCAGCTCCGAGTCCGCGCGATGGACCCCAGCAGCTCGGTGAACGTGCGGACCGTGGTCCCCCCGAAGACCAACCGCTGCTCGTCGCTGTACTGGGCCAGCCGTCGGTCCAGGAAGTGGGGCCCTGCTTGCCTCAGAAGCCGCCCCAGTCCCCGGCCTCGTCGTAGGAACCGAACCGCGTCGAGCGTGCAGAAGACGTCGAACGTGTACGTGGCGGTCGTCCAGGGTCCTCGCGATTGGTCGGGTAGGTGTCGGAGGAGCGCCGTCCGCCAGCGCGGAGACTCATCGCCCGGCGCTCAGCGGCCCCGGCCGCGCACGCCCACCGACGGTCGCTCGGCGGCGCGGACGTGTCGACAGCGGTCGACCGGCGGTGGTGTCCTGACGGTTGAAAGCAGGAGACCTCCCTTCCGACCAAGCGCCGAGGAGTTGCGATGCGCAGCGATGCCATGGAGTCGTTGGACGTCCTAGAGGGGTCGTGGCGGGCGACCATGAGCAACGCGTGGTTCTTGGAGCCAGCCGAGCTGGAAGTGCCGGGTTCGGCGGCTGCCAACTGGATCGGCGACGCGTTCATGCTCTTCCGATGGACGATGGACGGCGATGTCGGCCCGGCCACTACTGAGATGTCGTTGGTCCTTGGCCGCAGCGACGCGTCGGGTGCCTACGCAGCGCTGTACCACGATGAGCGCGGTACCTCCCGGGTCTACGTCATGAGCTTCGACGGCAACCGCTGGAGCCTGCTTCGGGAGGATCCCGACATGTTCCAGCGGTTCGTGGCCGAGGTCAGTCCGGAACGCATTTCGGGCCGCTGGGAAGCCTCCGACGATCAAGGGGCTACCTGGCGCAAGGACTTCGACCTCGTGTTCGATCGCGTGTAGCCGAACCACGGTCCACCGGCACATCGGTCGAGGAACTCAGGTGCCGGACGCCCTGTGCGCGCCAACTGCGCAAGGGCTTCGCTGTCTGTGATCAGCGCGCGAGGCTACTGCCGGTCGCCGGTCCGTGGCCGAGTCGTCCCGGTGCCAGGCGGTCCTCGAGCGGTGGCTACACCGCGCGCCACCGGTTGTCCCGCAGGGGTACGGCAGACCGGTCACGGGGCTCGACGGTCGTCCCACAGGCGATCCGCTATCGCTCGGGTGAGCCGTTGAGGGCCGCGGCCGCCCGGACCAGCGCTCGGAAGGCGGCCGCGTCGAGAGTGTCCTGCTTCGGCAGGTCGATCGCCGCCAGGCACCGCCGGCGAGCCCGCCGTTGAACAGGCTGTACGGGTCGGTCAGCTGCGCCCCGCGCGGGAAGGTCAGCTTCACCTTGGCCTCATGGGCGTTGCCGACCAGGACAATCCCGTGCTGCTCCCACACGGGGCTGCCCATCCACTTCCACGTCTCAACCACCCCGGGCAGGGCCTCGTGGACCAGCGCGCGGACCTCCGCGAGCCGCTCGTCCCTCCAGTCGTCCAGGCCCGCGATGAGCTCATCGATCTTCCTCCGGGCCGGCTCCTGCTCAAGCATGCTCACGCTTCTCGTCACAACACCCCCGTGCGGTCCGTCGCATCTATGACGCCGACGGGGAGGACGATGTGACCGACATGGATGAGGCCGCCGCATTCGCAGTCGAACGGCCGCGCCTGGTGCGGGTGGCGGGACGGCTGCTCCGCGACCCGGTGGAGGCCGAGGACATCGTGCAGCAGGCGTGGCTGCGCCTGCAGGGCACCGACCAGGACATCGCGAACCTCCCCGGCTGGCTGACCACGGTCACCACCCGCCTGTGCCTGGATCGGCTCCGCGCGAAGGTGCCGGTCCCCGAGGAGCCGATCGAGGTCGCGGAGCACGTCGGCGACCCGGCCGACCAGGTCGCCCTCGCGGACACCGTCGGGGTGGCGCTGCAAATCGTCCTGGACCGGCTGGCGCCGAGTGAGCGGGTCGCCTTCGTCCTGCACGACAGCTTTGGGTTCGACTTCGCGACCATCGCGGCGATGCTGAACACCACCCCGGCGGCGGCGCGCAAGCTGGCCTCCCGGGCCCGCGCCAAGGTCGCCCAGCCGGCAGCCGAGGACGCGCTCGCCGACTGGGAGGTGGTCGACGCGTTCCTGTCCGCGGCCCGAGGTGGCGACTTCGACCGGCTGCTGGGCCTGCTCGCGCCTGACGTGGTCGTCACCGGAGACGCTTTGGCGGTGGCGATGGGCACGCCCGAGCGCATCGACGGGCGACAGGACGTCGCGGACTTCTTCAACGGGGCCGCGAAGGCGGCGCGGCCGGTCTTCGTAGAGCACCGCCCGGGAGCCGCGTGGCTGCACCACGGCGAGACCAAGGTGGCCTTCGACTTCACCGTCCTCGGCGGCGTGGTGGCCCGGATCGAGTTCCGCGCCGAGCCTGCGGTGCTGGCCCGGGTGCGCAGCCGCAAGGGCAGCAAGCCGATCGACCGGGGTGCGCGCGACTGATCTCGGCGCACCCCGGCCGTGCTCACGCTTCGGCGAGCTCGGCGAACGCCTTCTTCGTGTCGCGGTACCAACCCATGGACCGGACCGGGTGCCGCCAGCGACCCTTCATGTCCTCGTGTGCCGGCTCGTGGGCGGCGTCACCCGCGCGGACGGCCTCGCGGAGGTGACGGTCCTGCGCCTTGATGACGTCGTCGGCCGTGTCACCGCTCAGCGCCAACTCGCACGGGCCGCCGAGCTGGCGGCAAGTCAGGGTCGGGTGGCCGGGGGGAGTTTCACCCCCCGGCTCCCACGGAACCGTGCGTGACAGTCTCCCGTCACACGGCTCTTCTCATCCAGGCAGCAGGTAGTGGCGCATCCA